>Ga0163161_10000537_pt1 | contig 30944 bp, 31 predicted proteins | sample S45metaG_FD_129847 | JGI IMG/M metagenome (GOLD analysis project Ga0163161, IMG submission 129847) | Switchgrass rhizosphere microbial communities from Kellogg Biological Station, Michigan, USA - S4-5 metaG | ecosystem: Host-associated > Plants > Roots > Rhizosphere > Soil | place: USA... | reverse complement strand
TAGTGCGTTCTTCTTTTATTTTTTCTCTGTTTCGAGATCTTCCGTTTTGGATGTGCCATTGCTGTATAATCTAATTATTTTTTTAACTTATTAAGGGCTTCCCAACGTGGGTCGCTTGTTTGTTCATTTTCTTCAGCCTGTTTCTCAATCGATAATTGATTTAAACGGTCAATCATTTCCTGATCACAATCTTTGCCTGCCTGTTCGCAGTTTTTGATATAAGGTACCGCTACGTTAATCATTTCGTATAAAGGGCCCGATATATCAATCTCGGTATCCTTACGGCTTAGCGAGATGATCTCTTCATCATCGCTTTCCAATTCATCTTCAGCAAATTTTACAATCTGACGTTCGTAAAGATTTACCGGTAACGAAAACTCAGATAAACATTTGTCGCAGTCTAAATTAACTGTACCAATAATTTTAAATTTTAGAAGCAACATGGTCTCTTGTTTCTCGAGTTCCAGGTCTACTTTCAAATTCCCGCTTTTAATTAGCGAATACTCAAATGCATTAAAAAAGGTGTCATCAAGCTCATAATCAAACTGATGGGTTCCCAATTTTAATCCGGTAAACGGTAAAGAAAATTGTTTTAGTGGGTTCAAAGTACTGTAAAATTTTAGCCTGCAAATGTAGGGATAAAAAAATTAGATTAAAAATGTTTTTTTAAAAATGTTGGTGTTAATCGGACAGGTTTTCAGAATGTTAATTTTTTAAAAATTAATTTCCCACCAGTTGTGATTTGTAATGCACACCCTGGTACACGGGATTTGCAATCATAAACCCGCCCATCCCGGTCAACAAAAATGACTAGCTGGCCAATACCATTTCCTTATTGTTCCTGCTCCATTCGCTCCACGAGCCTACATAGAGTTTAGGGATAGGTAAACCCGCATAATCCATTGCAAGGAGTGTATGACAGGCCGTAATGCCCGAACCACAGTGCACAATTACATTTTCGGGCTTAACGTGGGCAAGTGCTTCCGAATATTTTTCTTTTAGTATATCAGGCGGCAGGAATGCGCCTGTGGCATCTAAATTTTCTGTATAAGGAATATTGGCAGCGCCAGGGATATGTCCTGCAATTAAATCAATAGGCTCGGTAAGGCCTGCAAAACGGTTGGCATCACGTACATCAATTAAGATATAATTGTCGGTTTTGGCTACCCTTTCTACCTCGTTAATATCCGAAAGCGGTAAATTCCAGGCCGCGATCTCATATTTTTCAACGGATTTAGGGATTTCCACTTTATCCGTAGTTGGGAAACCGGCTTTTACGGCTGCCTGGAAGCCACCATCAATCACCTGTACCTTTTCGTGCCCGATAGCCTTTAACATCCACCAGAGCCTCGCGGCTGCGTTGCCACCATTTTTATCATCGTAAACAAGTACATGACTGTGCCTGGTGATCCCCAATTTTTGTAGAACGGTAGCAAACTGCTCGAAAGTAGGCAACGGATGTCTTCCACCAATTGCAAAATCTCCAATATTTGCCAGGTCGTTATTTACATCTGCAAAAAGTGCTCCTGCTAAATGTTGTTCGTCGTATCTGACTTTAGAACCGGCACTGGCATCTACAATTACAATTTCTTCATCCTGGTTTAGCCAGGTTAATTCCGCTGGTTTTATGATTGGGGATAATTTCATGTTTATTTCTTAAACCCAAAGATATATAAAATTGAAATTATGATAGCGTACCGGAAATACAGTTTCTTGATAACTTTAAATTACTTTCATCTCTTTAATTTTATGGTCTGCTAAGGCAATTAAATGTTTAAATATTTGCGGACTGCCTGGGAAGTTTCCAGAAACTTTAATATTCACTACATATTGGTTTTCGGATTCTTTTATAAAATCCACAAGTTCATTGTTTAGTGTAAACTGTTGATCGAAGGCTTCTTTCCATTTTTGGATTTCCTCACTGCCTGAATAGCTTTTGCCGTCATCAAAAAACACGGCATCCTTTGTAAATGTCTCCCTAAACAGCGCACTATCTTTGTGATTGGCTGCTTTAATATATGCTGCTATAGCTTTTGGTAATTTTTCCATGGTTTTTATATTGTAGGGATTGTTCCTCCGTCAATGATATATTCTGTTCCGGTTAAATAAGCTGCTCTTGGTGAAACCAAAAAGCTCACGAGTTCGGCTACTTCTTCTGGTTTAGCCGGGCGGCCAAATGGGATTCCACCTAGCGCATCCATCAAGCTTTGTAATGCTTCATCAAATGAGCTGTTGTTGCTTTCGGCTAATCTTTTTACCATTCGGTCTGCGGATGTAGTTTGAATAAAACCCGGCGAAACCGTTAAAACCCTAACGCCTTTTGGCGATACTTCATTGGACAGGCCTTTACTATAATTTTTTAATCCTGCTTTGGCAGCTGCGTAAGGTAATGTAGATTCGAACAGGGGCATTGTAGCCTGTATGGATGAGATGTGCACAATAACTCCCGCCTTTTTTGCTAACATGTAAGGCAAGAGGCCCTTATCAAGCCTTACGGGTGCCAATAGGTTACTCTGAAGTGTTTGTGTCCAGTGTTCTTCGGTTAAGGCATCAAAACCACCGCCAGGCGTTTCGGAGCCACCAATATTGTTAACCAGAATGTCGACTCCGCCAAAAAGGCTTTTAATGTGATCTATTACTTTTGTTGTGCCACCTGGAGTACTGAGGTCGGCAGCAATAAATGTAAAATCGTTATCCAGATCTGTCGGTTCGTTTCTGGCGGTAACCATAATCTTTGCTCCGGCTTGTGCCAGTCTTTCGGCGATGGCTTTTCCCGCACCTTTTGTTCCGCCGGTTACCAGGGCTACTTTGCCCGATAACTCCTTATTAAAATTGAAATTTTCCATTACACAAAAATCGGCTAAATAGTCTTCCCAAACCATTACGGAAAAGCGATTCAGATAGGGATAAATTTATCACTATAAGCAGTTTGGTTACGATGGATTATATTTGTGCATGTATAAAAGAAAAATTCCGGTTTCTTTAAATTGTGGCCTCGATCTGATAGCAGAGGTATTATATGGTAAATGGAAAATGCGGTTATTGTATTTTATTAACCAGGGTCATAAACGGCCGAGTGAGCTACAGCGGAAGATTCCGGATGCCTCGCGAAGGGTATTGGGGATGCAGTTAAATGAGCTGGAGCAGGATGGACTGGTGTCTAAAATCATTTTTCAGCAAATGCCGCCCAAAGTGGAGTATAGTATCACTCCTTTTGGTGAAACCTTAATTCCTATTGTTGCTGCCCTGGGCGAATGGGGCGACAAACATGAGGAACAATTAAGGGATGCCGTTTCGAAACGCATTGAAAATATCTAGATTACTTTTTGTTTAATAAGGCCCAGAGCCCCAAAATTGGCCCGATTGCTAAAATCATATAAAGATATTGCACATTGAGCTGTTTTGATAACAGGTTAACCACCTGGATGCTGATGATGGTGATGGCAAAACCGATACAGTTGACTAATGTTAATGAGGTGCCCCGCAGGTTTTCGGGCGCGTGTTTGGCAATTAAAGAAGAAAACAATGGCGAATCGGCCGTGCCTGCTAAACCCCAGCAAAATAAAAAGATAAGAAAAGGATAAGCTGAACCGTTAAACAAGAAAATGGGAGAGAGCAGGCAGCACAGTCCTGAAATGGCCAATGCCAGAGTGGCAATCCGTTTTGCGCCAAACTTTTGTGATAATATACCACCAACCATGCAGGATAATCCGCCTGAGGCAATAACCAAAAATGAAAGCAGCGGAATATTTAAGGTTTGACCGGGATGTTTGCTGTTATAAAGCAGCAACATACCAGGCAGAAATGCCCAAAAGGTATACAGTTCCCACATGTGGCCAAAATAACCAAAGGCGGCCGATCTGAACCCCGGGTTTTTAAAACCGCTGAGGCAGGAACGGAGGTCGAATTTTTGTCCAACTGTTCTAAATGGTCCGTTAGGCACAAGCAATAAAATAGCAATTGCACCTGTTAGCGATAAAGCCGATGTAGCAAAAATGACATATTGCCAGGGGAAACTCGCTGTAAATGTTTTTAATAAATGCGGGAATGCAGTGCCGAACACTAAAGCCCCAACTAAAAAGCCCAATGATTTTCCCAAACCATCCTTAAAGTAATCTGATGCGATCTTCATTCCAACGGGATAAATCCCGGCCAGCATAAAACCTGTTAAAAAGCGAAACAGCAATAATAAGTTTACACTAGGTAATTCGAGGCACATGCCCAGATTAAACAAGGCTGCTGTAATTCCACAGATAAAGAACACTTTTGAGGGTGAAAAGATATCTGAAATGGCAAAAAAGGCAAATAGCAATGTCCCGCTGATAAAGCCGAACTGTACCATACTGGTGAGGTTGGCCAGAAGGTTATTTTCGGTAGGGAAGTTTTTAACGATATCGGGTAGTACAGCATTCCCGGCAAACCACAAAGAGGTGCAGAGAAATTGTGCAATAACGATTGTAGGGAGAATGTACTTAGTTATTTTAGTGCTGCTCATTTTAATTTTGTGCACAATTTTAACTAAAATAAACCTAGAAGTGGAAATCCTTTTTTGTTGCAATAATCTAACAGCGCAGCATGGCATCACAAAAAAGATTGAAACGGATAGCAGGGCTTTCGGAACCGATGAAACACAAAGCCTTGCTTTACAAAAGAATGAACCGCCTTAAGTCATCTAAGGACATGTTGGCTTTTTATAAGTAAGGGGGGCCAAAGGCGGAGGTTATGTTTTTTACAGCCAATTGTTTGTATACTTTGGTCTTTCTGTGCTAAAAACCTTCCACCTTAAGAAGCATCATCCTTAATATCAAATTGTGTTTCCACAACCTTGCCTCCAGAACGCAATTGGTTCGCCAGCATTTCTTCCTGTTCCCTGCGGTTTTTCACAATGTGGATGGCTGAGAATAAGGCTTCGGTAAATGAAGTAGAGTCAGCTAAATCTTTACCCGCAATATCGTAACCAGTTCCATGATCGGGAGAGGTACGTACGAAGTTTAAACCTGCCGTATAGTTTACACCATTGTGGAAGGCCAGTGTTTTAAAAGGAATTAAGCCCTGATCGTGGTACATGGCCAAAACTGCATCAAATTGTTTGTAGCTCCCATTGCCGAAAAAGCCATCGGCAGGGTATGGGCCAAAACAAACAATGCCTTTATCGTAGGCTTCCTGAATGGCAGGCGTAATAATTTCAGCTTCCTCAGTACCCAATAAGCCATTGTCGCTGGCGTGTGGATTTAAGCCCAGCACGGCAATTTTTGGTTTTTCGATCCAGAAGTCTTTTTTCAGGCTTTCGTTGATCAGCCTTAATTTACTGATGATTTTATCTTTTGTGATAGCCGCTGGAACATCTTTTACAGGGATGTGTCCGGTAACTACACCAACTCTTAAATTTTCACTGATGAGAAACATCAGCACATCTTTACTTCCACTTTTTTCCTGTAGGTATTCGGTATGGCCCGGAAAAGCAAAGGTCTCTGATTGAATATTGTGTTTGTTAATCGGAGCGGTAACTAAAGCATCAATATCACCGTTTACCAGATCGGCAGTGGCACGCTCTAGCGATAAAAGTGCATATTTCCCGCCCGTTGCAGTTACCTGCCCGAGTTCGATTTTTACATCTTCTTCCCAGCAATTAATCATGTTTGCCTTTTTTGGCTGCGCCTGATTGGCGTGATTGACCACATTAAAACTGAAATCGCCCAGGCTGTTTGCTTTTCGGTGAAAAGAGGATACCTTGGTATGACCGTAAACAATCGGCGTGCAATAATTTAAAATAGCAGGATTGGATAATGTTTTGATGATTACCTCTAAACCTATGCCGTTTACGTCGCCTATACTGATGCCAATTTTAAGTTTATCGCTCATAATTACTGGAAAATTTTAGCGCAAATTACTGATTTTCGTTTAAACCCTTTAAAAAAAATGAAACCGCAAAGCACACGAAGTGATTTGCAAAGAAATAATAAGCCTATCTTTGCTAACAATTTTAATTTAAAAGTCCCGATTCACCGGGATTAAGGGGTATGAGTTTAGTAAAAGCGAAAAAGCATTTAGGGCAACATTTTTTAACCGATAAAGGCATTGCCAACCGTATTGTTGAGGCTTTGGTGAATACTGAAAAATACAATCAGGTTTTAGAGGTAGGGCCAGGAATGGGAATCCTGTCTGATTTTTTGCTGCAGCGTAAAGATTTAGAAACTTATCTGATCGATATCGATACCGAATCTTTTCATTTTTTAAATGAAAAATATCCTCAACTGGGCGACCGGTTAATTAATGGCGATTTTTTAAAACTCGATTTTGATGCCATTTTTCCAGGTCAGTTTGCCATAATTGGGAATTTTCCATACAATATTTCTTCGCAGATCTTATTTAAGATTTTAGATAACCGGAATAAAGTGGTAGAAATGGTGGGCATGTTCCAGAAAGAGGTTGCACAACGCTGTGCGGCGCCGGCTGGCAATAAAGAATACGGTATTTTAAGTGTATTTCTTCAGGCTTATTATAAAATTGAATACCTGTTTACCGTTAAGCCAGGAACGTTTAATCCACCGCCAAAGGTGCATTCCGCCGTAATCCGTTTAACACGGAACGAGGTGGAGACTTTAGACTGTGACGAAAAATTATTCTGGCGTGTAGTAAAAGCGGGTTTCAATCAGCGGAGAAAAACTTTGCGTAATGCGGTTTCGGCAGTGATGCCAAAAGATAAAATGGACGATCATATTTATTTTGAGAAACGTGCAGAGCAGTTAACGGTGGCTGACTTTGTGGCCTTAACACAGCATGTGAGTAAGTTGATGGAAGCTTAGTCTGTACCATCTGGTGTAAGTAATTTTACGGATAGGGAAAGCAGGTTTAGGTTCTCTTCGGTTGCCATAACCCCGCTTTTCATTCCAGGTCCGCACTCGTACCTCGTTTACGGGCTTTACATTTCAATCGGGTTTAATTCACGCAAATACTGCAAGTAAGAAGATATGGCAATAGTAAAAAAAGCCAATTTTCAGTCCTTGTCAAGCCTGTGCAATCCCAAAATCTGTGCAACTATCGGCTCACATATTCTTGCAAATCCGTGATTATTTTCATTGAATTTCTCCTTTCCTTTGCGACATAATTTTAAACGTCATGGTGAATTACAGCGAAATTTTCAGCGAACAAGGAATGGATTATCAAACCTATCGTGCATTGGTTGATCAACTTCTTTTAGAAGGAAAGGCAACTGGTGATGTAAGTTACGATTTACACTACACCAAAATGAATGTGCAAAGGATGAGTCGCGTGGATAAGACGGTTAGCTTAAATGATGAGTTGACTTCAACCATTGATCAACTTAAAGGAAATTATAAGTTTTTAGTCATTACTGAAGGTTGGTGTGGCGATGCTGCACAAATTGTTCCGGTGTTCAATAAAATCGCAGCTGCATCATTGGGTAAAATAGATTTGAAATTTGTATTGCGTGATAAAAACCTGCCCTTAATTGATGCGCATTTGACGAATGGCGGAAGAGCAATTCCGGTTTTAATTGTGCTAAATGAGTCGGCAGATCAGGTTTTAGGCACCTGGGGACCGCGACCACAAATTTTGCAGGAGCTTTTAAAAGAGTGGCGAAAAGAAAGCACTGAAATGCCAATTCTGGCTGAGAAACTTCATGGCTGGTATGCTAAAGATAAAACACAAACTACACAGGCCGGATTAAATGAGCTTTTGAAGGGCTTAGAGCTATAATCTTTAGTTTTAATTAGGCAATAGTCGCTCTGATCCAATGGCTATCGGATTTATTTCAGGGTCTATTTTGCAGGCAAGATGCAGAACCAAGTTCTGCAGGACGATTCGTGAGCGAAAAAAAACCAGACCGTAGTTTTAATCAACAGAAACAGTCAATCCCTCTTGCTGTAAAATTTTGCGGTATACTTCCATTTCGGTAAATGAACCTTCTAAAACCGGGCACTTTCCATCATTGTGCACTTTCCATGCAATTTTTTCGGCTTGCGATTCGTTATAATCCAGATATTTCATCATGCAGTAAATCACATGATCAAAAGTATTGATATCATCATTCCACAAAATAAGGCGATGTACAGTTTTTAAGGAAGTTAAAATTTCTTCGAGCGTAAAGGTCTCTTCTTTGGTTTCTGTAGACATGGTGCAAAAATAAACAATAATTTAGAAGATTTGAGATATTAGATTTGAGATATTAGATTTTAGGATATTACATTGAATCTCGCGTCTCAAATCACACATCTCATATCTTTTTAAATTAACTAACTTTGTTTAACCAAAATATAAATAAAGCATGCACCAGTCTAGAATTGCAGGAATAGGTTACTACGTTCCGAAAAATATATATACAAACGATGATTTGAGCCGGTTTATGGATACCAACGATGCATGGATCCAGGAACGGACCGGTATTAAAGAGCGCCGTTTTGCAGATCGCAATGAGGAAACTACCACAACCATGGGAATTGAAGCAGCAAGGATTGCAATCGAAAGAGCAGGAATTACAGCTAAGGATGTCGATTTCATCGTTTTTGCTACCCTGAGTCCCGATTACTACTTTCCGGGTTGCGGTGTGCTGTTGCAACGCGAAATGGGCATGGGCGAAATCGGTGCTTTAGATATCCGTAACCAATGTTCAGGATTTGTGTACGCCCTTTCTGTTGCCGACCAGTTTGTGAAAACAGGTATGTATAAGAATGTTTTGGTGGTAGGAAGCGAGAAACATTCGTTTGCCATGGATTTTGAAACACGCAGCCGCAATGTTTCGGTGATTTTTGGTGATGGTGCAGGTGCTGTGGTGCTTCAGCCAACAGACGAGCCTGGAAAAGGAATTTTAAGTACACATTTACACAGCGATGGGGCTGATGCAGAAATTCTGGCCATGTATTATCCGGGTTCTCATGCCAATAAATGGTTAAAAGATAAACCCGCTTATCCAGAGCAGGAATTGGGTGGATTATTTATGACGCAGGAGATTTTGGAAAGTGGGGCTGCTTTACCTTATATGGATGGGCCATCGGTTTTCAAAAAAGCTGTGGTTAAATTTCCGGAAGTAATTAAAGAGGCTTTGGCTGCTAATAATTTAACCGAAAAAGATATTGATTTATTGGTGCCACATCAGGCAAATTTACGGATCAGCCAATATGTGCAGCAATTATTGGGTTTGAATGATGATCAGGTTTTTAATAACATTCAAAAATATGGCAATACTACAGCTGCATCTGTTCCAATTGCTTTGTGCGAAGCCTGGGAAGCGGGAAAAATTAAAGATGGTGATTTAGTTTGCCTGGCTGCATTTGGGTCGGGTTTTACCTGGGCAAGTGCATTGATTAGATGGTAGCGTTTGGCGTTTTTCAAAAATGCCAGGCATATTAAGATAAAGAAAAGCCTTTGAAACATATTCAAAGGCTTTTCTTTTGGTGTCTACATAAGTGTAGTGGAACGGCCTATTGTGTTTTTGGTCTGATAAAATCGCCAAGATAACTGCATTCGCCTGCTGCAACGGCATAAAAAGGTGTTTTACCATAGCTAAACCTTAATTCTTTAAGATAAGGATTATTGTAATTCGCCTTAATAAAGTTTCTCCATTTTACATCTTTTTTATCATAATAATAAAATGAAAGTGGGTTTGCATTCATGATGATCTGTTTTTGCAAACATTTGGCCAGCATAAAGGTGCATTTAGCCTTAAAATCGGCATTGGCACTTAAAGCCCTCGCTTTTAAATACCAGGCTTTTGCCGTCTGGGCTTTTTTATAATCGCCATCGTACACATATTTTGCCGGGTTGCCATTGTCGTATGATGACCAATCGTAACTGATCAGGAACCAGCTGTTGCCAAAATAACCCGTTTGATAAACAGCATTGGCCATTTTATAGTAGTAAAGCGCTGCATTTTTTTTATCGCTAACCAGCAATTTCTGCAAGCGGAGCATTTCTGCTGCAAAAGCTTTTTTGCTTACAGATGCTTTGGCAGTTACATATTTTTTTGGATAATCGTTTATCGTTTCGATAAAAGGATTGGCATACAATTTTGAATTCGATTCAGAGCTGTACCAGTTTTCCGGACTAAAGTATTGATAGCTTGATGAAACTTTTGCAAACATCTGAACGGCCTTATCGTATTGGTGCGTACGTAAATAAGTAGTACCATACAATTCATAAAAATCGTCATTTTTAAGTTGATTTAAGGCCGTGGCCAATAATGCGGTAACATCATTGCCAGTTGCTTTGGTTTTATAAACGGCTAAGCCCTGCATACTTTTCGGACTTAAGTTTTTCTGCCAGAATGCTATACTCTGGTAACTCATATTCTGAAAAAGTGAATTTTCTTTCAAAGTTTTGTATTCCATGTCGCCTTTCACCATCGCGAGTGCAGCCTTAGCGGTATCGCCCATACTTAAATAGGCTGGGGCCAATATCTGTTGGTAAAAGTTTCTGGTGGTTCTGCTAAAGCGTTTTTCAGCACGATCGGTATCATAATCGTATTGTCCTTTCGGTTGCGTGCTGTTTTCTGCAAAACGTTTTTCATCCAGCCATTTTAAAGTCGGTAGCAAATCGTTCTCATTAAAAGCATTGCCTTTTTTAATGTTCTTCGCCTTGATTAACAAATCGGTAATGCGGTATTGATCGCGTAACCTTTCAGGTAATTTGTCCGGTTTTAGGATGGCCAGATAATTTGATGCCAGAAAATCTTTGTTTTCCATCCATGATAAATATGCCGCGGTTAAAGTGCCTAATTCGGGCTGTGGGTATTTCTTTTCGGTGGCCAGTTTTACCGCAAAATTTCGGATTTCAGTCAGGCGTTTTAAGTTAGCGGTTTTTAAACTGTCTTTATATTTAGGATTACCGTTATCCGAAAAGTAATAATTATAACCAATTTTGGCAATGTCGTTTGCTTCGATCAGATCCTGCTCCAGTTTATTCACTTCGCGGACCAATAATGTGCCGTTTAACTGGCTTTTGGGTTCGTACTGGTAAACTTTGTTCAGGCTTTCTATGCCCGAATCGGCATCACCAAATCCGTTTATGGCCCAGATATTGGCTTTTTCGTTATTGCTTTTGGCATATTTTAATGCACCGTTAACGGGAGTACTGTTATAATAATAATTTTTATAGGCTTGCACCCTTCGCTCAGGATTACTGGCAAAAACCTTTGAGAATAAAAAGGCTGATTCATCCGGATTTCCCAACCTGCGGATAGACCCGGCATAGAGCGCCAATGCCCAACCCTTAGCAGCGCTGTTTACCTTGCTTGTTTTAATGTATTTCTCGTAAGTTGATTTGCTTTCGGCATGGTCACCTGCGAAATGGAACATCCGTTCCGCCTGATAAGCATAACGCAGTTTAAGAAATTCGTCTTTTTCTGCCTCCGTTAATTTCAAGGCTTCTTTGGCTTTTGATCCCATGGCAGTGGTGTCGCGCGGTTTCGGATCCCATAGGCTGAAATCAACATTGGCCAGGGGTTCGCAGCTTTTCGCAAATTGATAATACTTTAAGGGTTCTTTGCGTTTGCTTAGTGCCTGGATAAAACTGTTCTGTTGTAAGCTATCGGGTAATTGTGAAACATTGCCATTAAAGCTGACCAATTTTACATCAGTGGCGCTGTCGGTTTTGTACATCACTTTTAGCACATCTTCTTTTTTCACATTGAGGTATTTGGCCCACTCCCTGCTATTGATATCGGGTTCACTTTCGATATCGGTTTCGCTGTTGAGGTAAACCATCTGGTTATAGGCAAATGGCGAATATTCATCGCCCTCAACATTGTTGTGGAAATAAGTAATGTAATAATCGTAGGGATCTATCTCCCCTCCGCAGGCAAGATTTACAGCGATTTCGCCGAAAAAAGTAATGAGGAATACACTAAAAATCAGCGATAACTTTTTGAAGATGTTCATTGGTAAAATGTTTTAACAGGTCGGTGTCTAAATGGTAAAAAACGAGGTTCCGGTCTCTGGGGCTTAAATATCGGGATAAAAACTTAGAGGTAGCATGTAAATCTTCTGAAGAAATCTGTTCCCATCTGATCACATCTCCGCGTTTCAATCCCGCCTCAGGATAATCGGCCTGTAGATCGTAAAGGATAGAATTTCCCCTTTGTTTAAAAAGTTTTTTATCATCGATTTGCATTTGGCCGATCCGCTTGGAAATACCAGCATACTGCTCATTCCTGAATACCACCGCCCATTCAAAAATAGGTAGGGCAATATCAAGTGGCAAGGGATAGTGTTCGAGAAAATCTTTGAGGTAAAGATCCATTTCATGCTGATCCAATATGGAATTTTGTTCACCATATTTACGCAGGTTGCCCATGTTGTAACACATTAAAATCGCCTTTTCTACTGGGGGAACCCCACTCGATACCAGGTTTTTAACCTGATGCAAGCGGAGGGTTACGGAAATTGTTTTGCCCTTTAAAAGTAGATTGGCACTTAATTGCTCTAAAAATTTGAAATATCTGTTTCTTGTGCCTTTGGTCCAGTCGCAGTCGATCTGAAGTTCATGATAGTTTTGTTTTCCGGCCTGTTTAACCTTTGCTGCTACAAATTTGACAATCCTATCGGCCATCACTTTTGTCTGCATGGTGTCGATCTGATTAAAAACGTTATTCACAATAAATACAACAGGTATAATATCGGTTGCTTTTGGAATGGGGTCTGAAAATTTAATGGGCGAAACCGGTACTGGTAACTGCAGATCGGGATTAAAATCCACATCCATAATACGCACATATAAAGATTTAGCTTTAAACTGATCAAGGTAAGTGCTTTCTGCCTTCTTATTATGATAATCTGTTTTCCAGTAATAAAAAGTAGGGTGCACAATTGATTTTTGCTTACATCCAAAGAAGAGAAATACAGAAATCACTAAAATACTTATCTTGCGCATATCAATTTTATTGAAGCAAAAGTAGTATAAAATGCGGGCAGTTTTACAAAGAGTTACACAGGCAAGTTGCACAGTTGATGACCAGATCACAGGTGTTATTGAAACGGGATTTTTAGTGTTATTGGGAATTGAAGATGCCGATACTGTAGAAGATTTAGAATGGCTGGCACAAAAAATTATTGGTATGCGTGTTTTTGGCGACGAAAATGGAATGATGAATAAGGCACTTGCCGATGTTGATGGAGATATCCTCCTGATCAGTCAGTTTACCTTATTCGCTTCCACAAAAAAGGGAAACCGGCCGGGTTTTACGCGTGCAGCCAGGCCAGATGTAGCCGTTCCACTCTATGAAAAAATGATCGAAAAGCTATCAGGTTTATTGGGTAAACAAGTTAAAACCGGAATTTTTGGAGCAGATATGAAAATAGCTTTATTGAATGATGGTCCGGTAACGGTTATGATTGATACCAAAAATAAGGAATAGTTAAAAACTGAGACTGACTAATGTAACTAAGAAAACGATAAATCATCAAAAGGACTATTCACCTATTTCAAAACCTTTTATACTTAAACTAATATGAAGGATAAAAATCCAAATCGTTTAACGGAATATAGTTGTCTGGTGTTTTTTCTGATCTTAAAATTGGTTTTGTCTTTTGTATTGGTTAATTCCGTTTATGAACTCCACCGCGATGAATTCCTGCACTTAGATCAAGCCAACCACCTGGCCGCAGGTTTTACCTCTGTGCCACCTTTAACCTCGCTGTTTTCATGGCTGATTAAAGCTTTTGGAAATGGTGTTTTTATGGTAAAGCTTGTTCCTGCATTAATGGGAGCCATTACCATACTATATTGCTGGAAGATTGTCGATTTTTTAAAAGGTAATTTATTGGCCAAATGTTTGGTTGCCGTTGCCTGTCTGTGTTCTTCTCTGCTGAGGTTAAATACGCTTTACCAGCCCAATTCCTTCGATGTTTTAGCCTGGACTGCCATATTCTATTATCTCTTAAAATATTTTGATAAAACTGAGGCCAGATATCTTTACGCCTTTGCCATTTTTGTAGCCCTAGGTTTTTTAAATAAATACAACATCCTTTTTCTGATTATTGGGCTATTACCAGCCATTATCATCACTTCAAAACGAAAAATATTTGCCGATAAACATCTCTACCTGGCCATTTTACTCGCACTTTTAATCATTTCACCCAATATCATCTGGCAGATCAATCATCACTTTCCGGTGCTCACCCACATGAAACTTTTGCAGGCAACACAATTGGTGTATGTAAACCGGATTGATTTTTTTATCGGTCAATTCCTTTTTTTTATAAGTTCGGTTTTTGTCCTTTTTGCCGGGATAGGAAGCTTGATTTTTTATAAAGGTTTCCGGAAGTATAGCTGGGTTATCCTTACCTACATCATTACCCTAATCATATTTAGTTATTTTAAAGCAAAAGACTATTATGCCTTAGGTTTATATCCCGTTTTACTCGCATTTGGTGCGGTTTATTTAAGCGGGGTCTTAGCAAAGAAGCGTATATTAACAGGCTTGCTGTTTGTTTTTAATATTGGCTCGTTTATTTATCTGTTACCGCTTTTGATGCCGGTTTATAGTCCTACAGAAATTGTGGCCCATCATAAAAGGTTCGAGCGTGTAGGTGCACTGCGTTGGGAAGATGGTAAAAACCACCCATTGCCACAAGATTATGCCGATATGCAGGGCTGGAAAGAATTGGCTGCACTTGTTGATATCGCCTATGGAAAGGTTAAAGATAAATCAACACTTCTGGTGCGTGCGGATAATTATGGACAAGCTGGTGCGATTAACTATTATTCGAAATATAAAAATATAAATGCTGTGTCGTACAATGCAGATTACCTGTATTGGTTTAAAATGGATAAACCGATCAAAGATTTAATTATGATCACCGAATGGAACGACAGGGATCCCCAGCGTAAAAGAGAGCAGCCATTTTTTACCAGGATTACTAAAATTGGTGAAATCAAGACACCTTATGCAAGGGAAAAGGGGGCAGGAGTGTTTTTACTCGAAAATGCCAATATTGAAGTGAGCAGTATCATAAAATCAGAAATAGAAGAAGAAAAAAATGACCATTAACGAAGCACAGGAAACAGTAGACCGCTGGATTAAAACAACGGGTATCCGGTATTTTAATGAATTAACCAACACCGCTATTTTGATGGAAGAAGTTGGAGAGGTTGCCCGGATTATGGCCCGTAAATACGGCGAACAATCATTTAAAAAGAGTGATGAAGCGGTAAACCTCGCAGATGAAATGGCCGATGTGATGTTCGTGTTAATCTGTCTGGCCAATCAAACCGGCATAAACCTCACCGAAGCCTTAGAAAAGAACCTGGAGAAAAAAAGTATCCGCGATGCAGACCGGCACAAGAATAATGAGAAGTTAAACCCCTAAATTTCTTAAAGGGGACTTTATCCTTCTTTAGGTTCTATTAGATCTAATTTTTCTAAGTCTTAGATTTCTTTTATGGTTGGGGGTACAAATTCCATCAAGGTTCTATACGCCACAAAGCGGTTCTTGTATCTTTCATTTAACTCTGCTTGGAGGGCGGGAGCAAATGTTTCCTGATAATTATTGTAGTTATCCAATGTTTCGGCAACATACTGGGCGCAATAGGTTACACCTTCGTTTGGAGAATCTATAACCTTTAACAGGCGATTAGAAACAAACATTTCTGTAGCCATAACTTTTGGAATATGAACATCTTGCATCCATTGTAACCACTCTTCGGCAGCCGCATCATCAAGTATAAGAGTAACATTATATAAAAACATAGGACAAAGGTAAATAATATATACTCGTTAAAAAATTGATGACAAGGGATTTTATTCTTTGTAGTAGTTTCAATCATTTAAATTTGTCAATCCCATTGCTTTTAGCGTGATACGAACTAATCTCTCTCAAAAAATTGATTACTCCACGCGCAATTACATTTACACAGGTTACTTCCGTAATTTTCGGGGGTATTTTGGGGCCTGGTTATTGGTTGGGATTTAATGCAAAAGAAAAGAACAATTCGCTCCGGTGAAAGATGTTTTTCCTCTTTGCCAACCGATAGGCAACATGGCGTCAGAATTTTAATTTTGGCGGGCATCTGTTCTGTTTTTTTGTTAACCTTAACGGTACTAGTGTTGGATACCTAATATCATCTAAATCCTAAATGATTACCATTAGCACTTCATCTACCACTCAAGAATTGGAAGGCATTCTCGCACTTCAAAAGTTAAATCTAAAGAAAGATTTAACAGCTCAGCAAATAAAAGAGCAGGGCTTTGTCACCGTTTCACATTCACTTGATGATCTGGAGAAAATGCAGCGCTATGAGCCTAATATCATTGCAAAAGATGGCGAACGAATTGCGGCTTATGTACTTGGCATGACTGAACAATCAAAAAATGATATCCCGAGGCTGGTCGAAATGTACGAAAGCTTTGATCATATTTTCTATCAGGAAAAGCCTGTTTCAGCTTACCATTATATTGTTGTTGGGCAGGTTTGCGTAGGGGAGAATTATCGCGGTAAAGGTTTATTCGATCAATGTTATCAGGCCTACAGAGATTATTTTAAACCTAAGTACGATTTTGCGATTACTGAAATTGCAAGTACCAACTTACGATCGATGAATGCACATAAGCGGATTGGCTTTGAAGTAATTTCTACCTACACCGATACCAGCGGGGTAGAATGGAATGTTGTAGTTTGGGATTGGGAACAGTAGATAATTTGGCGTTGCGCGTTTGGTGGCAATTAACCAATTTCAACAAGTAACCGATTAACCATCACTAATCGAATCAAGAAACCAGCTAAACCCCATCTCCGCGTAAATTCCTAAACCTTTTCCTGGCTTCGGCGCTAAACATACTTCCTGGATAATCGGTAATCAGTTTCTGGAAATAAATTTTAGCCTGGGCAATATCATTAAGTTTCTTTTCATAGAGATCCCCAAGGGTAAAGAGCGCATCATCGGTCCATATTCCATCTTTAAAATCGTCAGTTACTTTTTTAAGGATATCAGCCGCTTTTTGAAAGTCGTTTGCTTTAATAAAAATCCTGGCTTTACTCATCATAATGGCATCCGTTAAACTGTTCTGTGGAAAAGCAATGGCAATACTGTCCATTTTTTTAACGGCACGTTCAGGCAGGTTTCTAAACAATAACATCTCTGCATCAGCATACATTTTTAACGCATTGCTATCTGCAGGTGTTTGGATATTATCGTTGATCAATAAACTCAGATTTAAGGCATCATTTGCAATGAGTTGTGAGGTAGCAGCCTTTAACACCAAACATTGTCCGCTGCTATATTCGAAATTACCCTGGTAAAAGGAAAGTTTAGCACTTCTAAAGCGTGCCTCGTTGCCCACTGGCTGACCTTCAAACTGCTTGCTTACCTGTTCGTACACCAAAAAGGCTTCCCACGGCTGATTGGTTAGGATATAAATATCGCCTAAATCCAGTTTCAGCTGACCAAGCTCCTGATCGTTAATGCCCGGCATTTTTATGGCCTCTTCCAATTCTTTTTCTGCTTTACCAGGCTGATTTAAATAATATGCCTGGAGGTTTGCCAGTTTTTTAATGGCGAAAAGCGTATTTCTATTTTTGCCATTTTCATCCAATAGTACCTGATAATCTTTTGCCAGCAGATCAAGATCTGCTACAGTATATTTCCCGTTTGTCCGCAGGTTATACTTGGTGTTCAGCATTTCGATTTTGGATGGCAGATAGTACTGGTTATCCTTTCCTTTCGTTAACAGATAATCATAAGCTTTAATGGCCGTTTCGTAGGCGCCATTGTCGACAAAAGTATAAATGGCATTAAATAAAGTTGCCCCATCTGCCTTTGTGCGTTTATCAAAGGCAATTAATTGGCGCAGGGCCATATCAAATTCCTGTTGCTGGATGTAGTTCCAGGTAAGCAATTGAATATAAATTTCTGCATCAGGTTCTTTCTGTATTTTTTTTAAAATGGCCGCCTGGAAAGTCTGATAATCATTTTTATCTTCAAAAGTAGAAGCCAGTACGGCTTCTGCCTGAGGTAAGAGCTGTGGCATAGTACCCATGGCATCGAGGTACTCTTGCATAAGCATGGGTTTATCCTTTTTAAAACGGTAGATGTTCAATAGTTCAAAAGCAAATAACTGATCATTGCCCAGCAGTTTCCTTCCCTGTTTAAACGTTTGCACAGCAAAGTCATAATTTTCAAAACGGTAAAAGCTATTGGCTAAATTCCTGATCTTAAATTCATCTTTCGGAAGTTTGCCTATCACCTCGGTAAAAATTTTATTTGCCGCTTGTACATCGCCCTTTTCCTGATAAAGTTTGCCTAATGCGATGGGGTAAAGATCACTTTGCGGACTTTTCCTGATTTCCTTTTTAACCAATTTTTCGGCCACGTCATAGCGTTTCAATTTTACGAGTGTATTGAAATAGATATCGAAATAAGCCTCGTTATTGGGTATGGCATAGAGTTTTTCGAGCAGAACAACGGCCTTTTCATAATCACCGTCCTGATAATATTGAATGGCTAAAGTACTTTCATCGGGTGCAACCTGTTGATTGGGGCGGAAAATCTGTGCATTGGCCCCAGATGTTAACAGTAAGAATATGATGAAAAGCAAGCGGTTCATAACCCTAAATTATAAGTTTTAAATGTAACATTTTAATACATCTTTAGCTAAAGCGCCAATTGATATTAAACGTATTTTAAATGTTACCTGTATTTTATTTTGTAGGTATTTTATAAATACTAAATTGAACCACGACTTATTATTATTTGTATAAGTAACATTGTTGGTGTAAATCGCGGTAAAGTTGTTATGATACTTATTTTTGTCATCCCGTAAAGGATTTATTTATGCTAAAAAGGATTTTTCTATTGTTAATGGTTGCATTGATGTGGGCTTGTAAAGGCTCCGACAATGGTACTATTCCTGTAGACGATTTTTTTAAAACTCAGGATAAAGCCTATTACCGGATTTCACCTGACGGGAAAAGCCTGTCGTATTTAAAACTTCAGGATAAAAAGCTCGATCTTTTTGTTGAAGACCTGGCTACGGGAAACAGCGTTCAGCTTACCCATTTAAATGGAAAAAACATTAGCTTTCAGTTCTGGACGAGCAATAACGAATTGATTTATTCCACCGAAGATGGATCTAAAGAACGCAGGTCTGATATTTTCGTGATCAATAAAGATGGAAGCAAGCAGGTGCAGTTGAGCGCCAATGAAAAAAACCGGTTGAAGGTAATAGAAGATCAGCTGATTGATGATAAATACATTATTGTAGCTTCAAACAAACGTGATTCAACCGTTTTTGATGTATACCGCTTAAATATACGGGATGGTAAAATGGAGATTGCCGCAAAAAATCCAGGTAATATTACCAAATGGATGACTGATAGCAAAGGCGTACTTAAAATTGCCGTTGCCAGTGATGGGGTGAATGAAACCTTAATGTACCGCGAAAAGGAAGATGAGGTTTTTGCTCCGGTAATGACCAATAATTTTGAGACTACTTTTCAGCCGATTACATTTTCTGAAGATCAGCCCAATGTATTGTATGCGATATCTAGTATTAACCGGGATAAAAATGCATTGGTGGCCATTGATCTAAAAAGCGGGAAAGAAAAACAGGTTCTTTTTGCAAACGATACCTTAAATGTAGTAGATGCAACCTATTCGCGTTTTCGGAAAAAAATGCTTTTTGCAACCTGCGAAACATGGAAAAGAGAAAAATATTATCTTGATGACAGTACAAAAGTGGCTTATTCAAGAATAGATAAACTGTTACCCGGTACCGAATGGGTTATTCTGGATAAGGATAAAACAGATAAGGTGTTTGTAATACGGACTTTTACCGATAAAGATCCGGGTTCTTACTATCTGTACACAGCGAGTGAAAACAGGCTTAAAAAACTGACGGATGTGAATCCTTCCATTAAACCGGAGGATATGGATGCCATGAAGCCGATCTGTTTCAAAAGCCGCGATGGTTTAACCATTAATGGTTATTTAACCCTGCCTAAAAATAAAAAGGCAGTTAACTTACCTGTGGTAGTGCTGCCGCATAATGGACCTAAATCGAGAAACAGTTGGGGATATAATGCAGAGGTACAGTTTTTGGCTAACCGTGGCTATGCTGTTTTGCAGGTAAATTACCGCGGCTCTACTGGCTACGGGAAATCATTTTATGCTGCGGGCTTTAAACAATGGAGTGATAAAATACAGGAAGATGTGAATGATGGTGTGAAATGGCTGATTAAAGAAAAAATTGCCAACCCTAAAAAGATTGCCATTTATGGGAATGGTTTTGGCGGTTATATCGCATTAAATTGTTTGTATAAAAATCCTGATCTTTATAAATGTGGCGGATCAAATTCGGGTGTCATCAACCTCTTTAGTTACCTGAAAACCTTTCCACCATTTTTAAAGGCCAAATTGCAGATGTATTACGAAATTGTAGGCAATCCGATAACAGAAACTGATTATATGCGTTTCGCGTCACCGGTGTTCCATGCCGACCGCTTTAAGGCACCTATTTTTATTGCTCAAAATCCGAAAGATCCGAGCGTGAATGTGGCAGAAGGCGTACAGTTTATCAAAGAACTTAAAAAACGGAATGTTGAGGTTACTTATATCGAAAAGGAGGAAGGTCCGGATCCGATGGTGCGCCAGCAGAGCAGAACAGCCTTGTACAAAGCCTTAGAAGAGTTTTTAAAGGAAAATCTAGGTAAAAAATAGATATGGCCTTAGATAAGAAAAGCAGTTACCGTAAAAACTTCTCCCTTGGTGTAACCTTCATTGTACTCATTTCTATCCTTTTTATCCTTTCACTTTTTTTGGCGTTTAACTATAGTAAAAAATCGATTGAAAATGATTTTGTATCAGAAAAGGTAAATGTGCTCGAGCAAAGTATAAAGCCCTACAACGACTTTTTTCAGAACAAAATGCCTGAGATTTCATACTATAATGGTTTTTTGGACTCTTCTACCGCATCGAAGTTCGTAGATACCGTAATGTTAAAATATCCCTTTATTGCTAAAGTTACCTTTTACGATACAGAGGTGAAAAACGTGCCGGTTAAAGATGGGATCAATGCAAACCACCTGGGCATTGGCCCCAAATCTATTTATCAGTTTGGTAAGGGGATAAAACCCGATTCGGTAAAACTATATTCGGAGGATGATACCCGGTCGTTTAATGTTGGAAGCGATTTTAATGCAATTGCAATTAAACTGGCTACATTTGTTGAAGATCTGGATACGGCATCCGTACCTACACAAGAAGAACTGTTTACCAATTTTTCGATTGTTAACTCCAACGAGAATAAAATCACCTACCTCAATATCCCCCGTCGCGAAGATTTAAGGAATTATAAGGATATGATCCGGCGCAAGCTTAATCCTGCCCCGGTTTATCAGCAGGATGTAATGGTTTTTAAATTGGATGCACATAAAATAAAGGTGGTAAATACGAGGCCTTTATTATATCAAAGCATCCGGATTGAACCGCTTACTTACGATCCGATAGATACTTCGGATGAAAACATCACCACAGAAATAGCCTTACCCGGTGCATTTTCGGATTTTAAATTTTACTTTCTTTCATCTAAGTCTTACATCAAGAAAGAAATTTTTATTTATTTCATGCCAATTGCCTTGGTCCTGTTATTGGTATATGGGGTGCTTTTGTTGGTCGCGTTTTTAATTTACCGTAACCTGAACATCAACAGTAAAATGTTTAAGTTACAGTACGACTTCGTAAATAACCTTACGCATGAGTTCAAGACCCCAGTTAGCGTAATTAAAATTGCAGGTAACAATATCAAGAGTGCTACGGCTTTAAGCCAGCGGGAGCAGCAGCTTTATGGTAAAATATTGGATGAGGAGGCCGATAAACTGAATGGTTTAATGAATAAACTACTGGCCTTTACCCAGATCGAAAATAAGGCAATCAAACTCAATCAGGAAGAAGTGAATATTGTAGATTTTATAGAAAGCACTATCGAATCACACACGTTAAAACATCCCGATTTCAAGATGACCTATGAGGTGCTGGGCTTTAAGACCTTTATTACCGATCCAGTGCTACTGGGGAGTTTATTCGATAATCTGGCTGAGAATGCTTACAAATATTCGAAACCTGATCAGAAAAAATTGCACATTAGTGCAAAGCTGATTAAAGGGGTACTGGTTTTCCGTTTCACCGATAAAGGCATAGGTATCGCATCGTCAGAATTAAACAATATATTTAAGAAGTTTTTCCGAATTCAGAATGAATACAATCAAATGGGAAGTGTGGGCTTGGGTTTGGCATTCTGCAAAGAACTGGTTAACTTTATGGATGGAGAAATCTCTGTAAAAAGTAAAGTAGGTAGCGGGACTGAATTTAAGATTGTGCTGCCTTATAATAGTTAAGTTGAAAGGTTGGAAGGTCGAAGGTTATAAGTTGAGTTAACCTTCAAACGTTTTAACATGGAAACAATAAATAGAAATTGGTTGTAAGTTTGAACTAGCCTTCAAGCATTACAATGTAAAACACACATAAATGTCTAAAGAAGTAAAAATATTAATCGTAGAAGATGATGAAAATCTTCGCTTTCTTGTCGCTCACCGTTTAAAGGGAGAGGGGTATACTGTGCTTGAAGCAAATGATGGCGAAGCTGGCGAAAGAATGATTTTGGCCGATCAGCCTGATATTGTTTTATTGGATTGGATGATGCCTGGTAAACAAGGTGCTGAAGTTTGCGAGAATGTACGCAAGCAAGGTTTCGAAAATCTAATCATCATGATGACTGCTAAGGCACAGGATGTTGATAAAATCGACGCTTATAACTTTGGGGCATCAGATTATATCACCAAGCCATTTAATATGGATGTTTTAGTGGCCATGTTAGAAAGTAAGGTGAAATTCATTGTCAACAAAGATACCGCCGAAATCCACCGTTTTGGGAATATGGAACACCATCCAAACATTCATACTTTGTTTAGGGATGGAAAGAAAATTGAATTAACAATACTGGAAAACCGTATCCTGCTTTATTTCTTGCGCAATCCGGGTAAGGTAATCAACCGTGATGAGTTAATGCTGGTGGTTTGGGGTTACAACTCTGATGTAAATACCAGAACACTGGATATGCACATCGTGCGCTTACGCAAGAAGATTGAATTGAATCCAGATAACCCGCAACTTCTACAGACTGTTAGGGGGGTAGGATACCGTTTTAACGCGGTGTAAGTAAAATTAAATTATTGTTTGCCGTCAGATGTCAATATCTGACGGTTATATTATACATGTCAGATGGTAACATCTGACCCCACTATGCCCTCTTTAGGGTGAAAATCGTGATCTCCGGTAAAACACCAACCCTGCCAGGATAACCTAAAAAGCCATAACCAACATTAACGTAAAGCTGTTGTTTTTGCTCCTGATACAAGCCTGCCCATTCTTTGTAAATGTATTGTATCGGGCTCCATTGAAATTCTTTTAAACGGACGCCAAATTGCATGCCATGGGTGTGACCGCTAAACATGGCATCTATTTGAGGATACTTTTGCAGAACCTCCCCACGCCAATGTGAAGGATCGTGACTTAATAAAAGTTTAACAGGTAAATCATCTGTATTTTGAACCGCCAGTTCCATTTTCCCATATTTAGGGAAACGGCCCATACCCCAGTTCTCGATACCCAGGATTCCGATTTCTTCACCATCCACTTTTAACCTGCGGTTTTCGTTCATCAATAAATCGTAACCCATCACTTTATGAACATCAACCATATCTTTCAGGTTTTTTACCTTGGCCGGAGATGATTCCTTGCCGAAATAGTAATCGCCATAATCGTGGTTTCCCAATGATGAATATACACCTAATGGTGCTTTTACCTTCGAGAATATATCCTGATAATCTCTTACCTCATTGGTGAGGTTATTTACTAAGTCGCCTGTAAAAAAGATGAAATCTGGTTTCTCGCCCAAGAGCATTTCTACGCCACCCTTTACAGCAGTTTTATTATAAAAACTTCCGGAGTGGATATCAGAAATCTGCCCCATGGTAATGCCGTCAAATGCCTTTGGTAGGTTGGGAAGTATTAAATTTACCCGTCGTACCTGATAATCATAAGCTCCCGAAATAATGCCCCAGCTTAACGAAGTTAATGGAACGGCTGCGGCCACCAAACCTGCCTTAACCAAAAATTCGGATCTGGAAATAGGTTCAGTGGTTGTAGTAGCGACTTCAGAAACAACTCTTTTTTTTGTGCTTCTAAAAATCTTGATAAACAACCTGCGTATATCGTCTAATACCAAAAAAGGTAACATGGCCAGTTTACAGGCTACCGTTAAGAAGAAGGCAACCAGAATAATAGCCCTTAATGTGAGAAAAAGATTGAGGTAAATAGCACTGAAAACACCGATAATCAATAATGTACTATAAACCCAATAAGTAACGCTGAATATTTTTTTTGTTAGGGGTTTCCATTTTTTAAAAACATTGATAATCGCTATAAAAAAATAGATATCGAATGCAGTTAGAAGAATGCACGCGGTAATGATAAAAGGTAATCTTCCCATTTTAAGCAGGATGGTTGGTAAGTAAAAAGCTTTGATAAATTCTGTCTTTCAGAGCAGAAATTTACCAAAGCTAATAAAATTGTAGGATTTAATGGTTATCTGAAATCGTCTTCATCCTCTTCTTCGTCAAATTCGGCATTAAATAAACTGCCAAACATATCCGAAAAGCCGAAGCCGCCATTTAAATAATTTTTGCTCAATTGCGAGTATTCTGCCAGGCCATGCAATACAAACTCCATTAAAAGCAAAGTTTGATTTTCGCTTAATTTTGGATGGAATTTTTTAACCAGATCGTATAGGTTTGGTACCAGCATCAATGCTTTTTTATACTGTACGTTGGTTAAAGCATCGGTAACATCAACGTTATTACCTTCGGTAAACCATTCGGTTACTTCGGTGTAAGGGTTGGCCGTTTTGCTCTTCTTTGCTTTTTCAGGATCAGGGAAGTAACGCGCAAACAAGGTTTTAACTGCTTTACCAATCAAGGTGGTGGCTACATGTGCCGGACCCTCCAGTTCGCCTTCGTAAACCAATTCTATTTTACCCGTAATGGCAGGAATAATTCCGGCGAGATCAGATAAGCGAACAAAAGTATTTTTCTCTCCTGCAATCAACATCCTTCTTTCGGCAGTGCTGATTAAATTTTCGTAGGCTGAAATGGTTAACCTAGCTGAAACACCCGATTTTTGATCAATATATTCGCTTTTACGGGCCTCAAAGGCAACCTGTTCTATTAAATCTTTCACCAAACCATCGGCCTCTATATTGGCTTTTTGATCTGCGGTCAGTTTAGCTTCCTGGAAAGTAATTTTGCGCGAAATCTCGACGCTTTTAGGATAATGGGTTAAAATCTGACTTTCAATCCTATCTTTCAGTGGGGTTACTATGCTTCCACGATTGGTATAATCTTCAGGATTTGCTGTAAATACAAACTGGATATCCAGCGGTAAACGCAATTTGAAACCACGGATCTGGATATCTTTTTCCTGCAACATGTTAAATAATGCTACCTGTATCCGCGCCTGTAAATCCGGAAGTTCGTTGATCACAAATATGCTACGGTGTGCACGTGGAATTAAGCCAAAGTGGATTACACGTTCATCATTGTAAGTTAATTTCAATGTTGCAGCTTTTATAGGATCAACATCACCGATTAAATCGGCAACAGTAACATCCGGGGTAGCCAGTTTTTCGGTATATCTTTCGCTGCGGTGCAGCCAGGCGATTTCGGTATCATCACCTTTTATGGCAATTTCGTTTTTGGCATACCACGAGATCGGATTCAAGGGGTCATCGAAAATCTCACTTCCTGCAACATATGGTACATATTCATCCAATAGGTTTACCATTAAACGGGCAATACGCGTTTTCGCCTGTCCGCGTAAACCTAAAAGTAAAATATTATGACGGGACAAAATGGCCGTCTGCAATTCAGGAATAACCGTTTCATCGTAACCGATAATGCCTTCGAATTCGGTTTTTTTATCGCGGAGTACCTTAATCAAATTTTCTCTGAGCTCTTCTTTTACAGATCTTGATTTATATCCTGTGGTTTTTAATTCGCCTAATGTGGTGTTTTGCATCTCTTTAAAATGGGTTATAGTTGAATCTGAGGTACGGCAGACTGAACTCCTGGTGTATAACGTTACATAAAGGCGTTATATCTCTGGACTTCAGACTAAAGACTTCCGACTATTTAACTGTCTTACGTCTGTTCTTAATGTAATCTTCAAAAATGTATTCGCCTAAGCCTGTTAGTGAACTGTAAAAGGCTCTTCCACCGTTAATTTCTGTAAACTGGCGGACAAACTGTTGTAAATACGGGTCTTTAGCAATCATAAATGTAGTGATAGGGATTTTTAACCGCTTGCATTGAGCCGCCATGTTCAGGGTTTTATTAATTACCTTCCTGTCCAAACCCATACTGTTTTTATAGTATTTACCATTTTCCTTCAGGCAGGTTGGTTTTCCATCCGTGATCATAAAAATCTGCTTGTTGTGCGTTTTTCTGCGTCGGAGTAAATCTGCAGCCAGTTCTAAACCTGCGTAGGTATTGGTATGGTATGGTCCAACCTGTAAGTAAGGCAGGTCTTTCACGCTGATTGGCCAGGCGTCATTTCCAAAAACAACGATGTCTAAAGTATCCTTAGGATATTTCGTTTTGATCAATTCTGCTAATGCCATTGCAACCTTTTTGGCGGGCGTAATCCGGTCTTCACCATACAAAATCATCGAGTGCGAAATATCGATCATCAATACTGTCGATGTTAAGGTTTTGAAATCCTTTTCCTCCACTTCTAAATCGCGGTCGGTTAAAGTGAAATCGCCAATGCCATGATTAATCTGTGCATTTTGGATAGAAGCCGTCATATCGATCTGGTCCAAACTGTCACCAAAACTATATTCTCTTCTATCGGCATTTTTCTCTTCACCAATACCCGATTGGTTACTGTTGTGGTTGCCCCGCCCAGATTTTTTCAGTTTCCCGAAAATCTCGTCTAAGGCAGATTTTCGGATCGTCTGTTCTGTTTTAGCCGTAATCTTAAATTCTCCAGATTGATTATCTTCGGTTAAATAACCCTTGTCTTTCAGGTCGTCGATAAAATTACCGATGCCATAATCGTTATTGGTTAATTTATATTGTTTATCGAGCTCATTCAGCCAGCTTAAAGCCTCTGCCGCATCTCCTGCCGTATAGTTTAGCAATTCGCTAAATAATTTCAGCAACTCATCGAACCCACCTTTTGGCGTATCGCCAGGCTTGTAATCAGAAAAACGAAAACCTCTCATGTGCTTGTATTAACGATTTATCGAAGATAAAAGTTTCGTTTTGTATTAATTTAAGCGCGGTGTCATATTTGGAAGGCGGGGAAGGGGAAAATACCAATGTGGGTTGAACTGGAAATTACCAACCGACCACTGTCAAATTGATCCGGGCGTTTCGCCATGCTGCGCCAGGGGCAGGCTCGTTTAGGGCTGCGCTGTGCTTCGGTACCGATGAAGATCTGTGAAACAAGCAAGTATACCATAATTAAATAAAGCAGATGCTTAACCGGCACTGAACCCTTACAATCCAATGCAACCCCACCGTTCTAATAAACAAGCGGCCTTATATGTTTTTAAAACCCATAAGGCCTGGGATAATTAGCCCAATGCCATATGGTAAATTTTTTTATTATAATCAGGATTTGCACCAGGCTGGGAGGCTACAAATGCGCCCACTTTGCAGGCATTATCCAAAATGGTTTCCATAGGGTAGCCCTGTAGGTAACAGGCAATAAATGTGGCCAAAAAAGCATCGCCAGCACCAACGGTATCAGCTACCTGAACTTTATAACCGGCGTGTTTAAACAATTTGCCATCTTTCAAAACACAAGCACCCTTATCGCCCAGTGTGAGGCAGATGATTTCGATATTAAACTGGCTGGAAAGCTGTTTTAAAAGTTGTTCGTCCGTATTGCCCGTTAAACCAAACGATTCTTTAACCCATACAATTTCATCCTCATTTATCTTTAGAATATCTGCTTTTGCCAGAAGTTCAGCAACTAAATCTTTCCCGAAGAATGGAGCGCGTAAGTTGATGTCGAAGATTTTAGTCTTCGCGTGTTCTAAAAGTGCAAGAATAGTTTTCTTAGATTGCTCCGCCCTGCAGGTTAAACTGCAGTACACCAAAGCATCTGCCGCTTTTACAGCCGCTACGTTTTCGTCAGTTATTTTGATCGCATCCCATGCTACAGGCTGTTTAATGGTATAAGTAGCCTGATGTTTTTCATCCAATTGAACCACAACGGTACTGGTTGGTAATCCGGTATTTACCTGGATCAGATCTGTTGCAAAATGGTTGTTGGCTAAAAAGTTCAATAACTCCCTCCCATTATCATCATCACCAACAGCACTGATAAAATTACTTTCTATACTTTGTTTGTGTAAATTAAGCGCAACATTCATGCTTGAGCCGCCGGCTTTTTTTCCCTCCGGGAAAACATCCCAGAGTATTTCGCCAATTGTGATTACTTTATTTTGCATAGCAGATTTATAGATATGTAAATAAGGGATTTTTACCCATGGAACAAAATAATTTGTTTCATATCTTTAATTTTTACCTTAATTTAAATCATCATGAAAAAAATACTCGTAATTGCCCTGCTTTTATTGTCATTTGGTGCATTTGCCCAGAATGCAAAAGATAAACAGGCTATACTCGATCTACTCGAAAAACAACGTACCGATTGGAATAAAGGCGATGTTGAAGCTTTTATGCAAGGTTATGTAAAATCAGATAGTTTACTTTTTGTAGGTAAAAGTGGTCCCACTTACGGCTGGCAAAAAACATTGGATAATTATAAAAAAGGTTATCCTGATAAATCAGCGATGGGTTTTTTGGTATTTGGGATAAAAAAAGTCGATTTTCTAAACCCGGATCTGGCTTTTGTATTGGGCAGTTGGAATGTTAAGCGCGAAAAAGACGAACTTAAAGGATATTTCACGCTTTTGATCAGGAAAATAAATGGAGAATGGAAAGTAGTTGCCGATCATAGCAGTTAAGGATGGAAGATGTGGGATGGAAATGGATGAACTGAATCGTCATGATGAAACACAACTCCATAGTCTTCGTCTGTCATAAAGTGATGCCTATATAACAACCGGACTTCTTGCGATCAGCACTTTTAATGCTGTATGTAAGTGTAATAGCGATAAAATCACCTTTGTCATGCATCCCCGTTGCAAACGGGGACGATTTCAGTTTATTTTACTCGCCTAACTTAAAATCCTTATAGTAATAATCCTTGTCAGCATCCGTTAGTTGACGGATTACCCTGCATGGGTTTCCTGCGGCAAAAACATGATCTGGAATATCCCTGGTTACAATACTACCTGATCCGATTACTACATTCGAACCAATTTTTACACCTGGATTAATCACCACATTGCCACCGATCCAAACACTGTTGCCGATGGTAACTTCCTGTGCCCATTCATATTCCTGGTCTCTTAAATGTGCGTGCATGGGATGACCTGCCGTATAAATGGCTACGTTTGGTGCAATGAAAACGCTGTTGCCAATACTTACCTTCGCACAATCCAGAATAACCAGGTTAAAGTTCGCGTAAAAATTATCGCCGATTTCGATGTTGTAACCATAATCGCATCTAAATGGCGGTTCCACATAAAACATCCGTTCTGTTTTTCCGAATAGTCTTTTTAATAACTCTTTACGTTGCTTGATAAATTTCGGCGCGAGGTTATTAAACTCAAAAACGATTTCACGTGCTTTTAACCTTTCCTTTGAAAGTTCTTCGCCTCCCGCCTGATAGGCCTTGCCTGCGAGCATTTTTTCTTTTTCGCTAAGTATGTTCGTTTCCATTTTAGTGTCTGATTTTTTAAACGTTGCTAAAACTAAAAATTTAGCACACAATAATAGCAAAAAAGGGGCTATCGTAACCGATGCCCCTTTGTATTTTTAATTTTCAGCAATTTTTACGGTTTGCCTTTGGCTAAAGCTCTTTCAGCAATTTTAACTGCTTTTTTCTCTCTCCAATGGGCATATTTTTCTTTGAAAGTCATTTTGATTAAACTATCGATAGCGCCGTGGGTAAATAAACTCCAAACACTCGCCACTTTACGGGTAATCGACTGGTCCCAGGCCCTTAAGCTTAACGAGAATGAGCCATCCAGGTATTTCATCCAGTGCCACATGCCTGTAGGCATAAATAAAGTATCGCCATGTTCTAGGAAAACTTCATAACCTTCTACGCCGTTTAGCGCAGGGAATTTTTCGAAATCAGGGTTGGCTACATCGTAATCTTCTAAAGCATAGGTTGCATTTGGTAAGCAATACAATCTATCTTTCCACTTGTTATCAAATAATACAATGTGTTTTCTACCACCGAAGTGGGTATGGAAAATATGTGGTAAATCGATATCGTAATGTAAAAAGGTTACCGAGTTGGAACCGCCAAAAAACATAGCAGGCATGCTCTCAATAAAGCCACCCATTAAATCTTTAGGGATTTTTACATCGTTAATTAAACTGGGTACTTTTTTAAACAGGTTAAAAAAGAATATCCTCAGTTCAGTTGGCTCGCGCTTGATCAGATCAAGGTAATCGCCGAATTTCATGTGTGCGGTAGCCGCATTAATCGGTTTTGATGGATCTGCCTTGGAGTTATCGTAAAGTGGAACTTCCAGCTCGCCACCAATTTGTTTTAAATATTCGGTCGTCCATTTTTCTCTGGCAGGCCAATCTTTAGTAAGGCCCCTGATTACTAACGGACGTTTAGTTTTCAGATAATTTTTCTTAAAATCTTCGGGAGTGATGCTCTCTACGATATCAACAGGTTTTAAAATGAAACTCATGCGCTTAAAATCGGTTATTTGTGCCGAACAACAAATGTGTAAATTTTATTTTACAAAATTGATGTTAACAGGTAAATGTGACTAAAATCAC
>Ga0163161_10000533_pt1 | contig 31107 bp, 29 predicted proteins | sample S45metaG_FD_129847 | JGI IMG/M metagenome (GOLD analysis project Ga0163161, IMG submission 129847) | Switchgrass rhizosphere microbial communities from Kellogg Biological Station, Michigan, USA - S4-5 metaG | ecosystem: Host-associated > Plants > Roots > Rhizosphere > Soil | place: USA... | reverse complement strand
GATGTTCATCAACGTCGACTTCCCCGCGCCGTTCTCGCCGCACAGGGCGTGGATCTCGCCCGCGTGCAGCGAGAAGTCCACGCCCGAGAGCGCGCGCGAAGCGCCGAAGCGCTTGCTGATGCCCTTCAGTTCGAGCAAGGCGCTCACTCGCCGATTCCCTTGGTGCCGCGGCGCGCGAGGTACTTGTCCCAGTAGAAGTCGTCGGCGTTGGCCTTGCTGACCACGGCCAGGCCGTTGTCCAGGAAGGGAACGGCCATCGGGTTCGTGCCGTTGCGCTTGGCGTCGTTCATCGGGTCGATGAGCGAGGGGTTCTTGGCCAGGAACAACATCATCATGCCCATGTAGCCCTGCATGCCCTGGTTCGGGTTGATGGCGCCGAACACGTCGCCCGACTTGATCATGTCCAGGATCTTGGCGTTGACGTCGCAGCACATCACCTTGATGTTCTTCTTGGTCTCGACCTTGGCCTGCGCCGCGCCGAGCGCCGAGTTGGCCTCGGGCATGAAGAGCGCGCCCAGGTTCGGGTTGGCTTGCGCAAGACTCAGCACGGCTTGGTAGGCCTTGTTCGGGTCCTGGTTGCTGGCGGCGCGGCCGACCAGCTTCATGCCTGTGTGCTTGGTCTTCATGCGGTTCACGAAGGCGGCGATGCGGCGGTCGTGGTTGTCCTGGCCCGGGTTCTCCAGCACGGCGTATTCGCCCTTGCCGTTGAGCGAGGCGGCAATCGCGTCGGCCGCCTGCGTGCCTTCGCGGTCGTTGTCCGAGGTGACGAACGAGGTGCGCTTCGAATTCGGCGAATCGGCCGCGAAGGTGACGACCGGGATGCCCATCGCCGCGGCTCGGTTGATCGGCTCGATGAACGGATCGGGGTTCATCGGGTGCAGCAGGATGCCCGCGGGCTTGCGCGCCAGTTCCTGCTCGAACGACGCGAGCTGCTTGTTCACGTCGTACTCCGGGGTGCCGGTGTAGCGCGTCTTCACGCCCAGCGTGCGGCCGAGCTGCTTCATCATTTCGTAGACCGGGAACCAGTACTCCACGCCGGAGACCATCACGTTCATCACGTAGACGTCGCTGGCATTGCCGCGCAGGCCGGTGCCTGCAGCAGGGGCAGCTGCTTGCTGTTGCGCGAACGCGCTCGCACCCGCCAGGCCGATACCGGCGGCGGCTGCGGACTTCAGGAAATTACGCCTCATTCTTTGTCTCCTCACGTTGACTGGCAGAGCTTGCGACCTGCTTTTCGAGCAGGTCTTCGGGACCTCGGTGTCACATCAGTTGTTATGACAGGCTAGAATGTAATCCCGGCCCGATTGCCTCGAGTACTAGGGGAAACGCTACTGGCGATGGCCTTTTTTTCCGCCGAAGCTGTTATGACATGATGCCAAACATACTGATCGGCGTGGACATGGGCTCGAGCAGCCTGAAAGCCCTGGCGCTCGAAGCCGGAAGCGGCCGAGCCGTTGCCCTGTCCCGCATGCCTTTGCCGCACGACCGGCTCGCCGGCGGCGGCTGCGAAGTCGGTGCCGCCGCCATCCGCGCCGCGCTCACCCACGTGCTGCGCGACGTGGCCCACCAGCTCGGTCCGCGTGCCGCCGAGGTTCGCGCCATGGCCTGCACCGGCCACGGCGCCGGCCTCTACGCGCTCGATGCGAACAACGAACTGGTCGGCCGCCGCGCGGTTGCTTCCACCGACCAGCGCGCCGACGCCCGCGCACGAACGCTCGCCAAAAGTCGCGGCGCGCAACTGTTCGAAGACGTGGGCTGCCGCCCGTGGCCCGGCCAGCCGACGGTGATCGCCGCCGAGCTGTTGGGCGCCGATGCCGTGCAGCGCGGCGAGCTGCGCCGCCTGCTGTTCGCGAAGGACTACCTCGGCTTCCTGCTCACCGGCGAAATCGCCACCGACGCCAGCGATGCGAGCACCGCCGGCCTGGTGTCGCTCGCCACCGGCGGCTGGTCGCAGATCGCCTTCGAGGCTTCGGGCCTCATGGACCTGGGCGCGCACAACTTCGGCCCGATCCTGCCGAGCGGCACTGTGCTCGGCAAGCTGCGCGCCTCGGAGGCTGCGCTGTGCGGCCTGCCTGCCGGCATTCCCGTTGCGATGGGCGCCATCGACCTGCTCGCTTCGATGACCGCCATCTGCGCCGAACGCCGCGGCCGCGCAGTTCAGGTGTTCGGCACGTGGTGCGTGAACGCGGTCATCGGCCCGGTCATGGAACCCAAGCCGGCAGTCGCCTCCATCGTGAATTTCGGGCGCACGCACGAGCGGCTCTACATGGAAAACAGCCCGTCCTCGATGGCCAACATCGCGTGGCTCGCGGGCGTGCTCGCATTGCCCGACGCGCGCGCGGTGGTCGACCTCGCGATGACTGTGCCGCTAGGCGCGAACGGCCTGCGCTTCGCCCCTTTCATCAACGGCGGCGGTGGTGTGACGGCGGGCTTCGTCGGCCTCAAGAGCCACCACACCCGCGCCGACATGGCACGCGCCGTGGTCGATGCCGTGGCGGCGCTGCATGTGCGCCAGACGGCGCGTCTGGCGGCTGGGGGCCTCGCCGTTTCCGCATCGACCGTGCTGGGCGGCGGCGCGAGCGATGCGCGCCTCGTGCGCCTGCTCGCCTCGTTCCTGGGCCGCCCGGTCGAGCGCTGCGCCGACGACGAGACCGGCGCGCGCGGCGCGGCGCTCTACGCCGCCATGTCGCAGGGCATGGACGACGCGGCCGAGGGCAGTGCGCTGCTCGCGCCGTGCGACCTCATCGAACCCGATGCACGGGACGCACGCGCCCATGCGGATTTCAACGCCGATTTCAACGAACTGATCGACAGCATGTCACCTGTATTCACCCATATCGCAGGCGGTGCGCAATGAGCGCATGGCAACTTCCCTTCGTGCGTCCCGCTTCTTTGGCGGACCGTCATTTCTCCACGGTGATCGTCGGCGCCGGCATCAACGGCGTCGGCGTGTTCCGCGACCTGTCGCTGCAGCGCGTCGATTGCCTCATCGTCGACAAGGGCGACTTCGGCGCGGGCGCCAGCAGCGCGCCTTCGCGCATGATCCACGGCGGCCTGCGCTACCTGGAGAACGGCAGCTTCTCGCTGGTGGCCGAGGCCACGCGCGAGCGCAACCTGCTGCTGCGCAACGCGCCGCATCTCGTGCGTCCACTCAAGACGGTGGTGCCGCTCGCGAACTTCTTCGGTGGCCTCATGAGCAGCGCGCTCAAGTTCTTCGGCCGCACGCCGCCGCAGCGTACGCGCGGCCTGCTGGCGGTGGCGCTGGGCCTGCGGCTCTACGACATCCTGGGCCGCCGCCAGCGCGTGATGCCGGGGCACCGCATCAGCCGCGTGCCGACGAACGACCGCGGCCTCTTCCGTGCGGCGATCCGCTGGACCGCGACCTTCTTCGATGCGTGGATCAGCCATCCCGAATGGCTCATCCTCGAACTCATCGGCGACGCCTGCCGCGACCAGCCGCGCTCGGCGGCCGCGAACTACTGCCGCGTGATGGGCTGTGCGGGCAACATCCTCACGCTGCGCGACGAACTCACCGGCGCGCTCGTGCGCGTGACCGCCGACACCGTGGTGAACGCCACCGGCGCATGGCTCGATCGCAGCGCAGCCGTGCTCGGCGGCGCCGGCCCGCGCGTGATGGGCACCAAGGGCTCGCACCTCGTGCTCGACCATCCGGCGCTGCGCGATGCGCTGGACGGCCGCATGGCGTATTTCGAGGCGGTCGACGGGCGCGTGTGCATCGTCTATCCGTTCCTCGACCGCGTGCTCGTGGGCTCCACCGACATCCCGGTCGAAGACCCCGACCAGATCGTCACCGAGCCCGCCGAGGTCGACTACCTCATCGACGTGCTGCGCGAGGTGTTCCCCAACATGGCCTTCGGCCGCGACCATGTGGTCTACACCTATGTCGGCGTGCGGCCGCTCGCACGCTCCGATGCCGACAAGCCGGGCCAGATCTCGCGCGACCACTCGGTGGTGGTCGATCCACCGAGCGCGACGCGCGACATTCCCATCGTCGGCCTCGTCGGAGGCAAGTGGACCACCTTCCGCTCGCTCGCCGAGGAAGCGACGACCGAAGTGCTGCAACTGCTGGGGCGCTCGCGCACCGCATCGACCGAACTGCTGCCCATCGGCGGCGGCGCGGACCTGCCGGCCGATGCGGCCGCGACCGAGCGCTTCATCGAGAAGATGACAGCCTCGGGCATGGGCCGCACGCGTGCGCAGAACCTGCTCGCGCGCTACGGCTCGAAGGCGCTGCCGCTCGCGCAGCGCCTCGTGGCTTCGGGCGACGTGCCGTTGCAACACGCGCCCGACTACTCGGCCGCCGAACTCTCGTACCTGTGCCTGGAAACCGGCGTGGTGCATCTGGACGACCTCGTGATTCGCCGCACGCTGCTGGCGATTCGCGGCCTCGTCACCGATGCCGCGTTGGCTGAAATCTCGGGCATCGCGGCCGAGGCGCTGGGCTGGGACGCGGACCGCGCGCACAAGGAGCTGCGCACCTGCGCCACCGCCTTGCGCGAGCGCCACAACGTGCGCCTGCAAGCCGTCGCGCCCGACGTGGCGCCTTCTTTCGATGCATCATTGATGGCCAGCTCCGCCCTCGGCCAGTCCTAAAAGTGAACAGTCCCAACGACACCCTGTCGACCGTGCTCGACCGCAACTCCGAGTCCCCGCTGTGGGCCCAGTTCCGCGATGCACTGCGCCTGCAGATCCTGCAGGGCGTGCTGCCTATCGGCGCCAAGCTGCCGTCCGAAGCCGAGCTGGGCGACCAGTTCGGCATCTCGCGCATCGTGGTGCGGGAGGCCCTGGCCGACCTGGTGCGCAACAACCTCATCTACAAGATCAAGGGCCGCGGCGCTTTCGTGTCGGCGCGCGAGCGCGACGAGGATTTCGTCTCGACCGTGCTCGGCTTCTCCGACGAAATGGAGCGCAAGGGCCGCTCGGTGCGCACGCAGATCCTCACGCAGGAACTGCGCGCGCCCACCGAGCAGGAGGCCGCGTCGCTGGGGCTCACGGAGCCCGATGCGCAGGTCGTGGCGCTCAAGCGTCTTCGCAGTGTCGACGGCGAATTGCGCCTGCTGGTCGAGACGGTGGTACCGGCCGACCTCGCACCTGGGTTGCATCGCACGCGGCTCGATGACCGTTCGCTCTACGACGTGCTGCGCCGCCAATACGGCCTGCGCCTGGTGCGCGCCGAACGCTGGATCGATGCGGTGCTGCCCGATGCCGAAACCTGCAAGCTGCTCGACCTGCCGCAGCCCGAGCCGCTGTTGCGCATCGAGTCGATTGCCTACGGTGCGAACGGCCGGCCGCTGGAGCACTACCGCGCGCTGCACCGCTGCAAGGAGAGTCGCCTGCACGTGCAGACGACGACCTGAGTTCTCTGCTCCGTCAGGCCTTGGCAGTGCTGCGCGAGGGCCACAGCACCGAGGCGATCGCGACCATCATCAGCGCCACGGCGACCCAGTCCTGCCAGTGCACGACTTCGCCGAGCCACACCGCGCCGCTGAACACGCCGAGCACGGGAATGAACATCACGCTCAAGGTCGAAGCCACCGGCGGCAGTCCGCGCGCGAGGTAGAACCATGCGGCATGCGCGAAGCCGAAGATCAACACCGCGTTGTAGAGGATCGATCCCCAGGTCACCGTGCCCGGCCAGCGCCACGGGGCGCGCTCGAACAGCAGCGAAAGCACCGTCATCACGACGGCCGTCATCGCGGTCATCCAGAACGAGAGCGTGAGCGTCGGTAGCCCGATGCGCGTGTGGCGCAGCAGCTGCGTGCCCAGCGCCCATGTCGCCGCCGCCACCAGCGCGAGCGCCACGTAGCCCGGGCGTCCCGCGAGGTCGGTGAGCTCGTGCCACAGCAGGAGGCCCACGCCGACCGCACAGGCGCCCACGCCGATCCATGAACGCCGCGTGAGCACCGCAGCGAACAGCAGCGCGCCGATCACCGCCGAGAACACCGGCATCGTGTACCCCAGGATCGCCGCGCGCCCGCCCGAGAGCGCCTTCACCGCAAGGATGATGCAGGCGTGCCAGACGAACATGTTGGTCGCACCCAGCCACACCAGCTCGGGCCACGCGCTGCGCGGCACGCGGAACGGCACCTTCATCCACACCAGCGCGAGGCCCAGCACCGGCAGGCCCAGCCAGATCGAGATCGCGCGGAAGGCGAGCGGCGGATAGTCGGCTACGCCCAGCTTCATCACCGGCCAGTTGAACCCCCATGCGAGGGTCAGGAGGACGAGCAGGACGAACTGGCGTGGGGTGAACGAGGGCATGGTCGGCGATTGTGGCGCCGCTCGCGCATTCGTGCCCGCAAGCGGCCCGTTGGGCCAATGCGACCTCTACAAAGAAATTGCTTCGACCTCTAGAATGACCCGATGGAAGCGCAAGAGTTGTTGATTGCTTTGCACGATGAGTCGGCTGGATACGAAATTTCGCCCGACCGCGTGCCGCTGTCCGTGCTGCGCAGCTTTGCCAAGGACGTGGACGAGTTCCTGCGTGGCGACAGCAACGACATCGATACCAACACGCTCGATGTCTCTGTCGAACAGGGATCGCTGGCCATTCGCACAGCTCCCACGGCCAATCCTGTTTTGATGAATGATTTGCGAAAGCTTGCTGGCGACCAGGAAATGGATGGCGTCGGTCCGAAGCGTCGGGCAGTGATCGAGCGTTGGCAGAAAAGTGCGCGCGGTGGCCGCCGTTGGCGAGTGAGCATTGCGGCGGACTTTCTGCCTGTTGCCATCGTGATCAGTGCCGAGTCCGACTTCAGGGCTGACGATGCAGATCAGTGGGTGCGTGTCGAACGCTACGTTCGCGGTGAGATCGAAGACATGGGCGGTCACGCAAAGCCGAATGCTCACATTCGTCTGCCGGACGGCAAGACTCTATTGGTCGATGCCGCACGTGAAATGCTGCGAGATGAAAAGGTCAACCGCCTTTACAAGCCCGCAATGATTCGGATCGTTGCGGAATACAACGTGATGACGCGCGAGTACCGAGGCGCCCGACTGTTGGAGTTTGTCGAGCACGAAAGCCAATTCAATGAGAAGGATCTCGATCGATTGACTCAGCGCGGGGCGAAGGCGTGGCGTGATGTACCTGATGCAGGTGCGTGGGTCGACGAACTTCGGGGAAGCAAGGAGTGAGCGCCATCCTGCTCGACACGAGCTATCTGATTTCGTTGGCCGACCCGGCGCGCGCGCACCATTTAACTGCGGTCAACTACTTGCGAGAAGCGTTGAAGCGGGGCGTGCCGCTGTATCTCTCGGCCGTTGCGGCTTCGGAATTCCAAGTCAAGCAGGCGGTGACTGATTTGCCCTTGCGCAACTTCGAAGTGCTTCCTTTCAACATCGACCACGCCATGACCGCTGGCCTGTTGATGCGTGACCTCCAGAGGGATGTCGGCGACGACCGAAGCGCCGTCAAGGATGACATCAAGCTGATTGCTCAGGCCATCTGTGAATCGTTGACGCACATCCTCACGGAAGACGCTCAAACCCTGGTGAAGTACCTGCGTCGATTGAACAAGGCAGGTACCAGCACCGTACGGCCAATCCTGCTGGCCGACGGCTTCGATTCGGCTTGGTTCGACAACGGACAGCGAGGCCTGTTGAGCGACCTGAACGATTGAGCGCGTTGCCGCCCGATCAGTTCGGCAGCAATCGTTTCAGATAACGCCCCGTATGGCTCGCCTCGTTCGCCGCGATGTCTTCCGGCGTGCCTTCGCCCACCACCGTGCCGCCGCCCGCGCCGCCTTCGGGCCCCATGTCGATGAGCCAGTCGGCCGTCTTGATGACGTCCAGGTTGTGCTCGATCACGACGATGGTGTTGCCCGCGTCGCGCAGCTGGTGCAGCACCTTCAGCAGCAGTTCGATGTCCGCGAAGTGCAGGCCGGTCGTCGGCTCATCGAGGATGTAGAGCGTGCGGCCGGTGTCGCGCTTGCTCAGCTCCAGCGCGAGCTTCACGCGCTGCGCCTCGCCGCCCGAGAGCGTGGTGGCCGACTGGCCGAGCTTGATGTACGAGAGGCCCACGTCGAGCAGCGTGCGCAGCTTGCGCTCGATGGTCGGCACGGCCTTCAGGAACTCGTGCGCGGTCTCGACCGTCATCTCGAGGATCTGCGCGATGTTCTTGCCCTTGTACTGGACCTCGAGCGTCTCGCGGTTGTAGCGCTGGCCGTGGCACACCTCGCAGGGCACGTACACGTCGGGCAAGAAGTGCATCTCGACCTTCACCACGCCGTCGCCCTGGCAGGCCTCGCAGCGCCCGCCTGCCACGTTGAAGCTGAAGCGGCCCGGCCCGTAGCCGCGCTCGCGCGCGGTGTTGGTCTCGGCCATCAGTTCGCGGATCGGCGTGAAGAGGCCCGTGTAGGTCGCCGGGTTGCTGCGCGGCGTGCGGCCGATGGGGCTCTGGTCGACGTTGATGACCTTGTCGAAATACTCGATGCCCTCGACCGACTCGTGCTCGGCGGGCTCTTCGTGCGCGCGGTACAGCGTGCGCGCCACGGCGGTGTAGAGCGTGTCATTCACCAGCGTCGATTTGCCCGAGCCCGAGACGCCGGTCACGCAGGTCAGCAAGCCGACCGGGAAGGCGACGCTCACGTTCTTCAGGTTGTTGCCGGTGGCACCGACGACGCGAATTTCCTGCAGGTCGGTCTGCGAGGCGATGTGCGCCGCTTCGCGCGCGGCACGCCGCTCAGCCGCGGGGCTCTGCGGAAAGCGCGAAGGCTTCTTGCCTTCGTTGAAGGCCGGCTTCTTCACGGCCGGCAGCCACGCGGTGCGGTGCTTCGGCACCTCGATCTTCTTCGTGCCCGAGAGGTACTGGCCGGTGAGCGAATCGGGGTTGGCCGACACCTCGGCGTACGTGCCCTGTGCCATCACGCGGCCGCCATGCACGCCGGCGCCGGGGCCCATGTCGATCACGTGGTCTGCGGCGTGGATCATGTCCTCGTCGTGCTCGACCACGATCACGCTGTTGCCGATATCGCGCAGGTGCTTCAGCGTGCCGATGAGCCTGTCGTTGTCGCGCTGGTGCAGGCCGATGCTGGGCTCGTCGAGCACATACATCACGCCCGTGAGACCCGAGCCGATCTGCGAGGCGAGGCGAATGCGCTGCGCTTCGCCGCCCGAGAGCGTCTCGGCGCTGCGGTCCAGGCTCAGGTAGTTGAGGCCCACGTCGTTGAGGAATTTCAGGCGCAGGCCGATCTCGCGCACCACCTTGTCGGCGATGTCGGCCTTGGCGCCGCGCAGCTTGAGCGTCTGGAACCAGGCGAGCGAATCGCGCAGCGTGAGGTGGCTTAGTTCGAAGATCGCCATGCGGGGCGGCTCGCCGCCATCGGCGGGGCGCGCCGATTCATCGACCAGGAACACGTTGCGCGCTTCGCGTCGAAGCCGCGAACCACCGCAGTCGGGACACGGCTGCAGGTTCCGAAAGCGCGCGAGGTCTTCACGCACCATCACCGAATCGGTCTCGCGGTAGCGCCGCGTCATGTTGGGGATGATCCCCTCGAAGGGGTGCTTCTTCGTGAGCTTCTTGCCCGCGAAGTTGCCCGACTCCATGGTGTAGTTGAACTTGATCTCTTCGGCTGCCGAGCCCTGCAGCAGCACCTGCTGCACCGAGGCGGGCAGCGATTCGAAGGGCGCGTCGACGTCGAACTTGTAGTGCTTCGCGACGCTCTCGATCATGCTGAAGTAATAGCCGTTGCGGCGGTCCCAGCCCTTGATGGCGCCGCTGGCGATCGACAGGGACGGGAAGGCGACGACGCGCGCCGGATCGAACACCTCGCGGTGGCCGAGGCCGTCGCAGCTCGGGCAGGCGCCCACGGGCGAGTTGAACGAGAAGAGGCGCGGCTCCAGCTCCGAGAGCGAGTAGTGGCAGATCGGGCAGGCGAATTTGGCGTTGAACAAATGCTCCTTGTCGGCCACGCCCTCGGCGCCTAGCTCCAGCGCAATGGCACGGCCTTCGGCCAGTCGCAGCGCGGCCTCGAAGCTCTCGGCCAGGCGCTGCTGCATGTCGGGGCGGGCGCGCAGGCGGTCGATGACCACGTCGATGTCGTGCTTCTCGGTCTTCTTGAGCTTGGGGAGGTCGTTGTATTCGTAGGTCTGGCCGTCGACGCGGAAGCGCACGTAGCCGGCGGCCTGCATCTCGGCGAAGAGCTCGAGGAACTCGCCTTTCTTCTCGCGCGCGACGGGCGCCAGGATCAACAGGCGCGGCTCGTCGGGAATGGCGAGCGTCGCATCGACCATCTGCGAGACCGTCTGCGCCTGCAGCGGCAGGTGGTGGTCGGGGCAGTAGGGCGTGCCGGCGCGGGCGTACAGGAGGCGCAGGTAATCGTGGATCTCGGTCACCGTGCCCACGGTGGAGCGCGGGTTGTGGCTGGTGGCTTTCTGCTCGATGCTGATCGCGGGCGACAGGCCCTCGATCACGTCCACATCGGGCTTGTCCATCAGCTGCAGGAACTGCCGCGCATACGCCGACAGGCTTTCGACATAGCGCCGCTGCCCTTCGGCATACAGCGTGTCGAAGGCCAGGCTCGACTTGCCCGAGCCCGACAGGCCGGTGATCACCACCAGCTTGTTGCGCGGAATGTCCAGGTCGACGTTCTTCAGGTTGTGGGTGCGCGCACCGCGGATGCTGATGCGCTGCTGCGCCAGCACCGCGCCGAGGTAGGTGTCGCGTTCGCGTTGCGCGTCACGTGCGCTTTCCTCTTGGGCGGCGAGTTCTTCAGTGGCTTTGGAATTCAAGGGGGCGATCGTCCGAGGGCAACCGGACATGATAGTCCGTGCGGCATTTCATGGCGAATGGACGGCTTCTGGCGCTTTCATGGCCTCTTCGCTGGGCGGCGGGTTTCGGGAGCCCGGCGGCGGCTCACGGCCGGCCGCCATCGGGCACAATCCCCGGTTCTCTTTCTCCTCCTCCTTCATCTACTTATCAGGGGCAGTGCATATGGCATCGGTCAATAAAGTCATCGTCGTCGGCAATCTGGGGCGCGACCCCGAAATGCGTACCTTCCCGAGCGGCGATCAGGTCGCAAACGTCACAGTGGCCACCACCGATCGCTGGAAAGACAAGCAAAGCGGCGAAATGCGCGAAGCCACTGAATGGCACCGCATCGTCTTCAACGGCCGCCTGGCCGAAATCGCCGGCCAGTACCTGCGCAAGGGCTCGCAGGTGTATGTCGAAGGCTCGCTGCGCACGCGCAAGTGGACCGACAAGGACGGCATCGAGAAATACACCACCGAAATCCGCGCCGACCAGATGCAGATGCTGGGCAGCCGCCAGGGCCAGGGCGGCCCGTCGGGCGGTCCGGAAGACGACGGCGGGTATTCGCAAGGCGGCGGTGGTGGCGGTGGCGGTGGCTATTCGCAGGGCGGCAACGGTGGTGGTGGCGGCGGCGGTGGGTACGCTCCCCGCGCTCCGGCTGCGGCACCCCGGGCTCCTTCGGCCGCACCGCGCCAGGCACCGGCCAAGTCGTCGACGGGCTTCGACGACATGGATGACGACATCCCGTTCTGACCTGACCGTTCTCTCCCGTATGACCGAGGCCCCCTCATTGCTGCTTCGGTCATGCGTCTTGCCCGGCACATCATCGTCCCCGGCAAGGCCTTGAGTCCCGTCCCGCAGCCCGCACCCCGATGAACGCCCCCGTGGTGCGAGAGTTGCGTGCGTGGTTCTTCGAAGGCCTCTCGAAATACCGCGCCGCGCCCCTCTGGGCGAATGTGGTGCTGGTCGTCTCCCTCGCCCTCCTGGCGGTCATGGTCGTCTTCTTCGGCGGCTCCTCCGCCGCCCCGGGCGTGCCCGCGACCCGGATCACCCACGCCGACTGGCAGGTCACCGAAGCGCCGGGCTTTCGCGAACCCTCGATCGTCATGGACAGCCGGGCGTTACCCGACACCTGGCAGTCCATCGCGCTGCCCCTGTCCCTGCCCATCGCGCTGCTGCGCCAGGCCGACGATCGCTTCATCGCCAGCGCGACCCGCACCACCTGGCTGCGCGTGGCTGTGCATGACCTGCCCGTCACCACGGGCCCGCTCGCGCTGTACGGCGTGCGCATCAAGACCGACGGCACCATCGCGGTGTACGCCGATGGCCGGCTGGTCCACCGCGACCAGGAAAACGGACCGCTGTGGAACAGCACCCGCACGCCGCTGTGGGTGGTGATCGAGAAAACGCCCGATGCGGTGCCGCTGAAGGAAATCCTCATCCGCCTGGAGCACACGCGCAATGCGCAGGTGGCGGTGTCCTCGCTGTGGCTGGGCCCGGTCGATTCGCTGAAGGACCGCTACAACAAGCGCCTGTGGTTCCAGCAGGACCTGCCCGCCATGCTCAGCGCGGCCTTCATGGCCGTGGGCGTGTTCGCCCTGTTCGTGTGGTTCAGGCGCCGCCACGAAACCGGCTACCTGCTTTTCTTCAACCTCGCGACCACGTCGTTCCTGCGGAGTTTGCATTTCTACGTGAGCCTGCCGGTGGCCAACGACTGGTTCGCGTGGCTCACGGTCAACTCGCTGTTCTGGCTGGTTGCGGTGGTGCACTTCGCGCTGCGGCAATTGCATGGCCGGCCGCTCGAATGGCTGACCTATGGCGTGGTCGGGTGGACCGCGCTGATCGGCGTGCTGACCCTGCCGGGCCTCGGCATCCTGACGAACACCCCGCAAGTCACGCCGCTCATTTACATCGGCGCGGCGGCCATGGGCGCGGCCGTGGCGCTGGTGGGCGGCATCAGCGCCTGGCGCCGCTCGAACGAGGGCCGGCTGGTGGCCGTCGGCATCGGCGTGTGCGTGCTGCTGGGCCTGTCCGACTGGCTGCTGCAGAACAACTTCGCGAATCCGGAGGGCTGGTACCTGGGGTCCTACACCAACGCCGTCACCTTCGCCGTCTTCGGCACGCTGATGTACCGGCGCTACGTCAACGCCATCGCCGAGGTGGAGCGGGTCAACGCCAACCTGGCCGAGCGCCTGCAGGCGCGCGAGGCCGAGCTCGAACAGAGCCACCGCCGGCTGCGCGAGGTGGAAAAGCGCCAGACCATCAGCGACGAGCGCCAGCGGCTGATGCAGGACATGCACGACGGCCTGGGCTCATCGCTCATCAGCGCGATCCGTTCGGTGGAGAACGGGCGCCTCAGCGACGAGAAGGTGTCGCACATCCTCAAAAGCTGCCTGGACGACCTGAAGCTCACCATCGATTCGATGGAGCCGCTCGAGGAAGACCTGCTGCTCCTGCTGGCCACGCTGCGCTACCGCCTCGGTCCCCGGCTCGAGGGCTCCGGCGTCGTGCTGCGCTGGGAGGTCCAGGAGATCCCCCCGATCGACTGGCTCGACCCGACCAGCGCGCTGCACATCCTGCGCATCGTGCAGGAGAGCATCGCCAACATCCTGCGCCACACGCGCGCCACCGAGATCCGCGTGGGCACGGCGCCCGAGGCCGGGGGCGTGCGCGTGACGATCGAGGACAACGGCCAGGGTTTCGATGTGGACAAAGCGATGGCCGAGGCCGGCGGGCGCGGCATGCAGAACCAGCTGCGCCGCGCGCAGGCCATCGGCGGGGGCGTCAGCTGGCGCTCGGGGCCGACGGGCACTTTGTTCGCGCTGTGGCTGCCGCTGCAGCGCAAGCCGCGCAAGGCTTGAAGCCCGCGCTCAGTCGGCGTCCGCGTGCCCCTGATGCTGCGGCAGGTCGTCGTTGATCGCGAACCACGGCGCCTTCGAGCCGACGAAGATGTGCGCGCTGGGGCGGATGGTTGGATCGTCGACCAGCGTGCCCAGGGTGACGTGCACGAACATGCCCTCGCGCACCACCGAATACAGGAACGAGCCGCACTTGCCGCAGTGGATGTCGCCGGCGTTCTCCTCGCCGTGGATCAGCAGCGTGTCGGCGCCCTGCGTGATCGACAGCTTGTGCCGCTCGATGCCGGCAAAGGGCTTGAAGGCCGAGCCCGTCCCGCGCCGGCAGTCCGCGCAGTGGCAGTTCAGGGCATAGGTGAATTCGTCGGCCACCGCGTAGTGGACGGCCCCGCACAGGCACTTGCCGGCGAGGCTGCGGACGGTGGTTGTTCCGGGGCTTGTCACCGGTGTCTCTCGTAAGCGAAGAAGGCGTCAGCCCGCCAGGCCCACGTACACGTTCTGCACATCGTCGTTCGCGTCGATGGCCGCCAGGAAGACTTCGACTTCCTCCAGGTCCGCAGCGCTCAGGCTCGCCGGATCGACCGGGTTCTTCGGCTTGTAGCCGAGCTTGGCCGACAGCACGGTGAAGCCCTGCGCCGGCAGCGCGCGGCTCACGAGGTCCAGGTCGGTCGGGTCGGTCAGGAACACGGTGGCGTTGCTTTCGCCGGCCGGCTCGAAGTCCTGCGCGCCGGCTTCGATGGCAGCGACCTCGGCATCGGCGGTGGCGTTCGCGGGCTCGGCTTCGATCATGCCGACGTGGTCGAAATCCCACGACACCGAGCCCGAGGTGCCCAGTTGGCCCTTGCGGAACAGCACGCGCATTTCAGGTGCGGTGCGGTTCACGTTGTCGGTCAGGCACTCGACCATCACCGGCACGCGGTGCGGCGCGAAGCCCTCGTAGATCACATGCTCGAAATGCACCGCCTCGCCCGTGAGGCCCGCGCCCTTCTTGATGGCGCGGTCCAGCGTGTCCTTGGGCATCGAGACCTTGCGGGCCTGCTCCACCACCAGCCGCAGGCGCGAATTGGAGGCCGGGTCGGCACCGTTGCGCGCGGCCATCATGATTTCCTTGGCCAGTTTTCCGAAGAGGCGGCCCTTGGCATTGGCGGCCAGGTCCTTGTGCTTTGCTTTCCACTGTGCGCCCATGGCGGTGTTCCTTCGATTCGGGGGAGCTACTGTAGCCGCAGCGCGCCGGGCCGCAGTTTTCTCCAAGTTTCGGGAGCTGGGCGTCGCTACGCTCGCGTCGTTTTCACATCCATCGATACAGACGACACACCATGCCCTCCATCGAAACAAGACAACAGCAAATGGAAATCTTCCACCGACTCCACGCCGGCCCCGATCCGCTGGTGCTCGTGAACGCGTGGGACGCGGTCAGCGCGCGGATCGTCGAGCGCGCCGGGGCGAAGGCCATTGCCACCACCAGCGCGGGCATCGCCTGGGCGCTCGGCTACCCGGACGGCGAGCGCGTGCCCGTCGATGAACTCCTCGCCGCCACCGCGCGCATCTGCCGCGTGACCGGGGTGCCGGTCACGGTCGATATCGAGCGCGGCTTCGGCGACAGCACCGGGGCCGCGTGCGATGTGGTGCGCGCGCTCATCGACATGGGCGTGACCGGCATCAACATCGAAGACGGCACGCTGCCCGGCACGCGGGAACTCGCGCCGCCGGAAATCCTTTGTGAGCGCGTCGCTGCGCTGCGCCAATTGGATGCCCGTCTCTTCATCAACGCCCGCACCGACACCTACTTCGTCGCCAACGACGACCCCGCCGCGCGCTACGAAGACACGCTGCGGCGCGCCCGTCTCTACGCATCGGCCGGCGCCGACGGGATCTTCGTGCCGGGCATGTCAAAGCTCGACGAAATCGCGGGCCTCGCCGCTGCGGTGTCTTTGCCGGTGAACGTCTACGCCGGCCACACTCAGGCGCCGCCGGTCGCGGTGCTCGCAGGCGCCGGGGCGCGCCGCATCAGCCTGGGCTGCGGCCCGCTGCAGGCGGCGCTCGGACTGCTCGGACGCATCGCCACCGAGGCCTTCGACGGCAGCGATGCCGGCTTTCGCGCGATGGGCGCCGGGATGCTGCCCGCAGGTGAGATCAATGCGCTTTTTTCCGGCACATCCTGAAAAAGGCGACAGGAAGGCTTGGGGTACAGTGGCGACCCCTTGCCGCAGCCGACCCCTACCGACCCCCTCGTCCCCTACAGCATCCGCCTCGAATCGGTCACGCTGGTTCGCGGCGAACAGCGCGTTTTCGACGGGCTGACGCTCAGCCTCGACGAAGCGCGCATCGGCCTCGTCGGCGACAACGGGGCGGGCAAGAGCAGCCTGTTCCGCCTCATCAGCGGGCTCGACCAGCCGCAGCAGGGGCGCGTCGTGGTGCATGGCTGCGATACGCAGGGAACGCAGGCCGACCGCCGCCAGCTCTCGCAGCACGTGGGGCTGATGTTCCAGAACCCCGACGACCAGATCATCTTTCCCACCGTGGCCGAAGAGCTCGCGTTCAGCCTCACAGCGCGCGGCGAAACGCGGCAGGCGGCGCGGGAGCGGGCGCGCGAATTTCTTGCCGAACGCGGGCTCACGACGTGGGCCGGGCGAGCCATCGGCGAACTGAGCCAGGGGCAGCGGCAGCAGGTGTGCCTGCTCGCGCTGCAGATCGGCCAGCCCGCCACGCTGCTGCTCGACGAGCCCTTCGCGAGCCTCGACCTCTTGAGCCAGGCGCGCCTCGCGGCGCAGCTTGAAGCCACCGGCCAGCAGATCGTCGTCTCTACGCATCTGCTCGAACACGTATACGACTTCGAGCGCGTGCTGTGGCTCGAACAGGGCAGGGTGCGCGCCGACGGGCCGGGGCGCGAAGTCTGCGAGGCCTATGCCGAGAATGTGCGCCAGCGCGCCGAGGCCGAGCGGGGCGTCGGCCGTGCGTAGCCTCTACTCGTCGCATCCGACCTGGATGCATGCGCTGCCGGCGTGGGTCAAGCTCGCGGTGCTTTCGGTGTGCGGCACGCTGCTGGTGCTGGTCGAGCGACCGGTTCACCTGAGCATCGCGTGCATCGTGGTGCTGCTGCTTTTTGCATCGCTCGGCCGCACGGCGTGGCTGCGCATGCGAATGCTGGTGGGCATCGCGATCGGCTGCGCGCTGATCGTGGGCTTTCACTGGTTCCTGGGCACGACCTGGCTCGGCGTGGCGAGCGCGCTGCGCCTGGCCAGCGCGGCCGTGCTCGCGCTGATGCTGACGCTCACCACGCGCTTCGAAGACCTGCTGGCCGTGCTCGAAACCGTGATGCGGCCGCTGCAGCGCTTCGGCGTGCCGACCGAGCGGATCGCGCTCGGCATCGGCCTGATGCTGCGCTTTGCCGAGAACTTCTACGTGCAGTGGCAGCGCCTGGACGACGCCTACCGCGCCCGCGCCGGGCATGGCGGCGGGCTCCGCCTCCTGGCGCCGCTGACCATCCGCACGCTGCAGACCGCCGAGCGGGTAGCCGATGCGCTGGCCGCGCGGCTGGGCCGATAGCAGCGCGGCGCAGAATCCGACGAACACCCCCTCTCCGAATCGCGTCATGACCACCACCGGCTCCATCACCTCGTCCCGTTCGCTCTCGTACATCGCGCTGTTCGCCGCGCTGATGGCGGTGTTCGGCCTGATCCCGAAGGTCGACCTGCCGTTCGGCGTACCGATCACGCTGCAGTCGCTGGGCGTGATGCTGGCCGGCTGCCTGCTGGGGTCGCGGCGCGGCTTCTTCGCGATTGCGCTGTTCCTGCTGGCGGTCGCGCTCGGGCTGCCGCTGCTGCCGGGTGGGCGCGGCGGGCTGGCGGTGTTCGTTGCGCCGGCGGGCGGCTTCCTGTTCGGGTGGATGTTCGGCGCTTTCGCCTGCGGCCTCCTGATGCGCCGCATGGCGGGCGCGACCGGCAAGGGGCTGCTGGCCGCGGCGTTTTTCGCGTCGGTGGTCGGCGGGATCGTCGTGGTCTATGCCTTCGGCATCGTCGGGCTCTCGCTGATTGCCCACATGTCGCTCACGCAGGCTGCGTTGGCGATGCTGGTGTTCATTCCCGGCGATCTCATCAAGTGCGGCATCTGCGCAATGCTCGTGCAGACGGTGATGCGCGGCATGCCGAGCTGGCGGCTCGACCGCGACTGAGCGGCGCTACAGCCCGCGCCGCTTGAAGACTGTGCGCGAGAGGTAGTCCTTGCGCGGGCCCTTCACCAGGTGCTCGATGACGAACGAGCCGTCCGCGCGGAACCGGTAGACGCTGTCGTACTGGTCGGCCTCGCAGAGGTGGCCCGCCGATCCCACGAGTTCGTCGCCTTCGCGCACGATGGCGATGCTGTGGAAGAGCCGCAACGGCATCTCGGCGAAGTACACCGAGAAGCCATTGGTGACGTCCTCGAAGACGTACTCGCGGTGCCCGTCGAACGACTGGCCGTCGAGCAACTCGATTCGGCCTTCCTCGCGGTATTTCATCCAGGCGCTGTCATGCCGGGTGAACCGGGCGGTTCCGCGCATGGTGGCCTTGCCCTCGATGGTGCGGTCCAGGTCCCACGTGCCTTCGAGCCGGTCGAAGACCGAGTCCGGCATGCCCCAGGCGAGCGGCGGGAGAGGCGTCGTTTCCATGCCCCGCACTCTAAGCCAGCCCGAGTTTTTTGATCTTTGAGCATTGATTGTTTCCGTTCTGTGAACGCCGTGGTTCCTTTTGCTAAGGGTTTTTACGTAGATGGCGTCGCACAATACATCCACAGACCGGCCCCCAAGCCGATCTGGGTGAACAGGGCCCCGAGCGAGGTGGCCGCCCCCGGAGGGACGGTGACCCACCCAAGACCGGTTCGAAATCATCCGAAGCAAAAACTGAACTGAATTGAAGGAAATCCAAATGACCGCCTCGAAGATCCTCTCCGCCGTTGCTGTTGCCCTGATGGCTGTTGCCGGTGCCGCCCACGCTGAAAGCTATGACGGCGTGCATCAACTGACCTCGGCCGCCTCCCGCGCCGACGTTGCCAGCCAGGCCGTGGTTGCCGCGCACAGCGCCAACCCGTACGCCACCGGCGCCAATGCAGGCCCTGCGCAAGTGTTCGTGTCGTCGACCAGCCGCGCTGCCGTCCGTGCCGAAGCCGTTGCCGCCGCACACAGCGCCGATCCGTACGCTGAAGGCGCATCGGCTGGCGTGGCCCCGCTGGTCGCCAGCACCGTGGACCGCAACGCCGTTCGCGCCGCAGCCCGCGCTGCCGCTCGTGGCGACGCACTGCCGCTGTAATCCTCCGAGAGCATCGGCTCTTGTCGAAGCCGGCCCTGCGAAAGCAGGGGCCGGCTTTTTCTTGTCGCCTCGTTTCGAACGCCTGGGTCAGCGCGCGGGCAGCAGCCGCAGGCCGGCGACGATGAAGGGCGCGCTGTCCGGCGCGGCCGTTTTGTGCAGCGTGACGAACCACTGCGCCGACGCGTCGTCGGGAGCGGGGCTCGCGCAAAGCTCGCACGCATAGAGCACCCGGCCGGCGCGCGTCGTGTCGTCGCGCACGGCAACCGCCTCGTCGCGGCATTCGTCCACCACGGTCCAACCGCCGTCGGCTTCGCTGCGGACCGACCGCCGCATCAGCCGCACGGCGATGCGCTCCGGCGCCACCGTGCACTCGCCTGCATGCGCGTCGGGCACGGTCGCCAGCAGACGCATGTCGAGCGGCTCGCCGACGCGAAAGCCTTCCCCGAGCTCCAGCGACATGCCGCTCAAGGCCACGCGCACATGGCGCCGCTCGCGCAAGGTCGTGGCGACGAAGACCACGGTCAGCACCGAGAACATCGCGAACACCGGCAGGCCGACCGCCATCCAGAGCCACTGCCAACCGCCGGCCAGCGCCCAGGTCATCGCCCTGACGCCGAAGACCGCGAAGAAGGCCAGTACCGCAAGCGCGACGAACCAGGCCACCCAGTCGCCGACGGATCTGCGCACGCGTTCCGTGGCCTGCGGTGCCTGAAAAGTCCATTCGGTTGGCAGCGCTTCTTCGAGCGGTGGCAGGCTGGCCGACCGCGGATCGGGTGGATCAGGCCATCGCGTCCAGAAATCGTCGGCCGCGTGCTCCAGCGCAATCCATTGGAGATCCGTCCAGGCCGGCAGGTAGGCGGTGGCGGTTTCCTCGCCTTCCACCCGCAGCGTGGCGCCTTTCGCGCCATCGGGCGCCGCCTTTTCCTCGAAGCCGCGCGGGTACACGCCGGGCGCCCGGTGCATCCGCCGCTCCTGCAGGTCGACGATCAGCGTGTCGCCGCCAGCCTCCACCGCCTGGTAGCGGCCGTCGGGCGAGACATATCCGTAGCCCGGCGCGCGTCCGGACAGGTGGGCGATCAGTGCGACGGACGGATGAAGGCGGGCCATGGAAGAGGCGACGAGCATAGCCATGCGTCCGGCGTTTCCGTGTGGCCCCAAGCCGGTGCGCCAATAGGCCGAAAGTTCGTGCCGACCGGCCGTGCGGCGGACGGCGAGGGGGCCAAAAGGCGCATTGCCTTGCCGCAGCGCATCAATCATGATGGCGGCGCGGAAGGGATGGCCTCCCGACCTCATGCTTTCGCATTACTGCGCCACTGTGGTGCGGACACGCGAAAATACGACGACGTTTCCGCCAGGAAAAATGAAAGCATGACCCGTCGCCCGTGAGGCGACAACCCAACACGCATGGCTCTAACACTAGCCCCTGAAGATACGCGCGGACGCATTCACGACCTTGTGTGGTGCGGCTTCTATCCCGATGCCGACGTCGAGTGGATGATCACCGACGAGTATCTGGACCCCGACGAGCTCACGAGCGAAGACAGGGCCTGGGTCAAGGCCGAGGTGGCCAGCATCTGCGCCGCCAAGCACGCAGCCGAGGCCGAGTGGCCGGCAGAGACCGAGTACGACCGGCTCGAAGCCGTGTTCGCCCAGCTGCGCAGCGAGAAGATCATCGCCCTGCATCGCGCCGGCAACACCCTCTCCGATGGCCACGACGACGTGCGGGAGCACTGGCGCGCGGCCGGACGGCTGGCCTCGGGCATCCGGGGCTGCTGCTTCTATCACTCGCAGGACCTGGACACGGCGGTGCGCACCGGCCGGCTGCACCTGGCGTTCAGCGGCGGGATGATTCCCGAGATCGAGCAGCGCGAGGCCAACACCGTGGTGATCGGCCACCGCATCGTCGAACTGCTGCGCGCGGCCGGCTTCCAGGCGGACTGGAGCGGCAACATCAACGAGCGCATCGAGGCCGACCTCGGCCAATGGCGCAAGCGAGGCCCGTCGGTGTGAGCGTGCGGGCCTGGCAGCCGCCGCGCCGCATCGACGCCATCGATTTCTGGCTGCGCTCCCGGCTGCTGGCCAGTGCCCACGCGCTGCGGGAGGCGCTGCGGCCTTCGGCGCGGCGCTGGCATGGCGATGCCCATGCATTGGCCGATGCACCGGTGCTCGCCCAGTACCGCACCCCGCTCTGGTCTGACGGACGCGCGGACGAATTTCCCCTCGTGGCCGGCAAGGTGCAGAACCTGCGCGTGGCGCGCCGCGCCTTCGATGCCATCGAGGTACCCGCCGGCGAGGTGCTGAGCTTCTGGCGCCAACTGGGCCGGCCGAGCGCTTCGCGCGGCTTCGTGCAGGGTCGCGAATTGCGCGGCGGCTGCGTGGTGCCGACGCTGGCCGGGGGCCTCTGCCAACTCTCGAATGCGCTCGCCACCGTGGCAGCCCGCGCCGGGCTCGAACTGGTGGAGCGCCACGGACACACCGCGCGCATCGAGCAGGCCGCCGATGCGGCGGGCGATGCCGTGGATGCGACGGTGTTCTGGAACTACGTCGATCTGAAGGTGCGCGCGAAGCATGCGTGGCGGCTCGAGGTCGAGCTGACCTCCGATGAACTGGTGCTGCGCATCCGTGCGCGCTCGCCGATCGCGATGCCGGCGGTGCCGATGGCGCTGCGGCGGGCGAGCGAAGAGGGCGCCAGCGCTGCGTTGCCGCTGGCACGCGGGTGCCTGAGCTGCGACCAGACGGCCTGCTTCCGGCACCGCCCGCTCCTGGCCGTGGCGCAGCAAGGGTGCACGGCCGTCTTGCTCGACGCGTGGACGCCCGAGTTCGCGCGCTATCTCGCCGCACACCACACCGAGGCCGACCGCATGCAGCCGGTGCCGCTGCGGCTCGCGTTCTGGCGCGCCGGGCTGGCCACGGGCTGGCACCGGGAAGCCGTCGCGGATGGCGCCGCAGCCGTCCAGTCACCGTGGTGGGCCAGCCTGCGTCGCGCCATGTGGCAGCGGCTCTGGGCGCGGCATGCGGGTCGGCGGCAGGGCAGCCTGATCGACGGGCAGCGCTGGCTCGCGCTCGCCTTCGCCGCGCGCCTGAAGCCCGAGCAAACGCAACTCGTGATCGACCAGGCGCTGCTGCCGCATCTCCAGCAGCTCGGCGCGCTCGACGGCCGCCGCGTCACGGTGCTGGCCAGCGCCTTGCCGATGGCGGAGATCGAACGCCGGCTCGATGCGGCCGCGCAGCGCTGGCCCGGTGACGCCACGCTGCGCGACTTTCGTGCGGATGCCGCGCTCGTGCAGGCCGAAGCCGCGGCGTTGGCGCGGGTCGCGGCGGTGGTCACGCCACATGCCGAAGTCGCAACGCATCTGGCCGCGATGGCGCCGCGGGCGGCATCGTTGCGGCTCGATTGGGTGCTGCCTGCCGCGCGCGACATCGGTGCCGCACGCGAGGCGCCGCCGCTGATCGTGTTCGCCGCGAGTGCGCTCGCGCGAAAGGGTGCGCGCGAACTGGCCGCGGCGTTGCAAGGCTGGCCGTGCCACCTGCGCGTGCTCGGTTCGCCCTCGGACGATGCGCAGCTCTGGCGCGGCATCGGCAGCGTCGAGCACATGCACTGGCGGGGCGACGGATTGAACGGCGCCCGCGTGGTCGTGCTTCCCGCGCACATCGAGCACGCACCGCGCGCGCTGCTGAGCGCGCTGGCGGCCGGCGTGCCGGTGGTGGCATCGAGCGCCTGCGGCCTCGCCGGACTGCCCGGCGTGCGCGAAGTAGCGGCGGGCGATGTAGAGGGTCTGCGTGCGGCATTGAAGAATGCCTGCCATGCCGATGACGACAACAAGAACGACGAAGGCGATTCATGACCATCGATCTCCAGACGCTCAAGTGCGGCGAATGCGGCAGCAGCGTGCTCAAGCGCACCGGCCTCAATGAATACACCTGCGACCACTGCGGCTCGGTCACGCTGGTGGAGGACAAGGTCTCCGACCGGCTCGAGCGCGTGCTGGACCAGGTCAAGAACGAAGCGGGCCGGCGGCTCGCGGCCGAAGAGGCGCTGCGGCAGAAGCTGATGCTGCGCAAGGTCGGCATCGGCATCGCCGTCGTGCTGGCCGTGGTGCTGGTGGCGCGCATCGCCGAGCTGCTGATCGCGTCGCGCCAGCCCGCCGGCACGCAGCAGCCCGTGGTGGCCGCGTTCGTCGACCGCACCATCCCGGTGGACGGCCTGAAGCTCGGCGAGCCGCGGCAGGTGCTGCTGGGAAGCGGCAGTTCGGCGCAACCCAAGCTGCTGGTGGTGGCGCGCAACGAAACCGGCAAGCCGCTGTCGCGCGCGGGCATCCGGGCGACCTACTACGACGGCGACAGCAAGGTCGACGAGCGCACCGAGACGCTGCCGATCTTCGTGCTGGAGCCGGGCGAGAGTGCGCCCGCGCTGATCGACATGCCGAACGGAAGGAACGTCACGCGGCAGGAACTGCAGGTGCAGAAGCTCGCCGAGCCCTACACCGCGACCGACGGGCCGCGCATGACTTTCTCGCGCGTGCGGCTGGTGCAGCAAGGCGAGCGCGTGCGGCTGGTGGGCCGCATCGACAACGCGCGCAAGGACGCGGCCATCGTCGGCGGCATCGACGTGCTGGCCACGCTGTACGACGACGCCGGGCAGGTGATCGGCTTCGGCCACGGCTATGCGCAGGCGAGCGAGCTCAAGCCCGGCGGGCAGACCTCGGTGGATGTGAGCGTCGCCCGCTTCGGCCGCGGGGCTGCGATCGCGGCCTGGGACTACCGCATCGGCTACAACATCGTCGATGCGTCGGGCTCGCGCACGCCGGTGCGGAGCGCCGACCGGGTGATCCGCACCGCGGCCGGTCCGGAGAGCTTCAACCCCGACCTTCGCCTGGGTACGGAAGACCTGCTGGCCGAGGACAGCGAGCGCTTCGATCCGAAGGACCTCGAGCTGCTTCCGCTGGTCGATGGGCGCAACAACATCCAGCAGCGGCTTTTCCTGGGCGAGCTGGTGAACCGCAGCACCGATGCGATCGTGCTCGCGCCGGGCGGCGTGATCTCGCGCTTCAGCGGGAGCAAGGCGCATGGCACGACGAACATCACGGGCCTCGCGTACCTCTACCCGGGCGAGCGCTTCCCGATCTTCCTGGAGCCGGAGGACATGGAGCGCTTCACCTCGACCCGCATCGAATGGAAGCCGATGCGCCGCGCCGCATTGCCGGGGCCGCGCAAACCGCTGGAGGTGAAGGTGACCGGCACCAAGGCCGAGCTGGGCAGCGTGCTGCTCAACTTCAGCCAGCGCTTCACCTACAAGAGCGTGGAGGTCACGGGCAGCGTGAAGAACCCGGGCAACGCCATCATCGGCAAGGTGCGGCTCTGGGTGAGCCTGCGCGACCGCAACGGGCAGCTCACCGGCTTCAAGCTGGTAGACAACCTGCCGGCGATTGCGCCGGGGGAAAGCGTGCCGTTCCAGGTGAACATCACGCAGAACGGCCGGGACTTTGCGAGCGTTTCGACGCTATATCAAACCGAATAGCCCCGCCGGGGCGGCGTTGGACGGATCGCGCCATGATGACGCCCATGATTCCGTTCTCGATCCTCGACCTCTCTCCCATCACCGAGGGCAGCGACGCCGCGCAGTCGTTCCGCAACTCGCTCTCGCTGGCGCAGCACGGCGAAAAGCTCGGCTACACGCGCTACTGGCTCGCCGAGCACCATGGCATGCCGGGCATCGCGAGCGCGGCGACCGCGGTGCTGCTGTCGTACATCGGGGCGGGCACCTCGTCGATCCGCATCGGCGCCGGCGGCGTGATGCTGCCGAACCATTCGCCGCTGGTCATCGCCGAACAATTCGGCACGCTCGCGTCGCTGTACCCGGGGCGCATCGATCTGGGACTCGGGCGTGCGCCGGGCTCCGACCAGCGCACGGCGCGTGCGCTGCGCCGCAACCTCGAATCGGATGCCGACCAGTTCCCGCAGGACGTGGTCGAGCTGATGGATTTCATGTCGAAGACGCCGCAGCAGCCCGTGCGGGCCGTGCCCGGCGAGGGACTCGAGGTGCCGGTGTGGATCCTCGGCTCCAGCACCTTCGGCGCGCAGCTCGCGGCGCACCTGGGCCTGCCCTATGCCTTCGCTTCGCACTTCGCGCCGCAGCAGATCATGCAGGCCATCCAGATCTATCGCGAGACCTTCAAGCCCTCGGCTCAGTTGAAGAAGCCTTACGTGATGCTGGGCTTCAACGTGTTCGCAGCCGACACCGACGAGGAGGCCGAGTTCCGCGCCACTTCGTGGCAACAGGCTTTCGTCAACCTGCGCAGCGGCCGGCCCGGCCGCCTGCAGCCGCCGGTGGAAAACTACCGCCAGAAGGTCGGTCCGGCGGAAAATGCGCTGCTCGACTCGGTGCTGTCGTGCTCGGCGGTCGGTTCGGTCGACACGGTGCGCAAGGGCGTCGAGGCCTTCGTCGCGCGCACCGGGGCCGACGAATTGATGATCACCTCGCAGGTGTTCGATCACGCGGCGCGGCTGCGCTCCTACGAGTTGCTGGCCGGCATCCGGTAAAGGCCGATTTCCCCCACGCCCGAGCCCGCTACCCCAGGGCTGGGACAATGGCGGGCTTATGGCAAAGCAACGGATCGTGGTCGGACTGAGCGGCGGAGTGGACTCCGCCGTCACCGCGCACCTGCTCAAGCAGCAGGGGCACGAGGTGGTCGGCATCTTCATGAAGAACTGGGAAGACGACGACGACAGCGAGTACTGCTCGTCGAACATCGACTTCATCGACGCCGCCAGCGTGGCCGATGTGCTGGGCATCGAGATCGAGCACGTCAACTTCGCCGCCGACTACAAGGACCGCGTGTTCGCCGAGTTTCTGCGCGAATACAAGGCCGGCCGCACGCCGAACCCCGATGTGCTGTGCAACGCCGAGATCAAGTTCAAGGCCTTTCTCGACCATGCGATGCGCCTGGGCGCGGAGAAGATCGCCACGGGCCATTACGCCCGCGTGCGGCTGAACGAGGCCACCGGCAAGCACGAGCTGCTCAAGGGGCTCGATCCGTCGAAGGACCAGAGCTATTTCCTGCACCGCCTAAACCAGGCGCAGCTGTCGAAGACGCTGTTCCCGGTCGGTGAGCTGCACAAGACCGAGGTGCGCCGCATCGCCGAGGAAATCGGCCTGCCCAACGCGAAGAAGAAGGACTCGACCGGCATCTGCTTCATCGGCGAGCGGCCGTTCCGCGATTTCCTGAACCGCTATATCTCCAAGGAACCGGGCCCGATCAAGGACGACCGTGGCCGCAAGCTCGGAGAGCACCAGGGCCTGAGCTTCTACACGCTGGGGCAGCGGCAGGGGCTGGGCATCGGCGGCGTCAAGGAGAAGGGCGCGCAGCGCGGCTCGGGCGACCATTCGCCGTGGTTCGTGGCGCGCAAGGACGTCGAGAAAAACACGTTGTGGGTGGTGCAGGGGCACGACCATCCGTGGCTGCTGTCCTCGGCATTGAATGCGGACGATGCGAGCTGGGTGTCGGGCGAGGCGCCCGCGGCGGGCAGCTACGGCTCGAAGGCGCGCTACCGGCAGGCCGATGCGGGCTGCGAGCTGTCAGATGGAGCCAATGGCGCGTTCAACCTGCGCTTCGGCGCGCCGCAATGGGCCGTGACGCCGGGGCAGTCGGCCGTGCTCTACGACGGCGAGCGCTGCCTCGGGGGCGGCGTCATCGTTTGAGCGGCGGCGGGGTCCGCACCGATTCGTCGATGTGGATCAATTCGAGCGGGTGGCGCTGGCCGGCCAGATAGTCTTCGACGCACTGCAGCAGCAACGGGCTGCGATGCCGCGCCACGCTGGCGCGGATTTCGTCGGGCGTCATCCACAGCGTGCGCACGATGCCTTCGTCGAGCGCGCGACCTTCTACCTTGGCGCCGAGCACGCCGGCGAAGGCGAAGCGCATGTAGGTCACGTCTTCTCCCTGCTCGGCCTGTGGCCGCGAACGCGCCATGTAGATGCCTACGAGCGCAGTGGGGGTGAAGTGGTGGGCGGTTTCCTCGAGCGTTTCGCGAATGCACCCTTCGGCCGGCGATTCGCCGGGGTCCAGATGGCCCGCGGGCGTGTTGAGCATCAGGCCGTCGGCGGTGTGCTCCTCGACCAGCAGGAAGCGGCCGTCCTGCTCGATCACCGCGGCCACGGTGACGTTGGGCTTCCAGCGCACGGCCATGGCCGGCTCAGCGCAGCACGTAGCCGCTGAAGCGCCAGGTGCGGTCGCTGTCGAGGTGGAAGCTCACGAGTTCGCGCTGCGTGCCCTCGGATTTGTTGGCGAAGCGGGTCTCGTATTCGACGCTGACGTACTGGCCCGCGGTGTCAGCGTCGACATCTGCAACAACCTGACGGTTGACTGCCACCCAGGTGCGCTGCTGGGGCGCGCCGAGCGAGGCGCGGCTCTTGGCGACCTGCCCGGTGAAATCGGCGCGGGTCACGCGCTTGCGGGTGGCCGGCGTGGCGCCGTCCCAGAGTTCGCCGGCCTTGCCTTGGTCGATCATCTGGATCGCCTGCATGCCGCCGCGCACCATGTCGCTGGGCTCCACGATGTCCTGCGCGGCCGCCAGGCCGGTGAAGCTGCTCCAGAGCAGTGCGGCGGAGACCAGCAGCCGGGTCATGCGGTTCATTGTCTCTTTCCTTGTTGCGGAGTGCAGTTGGAGACTGTAGCCCGGCGGAGATTCCCGGCCTGTCGGTTAGGCGCCACGCTGCGCCGGGTGCTATCGCGAGGGCAGCGTGTTCGCCTCGATCGTTTCCAGCCGGTAGCCCAGCCCGTAAATGGCCAGCAGCAGGAAGCCGTTCGCGGGGCGAAGATCGAGCTTCGTTCGCAGGCGCGACACGTGGGTGTCGAGCGAGCGCGAGAGCGCCTCGACGCCCAGCCCCCACACCGCTTCGTGCAGGTGTTCGCGCGAGAGCAGCCGACCGAGGTTCTGGAAGAGGAAGAGCGCCAGTTCGTACTCGCGGTTCTTCAGTTCGACCAGCTTGCCCCGGACCTTCAGCACGCGCGAAGGCGGATAGAAATGGTACGGGCCGAAAACCAGCTCGGACTCGTGCTTCGCGGGGTAGGCCCGGCGCAGGAGCGCGGTGACGCGGGCTTCGAGCTCGCCGGCCCGGACGGGCTTGTCCATGAAATCGTCGGCCCCGCTGTTGAGGGCCTCCACCATGTCGGCTTCATCGCGACTGTCGGTCACGAAAAGTATGGGCAACCGGCTCTTGAGTTCATGCCGGATGGCCTTCACCACATCAAGCCCCTTGATATCCGGAAGGCTCCAATTGAGGATCAACAAGTCGAAGGTCTGCCTGCGCAAGGATTGCAGCAGCGTTTTTCCTTCGGTGTACATGTGGGACTCGTGCCCGAGGCCCGCCATGGTGTGATTGATCAACTTGAGCTGTTCCGCCCCGTTGTCCAGTACGGCAATACGCATTCCATCCCCTTTTCCTCCCTTCGCCAGCCTCAGTGAGCGGACGATTGGCGGGAAGTGTATCTATCTGCGTCTGGCGTAATAAATAGAGATTGCAACTAATGCACGCTAATTGCGTTTTTCGAGTCAAAGCTAAATATAGTTGACTACAGTTAAATACAAATCCTGTTAATTGCGCCCCTCGGCGTTTACGTATTTGACGTAGTGCATTGATCCGCGGGTTCTTGATCGCGATCAAGACGCCGATCAGGGCTTCGGGCGAGACTGCCGGCTCCGACCGGCAAATACCCGAAGCCGCTATAAATTGAATAGCTATACCGATAGCATGCATGGGGCCTGGCAGGCAAATTCGTTGCGGCATTCTTGCGACACGAGCATCTGTAATCTTGCTGTAAGCTCTGCCCGCATTCCGTGCTGCCCCTTCCCCTGAGGAGATCTCTATGCTGATAGGCGTGCCTGCCGAAACCGCGGCTGGCGAAACCCGAGTGGCCGTGACACCTGAAACGGTGAAGAAACTGGTCGCTTCCGGGCACATCGTTCGTGTTCAGTCGGGAGCCGGCGTTGCAGCCAGCGTCACCGATGCGGCTTACCAGACCGCCGGTGCGGAAATCACAGACCAGGCGGGCGCGCTGTCCGCCGACATGGTGCTCAAGGTGCGCACGCCCAGCGATGCCGAGGCTGGACTGATGAAGTCCGGCGCCGTCGTCATCGGCATGCTCAATCCGTTCGATGCCGCCGGCCTGCAGCGCCTCGCATCGGCGGGCGTGACCGGATTCGCGCTCGAAGCGGCGCCCCGCACCACCCGCGCCCAGAGCATGGACGTGCTTTCCTCGCAAGCCAATATCGCCGGCTACAAGGCCGTGATGATCGCGGCCGACCGCTACCAGCGCTTCTTCCCGATGCTCATGACGGCGGCCGGCACGGTGAAGGCCGCGCGCGTCGTCATCCTGGGCGTCGGCGTGGCGGGCCTGCAGGCGATCGCCACGGCCAAGCGCCTGGGCGCCGTCATCGAAGCTTCCGACGTTCGCCCGAGCGTCAAGGAGCAGATCGAATCGCTGGGCGGCAAGTTCATCGAGGTCTCCTACGACACCGATGAAGAAAAGGAAGCCGCCGTCGGCGTCGGCGGCTACGCCAAGCCGATGCCCCCGAGTTGGCTCGCGCGCCAGCAGGTCGAGGTCGCCAAGCGCGTGGCGCTGGCCGACATCGTCATCAGCACCGCGCTCATTCCCGGACGCGCGGCGCCCACGCTCATCACCGAGGACATGGTCAAGTCCATGAAGCCCGGCTCGGTGATCGTGGACATCGCCGCCGGCAAGGGGCCAGTCAATCCCGAGGGTGGCGTGGGCGGCAACTGCCCGCTGTCGGAAGCCGACAAGACGGTCGTGAAGCACGGCGTGACCATCGTCGGCGAGACCAACCTCGCGGCGCTCGTGGCGGCCGATGCATCGGCGCTCTATGCGCGCAACGTGCTCGACTTCCTCAAGCTCATCGTCACGAAGGAAGGTGCGCTCAAGATCGACCTGGAAGACGACATCGTCGCCGCCTGCCGCGTCACGCAAGACGGCCAGGTCACGAAGAAATAAGCGAACACGCGAGGAGAAGAGCCCATGGATCCCGTTTCCCACACAGTCATCAACCTGATCATCTTCGTGCTGGCCATCTACGTGGGCTACCACGTGGTCTGGACCGTCACGCCCGCGCTGCACACGCCGCTGATGGCCGTGACCAACGCGATTTCGGCGATCGTGATCGTGGGCGCCATGCTGGCCGCAGCGCTCACCACCACGCCGCTGGGCAAGACCATGGGCGTGCTCGCGGTAGCCCTGGCCGCGGTGAACGTCTTCGGCGGCTTCCTCGTCACGCGGCGGATGCTGGAGATGTTCAAGAAGAAGGAAAAGAAGGCCGCTCCCAAGGCAGAAGAAGGAGCCGCCAAGTGAGCATGAACCTCGTCACGCTGCTGTACCTCGTTGCCAGCGTCTGCTTCATCCAGGCCTTGAAGGGCCTGTCGCATCCCACCACCTCGATCCGCGGCAACATCTTCGGCATGACCGGCATGGCGATCGCCGTGCTCACGACCATCGCGCTGATCCACGGACAGGCGCGCTCGCTCAACGTCGATTTCGGCACCGGCATCGCCTACGTGCTCGCGGCCGTGGTGGTCGGCGGGGGCCTCGGTGCCTTCATGGCCAACAAGGTCGAGATGACCAAGATGCCCGAGCTGGTCGCCTTCATGCACAGCATGATCGGCCTGGCCGCGGTCTTCATCGGCGTGGCCGCCGTGGCCGAGCCCTGGGCCTTTGGCATCACCGCCGCACCCGTGGCCGCGCTCATCGGCGCGCAGACGCCGGACGGCGCCGTCATCCTCGACGGCTTCGTGCGCTACGCCATTCCCGCCGGCAACCGGCTCGAACTGTTCCTGGGTGCGGCCATCGGCGCCATCACCTTCAGCGGCTCGGTCATCGCCTTCGGCAAGCTCTCGGGCAAGTACAAGTTCCGCCTGTTCCAGGGCGCGCCGGTGCAGTTCTCCGGCCAGCACATGCTCAACCTGGTGCTGGGTCTCCTGACCGTCGCACTGGGCCTGGTGTTCGTCTTCACCGAGAGCTGGCCGGCCTTCTTCGCGATGCTGGCGCTGGCCTTCGTGATGGGCGTGCTCATCATCATCCCGATCGGCGGCGCCGACATGCCGGTGGTGGTGTCGATGCTCAACAGCTACTCGGGCTGGGCGGCCGCGGGCATCGGCTTCAGCCTGAACAACGCGATGCTGATCGTGGCCGGT
>Ga0163161_10000532_pt1 | contig 31132 bp, 33 predicted proteins | sample S45metaG_FD_129847 | JGI IMG/M metagenome (GOLD analysis project Ga0163161, IMG submission 129847) | Switchgrass rhizosphere microbial communities from Kellogg Biological Station, Michigan, USA - S4-5 metaG | ecosystem: Host-associated > Plants > Roots > Rhizosphere > Soil | place: USA... | reverse complement strand
TCGGTGATCTGCTTGACCGCTTCGGCCTTGAACTCTTCGGGATATCTCTGCTTACTCATGGCACCTCCTATTGGGCCTCAGGTTTGAGGCTCAGAGGTGTCTAGAAAACCCGGGGCGATTCATGGCGAAATCTCCCGGTGCCCGGTTTGCAAGACCGACCACGTCCCGTCCGATCTGTCCTTGCGGCTAGACGAACTCGTTGCGTCGCAGGAGGCTGGGGCGACCGAGAGCTTTAGGCGGAACCTGCAAATCGCGCGGGAGCAGGCGGCCCGGTGCCTCCAGGACACGACGACGATTGCCGCGCTCACAAGGTTTGCAGAGGTGTCTCAGATCCCGCTCAACACGTCCTGCGGCTCTTTGCTCGAAAGTGCCGAGGTGGCGGCTGCGGATCTAACCGCGGCGGCGGGCGAGGTTCAGATTCGTCAGGGCTTGCTTCGGAATCTGCAGGCACAAGGACTTCAGACCGAGGGCTGGGAGCGACTTCGCGACGAGAGCATTGCACCGACGCTTCCATCCGGCGTCGATGTCAATAACCAGTCAGAAATCGTGGGCGTCCTGGCCGACCTCGGGGAAAAGGCGACCGAGGCTGTGGCGAAAGCCGTGGAATGCAAGACCAACGCTCAGGCATCGGCGAAGCAGATTGATGACGTGCTCAACGTTGCCCTCGGCGCGGCCGTCGCAGCTGGCACTGTTCCTCAAGTTGCAATGCTGGAAAGGACGCTAAGGCTGACCGAAGCAGCCTTGCAGTATGCAGTGAATGTCGTCACGGCGTTGGCGCTTGCTCCAACGGCGAGCTTCGACGAGGTCGGTGCTGTTGTCGAGTCAACCATATTGGCCTTCGACAAGGCCCGGCACGCGGTTCAAGCGGACGGTCAGGCTCGGGACAATCTGGATCAACGCAGCCGCGACCTCGCGGCTGCAAGTGAGTTGCTTGCAGGGGACACGAAGAAGCGAGGGAATTTCTTGAGGGCCAGCGAGACGTTGACCAAGCTGGTAGAGCAGCACTCACTTGAGGATGCCACGAAGGAAGCCTTCGATTCAATCCGAGAGAGGGTCAGCAGCATCTTCGCGCAGATTCACTCACCCCAAGAATATTCGCTGGGTGATTTCAGCAGCGACGCGCTCATCGTCAATCGAACGACTCACAAGATCCATGCCGTCAATCAAGTGAGTACCGGGCAACGTGCGGCACTGGCTCTCTCGATCTTCCTGGCGCTGAACGATAGCGCGAAGTCGGCGCCACCCGTCATCTTGATAGACGATCCGGTGGCACATATTGACGACCTGAACACGCTGTCCTTCTTGGACTACCTGCGCGAGGTTGCGCTCCGTGGCGAAAAGCAGGTCTTCTTCGCGACCGCTGACATCCGCCTCGCCGCGCTTTTTCAAAGAAAATTCGAGTTTCTTGGTGGGGAGCGATTCAAGCGCATCTCGCTGCCGCTTGACAAGACAGAGACCTGAGGGGTGCACTATTCGCGCGGCCAAAAGGCAGCTCGACGCCCAGTGTGCGAAGGCGCTCGCCGAGATCTTGGCTTTGCAGTGAAGGAGGGTGCCCGACTGCATGGCACGGTGGTGCACTGACACGCCTGCCTTGCAGCGGCTGTTGTCTGTTTGCTTGTTCGCTAGCCGAACCACCGATATCGGGAAGGCTGACTGGAGCGTCAAGCGGCCGCTGTAGGCGCGAAGCAGTCGGTCGCGCGGACATCCCTCAACGGTCGCCTTCAGGACCGCCAGTTCGCCGCGACTTGGCAAGCTGTCCTCTACGCCTGCAAAGACTACACCCCCGCGGCAATTGCGCGCAGCTGAGCCCGGGCCGCATCCGCTCGAAAGCGCGGAATCACCCAACTGAAGTAGGTGCTGCGGTACCGCCCGAAGTGCTGGCGCGCAACAGTGCGCACCAAAGCGACCACGTCGGGGTCGTAGCGCACCGCCTTGATCGCGATGTCGCCACTCGGCAACTCTTTGATCGAGATCCAGCGGCCGCGGACGGTGATGATCTCCTCGGGCAGGAACTGGCGCTGCAGTGCCGGCACGACCGGCGGCTCTGGCTCCGGCTCCGGGTTCGGCTCGGCAACCTTCGAGCGCACGGGCCAAAGCCAACTCTTGCAGGCGACGTCCTCAAGCAGTGCTTGCTTGACGCGCGCGACGTCGAACGTGTTGGGAGTGAAGGTCCGCAAGTCGATCTCCAGGGCGGGCAAGTGCATGTCCTCATAATCGTGGCGCTTGTGGGCGTCGCAGAACGAGGAATAGGCAATTTCGATAGCGACGCTGGCGCCGGCCGTCGTGGCTGCCAGCAGGTCCGGGCGTCGATCTCCGACGGCCACCTCTTCCTCGATGCCGGTGCACGCCAGCAGGATGCGCAGCCCATCGTCATCGCCCAAGCCGAGGACACTCGCCGCGGCCGCGTTAACCGGCACCACCAAGCCGTTGGCTTCGACGATCACCCGCTTGGCGAAGCGGTGCAGATCGGATTCGTAGCTCGACGCGCAGGCCTCGTCGTTTGAAGTGTGCGCGAAGTGGTGCTCCCGCACGTCGCCCTGACGAGCGATCACTGGCTCGCCGCACACTGCGCAGCGACAGTCGCACGCCAAGCCGCGTTCGGCCTCTGACACGTGGATGAAGCGGTTGGTGGAATGAACTGCAAACAATGCCAACATAGGGATTCCATGTGCTGAGTTAAGGAGAATCCAAGTGTTGAGAGACGAAGGGGTGCCTACCAGTCCAGAACCGGTTGCAAACCGGTTGCCGTCGGTCGCGAACCTACTGCCCTGCTTCCAGGAGTGGCTCGCGGTCCAGCGCGATCAGAGCAACGCCCTGGCGCTGCTTCGCGCCCTTGCTGTCGAGTCGGCCAAGGTCGCGCACCTGCCAGACTCTGAGGAGCAAATGGAATTCAATGCGGAGGACTTGGTGCAGGCTTGCTGGCCGGCTGAACTCGTCGACTTCGATTCCGCCAAGATGAAAGTCAAGAACGCCAGGCTTGAGCAGTACCTCGTCAGCCGAGCGGTGGACCGCGAAGCGTTCTTCGCGCAGCGGGGCTTCGAGCACGCGATCGGTGTACGAAAGCGTTCGACAACGGGTCACCACCGAGCGCAGTGGTCACTTGTGCCCTACGCGCTGGCGCCTGCCGAGGAAGCGATCGGGCTGCAAACCGCCGGCGAAGCTGACCGTGTGGACTGGCTTGAGCCAGAGAGTTCGGTAAAGACCGGAATTTCGGCCCCCGCCAGCCTCCAGATCGAGTACACCTACGCCGCCGCCGGCACCGTCAGGCCATCTTGGATTGCGCGCCCGCTGTTTGGAAGCGGCTCGTTTAAAACCAAATCGCTGCGTGGCCTTCTGTTCGCAGGCACTGTTCTTGCGCCCATGAGCTGCATTGCGCTTCTGGCGGCGGCTGTCTGGCTGATGCTGTTTGTGAAGCGGGCTGTGACGACGGCGGACTTGGCATTTATCGTTGTCGCAGCGGGGACGGGCTGGCTCCTGTGGGACATCGTTCGCCAGCTCTGGTGGTTGCTGGCCGATCGGATCGTGCCCGCCGCAGATGTGCTGGTGGGCTGGAACGAGCCACCAGCCCAGATCGAAAGCTTCAAGCTGGGTGACGCGCGCATCATCGGCCTGGTGCGCTACAGCGCCACCTGTCCCGTCTGCGCGGCAGCAGTGGAGCTGCGCTACGGCACAGGTCACGAGCGGCGGCGCCTTTTCGGCTGCTGCGTCGAGGCGCCCCAGGAGCATGTTTTCACCTTTGACCGGGTTACCAGGCGGGGCACTGCGGCACTACAGTAGATCGTTCCGACCAGGGCGAGTGGGGGACTGCGTTGCAGCGGTTGCGGTCAACCACTTTGTCAAACTCTCAAACTCGACGCCCGAAAGGCGCTCATCAACGCTGGAGGTAACCGGATCTGCTGCTTGCATCCAGTCCGACCATTCCTTGAGTGAGCCTGGCGCATGTTCTTGGAGGGCAAGTTAGCACGACGGGTCGAAGCAAGGCAACCTTGCAGTTCTCAGAGTTTGCCTACTCCGAGCTTGGCTGAGCTCCATCTCCTTGCGACGCTGATTCAACCCAAGCGTGTGCGGGCTCCATGCCAAGGTCGACCGAGTAGCAAGCGTATTGCGCGTCCAGCAACACCTCAGCAACTGGCGTGAGTTCCTGTCTCAAAATTCCCAACTGCGACTCGAGAAGCTCCTCAGGCTCCTGGACAGCTAAGGCAACAAGCGTGTTTGTCATCTCACGAAGGAGGGGCGGCAGAGTCTCGTCGATTCGTGCTTTGCTAGCCGCCAAGCGGGCGATCACGTCGTCCTTGGACGCTCGCTCCAACATTGGACGGTGGTCGAGTCCTAGGCCCTGTGCAGAAAAGACGGCAAAGTCCATCGCCGCTTCACAGAAGGTGCTCCACATACTTGTCGCGGCCTCGGGCATTGGCAGGAGGCCCGTCTGCTTCATCCATTCACGCGCTCGCTCTTCCGCCGGAAACGGTCTATCGACTCCGCTTAACGCACACATTGGCACATGCAAGCCGTTTACGACCGGCATGGCTGTCAGACGCATCGACTTGTCGACTAGCATGCGCCAACTGGTCCATTCATCGCCGACCCTTGCAAGCCAGTCATGGATGCGGTCTAGATCGACGGTGACCAACACTTCCAGCATCGGCCAAACCAAGGTCTCTTCGGTCGAACTTTTCACATGCACTTGAGTGCCGGGATGCACGCGGCAAAACGCGAGGCGCAAATCTTTCTCAATGCTGCTCCTGAGCGCTCGCATCTTCTTCTTCGCCGACGCGCGTGCGTCGGACAGAGCTCGACCAGAGGGCGCTCGATATTTGAGGTGCAGCACGAGTGGGTTTTTCTGTCGTTGAACTGCCTCACCGGCTAGCGCAAGCAGATCATCCACCACCTCGAAAAGCTCTTCCAGTGGCTTGCTCCCGTTGCTTCCCTCCGGCATCAAATGCCAAGGCTCTTGGGTTATTGCTTCACGGATTCGCTTTAGAACACTTCCTAGCCACATGATGTAGGGTGTAGCGTCCCGCGGTAGACCGATAAAGCTGCGTAGCAAATCTGCGCTGCAGTCGAAGAGAATGGATTGCAGTTGGGAGTCCTGCTGAGCTTGCCTTGCCCCATCCACAGACCACGGAATGCGCGGCGATGGTAGGGTTTGGCTTCGAATGTGTACTTCACCCAAAGACTCCAGCGCAGTCGCGTTGCGGGCCCCTCGCAGTTCGCCATCTAGTATCTCGCGTAGGGCCGAGTTCATCTTCTCGACCTGGCCAGCTGCTTCAATGAGAAACGCGCCATAGCTGGCAGGTGCCAGCCTTTGCCTGATGGCCTCACTCCATCGGCGGTTCCATGCTGGAAGGGAGCTCGGCGCAAGGTTACCTCTGGGGATTCGCTTGTCGGCCACGTGAAAACCATCGAATCCAACGACTACACCGGGGCCGGCAACCGCTCGGGAGATAGCCAATTCCGCAGTGGGACATAGCGCCAGCAGAAGCTCACACAGCGTCACCACATCGTCATGCTGTGCGGGCTGATAGCGTCCTGAGACCATCTGAATGTCGCTGGCAACAGCGAGTCCCTCCGGCTCTTGACGTGTGGCTGCAGCCGTCGCCCACGGAACCTCAGCACCCACTCGAGCCAAGAGTTCCGCGGCGCCGGCGCGCTCTACCCAACGCCGTGCAATTTCCGGCTCTAGCAAGTACACGGTCCCCAGCAACTCGCCGGCCTGCGCAAGATCGTTCGACACCAGGTCGGGAGACATGCGCAAGAGCGCGTCGCGGAGCCCCGGCGCGAGTGCATGCCCCACATGGGCTACCAAGAGCGCAGTAAGCGAAGCCAGGTCCGAAGCATCGTTCACCAAGGTTTGCACACTACTCGATGACATGCGTTGAAGGAGTCTGCCTCTCAAGTGGTTTTCTGTAGAACGCGACTTGATTTCAGCGAGAAGTCTCGCTGCCAGACCAACCGGTGACTCAGCGAACACACCAGGTACTTCTACCCCGGCAACACCGAAGAGCGCTGCCGCCGGCAGAATGTTTTTCGGAACCGAAGCGACTTCCGGTGACCTTAGCCACATGTCGACAGCCTGTTCAATCTGCTGCTCACCCAGCCCGGTCAGGATGGTCGTCACGAGCCGCACAGAAGGTTTTTCGTTCAACCTTCCGGATAGCGCCTCCAAGAAGGGCTCCTCCAGCGATGGGTAGCGTCCCAATGATCTGGCGAGAAATACTCCTAGGTCCGACTCCAGAACAGCGTCAAGCGCTCGCATGAACGTCTGCTGCTCGGTTTCTGTGGATACGTGATTTGTCTCGCTGAGAAGATGCAGGGACCTCAATTCATGAGCACCACCCATTGAACCGTCACCGAGGTCTCGCAGAAGATGTTCGTTCACGATCCGAGGAAGGGCACTTCCAATCTCAACTGCGCTTCGATGAAGTACCTTAGGGAGCTTCGCGACATCAACCCGTGCCCCAAGGCAGGTGATTGCAGCGCAGACGCGCAGGACCTCAAGCTCCGCATGCCTAGCGAGGTCACTCACGCGAGCAGCGACCTGCTGCCGCAAAGTCTCAGAGAGCCGACTCCCTTGTGTGAGGATGTGGGCGTACTCCAGTAGCAGTTCGTTGGATTGGCCCCAGGGTTCCTGCCAGTTAGTCCACGAGGTGAAGCCCTGATCTCGTAGCTCACGCCAGAACTGTTCGGCAAACTCGATATCAGCCCGTACAGGAACTTCAATTGCGTGGCGCCGTTCTGCCAGAGGGTAGATGTCCTCCTCGCGGATCGATGCGAGAAGAGCGAGGCCGGGTTTAGTCGCAACCTCACGTGCCAGCGCGTCCCAACCGTCCATCAATCCGGCGCTTAGGTTATCGAGCAAGAAGCCCACAGGTGATTCCGCTGCCGCGCCACAACTGTTGGCCAGTACAACTAGGTCACCAATGTCTTCAATGGTCAAGCGCCGTACTCGGAACCAACGCACTGCATGCCGTAGCGAATATGCGGCATCCCACTGAAGCGCGGATTTTCCTGCGCCAGAGGGCCCTCTCAGGAGCACGTTACGGCGCTCGGCCAGCGCACCGATGATCTCGTCTCTTAAAGCGGAGCGCTCCACAACCAGGCCGGCGACCACATGACCGGGTTGAACGTCAACACCCGCGAAGAAGTTTGGGTCTTCCATTGGCGTTGCGAAGTCGACCGCCTCACAAAGCCCTCGCGAAAGTGCCGCCAGGATGCGCTCCGAGGTGAATAACGGAGCAACCCTGTTGACCTCAAGCTCCACGTCGCTCAGCGATAGGCCAAGGAAGCCGCCGGACTTCCTCATACCGTTCTCATCTGCAAGCTGACCAGCCTTCCGCAAGACCGCGCCGTAGTAGGCATCGGCTTCGAGCACACTGCATCCGCATCGAGCCGCTATTGCCTCACGCGCCGCACCGCGCGGGTTTGGCAGTACCAACATGCTCGTTTTGGCCACCAAGTCTGGCTCAGTGCCAGCAGGCAGCGCTTGAACAACAGCCGTCAAATCGCTAAGGGGGAACGCGCCGTCCAGCGCTGGCTCGCCTGAGACAGTTCGCTCAAGGATGAGCATGTAAGAGTCTGTGGGCTGCTCTGCACTAGTAGCCCAGAGCTTGGCGAGGAAGTTCACCACTTCAACCACAGGGAACGGCCCCCGCGTGTCACGTCTCGACTTCACCTGACCAAGGACTCGGCCGGCCGTTGTACCTAGCTCGATGTCGTCATCCCCTTCAGGGGTGACTACTCCATACGGAAGCCGCCCCGCCCACCCCCCAAGCGCGAGACTTGCCGCCACAGCATCCTGATATCGGAATCCCCGTCCCGCATGGGACCCCGCACGCGAAGTCACTGGAACACCTCCCTGCATTTTTGGGGCGCTTCCCGTCTGGGCTGCGGATTCCTGTCCGCGGAGCGCGCATTCGGTCCAGTCTATGCGAGATCGTCGAGAGAGCCTTCAAGCGAGCCTTGCGTGATGCCGGCTTCGTCCAGTGAGCCACGCCGCGCACGCTGTTGCACAGCTTCGCGACGCACCGGCTTCAGTCGGGGCGCGACATCCGTACGGTGCAGGAACTCCGGAGCCATCGGTGTGAACGAGCATGATCTACACCAACGTGCTCAAGGTGGCAGAGGGGCGGCCCTCTAAACTCGCTGTCCAGCGCAGGGGCGCCTCGAAGCCAGCACTGGTGGACTTCCGCTCTCGGTCTAAGGCGGCCACCTCGGCCCGCCAAATAATCGGGCTGCCCAGAGCAGCGTCGTTGTAGATGCGCCGGAGCACTTCTACACAGAGGTGTTGCCGTCGACCGGAAGTTGAGCAAACATGAATCTAGTCTCCACCGACGCTTTCGACCGTCTTCAGCAGGCTCTGACGACCAAGCTTCTGCGAACGATTCGAACGGAGCTGGAGAAGGTCGACGCGCCTGAAGATTTGGTCGATCAGCTTACGGGCCACATCGGTTTTGCGGTGGCGAGCCTTCTCGATGACGTGGCAGGCTTCGAAGTGGACGGCGAAAGCGTATCGCCTCTGCTGACGTTTCGAACTGGCGAAAAAAATTTGGAGTTCTGCGGCGGCAAGCGAGCACGAGATGAAGTTTCGAATCGAGTACATCTTTGACCAGAAGCGGCCGGTTTCGCTCTTTGCTCGTTAACTCGAGGCAGGTCAGTTTGCTGTTTCGGAGGGCTCGAATCTGGGTGGTGTGCCCATCAAGCCCTACCTTTCTCAGCCGCGCGCTCTGACACCCGATGGAAGACCAGACATGACCATCTTCACTTTCGTGCTCGCGACCGCCCACGACCTGCCTCGCCTACAGGTGGGTCAGGAAGTTGAACTCAAAGAGGCGTGACGCCTGGCGGCCAGGACCGGTCATTCGGAGGGCTGCTTCAATTCGCCTGATAGCGGACGTTCGAGGCGTCCGCACCACAATATTGTGCAGATTCAGCAGAACACACTCCGAAGCGCGTGCACACCAACGGCGCGCCCATGAACAATTAGGCCAACTTCCGCGTCGAACCATGAGCATCACGCCTCCCGCCGAATTGCAGCCGCTTGCCGGCAACCTTCATCTTCTCTATCCGTACGTCGTTCCACGGAGCTGGGTGGACTACGTTGGCGCCGATTCCCTTCTGACTTGGGATTTTTCAGAAGACGTCCGCATGGTTCTGGTCATTGACGGACTTGGAACCGTACGCAATGCGAAGTCGCAAGACCTGTCGGAGGCGGGCCTCTCAGTGGAAGACGCCTTCGAGGTGGCCGCGAACAACCTGGGAAAAGCCTTTCAAGCAGGGGAATTTCAGCTCGGCGGGGCAACCCTCATCGATGGAACGAACATCGGGATGGCTCGTGGAAGCTGGATGGCGCCCGCCGGCGCGCTGATGCTTGGCAACTTCTACGAGATGCTCAAGGAGAACTTGGGCGGCGAGGAGTTCGCCGCGGTAGCCGTGAACCAACAGTGCCTGTTCGCGTTTCCGACCGACGAGAAGACTCTTGGCTCCAAGTCGCTGCGCATCGCGATTGAGGATGAGTTCCGAGGCCATCCAAAGCCGATTTCACGGGCCTGGCTGAAGCTTGACGGAACATGGCCGAGCGAGCATCCGTTGAACGGTACCTTTAATGCCAGTCCCGATAGTTGAACGCCCTTTGGTCGGCGGTCGGCCACAAGCCGACATCGCTAACGGATTCGGATCCTCCTTAAATGACGAGATGCCGCCGGACTAAACGTTGAGAGCCGAGTTGAATTCATGAACGACCGAGAGATCTACTTCACCCATCTCACTTCCATCACAGGAAATCCCGAGCCCGAGGTTCATCGGGTCGGCTTAAGAGATGAGCCCTCAGACAACGTGACCATCCTCGTCTACCGCGACTGGCCAACGGTCGGAATGACATCAGCGTTCACCTTCGGCTTGTCGCATGCAACCCATCCGGACTGGAAGCATGGTCGCGCCGAGTTGACCATTTCGATGGAATCGAACAACGATTCATGGCCCGAAGCGATAGGCCGCTTGGTAAGCGAACTGCGAGGGCGTTGCCCGTTCACATTCGGCGAGACCATCAATTATGGAAAGCCCATCAGTACAGAGTCGGCCATGAACGCATTCCTCGTTTTCGCGCCCATACATCTCACAAAGCAGGAAGCACAAGTCCGTCTTAACGAGTACGACTGCATCATCAAGGCGGTTTATCCGTTGTTCGAGGAGGAGTTAGGTCTTCTCGAACGGCTCGGCCTGGAGGCGTTCTGGAAGCAGCCGGGCTGGGACATCACCAGTCCGCACCGAGAAATCCTTAGAAGTGTTCACTGATGCCTCTGATTGACAGCGAATTCGGGCTCCTTTGAACATCGCCTGATCTCCGCTTTCGTCCGAAGGTTGAGCGAGCGCATCAGGCTACAGTCGGCCAGAAGCGGACCTCCAAGCAACCTATGAATCTCTGTGTTGTTGAACTGACCACCACGCCGGCGGATGAGCATTTGAATCGTCAAGGGATCGCGCTGCGCGTCGAACTCTCGTATGACAAGGCTGGCTGCCGTGACGGCTGCTATTGGAGACGATCAACTCATGCGATGGAGTGGATGGAACACGCAACTCCTCCGGCTGTCCACTTTGGAACGCCGGAGCCGCTGCGACAAGAGTTCGCCCTGTCGCTTTGGAACGCGATTTCCACGGCGAGGATCAGCCCTTTCACAGAGGGGCAGTTCGGCTACATCCACCCCATGACGTTTCAGTTGAAGGTTTCATCGCCGGCCTTTTCCTGCGACCTCTCATGGAAGGACGAACTGCCGCCAGAGTGGAGCGCACTGAAGCAGGCCGTTCAGGTGCTCGAATCGATCGCCGACGATGGCGCGTCGGGATGAGACGAACGTCCGCCTTCTGCAGACTGCTGCCCTGTCGCCTGTCGCCTCGTGAAGCGCGTGCACACCCACTCGCCATAGGGCAGGATGCGGCCACAACCGGTCACTCGCCGGCGCGGCAGAATCTATACCGATGGCAACATCCAGACTACGAAAACTTCCGTTGGCTACCCTGCAAGAGGCTGCTCGGCTTGCGACCCGGACTGCGCTTGAGCCGTTCGAGCGCATTCCAAACGACATCGAGCTCACGCTAGGATCATCTTGGGACGAGGACGAGGCAGTTTTCGAGCTGTACATCGCGAAGGAGCGGCCCAAGGATGCGGTGGTGCTCACGGAGGCCCGTGTGAATCAATATGACGGGCAGGTGCGGTCCGTCCGCGTTTTTGAGGAAGCAATGGCGAGCGTGCCGGCGAAGCGGAAGGCACAGACCTGAATCGGCCACTACCAGCCAGTCATCAACTTCGGCTTGCGCGCAGGCCAGCGACTGCTCAGCCACCACTCAAACCCATGCAACGCAAAGACAGCATTCCACGAGAGGCATTGACCCAGGTATTGGGCGCGGTTTACCTAGGCTCACCAGTGGTGATGGAGGGCTATGCCGTGCCCGGCTGCGAACTGATGCAATTCGACGACCAGCCGGCGCTCGAGCAGTTCATCGCCGCCGAACTGGCAGCCGGCCGCCCCAGCGCTAATCTGGCGCTGCACTATCCCGAGACGGGCGGCCTTGCAGTGCAGGAACGCATCGATCTGAACAGTCCCGCCGCCAATGGCGCTACTTGGCGCTACACCCTCGGCGGATGGGGCCTTATACAACTGCAACTCGAATTCCGCCAGCCCGGCTTGGTCGACTGCCGCATTGCGGTTAACAGCGCTGAACGCGCGCGTGCCTGGGCCAAAACCTACCCCCGCTTGGGCGAACCCGACCTGTGGGATTGGCCGGCGATTGAGAAGCACGCACGACGGCTGATCCGAGTGCTGCGTAAGTACGCATGATTCGCTGGGGCGACGGGTGAAAGACAGCTTTGTGCCGCTGAGGTCGAGCGGCTGAAGGACTGCAACGGGCCCCAACGGGCCGAAGCAGCTACCGGCTACAGTCGGCGCAGAGCGGTCGTTCGGCCGTTGCACCAATGGAGGCATTGCCCATGAATGAAGATTTGGATGTAGCGAAGCGCGCTCTCGACCTCCAGGCTCGTGCGCGGGACTATGCGCTCGTGCAGCTGCCAGGTTATCGAGCGTGGTCGAAGCGAAAGCTTCTCGAAGGTACCTCTGAGGCCCTTATTGCGCATCTCGATGCCACAGCTATGTGGCTCCTACCCGAAGAAGTATCTGGCGTGAGCGAAGACGATTTCGAAGAGCTGCTGGCGGATCTGCGTGATGCGGTGGAATAGACAATCAAGTCGCTTTCGGCCAGGAGCGGTCATCCCGAGTCATTTCCATATTCACGAGATTGCTTCAGACATTCAACAGAAGATGAGCTACTACACCCGTCTTGAGCTGCAATGGGATGACGCTGACTACTCGCTGGGGACTCTCACCCCAGAGCTGGTTTCAGCTGCGGCAGCGAATTTCGTTGCTCGGAATGATTGGGGATCGGAGGTTCTGAGCGACTTACTTGCCTCTGCGGCGGGTGAGGGATTGGAACGTCAGGGATACAACCGAATAGAAACCGAAGCGTTGGTCGAAATGCTTCGGGAGATTTCTCGAGAATTTCCAACAGTCACATTTCATGGACGTGGCATCGGGGAGGACATGTTCGATACCTGGATGCGCACGATTCGCGCAGGCGAAGTTGTCTGGCAATTTGGGCCTTTCGAGCCAGAGGCCTAGACGGCAACACCCGGCCAGAACCAGACATACAGCTTGACCTCAGAATCTGACTTCGCCTGGTGATAGTTGGCAGAATCGCCGGTCATAGCATCGCTTGGCGAGGGACAGGAACATGACCGTACTTAGGCCACTTATGGTCGAGGCAAAAGAATTTGACGTTCGCGATCTGTTGACGGAATGGCGTTGGCTAGTGCCATCAGACGACACCCCGCTCTTTGTTTCGGCGTTCGGCGATTGGGTCTTCGGCAATCCGGACGGAAGCCTTTGGGTCTTATCTGTCCTTGAGGGAACCTATCTGCGGGCGGCTCGCAACTCCCGCGAATACAACACGCTCAACAAATCCACCGAGTGGCTTGAGGAAGTCTTTATCGCGGGCTGGCTTCCCATTGCTGCCGGCAACGGGCTTGAGCCCAAGCCGAATGAGTGTCTTGGTTGGAGACTTCATCCGCTGCTCGGCGGAAAATTCGAAGTCGCGAACCTGCAAGTCTTCGACATGCGGGTCTATCAATCTTTGATGGGGCAACTCCACCGGCAGCTTCAGGGTGTTTCAGAAGTGCCAAACCCGAAGAGACCTTGGTACAAAGTCTGGTAACCCTCACGGCCAATAGCAGACCTTCCATGACAGCACCCAGTCCACCGTTCATGATGTTCAGTCTCTTGTTGTTGGACGCGCTGAGGGCTTGCCAGTACAGCCCAACAGCGACTTGCAGTTACGACTTGATGGCAGGCGGTCTGATCTGGGATGACGAGCTACCTCCGAGGACGGATTACGGCCTCAACTTGCGAGCATCAGTGCACCTTCGCAAGGTGATTGCCTATCGAGCGTCACTCATGCTGGACGAGCCGAGGACCGACCTGGAGGAAGACTGGATCGAGTTGATGCGCCTTCTTCCTGCGTGGCCTGGCTTCAGACCCGAGCGAGTTGCCGGTGAAGCACAACGCCTTTTGAAGGTGCACAAATACAAAGAGTCAAAGGCGATTCAGCGGCTCGAGAAAGATGGGTTTTGACTTTCTCCTATAGGTCGTCTCGGTGTTCACGGTGGGCGTAGGAGCCGACGACACTGTGGCAGGATGCGGCCAGGAGTGGTCGTTCGACCTGACGTTAAGACACCCGCAGCCATATTCGCTCAGTAGCACACAAGAGAGGCGCAATGACAGAGCAACAAGCAAGCGCAAGCGCAAGCAAGTTCCTGAGGGCTCGGGGAATCGGATTCGAGGAACCGTCTCGCGCGCTCGAATCGGCCGATGGCTTTGAGGTGATCTTTCACGCGCCTGGAGCCCGCGACCCTCAAGTGGCGGTGGTTGATCCACCGGATGTGCGCGTCATCGTTTCAAAGGCTGACGGTCAGTGCAAACTGGTCGAACAGATGTAGCCGCTCGCGGCCACAACCGGCCGTTCGTTGAGCTGGCGAGTCCGGTCGGACACTGACATTTTTTTGGAGAAGTGCCATGAAGCGTGCAAGCGCCTATGCAGTACTTGCAAGTGAGCTAGAGGCGTTCCGGCTGTTGCCTTGGCCGATACTTTCGGAGCATGTCATCGCCGGCCCAACCTCCAAAACGGTTGACGTAGAAGGCGAGGAACTCCAGCTTGAAATTCAAGTGTCAAAGGCGACGACGCGCCAGCAAGCGGTGAGGGTAACTGCTGTTGCCTTCGGCCCGAGCCACTTGCAGATGGAGCGCCTCGAAGAGAGCGTGACGGTTGCAAAGCTTGATACGGCCCAGGCGCCCCAGTGACCTCCGACGGCCAGAATCTGTCGTTCAACTGAAGAATCAAGATGGCGGAATACGAAGTTCAAGGGGAATGGCTGGAGTCGCTGCCATCCAAACACCAAGTTCTTTTCCTGACGGCACTCAGTCACTCTTTGACCGTCGCTGGGCGTGATAGCTACGTCCCTCAGACCGAAGAGCTGGAGCATCCGACTCATCTTCGCCGGATCAACGAGATTCAACATCGTGTCGCAGCTTGTACGTATGAGCTGCTAGTAAATGTTTCGACGGAGAGTTTTCGGCGCTCCATTGCCCAGTTAGTGCTCGATCAATCCGACCAACGGCTGCTGGAGAACATGCAATGGGCGTGGCGAACTGCCAAAGAGAGAGTATCGATAGCCGCAGCGCAAGGCGCCGTGCAGAACTGAACAGCTGAGGGCCACTGTCTGCTTTCTGGCGCTGCGTACAGCCGGTATGGGCCCAAAAGAGACGTTGAGCCAATCATCAAGCGCCTCGACGGAGCGACACTTTCCCGCCGATGCTCTCAAGGGAATGACACATGCCACTCACGTAGCTGTCATCAGCGAGGAATACCTCGAAGGCGGCTCGCGCGGCGATCTTTTTCACCACGTTCTTCGCCTCTGCGCGGGACATGGGAGTGCTCAGTTGCAGTGACCGCATGAACCGTCTTTCCACGTAGCCGCCCATGCCGGGAAACCATGCAGCGGATTCATCCCACCCCGCGACCAGCAACGTACACGATCTTGAAAGGACTCCCTTGGAAGTAGTCATTTTGAACGTCGATTTTTTGGCCGGCTGCAGTCGAGCTCTTGTCAGCAGCTGAACGCAAGTCGACCCTCAAATTTCGCCGCTTCTAAGGCTCGCGGTCCTCAAAGGCAATCCTCTCAAGTTCTCCCCGAAAAACATAGGGTTGCAAATCCAGGTTCTCCAACTTTTTCCCGTGCCTGCGAACCCACCGCCAGACCGAATCAATCCACGTGGAGAAGGAAGCGAGGTCGTATGCCAGTCCGTCGGGCGCAGCGAAGTCCTTTGCCCAGTACAAGCGGCCGGAGACACCCGACGGCAAGTTGCTGCGCGTCATGTGCAACAGCGGAGCGTCGCCAGCGTTCGATATGTAGCGCCAACCCACGCTGTTCGGATCGTGGGCTTGCTCGCCGACAGTGCCGTATTCGGGCGTCCACGCGAATGCCGTATTCCAGATTGCATAGGTGTGATGCCCCTTGAAAATGGGGTTGAAGTCGTCCACCCACAACTTTTCAATCGTGGGTGCAAAAGTCTCGATCATCCGGATGTCGGCCGCGCTCCGCAGGAACGAGATGAAATCCTTTTCGTCCGCCTCGTTCATGGCAATCTGGAGTTGCTTTCCCACCTTCGCCTCCTCGGGGGTCGAGTCATTTTCTAGATGTCGGTAACCGTGTGCTCGCTCGGAGGACGGGCCTCGGAGGCGAATTCTGCCGCAGCGACGGACGCCTGCTTCTGGCCGACTGTAGCCGGTCGCGCCGCCGTCGTGGACGGGCCCAAAACGGCCACTGAGAAATGCGAGCCCGGTCAGCGTCGCGTGCAGTCTGCGAGCTCAGGAATTACCTCGATACCGCCGGTTGCAGCGTACTTTATCGATGGCCTAAGCCTAAACATGAATACCGCAGTGTCCAAATCAGAGTCTTTTGCGGTGAAGCTCACATCGGTTGGCGCAAGTGCGGCGCCTTGTAGACCAGACTTTTCGAGGACGCGCTTGAACACTTCTCCACGCGCTAGTGCGAGTGCGCGCTGGCCGTCGTCGGATGTGCCCGCGCGCCGAGAGTCCGCAGTGACTTGGACGAACATATCGAGAACGCACTTAGGTTTGGCGGACGGCTGTTTGAGACCTTTCGATTCCTTTTCAATCTGCGCTTCATGACCCGCCTGAAGATCAAGCGTTCCCGGAATGAACTTCGCCTCGATGAAATACATTGCAGGCGATATGCACCACGCTGGTGTCGCGCATAGCAGTACAAGAGCGAGGACGGTCGGACGGGATGGCAGGTATCTGTTGATGCTCAGCATGGTTGGTTTCCCTTGGCCTTCGGGATGTCTGCTTGTGGCCGACGGCGGTCAAATTATTCGTTACGTAGTTCATTGACGCATTGCTCTACCCACGCTCCGAAGGTCGGGAAAAAATCGGCCTCACCTGGCTTGATTGGTCCAAGATGAAGCCGACCTGCAACGCGCCAGTCGGCCCAGATCACGGCGCCGCATTCACTCGACGTATCCAAGAGCACGACTCCTGCATCGTTCATGTCATTCAGAACAACAAACTTGCTGTCTAAACCAGTTGCGGAGCGAAATCGCATGGTGTGATCGACGGATTCTTGAATGTTTGGCACTGCGTGAACTGCGCCGTAGCCGCACTCCAGAAGCAGCCACCGCACGTCACTTGGTAGTCGAACTGCGAGCGCAACTTCTACGGCGCGGATATCTTCTTCAGTCTCCTTCTTTGTGCCTTTTAGAAGGTCCGGATGCTGCTCAGAAAGGACGCGTATCGCTGTCATAGAGTGCGTATTGGCAAATTGCGTTGAAGGTCAGCTTCTGGCCGTGAGCGGCGCAATCTGTGGTGTCTAGGCAAACTGTTCAGCACGAACCATGCGCGAGTCAGGAAGGAGAACTTGAGGGGCAAGGCCTTCAGCAAGTCTTTCCTGAAAAAAGTTGGACCCGATTCCATCACTCCATTGGCCGATGGTGTACTCGCAGAGCGCGCCGAGTTCCACAGCGTTCAGCGCGCGCGGAGTTGAGTAGATGGTGCGCGCTTCCAGCCCAGTTCCCGAAAAATGAAAGGTCAGATCGCCACCCGTAACACCCAGTGCTGCGAGCCCTCGTGTTCGATCATCGTCTGCGAGGTAATCTGAGAACTCTTCGTCGGTGTAGGCAAGGCCATCAAGAGTCTGGAGTAGTCCGAGATCCTCCACAACTTCGCCATCATCCGAGCGGCGAAAGTCAAACACAGTTGCAGGCGCTGTGAAGGCGATTGTTGGCATTTCCATTCCCTATTAGAAGATCAAATCGTATGTCCGCTTGCGGCCGAATTCTCAAGCGCGGTCGAACGACTGGTTCTGGCCGAAGGTCGTCATGGTAGCTTCGACCGTATGGACTCCAACCGCCGTCTGATCCGAGCTTTGTGGGATGCACGTCCCAAGGAAATTCGCTCAGCACCGGCTGCCGAAAACGCCCTCGTTGGTTTCGAGTCCGAGTTTGGCGCCATTCCTGAGAATCTCCGCTGGTTCCTATCGCAATGCGGTGGTGGGGCGGTCGGAAGCGAGTGGGTTGACGACATCGAGCGGCTCGGTGCATCGCATACGAAGTACCAAAAAGGATGCGTCGCGGGCCATTGGCACTCGAACATGTTTGTCATCGGGTGGGACGGCGGGGGCCAGCCCTTTGGACTTGATACAGCCACGCACTCGGTCGTAGTTGAGTCTGATGGGGAGGTGCGTCAGCTATCTCCGTCGCTGGAGGACTTCCTGCTACGCGGGCTCGCCGAGTGACCGCTCCTGGCCGACTGTAGCCGGGCGCGCCGCCGTCGTGAACGGGCCCGAAGCAGACGGTCGTGAAATCCGAAAGCTGACATTCGATTAAAGTCGTTTGCCCGCCAGCATCAGCGAACTGCCATGCCAAAGACACTGCCCCAAACCATCTGCCTAGAGACCTCGGGCATGGGTATCGTTTTTCATTCTCCGTGGGCGACGTCGAACATCGCGCAAGGCGAGGACTTTCTCAGCAGCAGTTTCAACAACCCGGCGGATGTTGCCGAGCTGGTCAATTCATCGAGAATTGCCGCGTTTTGCACGGGTTCTCCAGGTGCATGGCGCTTACATCTGCGTGCTGATCCGCCTGACGAAACCGCGCTAGTTCAGGCCGACTTCAAGGTTCGACTGGGCGTCGAGGTACGTGATGGCATCTTGCAGATTCGAGACCTGTATGAACTGATGTCCTGGGACGCCGCCTGCGATGATGAGCAGGTGATTCACTTGACAGATGGGTTCTACCGGATCACCGCGTACACGTCGCCTCCCGAGAGTGGAATTCTGGGTGATGACCAAGACATCCATCTGCACCTAGAGGCGGTCCCGGAGCCCACGCGGCTGGTACACCACGGCGTACCGCAACTCTGCGACTGAGCCCTTAAGTCGAGCTCTGAAGGGCCGGTTGCGGCCGCATTCTGCTGACGCAGGGCATGCCGCAAGGGCCGTCAGCAAGCGTCATTGACCTGCGATGTCGTAGACGCCCTCGGAGTCAAATCGGCAGCACCACTTGACGTGTGACCAAGTGCCCGTTGAGTTGGGCTCAACGACTCCCCGGGCAAATAGCACTTCGTGCGTTCCGTCGTCATAGAGGTTGTCTTCTTGGACCTCAATTGGTAGACCTTCAACGAGCAGCACGGACGAGCCGCTGGTGTCCTTCCGAAGATCGGTCTGGGACAGCATGATGAGATCGCGCTCAAGGAGTTCGTTGAAATCGACGGAGAAACGAGGTGTCATATCAAATGGCTGGTTCTGGCCGGGTTCTGCCTCTAGAGCTCGAACGTTCACTTGAACTGCTCAGGCCAAACGACCACGTACTTCTCGCTCGTCTTCAGGCGCTTTACGACCAGCGCTTCCTTCAGCACTCCGCGAAGCTTAAGGAAGGCGTAGACGCGCTCCAAAACTGGCCCCCACGTGCCCGTTGGATAGATGAAGATGTTGAACCGACCTTGGCCGATGTCGTGGCCATCGATCTCAGCGAAGCTGTTCTGAGAGAAGGCCTGCACGAGTGTTTCCTCCACCTGTAGCAGCGCGTCGAGGCTCGTGGACGCAGTTATGGGAAGCTGGACGATGAGCTGATTGCGAGGCATGCGAAGGATAATTGTGTGCGAACTGGCGGCTCGGGTCGAACGTCCGCTGCTGGGCCGACTGTAGCCGTAAGGGCTGCTGACAGAAAGGGCCCAAAACTGACGTTCGAGCGGGTAGCCAATGGCAGCTAAGCGGCCTGTTACCCCAGTATCTAATCAGGCTCGCCACAAACAACGGGTAGCGCACCTTCTAAGGTCGGGTCAATGCGCTCGACCTCGGTCACCAACGGGTCTCGCATATCCCGAAATTCAACGTTGATGTTAAATACCTTACTTGGCTACTTGGCGGGCGTTTTCTTCGCCGACGCTTTTTTGGTCAGCACCTTCTTCGGCGGAGCCTTCTTGGCCGGAGCCGGGGCGATCGCGCGCTTGGTCAGGTCAATGCCGATGACCTTGATTTCTTCAACGCAGGGGTGCGCACCGGTCACCGACGACCAATGATCCTGGAGGGTCTTCACAAGCCCGGCGAAGTTGACCCACTTCTTATTTGGTAGTTGCCAGCGTTTCTGCACGCCACGCCAGACCAACAGGTAGATTCCACGGACGGATGCGTCGTCACGCAGGTAGTCGCCCGCGAGCTGATTTTCCAGTCGTTCGAAGAGCTCGGAGCCTGACCAGTTGTCGGCGATCTTCAGCTCTGTCGGCACAGGGCCGTTGAAAGCAGTACAGGTCCACCAGAGGTCGGGCCTCTTCGCATCGGGCAGCTCCAGTTCCTGCGGAATCACGTATCGCCCGCGCGCACGGTCGTTGCACCACGCGCCGATCAGGTTTCGGAGAACGGTCTCTCGTTCGGCGTTGATCACCACGCGAGCAGTGCTGTCGTTGCCGTCCTCCAGGTGATGCTTGTAGTCGAGCAAACGCAACACAGCCAGGTCGAAGAGCTCGCGGTGGTTGGCCGGCATGCGCTCGTACTCAGCGTCGAATTGGCTGACCTGCGTTGCAGTCCATAGCGGACGCTCGCTGTCCACCTCGGCCTTGGTCCGGGCTCGGAGCATGAACCAAGGGCGCGCGTTGGGTTCCGGGTGGCGTTCGGAGATTTCCTTCAGCGCCAGGTACGCATCGCGCCCTGGGATCTCGCCCAGGATGTTCACCAACTGTTCGCGTGCGTCCTGGGCGTTGTCGCGCAGGCCGGGTGAGTAGACCCCTTTGTTGGCGCGTTCAACGTCGTCGCTGGACCGGACGTGCTCATGGACGAGGATGTACAGCCGCCTCAACGCCGCGGGCGTCCGGAAGGCCTTACGCACGCGCGATGCCATGTGCCGCCCACCGAGCAGGTAGGTGATGTAGGTCATCGTGAAGACGGTGCGCTTTTTCGCGTCATCCAGGTCCGCCAGATGGCCCTCTACCGCATCGATGGCCGCATCGGGGTCAACGCCCGTCCACACGGCGGCCCAGAGCGCCAACTGCATCGGGTCGCCGCCGGCCGCCAGCTTCTCAGCAGAGAGCGCAGCGAGCGACGCGTCGGGCAGGTTGGACGCCAGGATGATGTCCACCATGTGCTGCAGCCGCTCGATGCCCTTGGGCGGGTGGGTGCGCAGCAGCTTGAGGATGTCAGGGGCGATACTGTCCCAGAGCCAATCACCGACCCTGCTCAGGTCGTAGATGATGTATTGACTGGGCGCGCCCTCTTTGTCACTCTGCAACTCGAAGACGACCTCGGTCAGCGCCATCGACTTCACGACGTCAGGATGGTCAGACGACAGCGCCGCGAACCAGGGTGGGAACCCGTTGAGTTCCTGCATCGCGTAGCGGAACGCCACCGCAGCTTCAGCGGCGGTCAGCCGCCATGCGAGCGTCGGATCTTCCGCAGCCTCGATGGTCAGGCCAGCCAGGCCAAAGAGATCAGCGAGCGGCGTGGAGCCCTGCACGGCGCCTTCAGAGACCAGCTTCGGCTTGTACCGGCGCCAGAAGCGGACCATGCCTTCACGGAACGCCCGAGGCGTCCTGGGACCGAACTCAGGCTCCAGATCTCGCCAGTTCCCGATGCTCCACCGTGAGCTCTTGTCCCCCTCCAAGTTCCGCATCCGGTCGTACAGGTAGTACTGCGACTTGGACACGTCTGCCGGATTCGTGAAGCCTGAGTCGCGCAGCGTCTCCAGCTGGGCCTCCAGCTTTGCGGGGGCCTCCAACCGTGCCTTCTCCAACCTCGCTCTGCGGGCCTCGGCCTTGCGGCTCCAGCGCTTGTTCTCGAGCTCCATGCGCTTCCACGCGGCATCCTTCTTGGGCGGCTTCAGCATGCCAGCCAGTCGGGCTTTGAGGTGCTTGTCAGCAGCAACGGAGGCCTTCAATGTCGCGAGGCGCTCTGGTTGGCTGTCTGAGTGCAAGTAGATCCTGTAGGCCAGCGTCAGCGCGACTTCCCTGTCGTCGGCCAGCGGCCGCTCGGTGATGGCCTGCACAGCGCCGACGAAGTCATGAGCGTCGAAATGCACGTAGGTCTGCACCGCCAGCGCCATCCAGGCATCGACAACACGCTCGCCCTTCTTCTGCTTGGTCTTACGCTCCTGCCCGATGACGTGCCAGAACAGCGCCCAGTTCAACGCCGGCCACTTCTGGACGAGCTCGGCCAGGCCGAGCTTCTTCACGTCGAAGGCGCGAACGTTGTAATGCCCGTCGATCGGCAGCACGTGAAGGACGGAGAGCGCGCTCCGCTTCAGCGCCGCGGCATCACGCGCGTTGATCATGCGGCGCACTGCCACGCCGGCGCACTGCCGCAGCCACTGGTAGCGCTTGGAGATCTCGCAGTAGGTCCGCTCGATGACGGGCTGCTTGGCCAGCAACGCCTGCAGTGGAACGATGGCGCTGGCAACTACGGCAATGTCGACGCGCTCGAAAAACTCCGACAGCTGTTCGGACAGACCAGTGCCCTCGTATTGGTCGTACTCGACCAGCCGCGGGATGCATTTCAGGAGCCACGCCAATGTTTGCGCGTCGGGCCTCGCGATGTGGCTGACCAGGTCCGCCATGCATCTGCGGCTCAACTGGCCGCCCTCCTTCGCGAAGGCTTCGCGGATCGAGGCCATGTCCTTCGGCGTGCCGAGCTCGGCAACAGCCCGGAACGCGGCGATCCGGGCGTACTCCCCTGCCGTCCGCGAGCGCGCCACGCTCATCACCTCTGGCAGCGCCTCGGCCAGACGCCCCTGCCAGACCATGCGCATCAGGAACGAGGCGATGTCGTCGTTGTCGGCGTGCTTCTTAGCCAGGCGACGCACCGTGTCGATCAGATCGGGCGCGGCGAAGCGCTGGATGGCCGCGAAGTCGGCCATGGAGCGTTGGGACGCGCCGCCGGCCAGTTGCTTGCAAACTTGCTCGAGGATATCGCGTCGGACGTCGACGGGCAGTTGCACCGGGTCACCGCCTTCGAAGACGATCTCCGGCGCCAGGCGGCGCACCTTCTCAAGAATGCGGCTGTCACCCATGGCCATCCAGGGCAGCAACGGCCGCAGCGACGGCACCAGGACCTCGAGACCGTATTGGTCCCGGAAGAACAACTCTTCGACCTTGCGGCGCGAAACCTCTTGGCCGAGCAGCTTGAGGAACCACTGCGCCGCCAGATACTCCTTCACCGACCGGTGGTGGAAGCGCACCGTGCCGTAGATGTCTTGGTCGAACAACGGTCGTTGCAGTAGCGCGCCCAGATCGGCGGGTCGCCAGCCCTTGAACAGGTCGCGAACGTCCAGCCCCTGCACGCCCTTGCCGGCATCGGGCACGCGGATGTTTTGAACCTGGGTCAGCATCAGGGCGCCGGCGATGATCTGGGCGCCTTCCAGCGCCTGGTCATCCGACAGCGCCCGTGCCTCGATGCGTTCCTGGCTGCTCTCTTGGAGCCGGCGCTTGACGCTGTTTTGCATGAGCTCGAGCCGCGAACCGATCCGGCCATTGTCCTGCCAGTACTCAGCCACCTCGATCAGATCCTGGGGCCGGACCGTAAAGGACCGCGCGTCGGCCCGGTCGATGTCATCCAGGAACTTCTTCGTGTCCTCGATGCCCTTCGCGCCCGCGAAGATCTTGATCTGCTCAGGCGACAGATCCTGCAGCGTGACGATCTTGAAGGGGGACTTGTCGGGCTTCGCCCGTTCGGTGGTTTGGCCACCCTCGGCGTCCTCACCGCCCGCCGAGACCTCGTTGGCCACCGGGAACAGGCTGTTGCAAAGATCGAGGTCGGATTTCGGGCGCCAAGCCGCCGCCCGCCCCGTTACGAGCAGGTGCGTGCGCTGCTTTGCCTTCGAGATTCGCGCCGCGACCTTCCGGATAGCCAGTTCGAAGTCCTGCGCCGAGCGGAGCCGCGACTCGTCAACAGAGTCGAGCAGCAGCCAGCCAGGCTCCGGCGATGCCAGCCATTTCTCGAACTCTGCAAGATCACCCTCAACGAAGGCCGAGTCGAAATCGTGGGCCACGTGTTCGAGGCGCATAAAGAAGGCCGCCTTGCCCTGCTCCCGTAGCTGGCGGGTCGCGTGCTGGATCTCTTCGGTCTTGCCAGAGCCCCCTTCTGACAGTATGACCACGCGGAGCTCGTCCAGGAGCGCTGGCAGATGCAGGGTCGTGCTGCCTGGGTAGAGGGTTTGTGTGTCGTCGGCCGACTCCTTGATCAGCAATTCCCGGAAGGTGCGGTGCAATTGAATGTGCATGGAGGCTAGGATACGACGCACTCGACGGCGACATTTGGGCGGAACTGACATCGGCATGAAGAGGCCTGAGAGACCGCCGTCAGCCTGAAGCAGTCACTGGGCGTTCGCCAGCGAAGGGCCGCTGCTGGCCGAAACTTGTCCGTTGCAGCGGCCGGCTAGTCCTGGCCATTGCCTGCGCCAGAAATCTACAGCCGATACTTCTTCGGGATGGGGTGCGTCCGGCAGTCGAACGGTCCGTCCGCACCGCTTCCGCGAATGCGGGTTTCGAAGAACTGCCGCTTCGAGCTGGCCCCTTGGAAGCCTTGCACCGTCGCGGCGTCGATATCGCAGTAGTGGTAGTAGGTCGTCTTGAGCCGAATGACCATATAACGCTCTGCTTTGTCGTAGCAAATGCGCGAAACGTCACTGCCCTCTTTAACGTCCGCACACGCGAAGGCGTCAAGTGAAACGACGCCGTGATATTTGACTTGGACGGTTTCCGCAGCGGCGACCTGGCATATCAAGACAAGCGCCGAAAAGATGATGGATCTCAACATGACCTCCAAAGTAGTTGCTCGGTTCGAACCCGCCGCGATGTCTGCTTCTGGCCGATAGTACCCATTCGCGCAAGACCAGCGAATGCCGGCAGCCAGTCTCAAGCTGACTATGGAACTACATCAGGTAGGAGTACGGAAAGACCTGGCCGGCAGCCAACATGTTTGGGCCAACGACGGTCAGGCTTCCGTGTGAACCGACGGCTCAAGGTTCACTTGAGGGCGCTGGGTAATTAGTTGCGTGAGTGATTAGCTGGCATGCTGCAGTAACTTTCACACGCCTCTCGGCCGGGAGGCGCGGTTACTGACGCTGTTACTGCACAATGCCTCGGAAGCACCCGGATAGATGCGGAAGCAAGCGCAATGAAAAAAGCCCTAAGTAGTTGATTTACTTAGGGCTTTTGGACTTACGCGGACAACCGCGAAAGTAATGTTGGTGGCCTGGGGCGGAATCGAACCACCGACACGCGGATTTTCAATCCGCTGCTCTACCAACTGAGCTACCGGGCCTTTGTGTGCAGCCCTAGATTATACAGCGCTTCTGCGTCCTCTTGAAAGATCGACGCCCAATTGTTTGAGCTTGCGATAAAGATGGGTGCGTTCCAGGCCGGTTTTCTCGGCGACGCGGGTCATCGAACCGTTCTCCATCGCCAAGTGGAATTCGAAGTACGCCTTCTCGAATCCATCGCGCGCATCGCGCAGCGGGCGGTCGAGGTCGAAGCTCTGGGTCGATTGCGGACCTGCATCCGGCACCGGCACCGAAGCCAGCGACGCCATCAGCATGCTGTCGCCCGTCGTGGTGATCGCTGCTGCCTGATGGCCACCGACTGGCGCGGGCACCACGCCCGCCGCGGCGCGCCGTGCGCTCTCGCGTGCGAGCCCCTGCTCCACGGCCTTGAGCAGCTTCTGCAGCGTGATGGGTTTTTCGAGGAAGGCGAAGGCGCCGATGCGCGTCGCGTCGACCGCAGTGTCGATGGTGGCGTGGCCGCTCATCATGATGACGGGCATGCTCAGGAGGCCGGCGGTGGACCATTCCTTGAGCAGCGTGACGCCGTCGGTGTCGGGCATCCAGATGTCGAGCAGGACGAGATCGGGCCGCGCGCGCTGACGTGCGGCGCGTGCCTCGGCTGCGTTCTCCGCGAGCTCCACGTTGTGGCCTTCGTCATTGAGAATTTCGAAGAGCAGGTCCCGGATGCCCAGCTCGTCATCGACCACGAGAATGTTTGCCATGAGTGCTGCTTGTTGTGTGCGCTGGTATGTGTTTGTCCGCCGGCCTGTCCAGCGCCCTCGCGCTGGATTTCGTTGGCGCTCAGGCGGTGGAAGACTTCGAGTCTTCGGTGTGAGCGGCCGCTGCCCGCGGCTCGCCTGCCAGCGCGAATGATAGCGAGACTTGCGCCCCTGCCACAGCCCCGTCGACAACGCGGTTGGAAAGCTCGATGCGCGCGCCGTGCTCGTCGGCGATCTTCTTGACCACCGCGAGCCCCAAACCGGTACCTTTTGTTTTCGTCGTGACGTAGGGTTCGAAGGCGCGCTTCAAGATGTTTTCTGCAAAGCCCGGGCCGCTGTCCTGCACCGTGAGGCGCACGCGCTGGCCCGAATCGCCCAGCCGGGTGCGAATGACGACCTCGCCCGCTCGCCCCGTGCTGCTGGCTGCCGCCTCCGCGGCGTCCTGCGCGTTCTGCAGCAGGTTGTGAATGACCTGGCGGATCTGCTGCTCGTCGCCGCGGATCGGCGGGCAGCGCTCGTCGAGCTCGAAGCGCAAGGCGATGGGCAGGTTCTCGGCGTTGTAGAGCTGCAGCACGTCGGCCAGCAGCGCATTGAGATCGACCGGCTTCAGGTCGGCCGCGGGCAGCCGCGCGTAGTCGCGAAATTCGTTCACCAGCCGCTTCATCGCATCGACCTGGTCGACGATGGTCTTCACGGACTTCACCAAAATCGCCTGCTCAGGCGCCGCGACCTTGCCCGAGAGCTTCATCTCGAGGCGCTCGGCCGAAAGCTGGATCGGCGTCAGCGGATTCTTGATCTCGTGCGCCAGGCGCCGCGCCACCTCGCCCCAGGCCTGCGCACGCTGGGCCGAGACGATCTCGGAGATGTCGTCGAACACCAGCAGCCGCGCGGCGCCGGGCAGCTCCGCACCGCGCGCGACGATGTTGATCGCGCTGTCCTGCTGCGGCAGGTCCATGCCGGTCGCGTGCAGCTCGAAGGCATGCTGCCAATGATCGAGGCCGTGCTGCATGCGCTCGACAAGGAAGTCGTCGAACTGTTGCTGCACCTTGGCGCCGAAGTCCGCCAGCCCCGGCACGTCGATGAGCGCCTGGCCTTCGTAGGCCGCAAGCGGCGCACGCAGCACGCGGGTGGCGCCCGGGTTGGTCGAGAGCACGGTGCCCTTGGCGTCCAGCACGATCACACCCGAGGTCAGGTTGTCCAGGATGGTCTGCAGGTTGGCGCGGGCCGCATCGAGCTGGCCCATGGTCTTTTCGACCGCGCCGCGGGCGTCGGCCAGCTGCTGCGTCATGACGGCGAACGAACGCGTAAGACCGCCCAGTTCGTCCTTGCCCTGCAGCACGGCGGTGGGGCGCAGGTCGCCGGCCGCCACCTGCCGCACGCCGTCGGCCAGCACGAGCAGCGGACGCGCGAGCTGATTGCCGAATAGCACGGCCAGAAGCACCGCGCCGAACACCGCGAGGAACAGGCTCAGCGTGAGCGTGCCGATGTACATGCGGCGCAGGCCCCCGCGCGCGAGCGCCCGCTCCTGATATTCGCGATTGGCTTCCTGCACGTCGAGCGCGTTCTTGACCACGGCCGGCGGCAGCGGCCGCGTGACCTGCAGATAGCGCGGGGCGGTGTCGAAATCGAAACCGGGCCGCTGCACCATGGCGAGCGCGCGCACGCTCGCGACGGGCTGGGTGGCGCCGGGCGCCGCGGTTTCGTCCAGCCCCTCGACGTGCGCAAGCGGGCGATCGGGACGCACCTGGCGAAACTGCTGCGCGGTCGGCCGCTCGGGGTTGAGCTGGAAGCGCGAGGTGCCCGCGCCGGCGATGAGCTGGCCGGACCCGGTCCACAGCACCACGTCGCTGGCCTCGAGCTGGTCGCGGATGCGTTCCAGCGCGAGGCCGGCGCTCGCATCGGACACCTGCGAGAGCTGGGCGCTGGCGGCGCGCGTCTTGGCCGCAAGGTCGTCGGAGAGCGAATCGAGCGTGGCGCGCCCGAGGTTCAGGCCGGCGTCCAGTGCGCCTTCGACCTTGACGTCGAACCAGCTCTCGATCGAGCGCTCGACGAACTGATAGGAGACGACGTACACCAGCGCCCCCGGCACCACGCCCACCAGCGCGAAGATGGCCGCCAGCTTGATCAGCAACCGGCTGCCGAACTTGCCCTGGCGCAACCGCCGCAGCAACCGGAACGCGACCCAGCCGATCACCAGCACCAGCAGCACCGCCACCACGACGTTGATGCCGAAGAGGCGGACGTAGTAGCGCTCGTAGAGCTCCCGGTTGTTGGTGGCCTGGGCCAGCAGGAACATCAGCACCAGGCCGATGGCCGTGACCATGGCCGCGCCGACGCTCACGGCCCAACGCATCGCGCGCGAGCGGCGTGCGGCGGGTGTGGCCGCTGCGCCGCTGCGCGGTTTGCTGCTCACCGCTGCTTCTCCAGCGCGAGACGCGCGGTGCGCTCGGCCGAAATATTCCAGTCGGCCTGCCCGACCACGCCGATCTGGAACGGCCGCGGCAGCTGCGAGGTGTCGAGGCGGAAACGGAACGTCACCTGGTGCAGCGGGTCGTCGCCGATCTCGGCCGCGTCGCCAATGCGCAGGCGGCCAATGCGCTTGATGGCTTCCAGCGCATCGCCAAGGCTGTCGAAATTCTGGTTAAGGGAAATGCCGAAGCCGGCCGCACCGGTGATCGGCACCGGCGACACGTTGAGCCGCCAGCGGCGGGTGAGCGGCTGGTAGGCCAGCCGCATGTGGCGCGTGACCTGGGCGACCTTGCGGTCGGTCCAGTACCAGCGCTCCTGGTACATCTCGGCCTCGGCCACGAAATAGATGGCGATGCCCTTGTCGAGCACCTCCTCGACCAGCGAAGGCAGTTCGAACTGCACGGCAGCGCTGAGATAGACGCCGTCGTCGGACTGTTCCAGCCGCATCTGGGTGATCGCCGCGCCCGGCCGATTCTGGGCGGCCGCCGGGGCCGACAGGAAGGCCAGCATCAGCGCCCAGACCAGCAGGAATACGGCCAGCAGGACCGCTCGGCGCGGCCGAGCGGGCTCAGCGTTTTTCAAGCAGGGCGTAGAAGAAGCCGTCGTGGTCACCTGAGGGATTGTCCGGGACGCCACCGACATTCCCCCCGCTTTGGGGCAGCAAATGGCCCGGGGACGGCTGCAATCGTGCGTCAGTGTTGTGTGCAAGGAACGCATCAATTTGTTGCGAGCCCTCTTCCCGGAAGACGGAACAGGTGCAGTAAAGGAGCCGGCCGCCGGGCCTTACAAGCGGCCAGAGCGCGGCCAGGAGCGCGGACTGCTGGGCGGCAAGCTGGGAGGTGTCGCTCTCGCGGCGCAGCCAGCGAACGTCCGGATGGCGGCGCACGATCCCCGAGGCGGTGCACGGGGCGTCGAGCAGGATGGCATCGAAAGGCGTGCCATCCCACCAGTCGGCGGGGCGCGCGGCATCGGCCACCACCACCCTGGCCTGCAGGCCGAGGCGGGCCAGGGTCTCGTCGATCCGTCGGCTGCGGAGGGCGTCGACCTCGAGGGCGATCACTTCGGCGGCACCCGGGCCGGCCAGTTCGAGCAGGTGCGCGGTCTTGCCGCCGGGGGCGGCGCAGGCGTCGAGTACACGCAGCGGCGCGGCGCCGGGCTTCGCCGGCAGCAGGCCTTCGAGCAGCAGGGGCGCCGCCATCTGCGCGGCGGCGTCCTGCACCGAGCAGGCGCCATCGGCGAAACCGGGCAGCTGTTGCACTGGCCGCGCGCGTCCCAGTTGGAGACCGCTGGCGCCGACGCGCGTGGCCGCAAGGCCCGCGGCCTCCAGCTCTAATAAATAAGCAGCGGCCGTGGACTTCAGGGCGTTGACCCGCAAAGTCATCGGCGCCTGCGCGTTGTCCGCATTCAATATCCGCTGCCAGTCGCGGGGATGGTCGCGCTTGAGCTTCTCGATCCACCAGCGCGGATGGTTCCATTGCGCGACCGGTTCCTGGTCGGTGATGGCGACGAGTTCGTCGCGCTCTCGCAGGAATCGGCGCAGGCACGCGTTGATGAAGCTGGCCTGCGCCCGCGTCGCCGGGTTCCGCTTGGCCGCTTCGACGGCCTGGTCTACCAGCGTGAAGGGCTCGTAAGGCGCGCGTTCGGGATCCCAGGCGAGACCGAGCGCGGTGCAGAGCAAGGCGTCGGGCAGCGGCGGCGGCGTGCGCTTGGCCAGGTGGCGGCGCAGCGCCTCGGCGCGGCCGAGCCAGCGCAGCACCTGGAAGCCGAGCGCCTGCACGCCGGGCCGCAGCGCGGGTTCGACGGCCTCGAACGCGACGGAGCCCGAGGTGCCGGCGCGAATCGACGCCAGCGCCCCTGCCGTCAATTGCAGTTGGCGCCACAGCGGTGGCTGCAGCGAAGGCGCTGCATTGCCGGGGGAATCGGAAGGTAGTTCGGACAAGTTGGGGCGGATGGTAAGGGGCGGGCCAAAGGCACTACGCCGTGCAAATGTAAAGAAGGAGAAGCGTCACGTCGGTCAGCGCAGGGGCGCGGCCGGGCGCAGACGCACGGCCCATGCCACCAGCAGCGCCGGAAACTGGACGATCGCGTCGTTGTAGTTCCGCACCGCCAGGTTGAACTGGCTGCGCGCGATTTCCGCGGCCGCCGAGGGTTCGGGCCAGGCGATCGGCTCGGCTGCGTTCGGCGCGGCGACGGCGACAGTACCGGGCTGCGCCGGCACAGGCCGCGACAGCGTCCCGTCGGCATCGAAGACCGTCACCGCATCCGGATGCTGGCGCTGCCAGGCGGAAATCAGCACCTGCAGCGCCGTGCCCAGCGCGGCCATGCCGCCGGCATCGAGCGGATGCAGCCGAGTCGCGCCCAGCAAGGTGGCCAGCTGGGTGGTGGCCGCCTGCAGCGGCGCGATCGACGACAGGAGCTCCTGCGACGGCTCCCCCGTCTGTGGTGGTGCGGCGCTGATGCTGGCCTGGACGAAATCGAGCTGCCTGCCCAATGCCGCGTCGAGCGTTGCATAGGACTGCAGCACGGCCGCGCGCAGGCGCACCAGCCGGTTGTAGGCGCCGACAAACCAGAACAACAGCACCGCAATGACGATCCAGCTGGCCAGCGATTCGGGCAACACGCTCATCGGAAACGACACCTCATCATCAGGAAAGCACAAAGAAAAACGCCCCCCAACCGGAGGCGGTCGGGGGGCGTGGGGTACCGGTCATGGCCGGTGATGCTAGCCGGTTATTCGGTCGCGGCGCCTTCGCTGGCGTCGGCCGTGCTCGTCGCATCGCTCGAGGAACCCGCCAGTTCGGCAGCTTCCGATTCGGCGATGGCGCGGCGCTCGGCGTCGTCCATCGCGTCCTTGGCCCGGCGTGCCTGGTGGTACGCCATGCCGGTGCCTGCGGGAATCAGGCGGCCGACGATGACGTTTTCCTTCAGGCCGCGCAGCTCGTCGCGCTTGCCCATGATCGCGGCTTCGGTCAGCACGCGCGTCGTTTCCTGGAACGAAGCAGCCGAGATGAACGAGTCGGTCGA
>Ga0163161_10000531_pt1 | contig 31187 bp, 25 predicted proteins | sample S45metaG_FD_129847 | JGI IMG/M metagenome (GOLD analysis project Ga0163161, IMG submission 129847) | Switchgrass rhizosphere microbial communities from Kellogg Biological Station, Michigan, USA - S4-5 metaG | ecosystem: Host-associated > Plants > Roots > Rhizosphere > Soil | place: USA... | reverse complement strand
TACGGACCTGCATCATCGTTCGTTTGTCAGGGTCCATCGTGGTCTCCCAGAGCTGTTCGGGGTTCATCTCGCCGAGGCCCTTGTAGCGCTGGATGGTGAGGTCCTTTTTGGCCATCGCCATTACTTTTTCGAGAAGCTCTTCGCGAGTCGGCAGAGTTTCGCTCTTGCCGTTCTCACCGAGGACGAACGGGCCCGGGAAATCGAGCTCGAGATTGCGCTTTAGCTCGAGGGCTTTTTGAAACTCGACGTAGCTCGCTAGGTTCCAGTCGATCTTGATGCCTTGCCCGTTCGGATAGGTTATATCGATCTCAAGGAGTCCGTGCTCTGCGTCACCGGTCAGTTCGGCATTGTACCCTGCCTTGACCAGCTTGCCCTCAATCTCGGCCATCATCTCCTGCTCGCCGAAGATCTTTCTGAGGCGCACCTGGTTCTTTGTCAGAATACCGTCGCGGCCCGCAAAGGCCTCAAGCAGCAGTTCGACCAGCCGTGCGTCGTTGTGGACGCGGCGCGCAAGGCGATCCGAATAATTCTTGAGCTCGGTCGTTTGTTCCAACGCCTTTGAGAGTTCACGGCCCTCAACGGGACGCGAGTCTGACGTGATCTGAGCATCGCCCGTGGCCATCCGCATCAGATAGCGGAACATGGCTTTTTCGTCCTTGATATATTCCTCTTTCTTGCCCCTTTTCACCTTATAGAGCGGCGGCTGGGCGATGTATACAAAGCCGCCCTCTAGCAGCTCAGGCATCTGCCGGTAAAAGAACGTGAGCAAGAGCGTTCGGATGTGGCTGCCGTCGACGTCGGCGTCGGTCATCAGGCACACCTTGTGATATCGCAGTTTTGTAACGTCGAAATCTTCTTTGCCGATGCCCGTGCCGAGCGCGGTGATGAGCGCTTTGATCTCGCCGTGGCCGAGCATCTTGTCGAACCGCGCCTTTTCGACGTTTAGGATCTTACCTTTTAGCGGCAAGACTGCCTGATTCTTGCGGTCGCGGCCCTGCTTAGCCGACCCACCGGCAGAATCGCCCTCGACTATGTATATCTCCGACAACGCCGGGTCCTTTTCCTGACAATCGGCAAGCTTGCCTGGCAGCATTGACGAGCCCATCGCGCTTTTGCGGACGATCTCACGGGCCTTTCGCGCCGCCTCGCGTGCGCGGGCGGCATCGACGGCCTTGCCGACGATCTTTTTTGCGACCGACGGATTTTGCTCAAAAAATTCGCCCAGGCGTTCGTTCAGGAACGACTCGACGGGCCCTTTGACCGGTGAGTTGAGCTTGCCCTTTGTCTGCCCCTCAAACTGCGGCTGCGGTATCTTAACCGAGATGACGGCGACCAAACCTTCGCGAACGTCGTCGCCCGTGAGCGCGACCTTGGCGTTCTTCATCATGCCTGACGTCTCGGCGTAGTTGTTGATCGTGCGCGTCAGCGCTCCGCGAAAGCCGGACAGGTGCGTGCCGCCGTCGACCGTGTTGATGTTGTTGGCGAACGAAAATATCTTTTCGTCATAGCTGTCGTTGTATTGCATCGACACCTCGATCGACAACTCGTCGCCGATCTGCTCGAAATAGAGCGGTTCATCATGCAGCGGGCTTTTGTTCTTGTTGAGGTGCTTGACGAACTCGGCAATTCCGCCCTTGTAATAGAACTCGTGCGATTTCTCGGGCTCCTCGCGTTCGTCCTTGATGTGGATGCGGATGCCCTTGTTTAAAAATGCCTTTTCGCGAAGCCGCTCGGACAGCTTTTCAAAACTGTAGGTCGTCGTCTCAAAAATACTCGAGTCGGGCCGGAACGTAACCTTGGTGCCGCGTTTTGTCGTCGTGCCGGTCTGTTTGAGCGGTGCGATCGGTATTCCGGCCTCGAACTCCATCTCGTGTGTCTTACCGTCGCGCCAGATCTCGAGACGCAGATATTCGCTGAGGAAGTTGACGCAGCTCACACCGACACCATGCAGGCCGCCTGAGACTTTATAGGAATTTGAGTCGAACTTGCCGCCCGCATGCAAGATCGTCATTACCACTTCTGCCGCCGACCTTCCTTCCTGCTTGTGGATGTCCGTGGGAATGCCGCGGCCGTTATCGACGACAGTGACCGAGTTGTCCATGTGAATGGCCACCTCGATCGTGTCGCAGAAACCGGCCAAGGCCTCGTCGACCGAGTTGTCGACGACCTCGTAAACCAGATGGTGCAGGCCGATCTCGCTCGTCGATCCAATATACATCGCGGGACGCTTTCGCACCGCGTCGCGGCCCTCGAGAACCGTGATCGATTCTGCACTGTATTCCGTCTTCTTTGCTTTTGCCAAAATGGAGGTTACCTCTTAGTTGTTCTTGAAAATTGTCGCTTCCATGTTCTGCGCGTCGCCGTATGCCATCGGCCGGTCGTTGAGAAGCACCCACGGTGTGCCGCTGACGCCGAGCAATTTCGCTCTTTCTATATCGAAATTGATGCGGTCGATCGCGGTCTGGCCCTCGACATCGGCCGTAAATCGGTCAAGGTCCAATCCGAGCGCCTTGGCATAGCCGGCAAAAACCTCGGGCGACGGAGCCAGGTCTTTCAAGGCTTCCTGGTTGTCATAGATCATCGTCATCATCTCGAGAAACTTGCCTTGTGCCGCGGCGGCCTCGACGGCTTTTGCGGCGAGCAGGCTATTCCGATGCTGCCGGAGCGGGAAGTTGCGAAAGACGACCAGCACGCGGTCGGGATGTTTTGCGACAAGCTCCTTGTAATTTTTAAAAAACGCTGCGGAGGCGGGACACTGGAAGTCGTTGAATATTTCGACCCTGAACTCGGCCGCCGGATTGCCGACCTGAAGCGGCGGAAAAGCGCCCGGCTTAAAGTCCTGCGCCGAGACAAAAGACGCCGAACAAAGCGCTGCCATCGCTAGCACCGCGAAGATGAAAAACTGTTTTGTTAGAATGCCCAACCTATTCATATGCGCCCCCTTCTATTTTGTTTTCTCGACCCTCTCTTTGAGTGTGTTGTTCCAGTCCTTTGCAAACTTGTCGAGATCGAAGAATGCTCCGATCAATATCTTTGTCATCGTGCCCTTCGCCGCGTAGCTGTCGTTCGTTTTGAGTCGCACTCCAGTCGCTGTCGGCGTCACGTCTCCGGTCCATTTGCCGTCGAACGAGTCGCCCATCTTGTAGGAGAATTCCATCCGGCCCGGCCGCTCGTCCTTTGTGAGCGTAAATCTCAATGGCTCGGGCGAATCTCTTGGATACTCAACCCAGTTCCTTTCGTCTATCACCTCGACCTTGGTCAGATCCGTCTGCCATTCGGGATATTTGGTCCTATCATTGACAACCTGCCACACCTCTTCGGCTGGTGCGTTTATCTCGATCTCATTCGTAAATGACCGCTCAGCCGGGACAAGAGCTCCAGCCGCGACGATCGCCACGACAATGAGTGCAACAAACACACCCACCAAGGCGGATAAGATCTTTAAGACTTTCATAGCGTGGGGTGTTTTTTGACCCAAAAAGCCTCAGCTTCCAGGGCGATTTTGCCCAAGGAGGACGATAACTAATTTTAGCATTTTTGGGAGAATAAGGATAGCGGCCAAATGCAAGAAAAATCGATATTTCAGGCGATTTTTGCTGTGCCGTTTTCGACGCGGAAAACCGAGGCATTTTTGCCAAATTTTTCGACAAACCTGTCCTTCGAAGTGGTGACAAAAGTCTGTGTTTTACCTTGCAGAAAAGCCACGAGTTTTTCCACCCGCCGAAAGTCCAGTTCGGCATCTATGTCGTCGAGTAAAAAGAGCGGGTATTCACCCCGGGTGGCCTGAAAGACGGCGACGTTGGCGAGCTGCAGCAGCAGCAAAGCGCTTGATTGCTGGCCGGCCGAGCCGTATTTGCGCAGGTCGCGGCCGTCGAAATTGAGCTCCATATCGTCACGATGCGTGCCGATGAGCGAATGCCCCGCGACGAGCTCCGCCTGAACTCGCAGATCGAGGCGTTCGGTGATCAATTCGGCGTAATTTGCTAGATCTCCTTTCCCTTCGAGCGTCGAGACGTATCGAACCGACAGCTCTTCGCGGCCGAACAGCTTCCTTTCAAGCACCTCGTTAAGCCGTTCCACAAATCTGATCCGTGACCTGTGAATGCGGGCCGCAAGCGTGACGATCTGCTCGTTCCAGGGCGCAAGCAACTCGCGCGTCCTCTCGATCGAGTGCCCGTCGTCACGAGCCGATTGCAGAAGCGCGTTCTTTTGTTTGATTACGCGGCTGTAATCGGCAAGGACCTGGACGAACGGCGGGTGCAGCGACACGATACCGGCGTCCAAAAAACGCCTGCGGGCATCGGGTTGGCCGCGGACGATCTCGAGCTCGCTAGCGTTGAAAACGACAGCATGCAGCTGCCCTAGATAACGCTGAGCCGGCTCTTTCTTGCCGTTTGTTAATAGTGTTTTCGTGGTTGGCGAGATGACCACTTGTAATTCACGGACGATCTCTGGCGACTCGCGGACCTGGCCTTTCACAGACGCCGTCTGTTGGTCAAAACTGATGGTTTCGCGGAGCTGCGCGGTGCGGAACGATCGAGTTGATGCTAAAACCGAGATCGCCTCTAGCCAATTGGTTTTGCCCTGGCCGTTCTCGCCGACAAGGATGTTTAAACCGGGACCGAACCGTATGCCGCCCTGTAGATTGCGGAAATTAAGGGCTTCGACAGATTCGAGCAGCATCAGAGAATTCTAGCACGCGAAGGTTTTTTGCCCGCGTGCCGCAGAATCCTTGACATCAGCCACCATTTGAACTGAGAATGTCACGTATGAAATACCCTTTTTTGCTGCTCCTCATCGTTGTTTTTGCGTTTTCCGCTGCCGCCCAGACAAAGAGTTCGGCGATGCCGACCGATTTCGCCGCTCTTGCGATGGATGGCAGCAAGGTCGACACGAGCGCCCTCCGGGGCAAGATCGTCGTCCTCAACCTGTGGTTCGTCAACTGCCCCAACTGTATCGAAGAGATCAATCTGCTCAATAAGCTCGTCGACGACTATAAGACGAACAAGGACGTTGTTTTCCTCGCACCCGCCGCGAGCAAAAAGCCCGATCTCGAGAAGTTTTTGCGCAAATATCCCTTTAATTACCAGATCATCCCAAACGGATCGATGATCATCCTCACCAAATTCGGCACCCCTGACAAGAACGGCGATATCAACATCCCGTTCCCGATGCATTATGTCCTCGACCGCGACGGCAAGACGGTCGTAAAGGTCCAAGGCGTCAAGGGCGTCGAGGCCGTGCGGGCCGAGTTGAAGAAACAGCTTATGGTCGCCCCGACTGCGCAGACGACGAAAACCTTGCCGTAGCCCGGGTGTTAAGTTATATTCTTAAGTCCCGCAACCCGTGCGGAGAGGTAGCCTAATTGGTAAGGCAGTAGTCTTGAAAACTACCGCGCGTAAGCGCTTGCAGGTTCGAGTCCTGTCCTCTCCGCCATCGCTTTCAATCACGAATCACAAATTAGGAATTACGAATTGATTTCTTGATTTCTGTCTTGCTTAAAGATAGCCTAGTAGCATTCTGAATGAACATTCATTCATAACTCTTTTATGCCAAAGAATTCGAGCACCGGTGCGGCTTCACGCGCCGTTATAACCGACAAACGCGAGGCGATACTGCGGGCCGCGATCAAGGTCTTTGCCGGCAAGGGATATTTCAATTCCAAGGTCGCGGACATCGCCGCCTCCGCCGGTATTGCAGACGGCACCGTTTATCTATATTTCAAAAGCAAGGACGAGATACTTCACTCGATCTTTGACCGGGCGATGGAGGAATTCATCGCCGAGGGCAAACGCGAGCTTGAGAGTGTGACCGATGCCGGTGAAAGGCTAAGCCGCATTGCCCGGCTGCATCTCGAAAAGCTCGGTGCCGACCGCGACCTCGCGGTCGTTTTTCAGGTCGAGCTGCGCGGTTCGACAAAGTTCATGCAGGAATTCTCGGCGGCCGGCTTCGCCGAGTATCTCGACGTCATTCGCCGGACGATCGCCGACGGGCAAGCCGCGGGTGTATTTCGCAGCGACATAAAACCGGTGATCGCGGCAAAGATATTCTACGGTGCGCTCGACGAAATGGTGACGAATTGGGTGCTTTCGAACAAATCGTACCCGCTTGCACCGATGGCCCGTGAGGTGCTCAAGGTCTTCATGAACGGGCTGAAGAAATGATCGAAACCGCGGAAAAACTTGCTTCCGAAAGTGTCGCGACTGACCCGTCAGCGGTGTTTTCCACGAGTGAGCCCGCGACTCTTGCCGAGCTTTTCTCTCGCTCGGCGGCCGAGTTCGATCTGCCCGATGCGCTAAATTACAAACGCGAGGGCAAGTGGCGGGCTATCTCGTCGCGGCAGATGGTCGAGCAGGCGCGCAACATCGCCCTCGGCCTTTATTCACTTGGCCTGCGAAAGGGCGACCGGGCGGCGATTCTGGCTGCGAACTCGCCCGAGTGGGTGCTATCGGACGCCGGATGCCAGTTCGCCGGCGTCATCGACGTTCCCGTTTACACGACCCTTGCTCCCGACGCGGTTCGGTACATGCTCGACGATTCCGCAGCGCGAGTGCTGTTCATCCAGAACGACGAAATTTACGATCGGATCAAACATGTCGTAGAGGAATGCTCATCACTCGAAAAGTTGGTCTTTTTTGAAACTATGCCGGTCGACGCCGGGAACGCAATGTCGCTCGCCGATCTTGATGCCGCCGGTGCGGCGCTGGCTGTTGACGAGCCAGATCTGGCCGACAGACTTAGCGGCTCGACTCGCGGCGACGACATCGCGACGCTTATCTACACAAGCGGCACGACCGGCGAGCCAAAGGGCGTGATGCTCTCTCATGCCAACCTCATCTCGAACGTCGTTGACGCAAGCGAAAAATACGCGTTTGCCGGTCAGGACGCCTCGCTGTCGGTCCTGCCGCTATCGCACGTCTTCGAGCGGACGGGAATGTACGTTTACATCCGCTACGGAATGCGCGTGTCCTTTGCCGAATCGATCGAGAAGGTGCCCGACAACCTGAAAGAGGTCCGGCCAACGATCTTTATCGGCGTGCCACGGATATTTGAAAAGGTGTTCGAGCGTGCGCGGCTTAGAGCAGCACAGTCGGGCCGAGTCAACGAGGCCATTTTTGACTGGGCGATCGATGTTGCTAAGGAATTCGCCGCATGCAAAGAGCGGGGCGAGGAGCCGTCGATCGCGCTCGTCACGAAACACAGCGTCGCTGACACGCTCGTCTATTCCAAGTTTCGCGAGTTCTTTGGCGGCCGCCTCAGGCTCTGCATAACTGGCGGCGCTGCATTGCCGGATGAGATATATCTCATCTTTACGGGTGCAGGCATCTCGATAATGCAGGGCTACGGGCTGACCGAAACGTCGCCGGTCATCTCATCCAACAATCCGGGGGCGTTTCGAGTTGGCACGGTCGGCCGGCCCATAAAAAACGTTAAGGTGCGTATTGCCGCCGATGGCGAGATCGAGGTGAAAGGACCGGGCGTCATGCCCGGCTATTACCACAAGGATGGTGCCACGAGAGAGGCTTTTACCGAAGACGGCTGGTTTCGCACGGGCGATATCGGAAGGCTCGACGATGATGGTTTTCTCATCATCACCGACCGCAAAAAAGAGCTTTTCAAGACATCGGGCGGCAAATACATAGCACCGTCGCCAATCGAGCAAATGATCCGCGGGTCACGTTTTGTCAACCAATGCGTGCTCATCGGCACCGGGCGTAAGTTCCCCGCCGCGTTGATAGTACCTAATTTTGAGATGCTCGAGAGTTACGCCAGGCTGAAGGAGCTCGACATTCACACGGCAGGGGAATTCTGCACTCATCCAAAGGTACTCGACCTTTTTCGACGGCAGATCGACGCGATGACGGCCACACTATCGCAATTCGAGAAGGTGAAAAAATTCGCCCTTCTCGAACACGAACTAACGACCGAGAACGGCGAACTAACTCCGACCCTAAAGATCAAGCGGCGGGTCGTCGATGAAAGATATCGCGATGTGATCGACCAACTATACCAGCCAGACTCATCAGCTTAGTAGATCACGCGATAGGGAATGGCGGTCGTCATCGAGTAAACGCCGGCCTTTCCCGCACCGAGCGCGATCTGAAGCACCTGCTTGGCAATGCTGTCCTTTGCCTTATCGACCTCGATAATGTCGTACGGCTGTAGTATGACGTCCTTCTCTTTGCCAGCCATGATGAGATCGTAATTTGCGGAGACGATCTCGACGTATTGGTCTGTGGTGCCGGGCTTTAGCCGGCGAATCTTGATATCGCTTCTCCTGGCGGTGCCTTTCGGACCGCCAACCTTTGCGATCGCCTGTGTCAACGACATGCCGCCGTCCTTCAGATAGATTCCCTGCGGCGAAAAGACTTCGCCCGTCAGATAGATCGGGGCGGCCTTGTGAACATAGATCACGTCGCCCGGGTATATCGTCGGGTTGGAATCCGGCTTGCCCGCCTTGATGTCCGCAATGGTGTATATTCGCGAAGGGACAATCGTCGGGTCGGGCGAGGTCGTCTTCCAGTTGTCCGGATCATTCTCTGCCGCGCAAAGCGGCGCCATTGGCCGTGAGACCTGGATCAGGCCGCCCGCCTCTTCCTTTAGGCCGCCGGCGAATGCGATCAGCTCGACGAGCGTCGCCTTTCGTAGCATGTCAAAGCGCGTCGGGTAATTTACCTCGCCATAAACGGTGGCCTGGGGCCGGCTCCGCTTTTCGGTACGGATATTGACCTGCGGATCGCGCAAATACTTGCTGAGCAGCTTCGTGACCTCATTCCTGAGATCACGCTCGGTCATGCATCTGGCCATGATCGGCTTGTCTGAAAACGGCACCTCGACCTTGCCGTCCTCGTCGACCGTCACTATAAAATCGTAATCCTTTTCGCCCGAGACGACCGCAGTGATCTGATCTCCGGGCCCTAACATGTACCCCTTCGATGTTCCCAGGTTGACCGGCGTATTGGCTGACGCTGGTATGACCGGCGGCGAAGGCGCTGTCATGGCTGTCGGCTGTTGCCCGTATGCAAGGCCAACCGGCAATACACAAACTGCGGCAATAAATAAAAATTTCGATCTCATCGATAAAGCCTCCGAATTAATTATGAGTTTAAAGAATACCCCACCTTGGCACCTTATACAACAATTTTAGACACCCCTTTCGATGCCAAGAAAGCTGGTTCCGATGCGTTGGACGGCGGGATTTCATCATTGACAGTTGCGGACTGGCCAATGTAATTTCAAGATATACTCATTCCGGCACGTTTACTGCTTTTTGGCTGTTAAATGAAGCAAAAAAAACCAATTAGCGAAAGTCTCTGGTTTCTGCGCCGTCCGGTCCAGTTTCTGTCCGACCTCGCCGTGCTATGTGCGGCATTCTTTATCGCTTATCTGCCGGCAGTGAATATCCAGCTCGGCGATTTCTATGCAGGCGTCGCTCTTCGCCAATTGCCGTTCGTCCTCCTTATCCAGTTGTCGGCTCTGTTCCTGGTCGGTGCGTACTCGATCATTTGGCGGTATATAAGCATCGAGGACATCAAGATCTTCCTAAAAGCATTCGCTTTCTCCGGCCTTGTTCTTATCGCGTTTCGATATCTGCTTGTCTTGACGGAATTCAAGATGTGGCAGGTCCCGGTGTCGGTGATCCTTATCGACACCGTTCTGGCGTTCGGTGGCCTCATGGGGCTCCGCGTGCTTCGCCGGTTCTTTTACGAGGTCAACGAGAAGAACCGCACGACGACGTCGAGGCGACGCATAAAACGCCAGCCGGCCCTCCTCGTCGGTGCCGGCCGTATGGGGGCAACGCTCGCAAAAGAGATGCTCGGCCGAGCGGACGGCGAGCTCGACATCCGCGGCTTCGTTGACGACGATACACAAAAGATCGGCGGCAGCGTCAGCCGCATCAAAGTCCTCGGGACCACTGCGGACATGGCGCGTCTTGTCAATGAATTGGAGATCAAGCAGGTCGTCATCGCTGTCGACAACGCGACCGGAAAAGAGATCCGCCGCATCGTCGACCTGTGCCGCGAGATCCCCGTCAAGGCCCAGATCGTGCCGAGCCTGAATGAGATCGCCCACGGACGCATCTCTGTCAGCCGGCTTCGCGATGTGCAGATCGAGGACCTGCTGGGCCGCGAACAGGTGCACCTCGACGACAACAACCTGCATGTTTTCCTGTCCGGAAAGACGGTCATGGTCACCGGCGCCGGCGGGTCGATCGGGTCGGAACTGGTCCGCCAGATCACCAATTACCATCCGAAACGACTGCTGCTCGTAGAGCGGGCCGAATTCTTTCTCTTTGAGATCAGTCGCGAGGTAGTGTCGAGTTTTCCCGACGTTTCTTTCGTTCCTCTGATGGCCGACGTCAGCGACGAGCCGCGGATGCGAGAGGTCTTTGAAAAATACCGGCCCGAGGTCATTTTTCACGCCGCTGCCCACAAACATGTGCCGCTCATGGAGGTGAATTCGGCAGAGGCCGTCAAGAACAACGTCTTTGCCACCAAATTGATCGGTGAGCTGGCGGGCGAGTTCGGCACTGACGATTTTGTCCTGATCTCGACCGACAAGGCCGTTAATCCGACGTCGATAATGGGCGCGTCAAAACGCCTTGCAGAGATCGTCGTGCAGGGTCTCGATCAAAGATATTCGACAAATTACGTGGCCGTGCGGTTTGGGAACGTGCTCGGTTCAGCGGGCTCGGTCGTGCCTATCTTTCGCGATCAGATCCGCCGCGGCGATGCGGTCACCGTTACGCACAAGGACATGACCCGGTACTTTATGACCATCCCCGAGGCCTCGCAGCTCGTCCTGCAGGCCGGCGCGCTCGGGAAGGGCGGCGAGATATTCATCCTCGATATGGGCAGGCCTGTCAGAATCCTCGAGCTTGCCGAGGACATGATCCGGCTTTCGGGCCTCACGCCTTATGAGGATATTGATATCGAGTTCACCGGTATTCGCGACGGGGAAAAGCTCTTCGAGGAACTTGAGATCACCGGCGAGAACCTGTTGAAGACCCGTAACCCAAAAATATTCATCGGTAAGATCGCGACCTATTCGCGGGAAGAGGTTGCCCACGTGCTGGATGAGTTTGCCGGCGCTGTCGCCACTGCCGATGAGATCGCGATCAGGCGAACTTTCAACGAATTCCTGCCAGAGGCGTCTATCGATACGGGCGACGTTCCGGTCACCCTTGCCGTAGACGACAGCGACATTCTCATTCAACCCTCGAAGCTCGGCCTCGCGCAAAAGTAATGGCTGTTCTAGTCACAGGCGGAGCAGGCTATATCGGCAGCGTCGTCGTCGAGGACCTACGGCTCCGCGGCGAGCATGTCGTGGTCCTCGATAATCTTGCATATGGCCATAGGCAAGCGGTGGACGAGAGCGTGCCTCTTTACGTAGGCTCGATCGGCGACAAGGAATTGGTACAAAAGATCGTGTCCGAAAACGAGGTCACGGCCGCGATGCATTTCTCGGCCTACACCCATGTTGGCGAGTCGGTCGAACAGCCGGCGAAATACTTTGAGAATAACTTTGTCGAGACTCTGCACCTCCTCGATGCATTGCGTGACAACGGCGTCCGGCATTTCATATTTTCTTCGACGTGTGCGACATACGGCGTGCCGCAGCATATTCCCATTGACGAATCGCATTCTCAGTGGCCGATCAATCCTTACGGCTGGTCAAAGCTCATGGTCGAGCGTGCGCTCGATGCCTACGACACGGCCTATGGCATGAAGTTTGTCGCTTTGAGATATTTTAATGCTGCCGGAGCGAGCGAAAAGTATGGCGAGGACCACGATCCGGAGACGCACCTCATCCCGCTTGTCCTCAAAGCGGCTTTGGGCAAGATCGAAAAAGTGTCTGTTTTTGGTACCGATTACGACACACCGGACGGAACCGCCATCCGCGATTACATTCATATTTCCGACCTTTCAAGCGCGCACTTGCTCGCGCTCGATCATCTCCGCACCGGCAAGCCGTCCGAATTCATAAACCTAGGCAACGGCAGCGGTTATTCTGTCAAACAGGTGCTCGAGACCGCACGACGTGTTACCGGCCGCGATATTCCGGTCGAAGACGCCCCTCGCCGTGCCGGCGACCCGCTGCAGCTTGTTGGCGATTCACGAAAAGCCCGCGAGCTGCTCGGTTGGGAACCGCGATTTCCCGAGTTAGAAAGGATCGTCGAAAGCGCCTGGATCTGGCATAAGTCGCATACAGATGGCTATAAGGAGTGAAGCTATGACCCAGCCGAAGATCTCGAAGAACCGAATATCAGCAAAAGCTTCCTCTTTTACCGAGTCGGTCATTCGCGAAATGACCCGCGAGGCGTTGAAATACGGCGCCGTTAATCTTGGCCAGGGTTTTCCCGACTTTGCCGCACCGGAGGACATCAAGCAAAAGGCCATGGAGGCGATTGCGGACGACTATAACCAATACGCTATAACCTGGGGCGTCAAATCGTTTCGCGACGCGATCGCGAAAAAGACAATGTGGTTTCTCGGCATGGACATCGATCCCGAGACCGAGATCACCGTAACGTGCGGCTCGACCGAAGGGATGATCGCCGCCATGATGGCGACGGTCGATCCGGGCGAAGAGGTCGTTGTCTTTGAGCCGTTCTATGAGAATTACGCGCCTGACGCGATCCTTTCTGACGCGATGCCACGGCACGTGCCTTTGTATCAGACAGACAACGGATTTGTCTTTGACCGCGAAGAGCTGCGTTCTGCTTTTAACGAAAGGACCAAGGCGATAATTATCTGCAACCCGAATAACCCGACCGGTAAGGTCTTTACGCGTGACGAACTCGAATTCATCGCGGATCTTTGCAAAGAGCATGACGCCCTGGCGTTCACCGACGAGATCTACGAGCACATTATCTACGACGCCAAGGAGGACGATGACCCGTTCGACCACATCTCGATGGCGACGATTCCGAGAATGCGCGAGCGGACGGTTATCGTCAACTCGATGTCAAAGACCTATTCGGTGACCGGATGGCGTGTCGGATATTGCATCGCACCTCCGGATATCACGGCGGCGATCCGCAAGGTGCATGATTTTCTAACGGTCGGCGCCGCAAATTGCCTGCAGCATGCCGGAGCATACGCGTTGAGCCTGCCGCCGAGCTATTACGAGGACCTTCAGCGCGAGTATCAGAAGAAGCGCGACTTTATCGTGCCCGTGCTGCAAAACGCGGGCTTCAAATGCGACTTTCCCGACGGTGCTTATTATGTGATGTGCGACACGTCGGCATTCGGGTTCGCGAACGATGTCGAGTTCACAAAACACCTGATCCGCGAGATCGGCGTCGCTGTCGTTCCCGGGTCGTCGTTTTACCACGACGCCAGCCTGGGGGCTCAGCAGGTGCGGTTTTGCTTCTGCAAAAAGGACGAGACACTCGAGGCCGCTGCCGAGCGGCTGCAAAAGCTGTCGCGCGGCTAAAGCAACCTTTTCGCCCTCAACACGCAACAAAAATCATATTCAGAGCAGAGCGTAAAAGCTCTCGGCAATTCATTCATAAAACCAACCGAAACTTGGAGGTAATATGTTTCTTAAGTCCTTTGTTTCCATAATGATAGTTACATCCGGCTTTATTCTCGCCATCGGCCAGACGCCGGAGGCGAAGCAGGAGAAGGAAAAAGCCATGGTTGCCCCGCGAGCATTTGCGTTCTCGTTCGACGGCGATGGCAGTTATCTAGGTGTGCAGACGGCTGAGGTAAATAGAGAGAATTTCGCCAAATACGGCCTCCGCGACGTTCGCGGCGTGGCGGTCGAAAAGGTGACGGAAGATTCACCCGCGGCGGCAGCCGGCATCAAGGAAGGCGACGTCATCGTCCGCTTCAATGGCGAAGAGATCACCGGCACGCGTAAATTAACGCGGCTCATCTCAGAAGTCGCGCCCGATCACCAGGTCAAGGTGACAGTTTCGCGAAATGGCACCGAGCGCGACCTCACCGCAACGCTTGCCAAGCGTCCGACGCCGAAATTCGAGAGTGGTAACTTTACGTGGACGGTTCCCGATGGGATGGACAAACTCGAGCTTGAAAAACTGAGGGATCTGCCGCACCTCAAGGACTTTCCGAAAGGCGAGCTGCCAAAGGTCTTTAATGTTCCCGATGGCGAGGGCCGCAACTTTGCCTGGCGGGTCGGCGAGGGTCGCCAGATAGGCATCGGCGTGATGCCGTTGGGCAAGCAGCTGGCTGAGCATTTTGGCGTCGACGGCGGTGTGATAGTCGACAACGTTCGCGAGAACAGCCCTGCCGCAAAAGCGGGCCTCAAAGCCGGCGACATAATCACGGAGATCGACGGCAAAGCGGTCAAGGGACAATTCGATCTTGTTCGCGCCATCAACGAAAAGAAGGAAGGCGATGTCACGCTGACCATCGTCCGCGACCACAACCGCCAAACGATGACGGTTACGCCGGAAAAGTCGAAAGACAAAGGCTTTTACTTTAAGACGGACGATGACGACGACGGTTTGATGCCGTCGATGCCGACGACGCCAATGGCAGTCCCACCGCCGATGATTGCTCCTGCACCGATGACTTGGGTCCGCCCGGGTCGGGTTATCTGAAGTGTTTTAAGAAGTTAACGTTTACAGGCGGGCTTACCCGCCTTTTTCTTTTATTCAAATAAGCTTGAAATCCGGATTGTTCTTCCGCCGCCAAATGAACCCATCAAGCACATAATGCGTCAACTGCGGCAAGGCGAGCAGCGGCACCAAAAGCGTTTGCACCGTCCGGCTCCATTCCCAATCGCTGCCAAACAGCCACTGCCGTTCGTGCCAGACTCCGCGGTGCCAGAACAATTCCTCGGCATACGCAAGCGCCCACAACGTCGCCAAAAAAACTAGCCAGTTCGAAGATAGCGTCCTGTAGACGCGCCCGATGGTATCACGCCGCATCCGTGCATAAACATAGATCAGCGCAAAATAAGGCACGCCGTGAATGACGACATTGGTCACCGTGAATGCGTAATCTGAGTTAAAGACGACGATTCCGACATACCAACAGATCGCGGTCGTCGCGACAACAATGTCTTTGCCGATGTTTAAAAAACCGTTAGTAAAGTACGCATAGATCGATTTGCCAAAATACGCCGTTAGCGCAAGAACATAGATCGGGAACAAGACCCTCTCAATGATCGTTGGCAGCGAGACAAAATCATTCTGGACGAACCACTCGAAGTTACGCGGCAGTCGTGTCATCCAAAAGGCCAGCGGGTAGATGCTAGCGAGATAGACCGCAGCCGCATCGATCCACCACGTCCAGCGTGCCGTCTCACCGAGCTTGCGTCGATACAGAGCGACCCAGCCGTATTGCTGGCGGACGAAATGAAAAACGGCCAGCAGCGCCAGCACCTTCCAAAACGTCAGGCTGGCTTCGGAATAAAGCGCCACGCCCAATGCATATCCAAAAACCGGCACCAGCAGATAGAGCCAAAACCGGCGCTTGAGCTCAGCCTTGTCGAAATAAACACGGAACGACGTCGACCACACGTGTGCAACATCGATGAGCAGCACCGCCGAGACCCACGTCCAGTCCGGCGACTCGCCATTAAGAATGCCCATCTGCCAGCCGACAGCGAGCAGCACAAGCGACGCAATGGCGCTCCCTAGAAAGACCGTCAGATCGATCTCACGGGAAAACAGCCAGTATTTTGGTCTTGATAACGTTGCGTCCATCAGGCTTGAAGTACTTCTTTTGCAGCGCGTAGTCCATGATAGAACGCTTCCTCGAACAGCGCCACGCCACTTAGATCCGTGTGGGCGAAATGAATATTTCGATATGGCTTCATTGCCCTTTCGCGGACGCCGTTCCAAATGAAATTCGGCCGAGGTGAGATCATTGCATGCCCCCAACGCATCACATCTAGTCGCGTAGTCAATTCGTATATATCAGGATGTGCCCGCGCAATGTCGGTGAGGCAGACATCGGCAAGCTGCCGCCAATCGTAATTGAAAAGTGTCGTCCGGCCGTTTGGATCCTCGCACATCGGATAGTAATACGTCAGGATCGTCGGCCCATAGTCAATGCCCTTTTGATGCGTCGCGGTGACGTATCCAAGCGACGGGCTTTCGTACAGAACGTTGTCCCATGACAAAGGAAAATCCTTCGCAAACCGCGGCTTTGGGCGGTCCTTGAGGTGGAGGTTGGCAACGAACCAGGCGTTGTGCTGAAACTCTGTGGCCGCGAACGGTGCGTCCTCGCGAAATCCGCGCAAAACGTACGGTGCAGTGAACATCGGCGACGCATAGATCACATATTCGCAATGAAATCCGCGCAGCTTATTGCCCGCAAGACAAATTACATCGACACCCTTGGCCGCCGGCACGACCGAGACAACCATACAGTCACGTCGAACATTCTCGCTCACCTTCTCGAGAAAATGGTTGACGAACTGCCCGTTGCCCTCGGGGACCGTGATAAACGGCTGTGACTCGGCACCGCTCCGTCGTACGCGTGAGCAAAAGTAGAACAGGCCCGCCCACGCCGACGTCTGTGCGACCTTGAGGCCATAATCGTCCCGGCACGCGTAATCGCAATAGCATAGGAGCCGTTCTGACGTGAATCCATTCTGTCGCAGCCAGTCTGCAAAGGATATTTTATCGAGCGACGTCGCCTCCGCGTCCGTCGAGCATTCACCGATGGGGACGACAAATGCCCGCTTTCCCTTCGCGTCACGCCAATTCACCCATGTGTCGATCTGTTTTTGAAACTCGCCGTACTCCCGCTTGTCCTCCTCGCTCGCCCCGGCGTTCAAATACAGCCCTTCGTACCAACGCCCTTTGTAGAACAGCCGCTCTTCCGGCTCGCGACAAAGGTATTGCTCGCTGACGACGACCTCGCCATTCGCGTCCCGACCATCCAGCAGGGATATCTCGTCAAGCAGCGAAATAAGCTCGCCGTTCTCTTTGAAAGGTACCGGCAGGTAATGTGCTCCCCACGGATAACCAACAGGCTCGCCCTTACCGCTTCGCGACGTTCCGCCCGCTTCTTTTTCCAGCTCAAGAACGACGAGATCGTTGAAATTCTCCCGCTTGAATTTCCAAGCGGCAGTCAGTCCGGCGATCCCGCCGCCGATGATCGCGACCTTCCTTGTTTCCCAGTTATCGTCCGGAACATCAAAGGTCCGTCCTTCCCTGAGCACATGCCCAAGAGCAACCGATTGCCCGACGATCTCGCCATCAGGAAAGGCTGACGGCGTTTCCCGGCATGCGGCCATCGCGAACGGCGCGCCGAGAAAGAACGTCAGTAATTCTCGCCGCGACAGCTCCGTCACTGCTCAAATCTCCGCCACTCGGCCTCGTAGTAACGTACCAATGCCTGGTTGTCGAGACGATTAACCTCGATGTCGTCAGATGGGCGTGAGGTGTCACTTGGGAATTCGAACATCGATGCAAATGAGTCGTCGTTGAGAAAGTGCAGTTCGAGATTCGCTGGTGGTTTTGTCGGTGGATCGAACGCCTGAGTTTTTGCCAAGGCAAACCCCCAAATGCCAAAGCTAGGGACCGTCGTTTGGTACGGCCGCACCGTGAAGCCTACCGATTCCAGCGTTGACACAATGCACCAGAACGACTTTCGGGCGACAAGCGGCGAGGTCGTTTGGATGACGACTGTTGAATCGGGCTTGAGCTTTGACTTGAGCAGGTTATAAAAGCGCGTTGTATAAAGCTTGCCGAGAGCAAAGTTATTCGGATCGGGAAAGTCGACGATCGCGATGTCGAAAGGTTCCGTTTGTGTCGAGTCGAGCCACACAAAGGCGTCGGCATTTGTGACATGCACGCGCGAGTCGTCGAATGAGTGATGATTTAATTCGCCAAGCGCGGGAACGGCGTATGACACGTGCGTCATGTCGGGATCAAGGTCAACGAGTTGAATGAAATCGACGGAACTGTATTTTTCTATCTCCCGCAGGGCCAGGCCATCGCCGCCGCCTAGTACGAGTACGCGTTTCGGCTCGCCATGGAACGCTGCAAACGCGGGATGCACAAGCGCTTCGTGGTAGCGGTATTCGTCAAATGAGTTGAACTGCAAATTGCCGTTCAAAAACAACGAGTAGCCGATCTTGCCTTTTGTAACGACGATACGCTGATATGGTGAGCTTTTGGTATAGATGATGTTGTCAACAAACAAGGCGTCCTCGGCAAGCGTCGTCAAGCGGTCGGCTTTGATGAAACCGATGGCGAGCAGGACAAGGATAATCGCTCCTTTCACTCGCAACAGAGTTACGTTGCGCTTGATGAGTGGTAGCAACAGCCATGTACCCCAGAGGCCAACCGCGGCATTGAACATTCCAAAAAGAAGCGAAGTCCGGTTCAGGCCTAGGCGCGGGACTAGGAATATCGGGAACAATAGCGAAGCGACGAGCGCTCCGACGTAGTCGAATGCGAGGACACGGGAGACGAGATCCTTGAAGTCCAGCTCGTCTTTGAGTATTCGCATTAGCAGCGGTATCTCCAGGCCAACGAGCACGCCGATCGCAAATACGACCGCATACAAAACAAAGCCGAAGTATGAGAGATGTGCAAAACTCAAGAACAGAAGCGGTGCCGAGAATCCTCCAACGACCGCCACGGCCAACTCGATCTCGACAAATTTCTCGGCAATATGTTTATCGATAAAACGCGACAGCCACGAGCCGACGCCCATCGCAAACAGGTAAATGCCGATGATTATAGAAAATTGTGTGACCGAGTCGCCGAGAACATAGCTTGAGAGTGTTCCGGCCAGCAGCTCATAGATCAGCCCGCAGGTCGCGATAACGAAAACATTGATGAAGAGGAGCGGCGCACGCTTCATAAAAACGAAAAATGGATAACGGATAACGGAAAATGAAAGCAACTTCCGTCATTTTCCATTTTCCACTTTCCGTTTTACGTTGATCAGTTTCCCTGGATCGCGGCTGAGATGATCATCGCGACGCCGATAATGATGGCGCCGATGATGATCGCCAAACTTGTGTTCTGGTCCTCTTCGATCTCTTTCTTGACCGAGAACGGCGCGACAAGCACAACGATCAGGAACGCCAGTGCAAAAACAATGAGGCCGATGGCTACGAAGATCACGGTCGTCTCGAGCACCGGCCACAATTCATCTAATTTAACAACCATCGCGAGCGACGGCATTTGCGACAAAAGGCTCAGCATTTATTTTCCTCCACGAAATCCACCATAAAAGAACGGCACTCCCAAACGCGAATGGCTGCCGGAATTAGCCAATTCCCAACCCATCCATGACGCCGCTCCGTAGAACAGCAGCACGCCGACACCAAAAACCATGTAAAGTTTCTTCAACATAATTAATCGTCACTCGAAGAACCGCCGGAACCGCTTGATGTGAACATGCTGTCCTTCCAGCGGCCCGATTCGAACGAGAATTTTCTGAAAAAGCCAAAAAAAGGAACGATCGCCAGCACTAGAAACGCGCAGCAGAAATTGACGCCTCGATTGACGCCCTGCTCGACCTTTACGGAAACAGGCAATGGCTGCTGCACATTATCCAGTGTTCCTTCGAGGCGAAGAGTGTACTTTCCGGCGGGCAATGAGGACAGCGTTGCGTCGCTTGACGGACTTCCCTCGCTCCAACTCTCACCGTCCTCAACGCCCTGATAATAAGACACGGGAATATTTACGGACTCGACCTCCTGGCTCTGGTCATTGATGAGATCGACATCCAGATCGGCACCCGAGTTGTTTACCGGAGCCGATGCCGAGATCTTTATGTTCCGATTACCTTTTAGTTCGAACGGCTGGCTAAAAACGACTTGTGGGGTGGCTGGACTTGACGCGGGTGTAAGCGTAAGAGTCTCGGTATGCACCGCCTTGGTCAATCCGGTCAAAGGGATCATTAAGATCGCAACGGCGAGCAATGCGAGCAGCGGCAGCGCGCCCCATGTGTAATAAAAGCGACCTGTGAACGGCTGGTTCGGGCCCACGCTCCACGGTTTTGGCAGCCCCGAGATGCCAAAGATCTTCTCGATCTCGTCGTTCGTCATGTAGGTGCCGAGCGACCAGTTGATCTCGCTCTCAGATATCTCCTGCGATAGCATCAGCGGCGGCGACACGTAATCGACCGCGCGAACGGTCTCGCCCTGCTCAACCCGCCAATAGAACTCGCCCGTGACGTACTCGACGACCGCCATCGCATCCTGAAAGATCTTGAACGTCTGGCCATTGTATGTCGCCTTCGAGCCCGGCCCGATGGCCTGGTCAGCCCCGATCTCGGCGACGTTGATCGGCTCGACGAAATTCCAATGATTGTCCGAATGCACAAGCCAGCGGAAGCCGATCATTGGATTGTAGAGAAGATATTCATGCCAGAAATACTGAACGCCTTCGAGCGTGACGCTGCGGACCACGGCGCCGATGATTTTATACTTGACGTCACCGGGAAACACGCCCTCGGCGCCAATCGGGGCGACAAAATCGGGCGCGTTCGGCGGCGGATTGAGCGCATGCAGGAAGGTGAGATTGCCCTGGTTTACATCGAGCAGTGAATTGCAGTTAGGACAGGTAACGCGTTCCGTCTTGTCGGGAGCAACGAGGTCGAGCGGCCCGCCGCAATTTGGGCAGCCCATTGAGACCGCGGACACACGCTTCGCTTCACGCTGAACAGACTTAGCCTCGCCCAGGCCGATCTCGTCGAGCGTGACCTGGCTGCCGACAAATACCCACGGCGGCTCGATGCTGTAATCGATGGTCGCAAACGCATTGTTTTTGCCGGCGAGATCGGCGTATGCAAATTGTTCACCCGGCGTCAGCTTGTAAGGAATCTCGCCGTCCGCCGCGACCGACGTTCCGTGTCCCTTTTCCTGGACCATGAGCCCGCCGGGGATTTCCGGCAAGATCTGCCCAAGCTGCAAACCTTCAAACGAAGGCGGCGCAGTTCCTTCCGGCAGCGGTTGATAGAAAGTCAGGTAAAAACGCCCCTGAGCTTCGGCGAGCCAGCCAACCCACCCGTTAGAAAACGTCGCGTACCACTCATCCCAGGAGCCTCCAAGCTCGTGACGCAGCTGCGCGCGGCCGGTCAGTTCGAAACGAACGTTGTTGTAAATACCCTTGAGACCTAGCTTTAGCGGAGATTCAGACTCAGCGACTTCTGCTACCTTGCCGAGATCTTCCAGCCCCCGGTCGGTCCTCGCAACCGCCGACCGGCAGAACGGGCAGACGAGTACGATCGTCGAGCCCGCTTTAAACTCGATCGGCGCCGCGCATGAAGGGCAGTTTGCCTGGAGGACACTCATCGCTCCCCTCCGGCAATATCAAATTTGAAATTTGAATTCTCAAATTCCGAATTGGGAGGTCGGGCCGCGATCTCACCCCGCTCGATCTTGGTAACAGTCACCGCCGATGCTCCGAGTCTGGCTTTCAGATTCGATTCCCAATCCCACTCCGGCCGTGTTCGGCAGCAATAGAGATTGAACGTCGCAGATCCGTGCTCAGGATATGTGTGGCAAGCAAGATGCGATTCAGTTAGCGCGACCAGGCCGCTGACGCCGCCCTCGCCTGGAAATTTATGCCACAGCTCGCCGACCGCCTTTAGCCCAAGATCGGCGATCACGGCATCCAGGACCCCACGAATGGCCCCCTCATCACGCAGCGCGGCCCGGTCACAGCCCGCGGCTTCGATCAGCCATTCCGTCCCAACGATCATCGGCTTGCAAAGAGAACGATTCGCCTGCGATATACTGGAAGCAATTGACGTATGTCGAGAAAAATCATAGCTAAATTTTTTCTGTTTGTCATATTGGCGACCACCGTCGCAGTGTTTTTCTCGGCCTGCACGGGCCTTTCGTCAAACGGCGGTAATCGACCAGCCGAATCTCATTACCTTGCACCAAAAATCGTCGGCACGATCAAGTCGAAGGACATCGAAGAGAGTAGCGGCGTCGCCGCCTCGCGCTGCCAGGCAAATGTGCTCTGGACACACAATGATTCCGGAGACGACGCATACATTTTTGCCATAAATACGGCCGGCGACAACCTCGGCACATGGCGTGTTCCGAATGCGGAGAATAACGATTGGGAAGATATCGCCGCCTTCAAAGACAGCAGCGGCAAGTGCTTTATTTACATCGGCGACATCGGCGACAACAAGGGAAAACGGCCCGAGCATGCGTTCTATCGTGTCAACGAGCCGACTGTCAAGGCCGAGGACGCAGACTCGAATAGAAAGCATCCCCTCGCGACCGAGAATGCAGTGATCGTGAAGTTCAAGTATCCCGATTACGGCCAGGACGCCGAGACCTTGATGGTCCACCCAAAAACAGCGGACATTTACGTTGTGACAAAGCGTGTGACCGGGCCGGCTGGTGTTTACTGCCTGCGACATCCGAAATTTGACGGCAGCGTCTTGCAGCTTGAAAAGGTTATCGACCTCTCGGTGCCGGCAGTACCGAACGGCTTTGTCACCGGCGGCGATATCTCGCCCGACGGCCGGCACGTGGCGATCTGCGACTACACTCAGGCCTATGAGTGGGCGCTACCTGAAGGCGATCAGAGTTTTGACGATATCTGGAAACAGGAGCCGGATACGATTGATCTTGGAAAACGCGAGCACGGTGAGGCGATCAGCTACAGCATTGACGGCATGTCGCTGTTTGCTACGAGCGAGCATAAGAACTCGCCTGTGATCGAGGTTAAACGCAAACAATAAAATGCCGGGCAAGAATGCCCGGCAAATTTCGTTTAGAAATAGGTCACGTTATTTTGTGATCGTAAACTTACCTTTATTCTCGATCAGCTGGCCGCCTACACGGTCGCGGATCGCGACCTTCAACTCATATTCGCCAAGCGGCAGCGTTGCCGTCGGCAGCAGCCGCGCAAGCGTGAGACGCTGGCCCGAATCGCTTAAGCCGCTCCAATCCTCGGTTTGCCGCAATACTTCCTTGCCGCCTTTCGAAAGAATGTATTGTACGTCCACTGCCGGCCTTAGAGTCGTTTGGTCGACACCCGCGTTATAGACCTGCAGGTACAGACCGACGTCCTGGCCCTGCTTGTACTCGCCGGTAAGATTCGGGATGACCTTTGCGTTGCCGATGACGAACATCCCGCCGATATCGCGTTCGTCGGTCGAACGAAGTTTTGATGCAAGGATCATCGACGAGCTCGAAAGCTTTTTCTCGTCGTACTTCGGCACGGTAAAGCCCATATTCACGATGCCCTTGTTGCCCGTCTTTACATCGCGGACCACAACGTCGACCTTGTAAGTGCCCGGCGTCAGCGCGATGGCTTTTTGATAAATAGACTGCCTGTCTCGCGCCTCGATCAGCTCGTCGGTCGTCGCATCGGTGGTGACCGAATCTTCAAAAATGCCCGTCCGCCTGCCCGAAACCGCCGTGACGCGGCCAAAGATGTTCATCGACGCACGCAGAAGGCCGCCGACATCCTCGAATTGCAGGTCGCGGTTGTTCGTCTGAATCGTAAATGCAGTTATAACCCGTTCGTCAGACTGCCGGAAGAAATCAATGCGGAGATCGAATTTCAGCGGGTCTTTGTTATAGATCGCGCCCGAATCGCCTCCACCGATAAGGCTTTCGAGGTCGCCAAATCTAACTTGCGGCGGCCTAAACAGGTTCGCTTGGATCTCCATTCGCCTAAACATCGTGTCTTGTTCACGTTGAAAACCGTTCTGGACGCCGTTACCGCGGTTCGCCTGATCCGACAGCCCGAGCTGCTCGGAGGTCGTTAGACCAACGCCCGGCGACCATTTCATCGCATCTTTTTCATTTGCGTCACGCGCCAACCGGTACTCGCCAGTGCTGGACGGATCGACAAATTCGATCTCGAGGCCTTCTCCAACATCGTCAAGATGCCGGTAGAACCATACTTCGAAAGGATATGTGGTCGTATTTCCGCCGCCCTCGTAGCCCGGCCTGTCATAGCTTCCGCCTGTCGGATGAGATTCTACCGAGTCAGGCTTGCCATGCATGATGTAAACGCGGCCGCGGTCGGTTCTCCAGCCCGGGATCCCGGACGCAAAATGCTCGTTGGCGTAGGCGATACGCTCATAATACTGCTCGCGAAATTCATTTTCCTCGGTGTCCGGATTCGGGTCCCGTCTCCGCCAGAACATTTCAATGAAGTTCTCCCGCTCCTCATCCGTCTGAAGCGCCTTGAATGCCTTTCGCTCGTCGTCCGTGATGATGTAGGGCACGTCGTTCTGGAGCCATTTCTTGTAAGCATCCTTCAGCTCAGGCGTTACCTTTCGAACCTTTTCACTGATGTCTTGCCCCCCTTTGCCTTTGTCGGGCGGCTGGGCTATCGCGGCCGACGTGCCAACTGCGGCGAAAAGCGTCGTCATTACAAACTTCTGGATATACCTGGCTCTTGACATAACGGTAAAACTCCAATCCATTGACCGGCAGGCCGGCTAATTCGTCCAAACTCTCAAATCTAAAGATTTTAGATAGAAATCCTTAATTATTCAAGATGCAAAACCAGCCGCCACTGGTTGCATCAGCTCGATGCGGCGTCCTCGGCGTCTGTCTGCCGTTTCTTGCCAAAAAACCATGCCACAAAGATCGAGACTATATAGAGCACGATCATCGGTGCCGCGAACAGCAGCATGTTCGGGATGTCATTGGTCGGCGACACAACCGCCGCAACGATCAATATGACAATAAACGATATCTTCCAACTCCTGATAAGAAAGCCCGCGGAGACCAGGCCAATGCGCGCAAGTACGTATGTAATTGCCGGCATCTGGAATATCAAACCCATCGCCAGCATGATGATGGTTATCAGATCTAGATAGTCGCTGGCGCGCAGAAGCAGCTGAAAATCACTCCCCAAGCCCAACAAATATCGCGCCGCAGGCGGAAAAATGACGTAGTAGGCAAACGCGACGCCGATAATGAACGACACACTCGACAGACCGATGAAGGGTGTGACGTAGCTGCGCTCATGCTCGTACAACGCGGGCGAGATGAACATCCATACCTGCCACAGCAGGAAGGGCACCGACAGTGCGATTGCTGCATAAAGTGACACCGTAATGTAGAGCGTAAACGGCTCCATTGCGGTCGTGACGATCAGCCGCTCGTTAGTGTCCTGCTGCCCGCCGGTTTCCGCAAAGTCAATAAGCCGCACGCCAGCTGGAACGATGGCATCGCTGGTGATGATCGGCTCAGTCGTAAACAATCCGAGCTTTCCGTCCGAGTCGCGAGCGACCTTTGCAAGTACCGATGCTCCCGATGGAAGCACCGTCGCGCCGAGCCGGGTTGCACGGTCGAAGGCATACCGCCCACTGTCGCCCTCTTTCACGTTTGTTAACGGCGTCAGTTTTTCCTCACCCGTAATGCCCTTTACCGGCAGGTCCCGCCGCGACGCCTCAGAAAGCGCTCTGCGGATTGGCACGCTTAAAAAGTTATAGATCCTGTCGGAAACAAACCAGCATCCAAGGAAGATCAAGACCACGAATACCGCCGAATAGACTATGCGTTTGCGCAGCTCGTCGAGATGTTCGAGGAAGGACATCTGGCCGCGGGTCTCAGGCTCTGTGATAGGTTCTTCCATCAAAGCCAGTTCTTCTTGTCGTTGGGATCGGCGGATGCAGCCGCTGCTGAGGCAATCGATCGATCGGTCGCCTGCTCGGCCTTAAGTTTGAGGTCGTCCATAGCTGCCGGATCGACCTCTTTGATGGTCGGAGCCGCCGCCTCAACCGCCTCCGGCCCAGCCTCGGATGGTTTTGTGCGTGCGACCGTCTCGGCCTCGATCGCGTTTATATTCAACAACTTAGCTTCTTCCTCGAGGTTGGCCTCGCGGGCCCAGGTCTCCTTGAACTCATTCGCCGTCCCGCGAAATTCGGCCATCATCTTGCCGAGCTTACGCGCCATTTGCGGCATCTTGCGTGGGCCGAGAAAGATGAGCGCCACTATCCCGACCAGCAGTAGTTCGGATGTTCCAATGGATTCGAAGATGAACAGAAACACTAACTCACCTCTATTAAATGCGCGTCTCGCGCTGTCACGTGTCCGATCAGTGAAGCACCCGCGATCTCTTCCAGGAAGCTGCGAGCGTTTGCCTCGGGCATCGAGATCAGCAGCCCGCCCGCGGTCTGCGGATCGAACAACGCACTCTGCATTTCGCCCGAAACGCCCGGTTGTATTCTAACGGCTTCGCCAACGTAGGCACGATTATTTTTGTCGCCTCGCGTCAGCATGCCCTGCGAGATCAATTCGAGAACGTCCGGCAGCAGTGCAACTGCCCTAGAATCAATGTTTAGCGTCATATGGCTGCCGTTCGCCATCTCAAATGCGTGGCCCAGCAGACCGAAGCCGGTGATGTCAGTGCAGGCGTTAGCTCCATGCCGCACCATTGCCTTTGATGCCGCAGACGACGAAGCGGTCATCGTCGCGACCGCAGCCGCCTCGGTCTCCGGCCTTGCTTTGCCATTCTTGACAGCGGTGTTGATCGCGCCGGTACCGATCGGTTTTGTCAGAATTAGAACATCACCGGGCATGGCGCCGGCGTTAGTTATGATCTTCTTCGGATCGATAACGCCGGTTACCGAATAGCCAAATTTCATCTCCTGGTCGTCGACCGAGTGCCCGCCGATTACCACGACCCCTTCGGCATTCATCGCCTTTTGCCCGCCCGCAAGTATCTCGCCCAGAATGTCCCAGTCGCCCTTTTGCGGATAACAAACTATCGACAAAGCGGTCAGCGGAGTACCACCCATAGCGTATACGTCATTCAATGAATTGACTGCTGCGATTCTGCCATACGCTTCCGGATCGTCCGCCACCGGCGTAAAAAAGTCGAGCGTCTGCACAAGCGCCGTCTCGTCCGTAAGGCGAAAAACGCCCGCGTCGTCGCTTGTCTCAAAGCCGACGATCACGTTTTCGCTATTCTGGACCGGAAGTTTGCTCAAAACTTGAGCAAGGTCGCTCGGCGCGAGTTTAGCCACTCAACCGGCGCACGCGACCATTTCCGTCAAACGCTTCTGCATTGGTACCTCCTTTTAACTATTTAAGATAAGCCTGTAAATTCGGTCCAGATCGTCGACGCTGTAGTATTCGATCTCGATCTTACCGCCGGTCCCCTTCTTGTCCGGTTTAATCTTCACGTTGGTACTAAGGGCCCGCATGAGACGGGTCTCGGCGGCCTTGACATTCGCATCGACGACACGCTTAACCTCTTTCTTATCAAGAGTTTGAGGCGTACGCGACAGCCTTTTTATCGTCTTCTCGGCTTCCCTTACCGACAGGCCGAAATCGATGATTGAATTAGCGACCTGACGCTGGAGCGCGGAGTCGCCACTCATCAATAATGCCCTGCCATGTCCCGCTGAGATCCGGCCCTCCTCAATGTGATGGAGGACCTCGTCCGGAAGACGTAACAAACGCATCGCCGTGGCGATTACCGTTCGGTCCTTGCCGATGCGCTCGGCGACCAGTTCCTGCGTAAGTCCAATGTTATCAATAAGTTTGCGGTATGCTTTGGCCTCTTCGACCGGGTTCAGCTCCTGCCGCTGGATGTTCTCGATGAGCGCCAGTTCGAGCATCTGGTTGTCCGAAACCTCGCGCACGACGGCCGGAATTCGTCTCAATTCCGCCTTTTGTGCCGCCCGCCACCGCCGCTCGCCGGCAACGATCTGATATCGGCCCCCGAACTGGCGCACCACGATCGGCTGAACAACACCGTTGGCACGGATTGACTGTGCTAACTCGTCAAGATCGGCAGCTGCAAATCGAGTTCTCGGTTGTTCAGGATTGGGATCGATCAGATCTATGTCGATCTCATACGACGACTCGGCCGGTGCAGAAGTGGCGGCCTGAGTGCCTTCACCCAGCAGCGCGCTCAGTCCGCGTCCAAGTGTTTGTCTCGCCATGTTCTAATATCTCCTTTGCAAGATCGTTGTAACTCTCAGCTCCTTTTGACCGCGGGTCATAAAGCATTATCGGACGCCCAAAGCTTGGAGCTTCGGCGAGCCGGACATTTCGCGGTATCACGGTTTTCAAGACCTGCGCTCCGTAAAAATCCCGCAGATCCTTGGCCACCGCGGCCGAAAGATTGGTCCTCTCGTCATACATTGTCAGCAAAAGGCCCTCGATCGCCAGCGATGGATTCAGTTCCCTGCGCAGTCGGGTAAGCGTATCGTAAAGCTCTGTTACGCCCTCAAGAGCGTAGTACTCGCATTGTATCGGCACGAGCAGCGAGTCGGCAGCTGTTAGGCCATTTATGGTGAGAACACCCAGCGATGGCGGGCAATCAACGATAATGTAGTGAAAATAGGGCTTTATTTCGGTCAGCAGCTTTTTGAGGGCGAAGTTGCGGTCCTCCATTTCCACCAGCTCCACTTCTGCACCGGCTAGATTCTTATCGGACGGAAGAACCCAAAGGGTCGGGATCTCGGTCGGCAGGACCATTTGACGGACCGGTTCGCCCGAGATCAGTGCGTCATATAGTGTTTTACGTGAATCTCCGCGCGGAATCCCGGCTCCAGAAGTCGCATTGGCCTGCGGATCGGCATCGACAAGCAGGACCTTTCGCTCCGCAGATGCCAAAGCTGCGGCCAGATTGACCGCCGTCGTCGTCTTTCCGACGCCGCCTTTTTGGTTTGCTATCGCGATGATTTTGCCCATTTTGCCTGTGAGAGAATTCTAAATTAGCATAAAACTGGGTACAACTCTATTTACGATTGTGGCACGTGCCACACTTTTGGAAAAATGTGGCACGTGCCACAATTTATACAGATTGAAGCGAATGCGACGTCAGATGGACCAAAACAGACGAAAGAGCCGCCGGCGTCAGGCCGTTAATATTGCGGACTTGGCCAAAATTCCGAGGCCGTGCACGATCGAGACGTTCGACCATCTCATTGGAAAGGCCGCCGATCGTGCGGAATTGGAAATCTTCCGGCACTTTCAGCGCGTCATGATGATTGATGCGTTCCGTCGCCACCTTTTGCTTCTCGATGTAACCACTGTAAAGCGAATCGGCCAGGGCTGTATTAAGGTCACGAATCCGAATGCCCGTCCGAATGCTATCGGGCAGGAATCGATGGACAAGCTCCGGCTGGACGCCGGGACGCATTGCGAGTTGCGAAAGGGTGATCGAATCGCCGAGATCCACGCCCAAAACCTCCGAAATGCTCGCGTATTCAACCGAAGACCGCTTGAACCGCGTCATATCCAATGCGTTTCGAACGCCCGCGATACGGTCGCGCTTATTGTTGAAACGTTCCCAATCGGCTTCGCCGAGCAGCCCGATCTCTCGTCCTTTGGGCGAAAGGCGCTGGTCCGCATTGTCATGCCGCAGCGTAAGGCGGGCTTCCGCCCGCGAGGTGAACAGTCGGTACGGCTCGTCAACACCGTGTCGGATCAGGTCGTCGGTGAGAACACCGATGTAGGCCTCATCGCGTTGTAAAACAATGGGTTTACGGCCCTGAACTGCAAATGCCGCGTTGATTCCGGCCATCAAGCCCTGGCAAGCGGCTTCTTCGTAACCGGTTGTGCCATTGATTTGGCCGGCGAGGAATAGACCATTCATTCGCGTCGATTCCATCGTCGGGCTCATCTCGCGCGGGTCAATAAAGTCGTATTCGATGGCGTAACCGGGACGGATGATCTTGACGGACTCAAAGCCCTCAATCATACGGACCAGTTCGAGTTGCAGCTCTGACGGCAGCGATGTCGAAAAGCCGTTCAGGTATACCTCGTGAGTGTTGTGGCCCTCGGGTTCGAGGAAAAGCTGGTGACGCTCCTTGTCGGCAAATTTGACGACCTTGTCCTCGATGGATGGGCAATAGCGCGGGCCTACACCCTTGATCTTCCCCGAGTACAGCGGGGACTGGTGAAGGTTGTCGCGGATAACCTGGTGCAGCCGGTTGCTCGTGTATCCGATAAAACACTGGAGTTGTGGCTGCTCAATGTGTTCTGTCGCGAATGAGAATGCAACCGGTTTTTCGTCGGGCGGCTGCGGATCGAATGCGTCCCAATCGATCGTCCTCCCATCGAGACGCGGTGGAGTTCCGGTCTTTAACCGCCCAACCGGAAAGCCGCGACGCTTGAGGCTCTCCGCGAGTTCGATCGACGCGGGCTCGCCCGCTCGCCCAGCCGAATACGTCCGTCGTCCGGTATGGATCGTACCGTTCAGAAACGTACCAGTCGCCACGACCACTGACTTAGCGCCATATCGGCGTTCGTCTTGTAGTTCAACGCCGATAACCCTATTGTTTTCAATAATTAGGTCAATCACAACACCCTGCCGAAGGTGCAAGTTTGGCGTCGCTTCCAAAACGCGCCGCATCTCGGTGCGATACAAGCTGCGGTCGGCCTGGGCTCGCGGCGACTGGACCGCCGGGCCGCGAGAACGGTTCAGCAAACGGAACTGTATGCCGGTCCGGTCAATGACGCGTCCCATGATTCCGCCAAGAGCATCGATCTCGCGAACGACGTGTCCCTTGGCGATGCCGCCAATGGCAGGATTGCAGGACATTTGACCGATGAGATCGAGATTGAGGGTGACGATCGCCGTTTCAGCACCCAGCCGCGCTGCGGCCGAAGCCGCCTCACAGCCGGCATGTCCGGCACCTATCACGATCACATCAAAGCTCTCATCAAACATATATACCAGGCAAAAACGGCGGGTCGGACCCGCCATTTTGCTAAACGCTATTCTATTCCAATCGAGCCTGTTTGCCAATCGCCGTCAGTTGCCCTTTGCGACCGAAACGCTGACGTGCGACGGGTACTTGGCCGTGCGCCAGATCTGTTGTGTGGCTGCCTTGTAATCCGTCTCTGCGGCCGTAAATATATTATTCACAAAGGTTTGCGGGTTCCGGTCATATAGCGGGAACCATGTGCTCTGGACCTCGACCATGATCCGATGTCCCTTTTGGAAGACATGGTCGTTGCCGCGCATATCGACGGCATAATCGAGCACCTTGTTCGGCGTGATCGCTTCCGGCTTCTCCCAACTCCTGCGATAACGGCCGCGTAGTACTTCGTCCGAGATCATCAGTTGGTAACCTGCCATCTTCGGGTCTGCGGGATACTCGTCCGGGTAAACATCGATTAGTTTCACGACCCAATCACTATCGGTGCCGGTTGTCGATGCAAAAAGGTGTGCGATGATGTTGCCGCTTATAATGACGTCGTCAGTAAGAACATCGGTTTGCCACTTGAGTACATCTTTGCGATCCGCGACAAAGCGTTGGTCAGAGACGCGCCATGTGTACCAG
>Ga0163161_10000530_pt1 | contig 31199 bp, 32 predicted proteins | sample S45metaG_FD_129847 | JGI IMG/M metagenome (GOLD analysis project Ga0163161, IMG submission 129847) | Switchgrass rhizosphere microbial communities from Kellogg Biological Station, Michigan, USA - S4-5 metaG | ecosystem: Host-associated > Plants > Roots > Rhizosphere > Soil | place: USA... | reverse complement strand
TTGGATGGATTGAAGCCGTACAAGGGTAGAATCTTTTTGAACATATCTGCTTTGAATTTGATTGTGTGCGGTAAACGTAAACAATCTTTATCAAAAGCGTAAGTCTTGACAGTGAAAAATTTTATGATATCCTGTTTAGCTGACCGACTTGCCAAAAGGGGAGAAGGCAAGGTTCATCAGTTTGAAATGCTGCCTTCCAAATGGGATACCAATAATGGTTAAGCAAAGCAGCAAGCCAAAAAACAGATGGGTAAGAGCAATCCAGACCCCGCCGCATAAAAGCCAGATGATATTCATGATGGTTGACAGGCAACCTGTGTTGGAAGAGGTGTCTGTGATGGTAACACCAAAAGGTGCCAGGCCAACAAAGGCGAATTTAAAGCATTGCAGTCCAAAGGGGATACCCACAATGGTGAGGCATAGTATAAACCCACCTATCAGATATTCAAAAAATATAAATATTCCCCCGAAAATGACCCACAGTATATTGCCTATAAAATTCATCGTTGCTTTTTATATTAAGACGGCAAATGATAAGATTAGTTACATCAAATTACAGTTGAAGCCGGTATAAATTTATTAAATGGTAAAATCGTACTGATCAGTATTGGATGCAGGCAGTTTTGATTGTCTCATTAAGCCTGCATATTTGTCTCAAACTGACTACCTCCGGTTGTTGTCATCTCATTAATTTGGGACAAACAGCTTTCAGGGATTTGCTGGTCAATCCCTGGGCATTCAGATCATTATTATGGGAGAAAGAAAGAAAACCGATGAAGAATTAGTTTCAGAACATATCAGTCAGCTAACACCACATGTTGCTGAAACTTTAAGATATCTCAGGAATTTAATCCTATCGCTTAACCCCGGGATTTCAGAGAGGATCAAATGGAATTCCCCCTCCTTTTACTATAACGGGGAGATGAGGCCGTTCGACCCCAAAACTTATAAAAGGGATCTGGTCGTGATCAATATTCGCAATGAACGTATTTTACTTGTGTTTCCAACAGGAGCATCTGTTGCTGATGGTACCGGATTGCTCGAAGGGAATTACAGCGATGGCAGAAGGTTGGTGACTATCAAAAGTATTGATGATGCAAAAGCCAAAAGCGAAAACCTTGAACAGGTAATTCAGCAATGGCTTACACAGGTGGTTTTATAAATTCACTGATTGTTAGCTTATTACTATTGATATTCTTGTGATTTGTTTGTAGCTTTAATAGACCAAATTAAAAACAGGAGGAATTATCATGACTGTTATTCAAAAAATTGAGCGGTGGGGAGATCTGCATACCACCAAAGCGCTCGACATTGTCCGTATCGGATTGGGAATTCTTACCTTTTGTAAAGGCATTGCAATCGTCAGCAACACTCAGGCGCTGCAGGAACTACTGTTGCAAAAGAGTGTATTTGGTTTTTCAGGGTTAATGGCAAGCGTTGCTATCCATATTGCCGGATTTGTTCATCTTGTGGGAGGTATCCTTATTGCGATCGGCTTGCTTACCCGTTTTGCTGCAGTGATGCAGATCCCTATTCTTTTGGTGGCCGTATTTTTTGTCAATATTTCAAGAGGTTTCAGTATGCTGAACTCTGAATTGTGGCTTTCTTTGATTGTATTGTTGCTGCTCGTTCTATTTTGGGTGACAGGATCAGGGCCTTATTCTGTTGATCATGCGATGAAGAAAAAGGACCATCCGTAACCCAATGCGGATATTCCCATGTCCATGAAAGGTAAATCATATCTTTCCGGGGATTACTATTGCTTTTTTCTTTAGTTTGGCGATAACCTGGTGAAGGTTAAGTCGAAAAGATTTGATATGAAAGCGGCCTCTAGTTTTACTTAGAGGCCGCTTTTAAAATGTACACCCAATAGGATTAATATCGAACCAGTTTGTGGAAGATTTGAAGTGTTTAGCCTTTAAATGGTGAGCATTGCTATTCTTTATTTCTGAGTTGAACAATTTGTTCGAGTGCCTGCACATCAATCTGATCTTTGGGACGATTGACGATTTTCTTGTTTTCAATGAGTTGATTAATGTGGAGGAATGGCACATTGATGTTTTCTATATCCGCTACAGAAGCCATTTCAAGGCATTCTTCAAAAGTATATCCTTCAAGACCTTTCATATCGATCAGAATGTCTAAACGTAACCCATTATTCAAATGAAAGTCAGTCCAGCCTGGTATGAATTGCATGTATTCCAGCATGGGATAGTCACCCATATCACAATCCATAAAGGCATCGCGCAATTGCTGACGGTTTTCTAAAGAGTCTTTAATCCAGATATCTAAATCTTCCGTGAAACGTTGATAGCCATGTAAGTTAGTGGCATAACCACCTACCATGATATATTGTACGTTTCTTTCCTGAAGGGCTTTCCAGAATTTTAGAATCTCTTCGTCAAAGATATCCACTGCCTATTTGCTGATGAAGGGTTTGTGAGTAATAGAGGCTTTTTTCATAGTCTGCTGCACTTTGTATAAACGGGTAGCCATTTCAAAGCGCTCTTTGTAAGTGCGTTTTAAACCTTCTTTCAGAAGTTCTATTTCCGCCTGATCAAATGTATGTTTAGGTTTTTCCATCATGTATTGATCTTTTTGACTATATCCAAAAATACGTAAAATGTTTGTTTGTAACAAGGTGAAGTTTAATAGGTTTTTTTAGGTTTCAAAAAAGGTCAGAAGTTTGGAGACTTATGTTTTTTATAGGCCTAATGCATTCAGAAAAGCGATGGGCGTGGATATAGATTTATGAAAAAGGGCCTCTAATTTCAGTTAGAGGCCGTTTTCTTTTTAATGTACACCCAATAGGATTCGAACCTATGACCTACGGTTTAGAAAACCGTTGCTCTATCCAGCTGAGCTATGGATGCGTGTTTCCCTGTTAGGAGCGCCAAAGATAGGATTTCTGTGTAATACCAGCAAATCTATTTTCAAATATTATCCTGATTATGCTTCTTTCAGGCTCAGAATTTTCTTGTCGGGGTTCATTTCTGCATAGTCTAAAACCATATTCAAAATATAATCATTTGATGGATAAGGTTCTATACAAGACTTCAGCGTATCCATATCTGACACGTCGGTATGAAAAGAAATATAACCCATACCATAAAATTTACCTTCTTCTATCCATAAACAACTCTGTTCTTCATCGTTTCTGCCGGAATCGATCAATGCAAAGGATGGGAGCGTTGATTTTAAATGGGCAATGGCTGCTTTTACACGCGTATTGTAACTGTAGGGATGTTCCAGTCCCTGACAGGCTCCGTGACAATTGCCTTCATCTACGGCCGTACAGGAAGACCTGTTCTTTTGGATGAAACAGAGCTTTTCACAAAGCTCATGCTCGTTAATCATTCCGCGTAACATGCTTTGCCCGGCAAGTATGCTGTTAAAGGTAAAAAGTGCGTTGGTATTCTTTTTATATTTATCTATGCCCAGCCGCATATAGCCATTCTGGTCTTCAAAAGTATATAAAGCATACTTTTGTTCAAAGCGCTTCAGTGCCCGGTTATTTTCCGGCCAGTGCTTCTGAATTTCTGCGGCCTCGAGAATCAGTGCCATTAATTCGGTTCCGCAGATGGTAAAATCAATCTGATGGATATTCTTAAGAAATTCCTGTCTTTGTTTCTTGATACTGTTTCCCGAGAAATGTGAGCAGACCCTTTTTTTGATGTTGACAGCTTTGCCGATATAAATGATTTTGCCTTTATTATCCTTAAAATAGTATACTCCGGGATTGGAGGGCAGCGCATCTATCGAAGATCTGGACAGGTTTGGTGGTAATACCTGTTCTTTTGAAGCTTTATGTAATGACAGTGAGATCAGGCCTTCGTTATCATTTTCAAGCAGGAGGGTCAGCAGTAATGCTGTTGCTGCGGCATCCCCGCCAGCGCGGTGGCGGCCGTTCAAAGGAATCCGGAGCGCAAGACATAATTTGCCCAGACTGTAGGAACTATGGCCCGGAATGATCTTTCTGCTCATGCGCACGGTGCAGAGTTTCCTGGTGACGAGGTTAAAGCCGCTTTGTGCAAGCTGATGCCTGACGAATGAAAAATCGAAATTTACGTTATGTGCAACAAATATCTTGTCATGCAAAATCTCATAAATTTTTGGTGCAACGTCAGCAAACAAAGGGGCATCCCGAACCATATCATTGCTGATACCGGTCAGGCTTTCTATATAAAATGGAATTTCCTGTTCCGGATTGATCAGTGTTTCAAAAGAGTCTATAACCTTTGAACCATCATGAACAAGGATGGAAATTTCGGTAATTCCGTTGCCGGAAGCAAAGCCTCCGGTGGTTTCAATATCTACTACTGCGTATAACATTTATCTAGTGATGTTCTGATACAAATGTGCTAATAATTTTAGTAATAAAAATGAATATTAAATTTATTCTCTACTGGCATGTAAATAGCATAAGAGAAAATGAAATGGGGATAAATAATGTCTAAGAAAATATTAGCGGTGGATGACGATAACGACATCCTTGACGTTATAAAAATTATATTGGAAGATGAGGGCTATGAAGTGTTTACACTGGCCAACGGAAAACACGTATTTGATGTTGTGGAAGAGAAATTTCCTGATTTGATCCTGCTGGATGTAATGTTGGGCGGATTGGACGGCAGAGATATCTGCAGGGCTTTAAAGGAACATGAGCAGTATAAAAAAATACCTGTGGTAATGATCTCTGCAAGTCACAATTTAAACAACCTGTTATTGATGCCCGGAGCACCTGATAACTTTCTGGCTAAGCCGTTTGATATTGATCGGCTAATCGATATGGTAAGGTCACAGCTGGCTGCGTAAAACAGACTGTACTAATTAATATATAACATCGTACTAAATTCTATATGATTTAGCCTGAAACGGTGTCTATCTCTATAGGATTGCTTAGCATTTTGTGGATAGGACATTTATCGGCAATTTGTATCATCCTGCTTCTTTGTTCGGGGGTAAGCTCTCCCATGAGTTCAATTTTACGGTTTATTTTTGTTGAAGCACTCATCTCTTCTTCTCTGCAAATCGTCAGGTGAATCCTTACGGCCGTTAAAGGGATTTGTTTCCTGTCTGCATACATCCTTAATGTAATTGCCGTACAACTGCCTAAACTCGCTAAAAGCAGTGCCCCCGGGGTCATCCCTTCATCTGTTCCTCCAATATCTTCCGGTTCATCAGCATAAATAAAATGTCCGCCTGCATAAACTTTAGTCAGGTATTTTTCCTGGTCCAGTTCAGTGATTGCTGTAATTAAATTCTCTTCCATAAGAGTAGGTTTTGATCAGGCCCACAATATATAATTTTATTCATGGAAGATGGATTATTTGTTGACAGAACGATTGTGAAAAAAATGTTGAAAAATTAATTGATATGCTAAAATGTTATAGCATATCAAATTCAATATCAGTTAACAATTAGATGTTGCCAGCTTAAAATTTACTGAACATTTAATGCCCATATTTGTTAAGGTAAATGAACTAACCAGATATGAGTATGTTAAGTAATTATCTCAACTTTCAGTTTGATGTGCAGGGTAAACCTGTAACAGGTTTTTGTATGAGAATCCAGGATGATTTTCACGAAACCTACGCCGTTATAATGGATGGATACCATTCATTTTGTGTTTGGTTGGATAAACCTTCCTCGACATGGAGGTCGTCCAAATATGTGAATGTTGAGCCTGGTGTTCTCGAAAAGATCATCAGTCATTTAAACGTTCATCAGTTAGCGTAGCTAAACAAAATAATGAAAAAGCCTCTGCAGAATAAGATCAGCAGAGGCTTTTATCCTTACCGGGAAATTATTTATGGAAGAACAGATAGGAAACCAGTACCGCTGCAATGATCCCTGCAAGGTCTGCGATTAACCCAAATGGAATAGCATAACGTGTACGTTTGATCCCTACCGAACCAAAATAAAGTGCCACAATATAAAATGTAGTATCTGCCGAGCCATTAAAAACACACGATAACCTTCCAACAAAAGAATCAGGGCCATATGTTTTCATCGTATCCACCATCATTGCTTTAGCACCGCTTCCGCTGAGTGGTTTTATGAGTGCTGTAGGCAATGCAGGAGTAAAGTCAGTATTGATGCCCATATGCACAAAGCACCAGGTAAAACCATGCACAATATAACCAAGGACTCCGGAATTTCTCAATACTCCAATAGCTACCAGCATACCAACCAGATAAGGGATAATCGTGATGCAGGTGGTAAATCCTTCTTTTGCACCTTCTATAAACACTTCGTATACGTTTACTTTCTTGCGCAGGGCACCCAGTATGAAAATAATAATGATGGAGAAGAGAATGACATTAGATGCTACCTTTGATACTGCCTGTATTTCTTCCTTGCTCAGATAATTGGTGAAATAATATACCAGTGATGCGATGCCTAAAGTAATGCCGCCAAGCCAGGAGATGACTACAGTATTAAACAGGTTGATTTTTTGTTTGAGGGCAACAGCAATCAGCCCCACCACCGTTGCTACGTAAGTAGCAATCATACATGGGATAAATATATCTGAAGGATCTGCTGCACCAAGAATTGCCCGCTGCGCCATAATGGCCAGTGGGATCAGCGTAAGTCCTGAGGTATGCAGTACCAGGAACATGATCTGTGCATTGCTGGCTGTGTCTTTACTGGGATTAATCTCCTGTAAACTCTGCATGGCCTTTAAGCCAAAAGGAGTTGCCGCATTGTCCAGGCCCAGCAGGTTTGCCGAGAAATTCATCACCATATGGCCTGTTGCCGGATGGTTTTTTGGAACTTCAGGAAAAATACGGCTGAAGAAAGGCCCGATGATACGTGAGAGGAAGCTGATCGCCCCGGCCTTTTCACCAATATTCATGATGCCCAGCCAGAGGGTCATGATACCTGCCAGCGGCAGTGCGATATCCATAACGCCAATTTTGGCAGATTCAAAGGTACCGTCAACAATCAGTTTAAATATTTCTGTATCCCCAAAAAAGATCAGCCTGATCAGGGCCACCACAAAGGCAATCAGAAAAAAAGCAACCCAAAGATAATTTAAAGCCATTAATTTTGATTTGAAACTATGAATGTAAAAAAAAGCATCTGTATTCCTGAGATTACAGATCCTTTTCATTGGAAAATGATGTGCTTAGATCAGCATTTGCATCAGAATGCTCTACAAATTACCCGCTTAAGGTTTATCATCGGTTAGTTCAAAGCCCCAGGTTTTTCCTTTTTCAATAGCTGGTACGCCACCTGTCATCCATACCGGAGCTTTGGCGCCTTTCAGATAATAATCAAAAAACTGCTGTTCACGGATCTGGATATCTTTCCTGTTCTGGCGCAGTACCAGATTATGTGCTTCGTTGTTGTAATTCAGTAACCAGGCGGGTTTTCCTAATCTTTTTAATGCAGTGAACATTTCAATTCCCTGGTACCATGGTACGGCCCCATCTGCATCGTTAGCCATGATGGCTACTGGCGTATTCACTTTTGGAATAGAGAACAGGGGTGAGTTTTCGATATACAACTCTGGTTTTTCCCATAAAGTTGCACCGATCCTGCTCTGTGTTTTCTCATATTGGAACTGTCTGTTCATCCCGCTTTCCCAGCGGATACCACCATACGCGGATGTCATATTCACTACTGGCGCTCCAGCCCATGCTGCGGCATACATGTTTGTCCTGGTGATCAGGTATGCTACCTGATAACCGCCCCAGCTCTGTCCCTGGATACCGATCTTAGTGCCGTCAACCCAGCTGTTTTTCTTCAGTGACTCCACACCGGAATTGATAAATTCTTCAGCAGATTTTCCCGGATACCCTTTTTCATAACTGATGTCAGGTGCGAAAACCAGGTATCCGTTGCTCACAAAATAGGAGATATTTAATCTGGATGGGGTAGGGGCAGGAGGTACATAATTGTACAGTCCTTCTGAAAGTTTTTCATAAAAATATACAATCATTGGGTATTTCTTTGCAGGGTCGAAGTTTTCCGGTTTATACAAAATACCTTCTGACTGATATCCCTTCGGCGTAGTCCATTTGACCAGTTCTGAGCTGCCCCAGTTGTAAGAGGACTGCTGAGGATTGGTGTTGCTCAGTTTGGTTTCAGCTTTCAGGTCTGTAGATACATACACATTTGGTGAAGTCGTATAGTTGCCTTTGTCATAGATGTAACGTTCTGCACCTTTAGCCTTTACCAGATTCGAGTATTTGAACTTAGCCATCACAGCAAGCACAGGGTTTTTACTGTCGCCGGCATGGGTCCTGTAATAACCATATTCTTTGGTATCGTTGTTAAATGCGGATAACCATATATCATCTTTACGGGTGATGAAACGCTCTTCCTTATCTGTTTTCTCGTAACGGAAAGTGATCTTGTTTTGTCTGCCAAAACCATTGGTGATCATTTTTGCTGCAGATTTTCCATCGGGTGAGAAACTCCAGATATCGTACCTGTCATAAATCAGCACTTGTTTATCTTCTTCAGTCCATCCGGCTACGCCATAGGCTGAAGGATCATCAGGCACATCATTGTCTTCATCGGCAAATTTAACTTTGCTGTCCGTATTGAGAACAGCAACCTTCCCTGTAGCTACTATATAGGAGGACCAGAGGGATGTCTTTTTATCAAAATATAAGATATAATTTCCCGCAGGGGAAGGGAAGGCATCACCATCAAGGGCGGTGATGATCTTTTTTCTTGTCCCTGTTTTGATATCGACCAGGTAATAATCACGGATACGGGCACCTGTCCATTGTGATTGTATCCTGTTTCCATAGTCCGTCGAGGTCAGCACGAAGCTGGCATCTCCGTCTTTTACGATACTGGATTCAGGCATTTTCAGGTCTGTCAGAGGGATTACTTTTGGGTCGCTGCTGAAAATATCAATGACGCTCAGGTAACTTCTTTTTAATTCCTTTTCCGAGTTTTTCAACTGCATAGGCTGCAGGTAATCATCTTTATATCCCCAGATATCCACTTTTGCATTTTCAAAATCAACGAGGGTAGTATCTTTCGCTTTTTTCAGGGGCGCAATGCCAAAGAACAATTTCGTCCCTTCCTTGCTGAAACTGAGTTTGCCATCACCGCTTACCGTCCATTTTGCCGGTAAACCTTCAATTTCATTGTCTACGAGAACCTGTGCGGTATCGAGGGTGAGAGAATTGTAATAGATACCGTAATCTTTTACTTCTGTTTTCTCCGGACTGGTTTCTCCAAGAAATGCCAGCTGTTCGCCGTCTTCATCAAATACAAAACCGCTGAAGTTACCTTTGGCGTTAACCAGTGTTTTTACTGTGCCTTTTTCGGTATTAAATACAAAAACACCTGCTTTTGCAGTATTATCTTTCTTTGATCCGGGAGAGGCAAAGATGAGCTGTTTGCCATTTTTACTGAGCTCATAAGCGGTCACATATTTGAAAGTCCTTTCTATACCGGTAAGAAGGTTCCTTAATACCAGGTCAGAGCTTACTTTTTTATCTTTGTTTTTACTGGTATCAACGGCAGGCTCTTTTTGATAGGCTAAAAAAGCACCTGTTTCTTCAGGAACCTTAAAGGATTTAACCTGTGCAATTTTAGTGACAGCATTCGTGGTCAGGTTAACGAAACCCAGTGAGTCTTTCGACATTTCTTCAGGCTTTTTCTTTTTAATCTTTTCTTGTCTGGTTACCGCAAAAAACGGTTTAATGAGAAAAGCAGCAAACTTTGAATCTCCGGTGAATTTCAGCAATTCGCCTCTGGGCACAATTACCTTAGCACTTGTGCTGAGGCTGTTCAGGTATAAATTTGCATCGCCTTCCTGTTTTAAAATAGAATATCCTGCCCATTGTCCGTTGGCAGACAATTGTTTAACACCAACACTCTCCCATGAGTCGTAAACCGTATGGTTAAGCGGTTTTTTCTGTGCAAAGATGGGAGTTGCAAAGAAGAGGAGGATAATTGTGAGATTTTTGTGCATGATTTAAAAATAATTTAGACAGTAATATAGTTCAGGCTTAAAAATTGCGAATTATTATTAATAAATCCTACTTAAATATCGTTTTTTACATTTAGAGGGCGAAAATGTAAAGATTCTGGATCTTTTGAAAAATGAAATTTCTGGCAGTTTTGGGCATAAAAAAAACCGCCTCCCAATTTTGGGAGGCGGTTCTGATCAAAAGATAAATAACTTATTTATTCTTTTTTTCCTGTGTCTTAACCTGATTCTGCTGACGCATATAATCATCCAAACGGGTCTGGAATTTAGATTTCTTCTTTTGCTCTTCAGGTTTTTTCTTGTTTTCCTTCAGAATATTGTGAATTTTCTCGTCGTTAACCATTGATTTGATCAGGAACTGCTGACCGAAGGTCATCATGTTGGCCAGGAAATAATAGTAGTTCAATCCTGAAGGGTATTTGTTCAGTACACCAAGGAACACGATCGGCATGATATATCCGATGTATTTCATTTGCCCGGTAGCACCGGAAACCTGGTTATTGAAATACGTATAGATCAGTGTGGAGATAGTCATCAGCACACACATCAAGCTCAGGTGATCACCAATAAACGGTACAGTAAAACCAAATTTGATAAAATCATCATAAGTAGAAAGGTCATGCATCCATAAGAAACTTTGTCCCCTTAATTCGAATAAATTCGGAAAGAAGAAGAAGAAGGCCATGACAATCGGCAACTGAAGCAACATCGGTAAACATCCGCCCAGTGGATTTACGCCCACCTGTTTGTAGAGTTTAAGATATTCCTGCTGAAGAAGTGTAGCATTATCTTCACCAACTTTAGCTTTGATCTCGTCCATCTCCGGCTTTAAAATTCTCATTTTAGCCATTGAGATATATGATTTGTAAGTCAGTGGTGACAGAACAAGCTTTAAGGCAATGGTCAGTACCAGAATGATCAGACCATAGTTCCATCCGAAACCTTCAAGGAAGTTAAATACCGGCAGTACGATAAACCTGTTGATGTATTTCAACGGCCAGTAACCCATCTCTACCAGTTTCTCCAGTTCATGGCCCTGCGCTTTCAGGACTTTAAACTGGTTAGTTCCAAAATAGAACTTCATTTTATAGTTCTGAGCGGCAAGCTGACCGAAAGGAAGGTTTACGTTTGCAGTGTAACCTTTTACTTCGCCGGGTGTAGTTAATATTTTAACACTTGAATTTGCTTTTACAAATGGATCTGCAGGAATCAGGACTGCTGAAAAGAAATGCTGCTTAAAAGCGATCCATTCAATTTTAGCTTTGTTGAGTTCCAGGCTTTCGTCTTTTGCAAAGCTCAGGTGGTCCGGGTTTTCCTCCACATACTTATAGTAAGGTGCAGAAGATTGCTGCTCGGCCTGTAGCGATTTCTCCTGCTGCAGAAGGACAGCCTGCCAGTTCAGGGCAATACTGTCTCTCTGGATAATCTGGTTCATCCCGTTCAGGTTGATATTGAAATCAACATCATGAGAATCTTTGCTTCCCAAAGCATATACGTATTCGATGTACTGGTTTGCGCTGTAATTGGCACGCATCACCAGGGAGTTGCCAGTTTGTGTAGCCGTAAAATACAGATCATCAGTTTTGATCATTTTACCGCCGATATTGAGGCTTAAACCGAATTTATTCTGATCGCCATCAAAAAGGACTACTGGTTTGCCCAGGTAATTTTTTTCTCCTTTGACTTCAACCGACTTGATTTTACCCCCTTTATTGGTGAAGGTTAATTTCAAAACATCATTTTCAAGTACGCTTGTTGCAACTGTACCTGCAATATTTCCACCGAAAGGGCCTTTTAAAGCAGATGAATCCACTACCGGGGCAGCTGCAGGCACATCCGCAGGGGTTGTTTTAACACCCGCTTTTGCCGCAGAGTCCAGGGAGATCCGCTCGCGTTCTTTCTTCATTTCAGCCTCGCTAGGCTTGAAAAAATAGAATGAACCTGCCAAAACGATCATAATCAGGAATAATCCTGTGAATGTATTTCTATCCATTATTGTTATTTAAACGCGTATTAGTTTGTTTTTTTCTTCGCGTACTCCATTGCAGCGGCGACAAATTTAACAAAAAGTGGGTGAGGATTAGCAACTGTTGACTTTAATTCGGGATGAAATTGTCCACCAACAAAAAACGGGTGGTTTTTAAGCTCAATAATTTCTACCAGTTTGCTGTCAGGGTTAACGCCTGAAGCAATCATTCCAGCTTCTTCATATTGTTTCAAATAGGCATTGTTAAATTCATAACGATGTCTGTGGCGTTCATTGATATGGGCTTTTCCATAAGCGCTATATGCTTTTGTTCCCTTTTTAAGGTCGCATGGGTAAGAGCCAAGGCGCATGGTACCACCTTTATTGGTTACTGTTTTCTGGTCTTCCATCATATTGATTACCGGATCAACAGTTTCAGTGTCAATTTCTGTAGTGTTTGCTGTTTTTAGTCCCAGTACATTACGGCCATATTCAATTACCGCACACTGCATACCTAGACAGATACCAAAGAAAGGCACTTCATTTTCACGTACATAACGGATAGAATCAATTTTTCCTTCGATACCGCGGCTACCAAATCCCGGAGCAACCAGTACCCCGTCCAGATGGCCAAGTTTTTCAGCAGCATTATCAGGATAAATTTCTTCGGAATGAATATATTCGATTCTTACCTTACATTCATTTTTAGCACCTGCGTGGATAAATGATTCGATGATAGATTTATAAGCATCAGGTAATTCTACATATTTACCGATCAGCCCGATTCTTACATCGGCAGTAGGATTTTTAAGACGGCCTAAGAAGTCTTTCCAGCTTTCCATATCCGGCTCATTTTTCTGCGGCAGTTTTAATTTGCTTAAAACTGTTTTATCCAGCTGCTCCTTCATCATTAATAAAGGAACTGAATAAATAGAAGAAGCGTCCATCGACTCGATTACCGCATTGACATTAACATTACAGAACAGTGCGATCTTTTTACGGATATCCATATTGATGTGGTGCTCTGTACGGCAAACAAGGATATCCGGTTGGATACCATATTCCAGTAGCATTTTAACAGAGTGCTGTGTAGGTTTGGTTTTCAGTTCGCCTGCAGCAGCAAGGTAAGGGACAAGGGTAAGGTGGATCACAATTGCATTGTTGGCGCCAGCTTCCCATTTGAACTGCCGTACGGCTTCTACGAATGGAAGTGATTCAATATCCCCAACCGTTCCGCCGAGCTCAGTGATCACAATATCAAATTCTCCTGTTTCGCCCAGGATACGCATGTTGCGTTTGATCTCATCAGTAATATGTGGTACTACCTGTACCGTTTTTCCAAGATATTCTCCCTGGCGTTCTTTATTGATAACGTTTTGATAGATTCTTCCGGTAGTAATGTTGTTGGCCTGTGAAGTAGGCACATTTAAAAAGCGTTCATAGTGGCCCAGGTCCAGGTCAGTTTCTGCACCATCTTCTGTTACGTAGCACTCGCCATGCTCATAGGGATTTAATGTTCCGGGATCAATGTTGATGTAAGGATCGAATTTCTGAATGGTTACACGGTAACCTCTTGCTTGTAAAAGTTTGGCTAATGAAGCGGAGATGATGCCCTTCCCTAAAGAGGAAGTAACACCGCCCGTAACAAAAATATACTTAGTCATGTTTGTGAGTTTGTGAAAAAGAGCTGTTTTTTATACCTCTCTTATTGTTTTTGTACGGGATACAAAGCTACGGAAATATTGTCAGATTTTACCTTAAATATTAGAATTCGAGTATTTTTTGGAGAGAGAGGAATGGTCTTAAACCAAAAAAGACCTGGTAAAATACCTGGCCTTTTTTAATTTTATATTTGGTTAGAATATGCTTGATAGATGTAATGTTAATGTTGTATGCCGTAACACTAAGGTAAATCTAATGTAATTTTTATAATATTGCATATCTAATGTAAAAAAAAAGAGTTGTAATTTATAACATGTTGATTATCAGTAGTAAAATTTAATGATAGGATATGTGTATTGTCATATATTTATCAAAAGAAAGCCTGTTTTTCTCTTTTGTGATAATTGTAGGAATGACGTTTATTAAACACTCTTAGTGTGTTAAGTACACTAAGTATGTTGCTTACCTGCAGCATTCATAGTAGGGCAATACTTTTCCGGCAGTGCCAGACCATGCGATATATACATTGCTTTCTTTACCCAGGCGGTATTTAAATCCGTTCAGTCCGGATTTTTTTAATTCTTCAAAAAAGTTTTTGTCGGGTGTGTTTTTATCAGGAAGTTCTTCTGCTGTAACTGCGGGTTCGAGGAAATTCTCTTCATCCAGGAACAGGCCCAGTTCATCCTGCATAAATTTCACCTGTTTTTTCTTTTTTCCTAAATCAACATTGTCTTTGTAATTGTCCAGAAGGGAAGAAGCTTTTAATATTTTGGTATAGATCTGCTGACCGGCAGGAGTGGTAATGGTAAAAATGAGCTCCATCTCTTTAGGGCGTTCGCCCTTCAGTACGATTTTGAAGGTGTCTAGCGTAGTCGTATCACTAAAAGACCTCAATACGGTCCTGGTCCTGCTGGCAGGGTCAGCTGCGGCTGGTTTTTCCTGCTGACAGGCCGTAAATAATAAACATAGGATAATAACAGTAAAAATGTATTTCATGGAGCAGCAAATTGTTTGCCTAATATAGATAATTAATTGCCCTTAATCTTCATGATTTTTTCAAGATCCTCAGGTGTATCCACCGCAATAGATTCCATAGCTGTGACCCTGGTCTGTATCGCATAGCCATTTTCTATCCAGCGCAGCTGCTCAAGGCTTTCTGCAAGCTCTAATGACGATGGCTTTAACCTGGTGATCTGCAGCAGCGTTTCTACGGTATATCCATAGATGCCGATATGCTTGTAAAACTGGTGCGTTTTGAGCCAGTTGGCCTGTTCTGTATTTCTTAAAAAAGGAATCGTGTGCCTGCTAAAATAAATCGCCTGCTGACGATGGTTGAGCACTACTTTGGGAATATTCTGGTTGAAGAGTTCTTCTTCATCCCTGATCCGTTTAACGAGGGTAGCCAGTTTTACTTCCGGATCAGTAAAACAGGAACTCAGGAGATCAATCTGTACGGGATCAATATAGGGCTCGTCGCCCTGGATATTGATGATGACTTCAAAGCCCCTGAATTTTTCTGCTACTTCGGCACATCGGTCTGTACCACTCTGGTGATCCGACCTGGTCAGGGCAAATTCTCCGCCAAATCGTTTCACTTCGCTGATGATGCGCTCGTCATCAGTAGCGATCACTACTTTATCGAGGCTGGATGATCTGCATGCCTGCTCATATACCCGCTGGATCATACTTTTACCTGCAATATCAATCAGAGGTTTACCCGGAAAGCGGGTAGAGGCATACCTTGCGGGGATAATTCCAAGCGTTGCCATCCTAAAAAAGTCCGTGTATTTCTGCTTCAATTGACTGGATCACGGTGCCCAGGTCTTCCGGGTTATTCGTGAAATCCAGTTTATCCTTGTCGAGGATCAGCAATTTGCCCAACTGGTAACCTTTGATCCAGGCTTCGTATTTTTCATTCAGTTTGGAAAGATAATCCAGGCGGATTCCTGCTTCATAATCGCGGCCCCTGCGCTGAATGTTATCTACCAGCGTTGGTACCGAAGCGCGAAGATAAACCAGCAGGTCAGGCGGTTTGATAAAAGAAGTGATGTTATCAAAAATATCCTGGTAATTCTTATGGTCCCTGGTAGTCATCAGTCCCATTTCATGTAGGTTTTCTGCAAAGATGTGGGCATCTTCATAGATGGTCCTGTCCTGGATCACGTTTCTCTGGTTTTTTTCAATATCTACAATCTGCTGAAAACGGCTGTTCAGGAAATAGATCTGCAGATTGAAACTCCAGCGTTTCATGTCACTGTAAAAGTCTTCCAGATAAGGATTGTTATCCACAGCCTCGTATAAGGCTTCCCATCCGTAATTTTTTGCCAGTAAACTTGTTAAAGTAGTTTTTCCGGCACCTATATTTCCAACTATTGCTATATGCATATGATCAAAGTGATGAGCTTAAGATAGTAATTTTTATTTATTGATATTTTAAAATGGTTTGAAGCCAATCAGTTCACGTACTTCCCTGATCGTTTTTCTGGCACTTTCTCGTGCTTTTTCTGCACCGTGATGCGCTATTTTGCTCAGGTAAGCCTCATCTTTTGAAATCTCTTCGATGCGCTCCCTGATCGGGGAGTTAAAGATGATCATATCCTCGGCCAGCTGCTTTTTGAAATCGCCGTAGCGGATTGCGCATTTGTTGTACAATTCATTGAAATGTGCCAGGGTATCTTCTGCTGAAACGATCTTCATCAGATCGAACAGGTTCTGTATCGGCTCTGGCTTAGGCTGGTTTTCTTCAGTGGGGCCACCGTCAGAAACGGCTTTCAGTACTTTTTTGCGGATCACTTCCGGCGCATCTGCCAGATAGATACAGTTGGCATCACCTTCAGATTTGCCCATTTTCCCTTTTCCGTCCAGTCCAGGCACTTTTACCAGGTTGGCAGCATAGTTAAAAGCAAAGGCTTCAGGGAAGTAATCATTATTGTATAACCTGTTGAAACGGTTTCCGAAAGTCCGTGTCATTTCAAGGTGCTGTTCCTGATCTTTTCCTACAGGTACTTTGGTAGCTTTATGCAGCAAAATATCTGCTGCCATTAAAGATGGATAGGTCAGCAGCCCTGCATTTACATTGTCAGGCTGTGAGCGGATTTTATCTTTGAAGGAAGTGCTTCTTTCCAGTTCGCCCATATAGGCATTCATGTTGAGGTACAGGTAGAGCTCTGTCACCTCTGGCAGGTCAGACTGGATATAGATGGTGCTGGCTTCAGGATCTATACCGCTTGCCAGATATTCTACTAATACGTTTTTTACATTGCCATGCAGGTCTCCCGGCGTAGGGTGTGTAGTTAAGGAGTGAAAATCAGCAATAAAAAAATAACAATTATATTCATGCTGCATCTTTACAAAATTACTTACAGCACCAAAGTAATTGCCTAAATGTAATTTGCCTGTGGGACGAATGCCGCTTACTACCGTTTCTTTCATCTGCTTATCTATTCTTAATTATTTGCTGGATGGAGCCTTTGATGATTAAAATAATTATTGCCCTGCGTGCTTTAATACTTATTTTAATCATATCGGGTCCATCGTATCTAATAGTTGATGAATCCTTAAAGGAATCAAGCGGCCGAAATTAAGAAAAAACCGTTAGACAGACCGGCTATAATTGTCTTTTATGTTTAAAATCTTTGGCTGCTAGTGCTTTGTTTTTTTCTGAAAGCGTTTTGTTCTGCTGATGGCCGCAGATGTATTATCAATTTTTTGTAGTTTTGAATTTAATGATACTTCTGTTAAAGCGACTGCATTACTTTTATTTTTTGTTAATCGTTCTGCTCTTTTTCATCCTTTTTTATCCCTTTTACTATATAGCTGCAAAGAAGCCGGCATGGTACGGTACCCTGAACCGGTTAAGGGCCCTGAACAGTTTGATATGCAGTGTGTTTACCGGTGTGTTCTTCCGCTTTACCTATGAGGAGAAACCTGATTACCGCAAACATTATGTCTATTGCGGAAACCATACCTCTAATCTCGATATTATGATTTTCTGCCTGCTGGCGAAAGGAAAATTCAGCTTTATGGGAAAAGATGAGCTGCTGAAAAACCCGGTGCTTAAAATATTTTTCAATACGATTGATATTCCGGTGAACAGGGAGAGCAAAATGTCATCTTTCAGGGCTTTTAAGCGTGCCGGCGACAATTTACGACAGGGCATGAGCCTCATCATCTTTCCTGAAGGAGGCATCGCTATGGAGTACCCGCCGGTAATGACGCCATTTAAAAACGGGCCTTTCAGACTGGCTATAGAGACCAATACCCCCATTGTACCGGTAAGTGTTACCGATGCCTGGAAAAAGTTGTGGGATGATGGCGCACGCTTTGGGAGCCGTCCGGGAATATGCGATATTTATGTCCATAAGCCGGTTTCTACAGAAAATATGACCGCAGATGATGCGGATCAGCTAAAAGACACTATTTTTGATCTGATTAACAGTAAAGTGATTAAGAAATGAACATAGATAAACAGACGATTTATAAAGTTGCAGATCTGGCGAGGATCGAGATCGGGGAGCATGAGGTAGAAGATCTGCAGGCGGATATGAATAAGATCCTCACCTTTATGGAGAAACTAAACGAACTGGATACTTCCGCTGTTGAGCCACTGGTATACATGAACCCCGAAGTGAATGTCTGGAGAGAAGATGTGGTCATTCAGGAACTTACAGTTACCGAAGGATTGCAAAATGCAGCGGTACATAACGAAGATTTTTTCTTTGTTCCCAAAATATTAGATAAATAATTTTCTTTTGTAACAATCGCAGACAGGGTAGCGTCTAAACCGAAAGCTTGTGTTAGCTTTATGAGTTGTAAAATATATAGGCGAAAATGGAGAACCCGTTAATTAATATTAAGGAAATAGGGCGTAAATATGTGATTGGCACAGAAACCATCCATGCACTGAAATCAGTTTCACTGGAAATTTTTAAAGGTGAATTTGTGGCCCTGATGGGGCCTTCCGGTTCCGGGAAATCTACATTGATGAATATACTGGGTTGTCTGGATACACCCAACAAGGGCGACTATATCTTAAACGGGATTAACGTAAGCCAGATGTCTGATGATGCGCTGGCCGAAGTGAGAAATAAAGAGATCGGTTTTGTTTTTCAAACCTTTAACCTCCTGCCCAGATCTACCTCACTGGATAATGTGGCCTTGCCATTGATTTATGCCGGTGCCAGTAAAAAAGACCGTGATGAACGCGCTAAACTGGCACTTGAAAATGTGGGCCTTGGAAACAGGATCACGCACAAACCCAATGAGCTGTCCGGCGGACAGCGCCAGCGTGTAGCTGTGGCAAGGGCACTGATCAATAATCCTTCAATTATTCTTGCTGATGAGCCTACAGGAAACCTGGATACCAAAACATCCATCGAGATCATGGGGCTGCTGGAAGAAATCCACAGTAAGGGGAATACGATCATACTGGTTACCCATGAGGAGGATATCGCGCAGCATGCACACCGCATCGTGCGGATGCGTGACGGTTTGATCGAAAACGATTATTTGAATACGGATGTGAAGACAGTTTCTCCCCGACTGACCAAATTAAAGGAGAGCGGAGACGATTTTGAGCAAATTGGTAAACAGTAATGAAGATCTACACCAAGACCGGGGATAGGGGCGAGACCTCACTTATCGGGGGGACACGAGTCCCAAAATACCATCTGCGGATAGAATGTTATGGCACGGTGGATGAACTGAATTCCTATATCGGGCTCATCCAGTGCCAGGATATTGATGCACATGCTAAGCAGGTTTTAAAAGAAATTCAGGACCGTCTGTTTACGATAGGTTCATCACTTGCTGCTGATCCTGAAAAATCAAGGATGCAAATCCCCGACCTGAAGGCAGAAGATATTACGCTGCTGGAAGAGGAAATGGATCGCATGAATGAGGTTTTGCCAGAGTTGAAGCACTTTATTTTGCCGGGAGGGAATACCATTGTTTCGCATTGCCACATCGCCAGATGTATCTGCAGACGGGCAGAAAGACTGGCCGTACACCTGGCTGCTGAAAGTAATGTGGATAACCAGGTAACGGTTTACCTGAACCGCTTAAGCGATTATTTGTTTGTTTTAGCCAGAAAACTGGGTTTTGATCAGAATGCAGATGAAAACCTCTGGTTACCAAGGTTATAAAAAGTGGAAAAAAAAGTTTGTTTTCATCAAGTTTTTTAATATACTTTTGCAAATTAAATAAGAACAATAAATTAGTATAGAATATGTATTGGACATTAGAATTAGCATCACACCTGGAGGACGCTCCATGGCCTGCAACAAAAGACGAATTGATTGATTATGGTATCAGATCAGGAGCTCCTGTAGAGGTAATTGAGAACCTGCAGGCTCTTGAAGACGACGGAGAACCGTATGAAACCATTGAAGAGATTTGGCCGGATTACCCGACTAAAGATGATTTCTTCTTCAACGAAGATGAATACTAAAGACTCATAATTGAAGGCTCCGGAAACGGGGCCTTTCTTTTTTTGGAACGAAGATTGTTTAAGAAATGTCAGGAGAGTGTACTTTAACTTTTTAATTTCATTTAATTAACAAACTTTTTTTAAAAATCTACAACTATGGGAAATTTACTTTATTTAATCGCAGTAGTATTGATTATACTTTGGGTGATCGGCTTTTTCTTTCACGGCTTTGGTGACGTGGGCGGATTGATCCACGTATTGCTGGTGATCGCCGTTATTGCAATCCTCTTAAAAATCATCAATAGAGCTGCCTAATCATAAAAGGGCTTCTGAGAAATCAGGAGCCCTTATTTTTTAACAGGAAGGAAGCCAGTTCTAAATCCTGTGCATAAGTAATCTTGATATTGCTTCTTTCCCCGGGCAGGATATGGATACTGTAACCGGCCTTTTCTGCTACGGATGCATCATCCGTAAATTCCTTTGAGTAAGATTGCTGGTAAGCTTCTTTTAACTGTTTAGCAACAAAAGTCTGAGGGGTCTGGATCAGGAAAAGTTCATCCCTGTTAAGAGCCGCAGATTTCTGTCCTGCGCGCTGTATCCTTACCGAATCCACAGGCTGAATGGCCGCTATGGCATTTCCTTTTTCGAGGGCCATCTCGTAGGAAGCAAGAATCAGTGCTGTGCTGACCAGCGGGCGTACAGCATCATGTACTGCTATCACCCCATCTCCGGTAATTGTGTTCAATCCATTTTTTACAGAATCAAACCTTTCCTGTCCGCCTTCGATCACCTGGTGCGGAATGCTGAACTGATATTCCTGGCATAGTTCTGCCCAAAACTGGTGCTGCTGTACATTGAGTACTAAAATGATTTCGGGATTCAGTACACATTTGTGGAATGCTTCAATGGTATGCATCAGGACAGGCTTGCCATCCAGTGCTAAAAACTGTTTGGGAATATCCTGGTTCATCCTGTTTCCTTTTCCGCCGGCAACAATTATTGCGTAATATTTCATTTTTAGGGGCAAGAGATATAGGTAAAAAAAATAGGAGAGACCCTGAGATCCTCCTATTCATTTAATGGGCTTTGTTCATTGGATTAGATGATCAGCATTGCATCACCATAACTGTAGAAACGATATTTTTCTTTTAAGGCCACTTCATATGCATGTCTTACGTAATCGTAACCACCAAATGCACTGATCATCATCAATAGTGTTGATTCCGGTGTATGGAAGTTAGTGATCATTGAATTGGCAATACTGAAATCATATGGAGGGAAGATGAACTTGCTGGTCCAGTCATTTGCAGGCTTCAGCATTTTTCCTGAAGAAACCGCAGATTCAATGGCGCGCATAGAAGTAGTTCCTACCGCACAGATGCGTTTTTTGTTCTCCAATGCCTTGTTCACGATAGCAGCCTGTTTTTCTTCAATGATGAACTGCTCAGAATCCATTTTATGTTTGGTCAGGTCTTCTACTTCAACAGTTCTGAAAGTACCTAGACCAATGTGAAGCGTAACTTCAGCAAAGTTGATACCTTTCAGTTCGAGGCGTTTCATCAGCTCACGGCTAAAGTGCATACCTGCAGTTGGGGCAGCAACAGCACCTTCATGTTTTGCAAAGATCGTCTGGTAACGTTCTTTGTCCATTGCAGTAGCCTTGCGTTTGATATATTTTGGAAGAGGTGTTTCTCCAAGGATTTCGATGTTCTTTCTGAATTCTTCATCAGTACCGTCAAAAAGGAAACGGATCGTACGCCCTCTTGAGGTGGTATTGTCTACAACTTCTGCTACCAGCAGGTCGTCATCACCAAAATAAAGTTTGTTGCCAACGCGGATTTTACGTGCAGGATCAACTAAAACATCCCATAAACGCAGTTCTCTGTTGAGCTCGCGCAGCAAAAATACTTCAATGGTGGCACCGGTTTTCTCTTTATTACCGTATAAACGGGCAGGGAAAACTTTGGTGTTATTCAATATCATGACATCCTGATCATCAAAATATTCCAAAATATCTTTAAATATTTTATGTTCAATTTCACCAGTGTCTTTGTGTAGTACCATTAAACGGGCTTCGTCTCTTTGATCTGAAGGATTACTGGCAACTAATGATTCAGGTAAATTAAACTTAAATTGAGATAACTTCATGTTTTTTATAAAATAATTGAGGGCGCAAATTTACAAAATATAATAGAAAGATTGTGTATAATGGGTTTTTATTTGTAAGGAATTTGAATACAAAGGGTGTTTCGTTTGAGTTGCACCGTACTTTGTTCGGGGCATCAGCATAGTGATAGCAGTACGCTACTACCGGGGAACCATCCCGAACCATCGCAAACAAAATATAAAAGATTTATATTGCTGTAACGTTTTTAGCTATTTTTGGTCTAACCATCAATTATGATCATATTCAGACTTATAGGAGAAAGTTTCAGGTTCGCTGCCGATGCGCTCCGCCAGAATAAGCTTCGCACGATGCTCTCGCTCTTAGGGATCACGATTGGGATATTCACGATTATTGCAGTGTTCTCCGGTGTAGATACGCTGAGGAATAAACTGCAGGCCAGTGTAGACAAGCTGGGTTCCAAAACATTGTTCGTACAGAAATGGCCCTGGGGCTTTGGGGGCGATTATCCCTGGTGGAAGTATGTGAACAGGCCTGAGCCTTCGCTGCGCGATTATGAAGCATTAAAATCACGTCTGGAGCATGTGGATGGGATCTCCTATGAGGCAACCGCATCCAGCAGGACGATCAAATACCGCAGTAGCTCTGTAGAAGGTGCTGTGCTGCACGCCGCTACGCAGGACTATGATAAAACCTGGAACCTGGATTATGAAGAAGGCCGGTATTTTACAGACAATGAAGGTAAAACCGGTTCTCCTGTGGTCATCCTCGGGGCTGAGGTCGCAAGAGGGCTTTTCTCCGGCGAACCGGCAGTAGGAAAACAGATCAAGGTCATGGGGCGCAGGCTTACCGTAGTGGGCGTCTTCAAAAAAGAAGGGGAGGATATGCTGGGCATGTCTCAGGACAACAATATACTCATCCCCCTCAATTTTGCCAAAGGCCTGTTTGATGTACAAAATGGGAATTATGATCCGCAGATCAATATCAGGGGCAAGGAAAATATAGCGCTCGAAGAAGTGGAAAGTGAACTGCAGGGCGCTATGCGTTCGGTGCACAGGATCAGGCCGGGAACGGAGGATGATTTTGCTTTGAATAAAACCACGATGATCACCAATCAGCTGGATACGATGTTTAAAATGGTCAACATAGCAGGATGGGTAATTGGCGGCTTTTCTATTCTTGTTGGAGGATTCGGGATTGCCAATATCATGTTCGTATCTGTAAAGGAAAGGACAAACATCATCGGTATTCAGAAATCACTGGGTGCAAAAAACTACTTTATACTCTTACAGTTTATGTTCGAGGCCATTGCCTTGTGTCTTCTGGGCGGGTTACTGGGCTTGGCGCTGGTGTACGGGCTTACGCTGATTTCCAAATACGGGTTTGATACCGAGGTGGTATTGTACATGAAAAATATACTGATGGGCGTAGGAATATCGCTGATCATTGGCACGATCTCAGGATTCTGGCCGGCTTATTCTGCTTCGCGCTTAGATCCCGTTGAGGCCATCAGGTCTTAAATAAAATAGAGGTACCCGGTAAGGGATCTTCTCAGGGAAAAAAAGGTCTTTTTCTTTCGGTGCTGCCTGCTGCTGAAACGCATCAGAAGGCATCGAAAGAAGAAGACCTTTTTAATGGAAGAGCTATTCTAGCTTAATTTAGCCAGTGCTTCTTTTATTCTTGAAACTGCTTTAACCAACTGGTCTTCTGCAGCTGCATAAGAGATACGGATACAGTCTTCGTTACCGAAAGCTTCACCTGTCACAGTGGATACATGAGCTTCGTTCAGCAGGTAAAGGCAAAGATCTTCAGCATTGCTGATCACATTGCCATTTACGCTCTTTCCGAAATAGTCTTTTACCGTAGGGAAAAAGTAAAATGCGCCGTCAGGAAGGTTCACCTGGATACCGGGAACTTCTTTTAACAAAGCATAAACGATGTCCCTGCGTTTTTTGAACTCATCTTTCATCGCAGTTACAGTTTCCAGTCCGTTTTGGTAAGCTGCTAAAGCTGCACGCTGAGAGATGGAAGAAGTACCTGAAGTAATCTGTCCCTGTAGTTTATCGCAGGCATTGGCAATTTCTTTGTTAGAAGCCATATAGCCTACTCTCCAGCCTGTCATTGCATATGCCTTAGAGAAACCATTGATAATGATTACCCTGTCTTTAATCGCATCAAAAGCAGCGATAGAAGCATGCTTGTCAACAAAGTTGATGTGCTCATAAATCTCGTCAGAGATGATATAAATATTTGGATATTTCTCAAACACAGCAGCAAGGCTGGCCAGTTCTTCATGAGAGTATACCGAACCTGTAGGGTTACATGGCGAAGAGAACATGAATAGCTTGGTTTTAGGCGTAATTGCCGCTTCCAGCTGCTCAGCAGTGATTTTGAAATCGTGCTCAACCGTGGCATTGATAAATACGGTTTCACCTTCTGCCAGTTTGATCATCTCAGAATACGATACCCAGTAAGGGGTAGGCACAATGACTTCTTCTCCAGGGTTAACCAGGCACAGTACTGCATTTGCAAGGGATTGTTTTGCACCTGTAGAAACAACGATCTGGTCAAATGTATAAGTAAGGTCGTTTTCATTTTTTAACTTCTCAACAATAGCCTTACGCAGTTCAGGGTATCCGGAAACAGGAGTATAGTATGAATAATTTTCGTCAACAGCTTTCTTCGCTGCTTCCTTTACATGCTCCGGCGTAAAAAAGTCTGGCTCTCCAAAGCTCAGGTTAATGACGTCAATTCCTTTAGCGGTGAGTTCTCTCCCCAGCTTTGCCATCTTAATGGTCTGTGATTCTGATAGATTATTGATCCTTTTAGATAAAAATGTCATGATTCTCTTATAAGGTAGCAAATATAAAAACCTGAACCAACATGTGACTAAAAAAAAATACTTTTTAGCGTATTATCATCGTGAAAGCGTATTTTTGGGAGCTAAATCATTCCCCTTGCTGCCCAAAAAGAAAGCGATACTTTTTTCCCTCTGCATTAGCATAGTCCTGATGCTGGCCAAATTCGGTGCTTATTTTCTCACACATTCCAATGCCATCCTAACCGATGCTGCGGAGAGTATTGTGAACGTACTGGCCAGTGGCTTTGCCTTTTACAGCATCTATCTGGCTACCCTGCCCAAAGATGAAAACCATCCTTACGGACATGGCAAGGTAGAATTTTTCTCTGCCTTTGTGGAGGGTGCCCTGATCATCATCGCCGGGCTGATCATCATTTTCAAATCCAGTTATGACCTGATCTTTCCAAGGGCGATCTTCCAGCTGCTCGAAGGTGCGGTCATCATCGGCAGCACCGGTGTGGTCAATCTTTTTGTAGGGTATTACCTCATCCGTACGGGCAAAAAGCACAGGTCGCTTACGCTGGAAGCTGATGGCAGACACCTGCTGACAGATGCAGTGACCAGCGCCGGACTGGTGGCAGGCATCCTGCTGATCAGAATTACCCAGGTGTACTGGCTGGACAGCGTTATTTCCATCTTATTGGGGATCTATATTGTTTACAGCGGTTATAAGCTGACCAGGACTTCCGTTGGGGGATTGATGGACGAAAGTAATATTGACCTGGTGAAAACGATTGTTGACATCATGCAGGAAAACCGTCAGGATTGCTGGATCGATGTGCACAACCTCCGTGCGCAACAGTATGGCTCTGACCTTCATATCGACTGCCATATCACACTGCCTTATTATTATGACCTGAACCAGGTGCATACCGAGATTTCGGATATTGACAAGCTGATCAATGGCAGCGGAGAACACGATACAGAATTATTTATACATGCAGACCCCTGCTTACCGGAGTGCTGCAGTTATTGCAGGCTGAAGACCTGCCCTGTACGGCAGGAAGCATATCAGGGCGAAATCCTGTGGACGGTGGACAATGCCACAAAAAACAAAAAACATTTCCAATGAGTTATTTCAACGTTAGAGTATACGGCTTACTGATCAATGATGCTAATCAGATACTGGTCAGCGACGAGCAGTCGGGAGGCAGAAGTTTCAGTAAATTTCCGGGTGGGGGAGTAGAGTATGGCGAAGGCCTTACCGACGCTCTTAAACGCGAGTTTATGGAAGAATGTGAAGCCGAGATCGAAGTGATCAGCCATTTCTATACCACAGATTTCTATGAGAAATCTTCTTTTAATGACAGCCAGATCATCAGCATATATTATCTGGTGAGAGAAGCCGGCCCGCTAAAGCTGAGCTATAAGACCAAAGTGTTTGATTTTGATCCGGATACGCTGCAGTCGTTCAGGTGGGTAAACCTGACTGACCTGACTGAAGATGATGTTACTTTCAGAACAGATAAAACAGCAGTATCACTGTTGCTTTCGCTGATCGCGCAGGGAACAGCGTAAACTCAAACCGCTACCACTTTTTCAGGAGTAATGGCATAAAACTGGTCGCCCTCTTCCGCTTTGATCTTGCTTAATCCTGTAAACAGGCTAAAGGCAGGCAGTATGGCGCAGGTTTTTCCAAAGTAAAAACAGGCTAATTTAATCTGCTGGCGTGCTTTGCCATAAATGGTAATGCCCGGATGGATATGCCCTGTGATGTTGTAATATTCATCAAACTCCCGTGGCTGGTCGTGCACAAACCTGAAGGGGAAACTCAGCAGCTCCTTCGGACAAACTTCTACCTTCAGATCAGTATAATCGTCAGTGGAGAGCAGGTCATGGTTTCCCTTGATCAGGATCACCCTCAGCTCCGGAAAGGCTGCCCTCCAGGTACTGAAGGTTTGTACTTCCGTGTTCATATCAGAATGGAACATATCTCCTGTGACCAGTACAATGTCAGGACTATATTTCCCGATGAGCCTGCCCAGTTTATCCAGGTCAGTTTCTGTAACAGTGGCGGGGACCTGGATACCCGCTTTCCTGAAATGCGCGGCCTTCCCGATATGGAGGTCGCTGATGATCAGCATTTTTTTCGATTCCCAGTATATTGCCCTATCCTTATCTAAAATTAAACTTTCGCCTTTACAATTGATGGTCATTCTTTTTTCTCCGTTGTACCTGTGCGTTCTTTTTTTCCGCTTCGGCTGTCATTCTCGCAATTCTCTCTCCAAGTTCTTCAGAACTCATGTTTTCCCTTAAGCTATCTACCTTGATCGGGAAGCAAAGGGGGGTATAACTTTCGGCTTTCACAATGATAACCTTACTGGACTGTATCCTGTGCAGCGCCGCTGCCAGCCGGGGCTCTTCGATCTGCTGATAAAAAGCCTCGTCATAGGCCTGCCGCAATAATAGGTTATGTTTATCATAATCACTAAAAACATTAAAAAATAATGCTGCTGAAGATTGCAGGTGTTTGTTGGCGACATACTTTCCCGGAAAACCCTGAAATACCAGTCCGGAGATGCAGGCGATATCCCTGAACTTGCGCCTGGCCATTTCTGTAGAATTGATGCTGGCTACGATGTCTTCACTGAGATTGGCGGGGCTAAACAGCAGCTTGATATTGTCCTCATCGAGTGGGATAGGTTTTTCACTGAGCAGCTCAAAACCATAATCATTCATGGCGATGGAAAAACTGATGGGTTTGGATTTCGATAAACGGTAGGCGATCAGCGCCGCCAGGATTTCATGCACCTGCCTGCCTTCAAAAGGGTAAGCGAAAAAATGATAGCCGTCCCTGGTCTTGATCAGTTCGATCAGAAATTCATCGTCCTTGGGCACATGTGAAACCTTTGCCTGCCGTTCAAAGAGGGGCAGGATGATATCCAGCTCTTCGTCCTCATGGGTCTTGTCCAGCGTCTGGTTGTATTTTTTGCGCAGTATGGCACCCAGATTGGCAGTGAGCGACATCCTTCCGCCCATCCAGCTTGGGGTAATTGCCGTTTTCAATTTGCTTTTCCTTACCAGTGCGGTCATCTCCTTTACCATCACAAATTCCAGCACCCGGCCGGCCAGTGTAAAGCTGTTACCGGGTTTTATTTTTGACAAAAAGGATTCTTCTACCATGCCCACATATCCTCCGGTAAGGTATTTTACCTTGATCATGGCATCACTGACGATGGTGCCGATATGCAGGCGGTGCCTCATGGCCATTTGCCTGCTTTTCACTTTCCAGAGCCCCTCTTCTTTCTCTACTTTGCTGAACTCAGTATAGGCCGTCAGGCTTTCGCCACCGGTGGTGATAAACTGCATCATCCAGCTCCATTCCTCCGGTTCGAGTTCCCTGAAGGCGAATGTGTTTTTCACTTCCCTGTACAACTGTTTGTCATCAAACCCATCGCCTACGGCAAGTGTGACCATGTATTGGATCAGCACATCAAATGACATCACCATAGGTTCACGGCTTTCAATATCGTTGGTTTTCGCGGCCTCCTTGATGGCTGCGGCTTCTACGAGTTCCAGTGCATGTGTAGGGAGGAAAAAGATCTTTGAAGTTTCATAAGGCGAGTGCCCGCTGCGTCCTGCGCGCTGCAGAAAACGCGCAACACCTTTTGGTGAACCAATCTGGACTACCGTATCCACCGGTTTAAAATCTACGCCTAAGTCCAGCGAAGAAGTGCTGATCACGGCCTTCAGCGCCCCGGTATGGATGGCCTCTTCGATCCAGTTGCGCAGTTCATAATCAATTGATCCGTGGTGAATGGCAATCTGCCCGGCCAGGTTTTCATCGAGCTTCAGTAAGTTCTGGTACCAGAGCTCCGCCTGTCCCCGGGTATTACAAAAGATCAGTGTGGTTTTGCTTTTGGCAATAATGGGCAGCAGCTTGTGGGCGAGCTTGTGCCCCAGGTGCCCTGCCCATGGCAGCATGTCAATATGATCCGGAAGGATCGATTTGATCTCGATTTTCTTTTCCAGTTCTGCTACGACAATGGTTTTGAGCACCTCCTCATAGGGAACGAGGACATCGAGTGCCTGTTCCAGGTTGCCGATCGTTGCAGAGATGCCCCAAATCCTGAGCAGCCTTTCAGGATGTTTTTCCAGCAGCAGGCCCCTGATGCGGGAAATCGCCAGCTCTGCCATCACGCCGCGCTTGCTGCCCAGCAGTTCGTGCCATTCATCGGCAACGATGCATTGCAGCTCGTCAAAATAGCGCGAAGTATCTTTTTGTGCCAGCAGCAGGTGCATGCTCTCGGGGGTAATGATCAGTACCTCCGGCATCTGTTTCTTCTGTTTGAGCTTTTCACTTTGTGCCGTATCGCCATTGCGAACGCCCACATGCCAGTCCAGCTCCAACGCTGTGCAGACCTCCGTCATTGCCCTTGCCAGATCTTTTGCCAGCGAGCGCAGGGGGGTAATCCAGATCAGTTTTAAGCCCTGGGGCTGATGTTTCTTTTTAAGGGGTTTATCCTTTTCAGCTTTCAGCTTCTTTTCTTTTGTCCTGCTGGCTTTAGCATCATTCAGTGTGGCTGCTTTGCGCGATTCCTGGTCATTCAGTTCATCAATGACTACTGCAAGGAACATAGAAAATGTCTTTCCAAACCCTGTAGGGGCATTGACCAGTCCGCTGTACCCTTCGGCATAAAACTGCCAGGCATCGGTTTGAAACTTAAAAGGTTTTCTTTTGCTGCTTTTGAGCCATTGAATCACCTTTTTATAACCCATACTCTTTTCGAGCGTCATAATGTAGAAGCTAAAAGTTGTCGTAAATCATCAAGTGTATTGATCTCTGCCGCTACTTTATCCTTTCGCCAGCGGGCGATGCGTGGAAAACGAAGTGCCAATCCGGCCTTATGCCGCTTGCTTTCTGCAATTCCTTCAAAGGCGATTTCAAATACCAGCTCAGGTTTCACCGTACGCACCGGGCCAAACTTTTCTATGGCATTTTTCTTGACAAAGGAATCTACTTCTTTGATCTCTTTGTCTGTCAATCCAGAATACGCTTTAGCCACGGTGATGAGGTTTTCGCCATCACGCACGGCAAAAGTATAGTCTGTAAAGTGATTTGCACGCCTTCCGCTTCCTTTTTGGGCATAGATCATTACCGTATCAACCGTGTAAGGATTGATCTTCCATTTCCACCAGTCGCCACGCTTACGGCCGCTGTGGTAGAAAGAACTTAGTTTTTTGAGCATGATGCCCTCACTGTTATTGTCCCTGGAACCCTGCCTGATCTCCGCCAGCTGCTCCCAGTCGCTGAATGCAATCACCGGCGAAAGTATAGCGACATCAGCAGTGCTGATCTGCGAAACGATTTCTTCCAGCAACCTCCGTCTTTCCGAAAGAGGCGATGTGCGGACATCAGTTGCCTGATATTCCAGCAAATCATATATATAAAAGCCTATCGGCGCATCTTTCAACTGCGATTTATTGATGGTTTTTCTGTTCAGCCGCTGCTGAAGGATACTGAATGCCTGGACCTGCCCGTCTTTTACAGAGAGGATTTCGCCATCGATAACTGTACCGTCAGGCAGTTCATCTTTCAGGAAATGCAGCTCAGGAAACTGATCGGTCACCAGTTCCTCACCGCGCGACCAGATAAACAGCTCTCCGTTTCTTTTGACGATCTGTCCACGGATGCCGTCCCATTTCCATTCTGCCTGCCATTCTTCTGTGCCGCCCAGGCTTGTTGGCTCGGCTTCCAGGGCATAAGCCAGGCAAAAAGGGTAGGGCCAGGAGTTATCTGTATTGACGTGTGCCCCGGCAATGAGCTCGTCATAGGTGATTTCTCCGGGGTTCCATTTGCCCATGATACTGTGCATGATCTTATTGCTATCGGTATCACTTTGTTTGGAAATGGCGTTGACCAGCATTTTATTGGATACCCCGATCCTGAAGTTACCTGAAATCAGTTTATTGAAGATAAAACGTTCCTGTGTGTCCAGATTATCCCAGGCATGCAGGATAAATTCCTTTTTCTCCTCATCCGTCTTTCCGTTCAGCGCCGCAAGGTCATTGATCCATTCATGCAGTTTTCTGTCCGTAGTATGTGTCGCAGGCGGGAGTACAAGGGCAATTGTTTCACTGAGGTCGCCCACACTGTGGTAACTCTCGGCAAAGAGCCATGCCGGGATTCCGCTCAGTTCCGTAGCCCATTGCCGGATCAGGGCAGTAGGAACAGGACGTTTTGGTTTTTTGCCG
>Ga0163161_10000529_pt1 | contig 31218 bp, 26 predicted proteins | sample S45metaG_FD_129847 | JGI IMG/M metagenome (GOLD analysis project Ga0163161, IMG submission 129847) | Switchgrass rhizosphere microbial communities from Kellogg Biological Station, Michigan, USA - S4-5 metaG | ecosystem: Host-associated > Plants > Roots > Rhizosphere > Soil | place: USA... | reverse complement strand
GATGCTAAAAGCGCTGAGGGTCCCACGTCCGGCAAAAACAGTTTCTTATGGGGCGGTGTCGTAACGGTTAACGAGCTTATCCGGCCTGACCAATCAAAAAAAGTGAGATTCACGATATCTACGGTACCCCCTGGCGACTGGCAAACAACCGCCTGGGGTCGCACCCCGGAAAGTCTCAAGGACCCATTACACTGGCGAGCAATGGTAATAGTGGACTCGGCAGGCGTGATCAAAGAATCGAACGAAACAAACAACACACATACTTACTGATGCCCGGCCGCAACGGCCTCAATTCAAAGGAGAAAACATGAATAACTCAGCAAAAACCCGAATAAAACTAGCAGTCCTTTTCGTCGTGGGCTTTGTTGCCTTGTCGCTTTCGTCCGCCTACGGGCAAATACCGACAGTGCCGCTGCATCGATTTACCGAGTTCAAGAACGATAGTTATCACTTTTACACTGCCGACCAGGATGAGGCAGCGTCATTTAAGACAAGATCCGGATGGGTATATCAAGGCATTATTGGCCATGTCTTTCCAGCATCGGCACATCCGTCGGGCACCGTACCGCTCTACCGGCTTGTCAAGGCTCAAAAATTCCAAACCAATCACCGTTACACTCTCGACAAGGCGGAATACGATAAAGCCATCGCGAGTCATGGCTGGACGGGCGAGGGCATCTGTTGCTACGTTTCCTCGAGCCAGGTTGCCGGTACAGTGGCGCTTCTACGTCTCTACAAAGATTGTAAAGTGCCAAGTGACGGCCTATTCGGATCAGGATGTGAAGGCGCGCTCGGCGGCGATCATAATTTTTATACCACTAATGGGCAGGAGAAATTTGATTTTATTGGCATAGGTTACACGTTTGTACGTAACGAGGGCTTTGTTTGGAAAGAGCCCACAACGGGCGCTAAGCCCGTAAAGATCGAGACGGGCAACGGCAAGTCGGCAAATCCCGATACGGTTTTGCTCAATCTCGATTGCACGCGCCAAGGAATAGGCGAATACAGATGCTCAACGCCGCGGGGTTATGAAACCTGTCAAAGCTACCTTAGCAGCGGGCTCGTCAAGGCCTGCACGTCGGCGGCGAATGTGAAAACGCAGGAATCGATCGATAAGCAGCTATTCGCTCTCGGATGCACACGATTCCTTGGCCGGGCAGATGAATTCATCTGTAAAACCCAAAACGGCCTTGACCTCTGTGAAACCTATCGAAAAAGCGGAATGTTGAAGAAGTGCATGATGGCGAAGGGTTGAGAAACAGATAACAACCGGAAAAAACGAGGAGATAACAAATGCGCCTCCCCGCCCCCCAAGCCGTGAGTTAGAAATGTATGAAAAAAAGAGGAGAAATCATGAACCAATTTCAAAGGTCGATCCTGCTCGTTGGCATGATCATGGGTACGTGTTTTTATTCGACCATGGCCCAGGTCGGGTTGCCGCAGCCCAATAGCCCGGTGAACAAGACCCCGGTTCCAAATAAGCTCCCGCCTAAACCTCAGCCTCCGGGCGAGTGGAGCTACGCCTTTGCACGTACTGCCGAGTCCGTGCTCAACACGATAAACGGCGGATCAATGAACCAGACGATAAGGGACCCGTACATCTCGGCGTCGATCAAAGACGGCCAGCCCGTTTATCACATCTTCTACCATCCGAAATACGTCGGCGACACGCCCTGGAAATGGAAGGCGAAACAGATCAATAAGCTCAACGAGGTTGTTGATTTCCTGAGTTACAAGAACAGTTTCAAGGACGAGCCGTTACACACCCAGGCCAAGGTCGTGATGGTCATCATCGGCGGTCAAAACACCTTTTTCATCTTTTACGTCAGCAGCTCGGATGCTGCGTTTGGCAAGCCTTCCTGGGAGGGTTTCTTGTCCCCAACGATCAAAGATGTCGAGGCAGCCGTCAATCAAAGCAGCGTCGGTAGTGACGGCATTCCGGTCGATGATTTTGAGATAAGCGGCACCGACAAAGGTTTTTACTATTTCTACAGGTCAGCCAAAACAAAAAGTTCAAGTAAGTGGGCCTGGGCCCGCGCTGAGACGCCCGAGGGTGCGTTGAAGTTTCTCAACACAAAATACTCCAACCAACCTGTCAAGAACGCGTGTATCGCCGCCGTTCAGGAACCGACGCAGGTCGTCTTCTATATCTTCTACCGCTGACGCCTATTCGAAACCAGATCAATAAAAAAACAAGGAGAAATAACCATGACCTTTCGAAACCTTAGAGCATTGAACTTAATTCTGTTAATGATACTTTCGGCCGCCTTCACCGCTGCGCTTAGGGCGCAATCGACCGATATCGACAATCCCACCGTTCTGACCGCCAATGTGATCGAGGGCGAAGGCGACGGAAAGGCCGAAACCTTTTACTACTCGTTCACAGCGATGAAGGGTGATGTAAAGGTGACCGTCGACGCAAAGACAGATAACTATTCGGTGATCCTGGACACAGCACTACTCGACGAAGACGGCGGTCAACTTTTGAGGATCCAAAACGTAGCGACCGATATCGGAAAGCGTGAGGTCGCAACCAAACATTTTGTCCGTGACCAGAAGGTGATCGTCCGCGTAGCCCTGCCAAAAGACGATCATCTCAAATTACTGAATTACAAAATAAAACTAGATGGCAGCGTGAAGGTTGAGGCGCCCGTCGTTCCCGTCGAAACGACACCTGCCCAGACGGCGGCGGTACCGGCAACAGCACCAGCTACTGAAAATCCGGCCGCCGCACCGGCCGCCTCCAACCCCGCCGAGTCGTCGGCGACGGCAGGCCCCGAGACGCCGAAAAAGACGTCGACAAAAACCAAGATCACGGAAAAGATCAAGAAAGAGGTGAAAAAGGCCATCAAGGACAAAGTACCCGACTGACGAATGTCTCGCCCGCAGCTACCGCAGAATTACATGAATATGCCAGCGAACAAATATGCCGGAAGTGTAAGTAGGGCTTGTAAAAATAACCACTATCGGATGTGGAAAAAATGAAAAACATACACCTTAAAAACGCGCGGCGCGTCCGCGCGAGACAAACTAGACCGGCAAGATGCCGGAGCACAAAAAATAAAGGAGATTGATCATGGATCGAACATCGATAAACACTCGTCGCATTTGGGCACTCTCGCACGCCATTCTCTTGAGCGTATTTTTTCTTCTTCCCTTAACAACGTATGGGCAAGACTATACTATTCAATCGTATTCAATAGCGACCGCCAAACCTGACCTGCAGGTGACGGAAATGAAATACTGGGCATCGAATTGCACCATGTATTTTCGCATCGCCAACAACGGCGCCGCGTCCGGAAAGTTTAACGTGTGGGTGGATTATTATCCGGTAGGTAAGGAAATAATGTCGATCCCCTATATGTACGCGAACACCGCATCGTGGGTAGAAAAGTCGATGTGGAAAACAAACTCGTACGGCCAGAAATACTGCGGCATGACGAATGTCACGAAGGTTCGATCTGTCGCAAATGCTCGATATCTGACCAAGTACTCAAACTACAAATACACGATCGGCGATCTTATTCAGACTGGAACGTCAACGCCGTACGGATGGACAGTGGTCGAGAGATCAGTCTATGAGCAAAGTGTGACCAACAATGAATTGGTGCTACCAAAATCCAGCGTACCCACTGTAACTACAAAGTATATAGCGGTATTTACTTACTAACCGTAAGCAGCCGTATTTGCACGATCGAGTTAGCCAAGCATTTTTTCGATAATGGCGTAACTTGCATCGATAGCTTCGGCGAGTTTGTCGGGTTCGGTGCCGCCGCCTTCGGCCATGTCGGGTTTGCCGCCGCCCTTGCCGCCGACTATCGGAGCGATCTCGCGGATGACGTCGCCGGCCTTAACGCGCTTTGTTAGGTCGTCCGAAACTCGGACGATGATGCCGACCTTGCCGTCGTCGGTGCGGCCAAGAATGACGACGCCGGATTTGAGCCGCGACAATAACGTATCGGAAAGCTGCCGCGTTCCATTCGCGTCGAGGCCCTCGACGATCTTGGCCACAACCTTGATTCCGTTAATGTCTTTCGCTTCATCGCCATTTGCGGATGCACCCCCGCCGGTCGCGATCTTTAGCTTGAGGTCGTCCATTTCCTTTCGGATGCGTTTGAGCTCGCCCTGAAGTTTTGCGATGGCGTTCGGCAGATTGTCGCGTTGGGTGTTGAGCTCCTGCAGCGAGGCGTCGATAAGTTTCTCGTCCTCGCGAAAACGCTCGAACGCGTCAAAGCCGGTGATCGCCCGTATGCGGCGAATGCCCGAAGCGATCGCCTCGTCGGAAGTGATCTTGAACGAGCCGATGTCGCCCGTCGCGCGCACGTGCGTACCACCGCACAACTCCTTTGAAAACGTACCTTCGCCGACGCTCAAGACCCGCACTTCCGATCCATACTTCTCGCCAAACATCGCCACCGCACCCGAACGCATCGCGTCCTCGATCGCCATCATGTTGGTCGTAACCGGCTCATTCTTAAGGACATACCGATTGACAAGGTCCTCGACCTCGCTCAATTCGCCCTCGGTCATCGGCTGGTAATGCGTGAAATCGAAACGCAGATAATTTGGAGCGACGACCGAGCCGGCCTGCTTGACATGGGTGCCTAGCACCTCTTTCAACGCCGCGTGAACAAGATGCGTCGCCGTGTGATTTCGCCGGGTGGCGTCGCGTTTGTCTGCATCGACAGTTGCCGCCACCGTGTCACCGACCTTCAACGTGCCTTTATCGACGGTGACCTTGTGAATGATCAAACCAGCGACCGGGGAATATGTGTCGGCGACGTCGGCCAAAGCGGTTGCCGACGACAGCTTGCCCGTGTCGCCGACCTGACCACCGCTTTCGGCATAGAACGGCGTCTGGTCGAGAATGACGCTTCCCTGTTTGCCCTCGCCAAGCTCATCGACCCGTTTCTCGCCATCGAGGATCGCGAGGACCTTGGCGCCAGGAACCTGAGTCGTTTCGTAGCCAAGGAAGCGATTGTTACCAACTTTATCCAAAACTTGCGAGTAAATACCCTTTTGAACGGTCAATTTTGCGGACGCACTTGATGAACCTCTTGCCACTGCGCTTAGTTGAATCAGTCGGTGCTTTTCCTCAAAGTCTCGGTTGAATTCCTCTTCCGAAAAAGCGAACCCTTTTTCTTCGAGAACGACCCGAATTAAGTCCTGTGGCACGCCATACGTATCGTAAATAACCGCTAATCCCTTGAAATCAAAATTGCCGTCGCGCATTTCAGTCATATTTGCGTCGACGAATTCCTCCAGTTTTACAAGCCCGACCGTGAGCGTATTCCCAAACCGTTCTTCCTCGAGCCGCACCATCTTGCCGATAAAACCCCGCTGTGTCTCTAGCTCGGGATATGCGTCGTGCATCATTTCGACCACGAGGTCGCAAACCTTATAAAAGAAAGCGTCCTTGAGGCCCAGATGCTCGCGGCCGTGATAGATGGCGCGGCGCATTATCTTTCGGAGGACATAATTGCGGCCCTCGTTGCCGGGCAGAATGCCGTCGGCGATCGCAAACGCGGTCGCCCGCGCATGGTCCGCGATGACGCGACAGGCAAATTGCTGCGATCCGTTGAGGTCTTCGTACGAACTCATCAGCTAGATAATAGCAGTGTCAGCACCCACACGTAAGTAGACCGGTGCGTGTGATGTGTATTGACAAGACCCGGCTCGTGGAAGAAAATTAGCGCACCGAATATTTGTGAACCGAGGGCATTTTCTCCCATTAGCCGGAGCTCGATCTGAGCGGCTGGTAAGGAGGGACATCATGAAAAACATTTCCGGACCGCTCGTTGCTTTGAGCTTGGCCTTGGGCTGCTTGTTTAGTGCAGCGGCCGCGGTCGGCCAGACGATCAACAAAACGTCGGTCCAATTCTTTTTACAGGTCCATAAGGGATACAAGGGTGATCCAGAGACCTGGAGTTGGACGCCGGAGATCAACTTTCGAGTTAACGGCCCATTCAAGGCCGGCGACCAAGTCGCGGTCGAATACACCTTACCCGGCAAAACCTGGAAATATGACTGTAATCCGCAGGACGCGGGTCCGTCGAGTGCCTGGGTCGGCGTCAGAGATTGCGGCCATAACGCGCCCGAGAGCGAAGCTGTGACCTACACCGGCCCGGTCGATTTTAAGATCATGCTCAAAAATGAGCTGGAAGGGAAAAACGCGACCTTATTTGCCGGGAAATTCAAGGTCGAAAAGTTTCACGAGGGCGTGGTCGATCTGCCCAAGTTCAAGAACAACAACGTCTATTACATCAACTACGATTGGGCGCTGCCGATCGCCTATATCTTTGACGAGCTGGTTTACAACTGGGAATATGCAAAGCCGATCGGCAATACTGACGTCCCCAATCTGAACGACTCGCGCCTCAGAGCGGCGTTTTGGTTCAAAGGCATGACAGGCGGAGGCGGCGTGGCGGACGTAGGCTACGGCAAGTACGAAGCTTATCTATACTACAAGGGCCGGATGGTCGCGGACGCGGTGGGCGAGATGTCAGGTTGCGAGGTTTTGAATCGTCCCGAGTCGAACCAGGATTCGCCTTATGGTTATTGTCTCAGAAGGTTCAGTTTCCAGCAGGCAATGCTTTGGGACAAGGGTCAATATTGCGCTCCCACCTGCACGTACTTTCCGATGTGGAAGAACCCGGGCGATTACGATATCAAGGTGCTGCGAAACGGGAAACTCGCCCGCACGGCAAAGTTCTCGTACGGTTCGGACTATAAGATCGTCGATAACGGCATCGGCAAACAGAACAATATGGGAACACTGCGTATCGTGGTTCCGGCGGCTGTACTAGGCGAGACAGACGGAACGTGGGACAAAAATGCGTGGAAGATCGATGCATTCTACGGGAATCCGTTGACCGGGTTTGCCGTCATGCCGTAGTGGCCCATGGAGTTGATCGGCCTAGAAGGAGGAACTCGCCGTCTTCCGCGTATCACTGATGTCGGGATCTTTGGTGGGTTTCAGTTATTAGGAGGTTGCATATGAAATCTAGGGTAGTACTTTGCGTAGCTCTCACTGCGGGCGCGCTTGTTATGTTGGCCCCGATCTCATCGCAAGCTCAATCGACGCCGGGTTCCGCGGTCCGGGCATTTTATAAATGGTACGTCCATGCTTTAACCCAAAACGTAATCGAGCCGCTGAGATCGGACAAGGCGATGGCGCGAAAATACGTGACCGCTTCATTTCTGCATCGGATCGAGAAAGCGATGGCTCGCGAAGAGGGCCTTAACGCGGACCCCTTCCTATCAGCGCAAGACTGGGACAAGAGCTGGGAAAACAATATCGTCATCGGCAAGGTATCCACGGCCGGTGCGACGTCAATCATCAACGCCGTCCTGCCAAGCAAGCAGATGGGCGATCAAAAACTAAAGATCGTAATGAAAAAAGAGGGTGGCGTTTGGAAGATCGACCAGGTAAACGACAGGAACATATGAGCAAACACCCGTGACCAGAGAATCGATCATCGCTATCGCAGCGATCACGGTATATATTGTTTGGCTCGTCGTCTTCGTACTCGTCGTCGAGCGCTGGCTTCGGCGGCTGGTTGAAGTGGTGTTAGGCGTTACTATCGAGCGCGAAATTAGCCGGCCGGTTGGCAAGGTAGAGCTTATTGACGCCTTGTTCCTGTTTGGTTGGAGGGTGGCCGAGCCCGTCGGCTTGGGCTTGCGTTTTACGGTAGGTTGCGTAAGGATCACTTTTTGGCTTTTGGCCCTGATCGTGCCCGTTGTAATTGGGGTCATAGCCTATGTATACTTCCGGTAAACAACAGACTCGTTTTCTTAGGTGGAGGACCCATTATGTTTGTCATTCGTAACGTGTTCAGGTGCAAGCCGGGCCAGGCCAAGGCCGTGTCTGAGAAGTTCAAGGCCGCGCATGAACATTTGACCGATCTCGTCAGCGACTCGCGCGTGATGGTCGATGAGGTCGGCCATTTTTGGACGGTCGTGGTCGAGGTGACTGTCGATGATCTCGGGGCATTTACCAAAGCGATGCAGGAACGCGGCGGCCGCGAAGAAGTGCAAAAGGCTATGGCCGGCTATATGGACATGGTCGAGAGGGGCTATCGAGAGATATTTCGGGTGGTTTGATCAGGAAACGCCCTTTGTGCGGTCCCAGCTTCCCTGAAGCTTCCTGAGCAGGACGATCTGCCCGGTGTGATAGGCGTTGTGGATGTTTTGCTGCGCGATCGGCGACCACCACGGCGCTTTGTATTGGTCGTTGACGGGCGAGTCCAGCTTCTCGTGAGTGATCACCTTTAGCTTTTCGCGCCACCCGTCCATTACCGCGAAAAGTTTCTGACACGTCCCGTGCCAGTCCGATTCTTCTGACTTAAACGTGCCCGTATTTTCGACATCCTGCGGCTCTTTCAGCTCGCCCCGATAACGCTGCAGCCAGCGCTCGTTCCAAAAAATGAGGTGATTGACCTCTTCCCAGATCGAGTTGTCGGCGCCGTCAGGCTTCCATGCAGCCTCTTCGGAGGTAAGGCCGTCGATCGCACTCTTAACTGCGACGAACCAATTGTTCTCGTCGTAACAGGCGGTGTGTTGTTCGATCAATACTTCTTTTGCTGACATACCTACAATAAATTCCCTGCTTTCTTGATCACATTCTCAACCGTAAACCCATAATCCGGAAACACATCCTCGGCCGGAGCTGACGCTCCGAATCGGTCGACGCATAGCGTGTCGCCGTGGTCACCGACGTATTTTGTCCAGCCGAGTGAGACGCCGGCCTCGATGGCGAGGCGGGCGGTGACGCAAGGCGGCAGAACGTCGTCCTTGTATTTTTGGGTTTGAGCGTCAAAGAATTCCCAGCAGGGCATCGAGACGACGCGGGTAGGCGTGCCGGCGGCGTTGAGCTTTTCGCGGGCTTCCATAGCGAGGCCGACCTCCGAGCCGGTGGCGATCAAGATCAAGCGCGGTGTCGCGGGCTTGCCCGTTTTTGTTTCGGCTTCTGCGAGCACATAAGCGCCTTTGTGCAGGCCTTTTGCATCGGCGAAACGTCGGCGGTCGATGAGCGCGACCTTTTGCCGCGACAGTGCGAATGCGGTCGGTGCATTGCCCCGTTTGAGCGCGGCACGCCAGGCTTCGCGGACCTCGTGGGCGTCGCACGGGCGGATGACGGCGAGATTTGGTATCGCACGCAGCGCACAGAGGTGCTCGACGGACTGGTGCGTCGGACCGTCTTCGCCGAGGCCGATCGAGTCGTGCGTGAAAACGTAAATTACTTGAATATCCGACAGGGCCGCGAGGCGGATCGCCGGTCGGCAATAGTCCGAAAAAGTCTGAAACGTCCCGCCAAACGGTATCGTCGAGCCAAACAGCGCCATGCCGTTCATCGCCGAGCACATCCCGTGCTCGCGTATGCCGAAGTGGATGTTGCGGTTCTGATATGCACCGTATTCAAAATCGCCCGACGTTTTGATGTAGGTGTTGTTCGACGGCGTGAGGTCGGCCGAGCCGCCGATCAGCGACGGAATGGCGCCGGCGATGGCGTTGATGACCTCGCCGCTGTAAGCACGCGTCGCCTTGGCCTCGCCCTTGTCGAATTTTGGCAAGCTCGATTCCCAGCCGTCGGGCAATTGGCCGCTGCGCGCTTGTTTGAATTCTGCGCCGAGGTTGGGCCGCGTCTTTTCGTACCGCTTGACCAGCGCGTTCCAATCTCGCTCCATCTTTGCGCCTTTCTTTACGCATTCGCGAAAATGCGCGAGCGCTTCCCTTGGAACATAAAATTTCTTGTTCGGCGGCCAGCCGAGATGCTGCTTTGTGATCTTTACGGCGTCGTCGCCGGGTGCGTCGGAGTGCGCCTTGTGCGTGCCCTGCGACGGCATGCCATAGCCGATGACGGTGTGCACGCGGATGAGCGAGGGCTTGCCTTTCACTTTCTGAGCGTCGCGAATCGCCCGTTCGATCGCCGCGAGATCGTTGCCGTCCTTTACCTCGCTGACATGCCAACCGGCGGCGACGAAACGCTTTGTCCTGTCCTCGGAAAACGCAAGGTCGGTCGAGCCGTCGATCGTCACCCGATTGTCGTCGTATAGATAAATGAGGCTGCCGAGTTTGAGGTGGCCCGCGAGCGACTGCGCCTCTGAGCTGACGCCCTCCATCAGGTCGCCGTCCGAGCAGATGCAGTAGATATAGCTGTCGACAACCGGAAACCCGCGTTTGTTGAATTTTGCCGCCAAATGCTCGCGTGCAATGCCCATGCCCACGCCGTTCGCAAAGCCCTGTCCCAAGGGCCCAGTCGTGACCTCGACGCCGGGCGTCAGGATGTTCTCAGGATGCCCCGGCATCTTGGAATGCAGCTGGCCAAATCGCTTCAACTCATCCATCGACAGGTCATAGCCCGTCAAATGCAGCAGCGAATAGATCAACATCGAGCCGTGTCCCGCGCTCAATAAAAACCGGTCGCGGCCGAACCATTTCGGGTTCTTCGGGTTGTGCCTGAGGAATTTCGTCCAAAGCACATACGCCGCCGGCGCCATGCCGAGCGGCAGGCCCGGATGGCCCGAATTCGCCTTTTGCACAGCGTCAAGCGAAAGCGTGCGGATGGTATTGATGCAGAGTTGGTCGAGATCTTGTTTTTTCATGTGATTTTTCTGTAGCAATTGCAGATATTTGTTCCAAGAATTCTTCTCGGATTCTTATCCAGTTCTGCGGCTTTGATAAGAACAAACTGTTCATTTTCGAGCTTCAATTCGACGTCCGCTGCCTGAAGCCCGACCGCAGATTCCGTTCGTGAAGGGGTTTCAACTATAGCGAACGATACTTTCGCAACTAATTTTCTGAAACGCAACGCCCGCAGTATTTCTCTGAGTCGCCGAAGTCTTGTCGAGTCACGTTCATTCGCAGCAAATCGCATTACAATTATCGGGCGGAAAGTGGGGTTCGATTCCGACATCATAAGCAAGTCGTCGATGACTGCCTGTGTCTGGCCCCAACTAACCAAACCGAAGCTATGAATAAATCGTTCGTCAGGTATCAGGCCAGCCACGGCAAAAGTATCTGATACCGTGCTTTTACAGCTATCAGGCAAGCCATCAACCCGCACGAAGACCGTCAGGTTGTGATACCCATCCTCTTTTGAAACGAGCAGCTTTATTGCGGGAGTACCAAAGCCGGAAACGATTTTACCGAGGGACGTGCCCCACGTATATGAAATCTTTTCCGGATGGTCGACATTCGAAAGCGCGACACGAAAGTCATTTGGCTCTCCGGGTGCCAGCATACCGGTGGGCTTGACAAACGAGACAGTCGGACAATTTTGTGACGACTGACCGAATGAAACGGTGCATAAAACCAGAAGAAAGAAAAAGATCAACGCTCTTCGTTGCATTTTTTGTAAGCCGCGTGATGCTGTTCGCGGGCCTGTTTGTAAACAGCGTGACACTTGGGATGATGCGCCAAAATAGTGCTGTGAGGCGCGGCCAATTTCTCGATGTTCTCTATTTTGCCAACACTTTCGAGCGCAAGCAAAACTGCTCCGCGGGAAGATGATTCCTGGGTGTCGTTGATGAGCAGATCGCGGCCGAGGACGTCGGCGATGATTTGTGTCCAGACGGGCGAATCGCGAAGCCCTCCGCCGGATGCGGCGATCTCTTTTATTGAGGCGACAGTCTTGAGCCGGTCGTGAATCTCGGCGAAGCGGTAGGCGACGGACTCCATCGCAGCCTGCAGGATGTCGACGGCGTTATGCGACGATGTCAGACCGGCGATCGAGCCTTTCGCCGATTCGTTATAACCCGTCGATCGTTCGCCAAAGAAGAACGGCATTAACGTCAAACCGTGTGCGGCCGCACCGCGGCGACGCATCTCGTCCTCGGCGTTTTTCGGCAAATGCAGGCGGTGTTTGAGCCATTGATAAAGGTTGCCGCCGTCCGACAATGCACCGCCGATGATCACACGCTCGCGGTCAATGCGATAGCACCAGAGACCATCGGGAATGTTTGCGGGCGCATCGCCGCGATAGGCGACGCGCATCGCCGCCGATGTGCCCACCATTAGCGCGGCCTTGTTTTTTGTCAGACAGCCAGAGCCAATGTTGTCGGCCGCTCCGTCGCCGATCGTCGGAAACCATTCAGAGTGTTTCAGCCGCGGCCAGCGGCGGGCGAAGTTTGGCGCGAGGTTGAAACGCTCTTCGCCATTTATCTCGGGCAACTGTGAACGCTTTATCTTTAAATATCTCAATAGTTCCGGGTTCCAGTCACTTTTTTGCTGATCAAAGATCCCCGTCGCCGAGGCCATCGAAATGCTCGTTGAAACGCTTCGCGTGAGGTGAAACGAAACATAGTCGGCAAACGACAGCCAGCGGTTTGTATTTTCAAATACCGCCCGGTTCTTCTTTCTTAGCCACAGCAGCTTGGCCGGCCAAAAGCTGGAGTGAAAATGCGCTCCGGTGCGGTTGTGCGTCTCGGTCTCGTCAAATCGTTCTTTCAAAACAGTCGTGTATTCGCGGCTCCGTCTATCGGCCCAGCCGAGAACGGACGTCGTCGTCTTGCCGCGATCATCAACACCGACGAGGCTGTGCCAGAATGCGCAACTTGCTACATACCCGATCTCAACCTTGAGCCGCGACGACTTTTTAAGAACGAGATCGATCGCGTCGGTCACATGGCCAAGCAGAACATCGGCGTCGATCTCAAAACCGCCATCCGCGATTGCCGTAAATGAATATTCGAACTTTACCGACATGCGCGGGACGAGATCGGCGTTGGCGTCATACAACGCGGCGCGGACGCTCGACGTGCCGATGTCGATAGAAAGTATCAGAGGCTGATGCAAGAGGAATTGATTACTTGCTGCTAGCAAGTAGCCGCTAGCCGCTAGAAAGAACCGGATGTTTTAACCGAAATTCTTCTTTATCCACCACCGCGCTCCGACGAACAAGAACCGGTAATCCTTAAGAAACTCGGGCGGCTTGCCCTCGAAGTAATGCCCGATGAACTGCAGTATCCAGCCGACGACGAAAAGGCCCAACGCTACCCGCCAAAGACCGCTGACAAAGAACGACGGAACGATCAGCACGACCGACAGCACGATCATCGGTATGCCGAAAGTGTGCATCAGTCGATTTATGGGGTGCTGATGGCTCTCGGAGTATTCGTCGATCCATTCATCCCACGTGCGTCCGCCCATCATAGGTTTCTCTCCTGCCCGTTTTGCCGACAATTCTACATCAGTTTCGCTTTCGATGCAGGAATTCGACGGTCAGGCCGTCGCCCAGGTCCCGCATTTCTTCGACCTTGAATCCGTCCAGAAGATCGCTCGGAAAGAAAGTGTCAGCATCATAAACCTCGACCGGCACGCGGGTGACGATCCATTTGCCGATGATCTCGCCAAATTCCTCGTATGTCTTGGCGCCGCCGATTATAAACACGTCCTTGACCAGCAGCTTTGAAAGCTCCACGACCTCATTGACGCTGCCGAGTCGCATTACCTCGGGCGGAACATCGATCATGCCGCCGCGGCTGAGGACGACGTTAAGCCGGTCGGGCAGCGGCTTGCCGATCGAGCGCCATGTGTTCGAGCCCATCACGACAGCGTGGGCGGTGGTCGTTTGTTTGAAGAATTTCAGGTCGGCCGAGTAATGCCATGGCAGTTTTCCGTCCTTGCCGATGGCATAGTTCTTTGAGATGGCGACGATGCCGATTATTGCCATTAGTTGATCGCTTTTCCTTGATAGACGACTATCTCCGAGCCGCGGGTGAACAAGACCGAGTATGGCTTTGCCTCGGTCAGAAATGCAAACTTCTCACCGTATGTGCGGCCGAAATCAACGTCGATGTAGGCGTCACTCGCCGCTGACAATGCCCATGTCGGATGCTCAACCAAATACTCGTCGGTGCGCGTTGCCGCTCGTCGCGTGTAGCCCCAGTAGTGTTCGACAAGGAAATGCTCAACCGAATCACTCGCTGGTACGCCGAGGTCTTCGCCGACCGAAACACGAATGCGGTTTTTGACCCCGCCTTTGGACCATTCGTATTCGATCTGATCGTCACCGCGTGTGTTTTTCATATCCCAAGTTTCATAAGGCTCACCATATGCGACGCGGGCGACTAGCGAGACCGCGGGAAGTGGAACGATCTCACGAATAAAAGTCACGCCTTGCCGTATTTCGCTTTCTAACGTCCGGCGGACATAAAAGCGGAGGTTCACCTCTTCAAAATTGATGTGGAACGGAATGAGAAAACCGAGCACACGCGTGTCGATGAACATGAACCCAACAAGACTGACAAAGCATTTGCCTTGATAGAGATCGAGCGTCGTGCCTGCAGGGATATACGGTGTGAGCAGCGACGGCTCGACCTCGTAATTTGCCATAATCAGGTCGCGCCATTCGGCGGTCAGGAACTTTCGCATCAAAGAATTATTCGTTTGTTGCCCGCGCGTGCGGTGATGTGCTCGCGGTCGAAATATTCTAGCAATGGAATGGCGTATTTTCGAGAGATGCCGGCGAGCTCTTTGAATTTTGGCACGTCGATAAGGCGATCGGCATCTTTATCGGCGTATGACCTGAGTTTCTGTTTCAGCTCATCTATGACGCTGCGCGAAAAATAGAATTCGTCCGTCACTTTAATGATGTCCCTGCTGTCGAGGAACCGCTGCAAGAATTTCCGGGCGTCCGACTCGTTGAACTTTGTGCCCGCGACCGCGTCGGCCAACGCGTCATCCAGTCTCGGGACTTCCAGCTTGCTGTTCGTATAAATAGATAATATTTTCTCGCTCAACCCCACTTCGGACGGCGAGAGTCGCGTCTGGTGCGCAGCAAGCCTGGCCGTTTCCTTATCGAGCGTCACGGTACCGTCCGTCGCCGCGACCGACAGGACACCATCCGCTATCTCTGGAGGTAGAAACGGAAACGCCTTATCGCGCAAGAGTTCTCTGGGCATCCCCTTGGCAAGAGGCTCTCGCTTGTGAAAGGCGGCCAGCTCGTTTTCGACCGATCGCAAGAGACCCTCGAATTCTGACGCAGCGACAAATTGTCCGCCGAGATCGACAATGCTCTTCGCGACGAGGTTCGTCTCAACCGCATCATCGAGGACAATATTCTTAAGCCCGGTTCGCGACCGAAGCTCGTTCTGCGTCAGACCCGACGCTCCGGCGTGTTTGATGAGAAGCCCGACTTTCGCACCGTGATCGTCATCGGCTGCCACTAGGCCGTTGAGGAATTCCCGGACCGCGTCGAGATCCCGTCGCCGGTGCCGCGCGGCGGTGTTGTCGATAACCGCACCGCCGGCGACCGTCGTTTGCGGAGAATAGCTTCGGATGATAAACCTCTCGCCGGGCACAACGGCGATGGCATCCTCGAGCCGCAGCTGTATCAGGTCTTTGCCGCCCGGCACGATCTCGCCTGCCTCGTTCAAGACTTGTATCCGCGCAAGCACCTCAGCAGTTCCGACATGCAAACGAATGCGCTGGCGCGACCTTAGGGCCTTTGGCGCGTTTGACAGGACCTCGACCTCAGAGTCAACGATCTGTATCGGACGCAAAACGTTGGGCTCGCTGAGCATCATTCCGCGAACAATGTCGCCGTGGTCAATGCCGCCGAGATTTACGGCGACACGCTGGCCGGCGCTCGCGGCTTTTACCAATCTGCCGTGTGTCTGCAGGCCTCGAACGCGGACGCTTTTGCCCGCCGGCAGCAATTCTAATTCAGCGCCTTCCTTGATCTCGCCTGACGCAAGCGTGCCGGTGACAACTGCTCCAAAACCCTTCATCGAAAAGCTGCGGTCGATCGGGAGACGAGTGACATGGTCGTGTTCTGCCCTTGCCAACGCGCCGGTCTGTGCAACAAGACCATTCTTCAGCTCATCAACGCCGGCGCCCGTTTTCGAGCTAACGGCGATGACGGGCGCGTTTTCTAGGAACGAACCAGCGACGAGCTCAGCGACATCGAGCCTTGCGAGATCAAGGGTGTCGAGGTCGACGAGATCGCCCTTTGTCAGCGCGATCAGGCCGCTTTTGACGCCGAGCAGGCGGCAGATATCAAAGTGCTCGCGCGTCTGCGGCATCACGCCCTCATCCGCCGCGATGACGAGCAGGACAAGATCCATACCGCTCGCACCGGCGAGCATGTTCTTGACGAACCGCTCGTGACCCGGCACATCGACAAACCCAAAATGCGTGTTGCCGACGCTCATCTCTGCAAAGCCGATGTCGATGGTGATCCCGCGGCGTTTTTCCTCGGGCAGGCGGTCGGCGTCAACACCTGTCAACATCTTGACGAGCGCCGTTTTGCCGTGATCGATATGCCCGGCGGTGCCGACGATTATTTCCATCAAAACACGCGACCCAACGTCCAAAACAGGATGACCGGCGGGGCCAGTGCGACCAAAATTACGAGCGCGGTCACAACAAGCGAATAAGCCCACGCCGACCTTCCGGTGCGGATGCCGAATATCAGCAGGAAAAGGCGCTTCAGCGAGAGCATAAAAAGCGGCGGGAACAACAGGCCGAAAGCTGTCGCCACCCAATACGCGGGTTCCGGAGCCGTACCGCCCTGTCCCGAGCTGCCAAACGCCATCATCATCATCACGCCGATGGCCGCGAAGAACGTAAACAGGCCAACTCCTAGCCCGAGAACATCGGTGATGAGAACGTAAGCGATGGCCTTACCGGGAGTTGCCCAGGCATTGCGCGTCAACCAAAAGACCTCACCGAGGACGACTGCCGCACACAGCACCAGGAATAGTGCAAACGCTATCCAGTCGGCGGGCATTTGAGACATTGAGAAGCTCCTTTTATGGCTTTGCGACTGTCTATTCGCCGTCGTATTGTTCCAGCTTGCGGTAAAGCGTCTTTCGGCCGATGTTCAACAGACGTGCGGCTCGCGATTTGTCGCCGCCGGCGTAGTCGAGCGTGGCCTCGATCACCTGTTTTTCGATCTCGTTCATGGCCGATGGAAGCTCGATCTCAAGGCCGATGGCACGGCCGTTGGCGGCGGCAGCGGCACGTTCCTGACGTGCGTGGGCCGAGGCCTCGTCCGCGCTGCGGGCGACGCCCGCGGGCAGGTCGTCAAGCTCGATCTGCCGGCCCGAAGCGATGATCGTGGCACGCTCGATGGCGTTCTCAAGCTCGCGAATATTGCCGGGCCAATCGTAATTTACGAGCGCCCGCATCGCTTCCTTTGAAATGCCAGACACGAAGCGGCCCGAGCGCTCCTTGTAACTTTCGAGGAAATGATAGACGAGCAGATGGATGTCCTCGATCCGTTCGCGCAGCGGCGGTAGCGAGATCGGGAAGACCGACAACCGGTAGAAAAGGTCCTTTCTGAAAGTGCCGGCCTCGATCGCCTGTTCAAGGTCGCTGTTGGTCGCCGCAATGACGCGAACGTCGGTCTTGATCACCTGCTTGCCGCCGACGCGGGTCAATTCGCCGTCCTGCAGCACACGCAGAAGGCGCACCTGCGCCTGCGGCGACATCTCGCCGATCTCGTCGAGAAAAAGCGTGCCGCCGTTGGCCTCTTCAAAGCGGCCTTGACGCTGGTTGCGGGCGTCTGTAAAAGCGCCTTTCTCGTGGCCGAAAAGCTCGCTTTCGAGCAGCGTTTCGGGAATCGCGCCGCAGTTTATCTTGATGAACGGCTTGTTCTCGCGGCCGGAGTTGTAATGGATGAGGTTCGCGATCAATTCTTTGCCGGTGCCCGACTCGCCGGTGACAAGGACCGTCGTGCTGGTGTCGGCGACGTTCAAGCCCAGTTCGATCGCACGCCTGATCGCGGGCGCCTGGCCGACGATCTCGCTGGTCTGGCGTTGATGCAGCTCGCTTCGCAAGCGCATGACCTCGGTCGAGAGCTGGTCGCGCTGTAGGGCGGTGCCGATCTGGTCGGCGATGCCCTCTACGAGCGCAATGTCGTGCTCGGCGAAAGAGCTGTCCTTGCTCCAGACAAATCCGAGCAGGCCGAACGCTTTGCCGGCGACATTCACGGGTGTGACAAGCGCCGCCTTGCCGCGAAGCTGCGTGTTGAAGAATAAACGCAGTGCCAACGGCAATTGCGAATCTGCCAGCTGCAGCGTCTTGCCGTCGCGAAGAAGTTCGCCGAGGGCCGCGAAGGTGTCGACGGCGAGAGACTTATTATGCTGCTCGATCATCCGCAGCACCTTGCCTAGCTTGATGCCCTCGGCAGATTTGAATGATTCGAGCGAGATGCGCGTTCCGCTCTGGTCGAGGACACCGAGCGCGCCGTAATCGGCGCCGACGAGGCCGATCGCCCGTTCCAGCACCCGGGCAGAAACTTCCTTAAAATCCGAGTGCGAGTTCAGCGTGTTGGCGATCTCGAGCAATGCATTCGTCCGGCGTGTTTCCTGCTCCTGCGTGACATAGAGGCTCGTGTATTGATAGCCGATGGCGAGCTGCTGGGCGATCGATTCGAGAAAGACGACCTCTTCGTCGAGCCATTGCCGCGGCTTGTGGGTATCGTGCAGGCCGAGCAGGCCCAGGACCTTGCCGCTCAACATGATCGGAATTATCAGCAGCGAACGTGTCTCGAGCGCGCGGGCAAAGAATTTGAGCGTCGGGTCTTTGATCTTGGCGACGTCGTTTATGCGAACGGGCCGCGTTATATCGAAGCGCTCGGCGAGCTTTGACGCGTCAAACGGGATCGTCGTGCCGAGGCTGACCGGGACCGACTTGTCTTTTCGCCACTCGTGGCTGATCGAAAGGTCGTTGCCGTCGCCGAGCTGCAGGAGGTCGCAGCGGTCGGCTTGCAGCATCCGGCCGATCTCGGATACTACGACGTTGAGGAACCGTTCGAGATCAATGTTGGTGGGCAGGTCGCGGGCGAGACGCTGGATGATGCCCTCGCGGGCCTCGTGCATCATCATCTTTCGTTCGAGTGTCAGCGCGGCGGGCGTGGAGTCGGCCTTCATCACTCGTTACTGTGCCGTTTTCGAACGGGTAATGTCAAGTTGACACACACTGCTGAGATCGTGTGTATTTTCGCGTCAGTGAGGACGATTTGAGGGCGGCAGCGGATTCCTGGTGTTCGTTTCGGGTCTCCTCGCCGTATTTGTGTTCCTTGGGGCCGAATTGGAGTTCGAATTTGCAGTCGCATTGGCGCTTGAATTTGCATTGGCGTTCGAGTTGGTCTTGTTCGTGTTGTTGGGCGCGACATAATCCAGCCTCTGCCGGCCTGCCTCGGCATCGTCGAGCAACTCCTGGGCGCGGATGTTTTCAGGATCTATCTCAACGGCCTTTTTCAACGGGTCGATCGCCTCGCGATATTTGGCAAGCCTTATCAGTATGCCGCCGAGTTCGGTGAGGTACTCGATCTCCTCGGGCTTGAGCTTGACCGCCTGGCGAAAGGCCTTCTCTGCCTCTTCGTCCTTTAGTAACTTGGCGTATGCACGGCCGAGGTTGAACCACGCGGCGTCGTCATCGGGCTTGGCGTCGAGCCATTTCTTATAGGCATCGACCGCTTTCTCGAATGCCTTTTGCGAATTGGGTTTTGCCTTGCTCGTGTCCTCGCCGATCACCTGATCGCCGGACTGGTGCGCGGCCATCTCGAGCAGCGAATATGCGATGCCGAGCTTGAACCATGCCTCAGCCAGGTCTGGATCGAGCTTGACCGCCTGTTTGAAGGCAGCGACCGCCATGTCGACTTGGTCCTCATCGAGCAGCCGGTTTCCTTCCGCGAGGGCAATATTGGCGTCGGTAATGTTGGCGAAAGGGTCTTCCGCAATGTTAGCGTTTTCGGCGTTTGAATTTGCGGTGTTGCGCCAGCAGCCCACAGCGGAAAGCGCGAGAACTATGAGCACCGAAAATGTCAGAAACCGCTTCATATCAGCCCGGCGGAAAAATGAACGGCCGGCCGGCGAGTAAATGCACGTGAAGGTGAAACACCGTCTGCCCGCCGTCGGCATTCGTGTTTACGACCACTCGATAACCGTCCTCGGCAAATCCCTTATCGCGTGCGATCTGGGCGGCCGTTAGCAGCAAGTGGCCGAGCATCTCCTTGTTAGTATCCGATGCCTTGTCGAGCGAATCTAGATGCTCTCGCGGGACGATCAGAATATGCGTCGGCGCCTGCGGGCTGAGGTCGTTAAAGGCGACGCAAACGCCGTCCTCAAAGACCTTTTGCGACGGTATCTCGCCGCTCGCTATCTTGCAAAAGATGCAGTCATCCGCAGCCATAACACGTATAAGCTATTACAGCACAAACGCTTGCAGTTGTTAAGTTTTTAGCGTGCGGATTCGGTCGCGGCCTCGGCGATGTTCTCGGTGATACGCTCGATGTCGGCTCCAAGGGAGCGAAGCTTGCGCACGATCGTCTCGTAGCCGCGGTCGATGTGATAGACGCGATCGATCGTGGTCTCGCCCTTGGCACATAGCGCCGCGAGAACAAGCGAGGCGGATGCCCGCAGGTCTGAGGCGATTATGCGTGCGCCCATTAGTTGCTTTCGGCCGCGGACCACCGCCGTGTTGCCCGAGATGTGGATGTCGGCGCCCATCCGAATTAGCTCTGACGCGTGCATAAAGCGGTTCTCAAAGATGGTCTCTTTGATCGTCGATTCGCCATCGGCCTGCGTCATGAGGGCCATGTATTGGGCCTGCATATCAGTTGGGAAGTTTGGGTGGGGCTCGGTCGTAACATCCTTTGAGGTCAGGCCGTTCGAGCATTTGACGAGCAGGGTGCTTTGGTTCAACTCATCGATCTCGACACCAGCCTCGCGCAATTTGTGAATGACGGCGGTGATGTGCTCTGGCCGGCAGCTTTTTATCTCGAGCTCGCCGCCCGTGATCGCAGCCGCGACCATGAACGTGCCCGTCTCGATGCGGTCGGGAATAATGGTGTGCTCGGCCCCGCCGAGGGCCTCGACGCCCTCGATCTCGATGGTCGGCGTGCCGTCGCCCTTGATACGAGCACCCATTTTGTTTAGCAGCTCTGCGAGGTCCTCGATCTCGGGTTCCTGTGCAGCGTTGCGAATGACGGTTTTGCCGTCCGCGAGAGCGGCCGCCATCATTACGTTCTCGGTGCCGGTGACGGTGACCTTTTCAAAGTCGACAATATTTCCTACGAGCCTTCCTTTTGGAGCACGGGCGACCACGTCGCCTGCCTCGAGCGAAACTGTCGCACCAAGCTGCTCAAACGCCTTCAAATGCAGGTCGATCGGCCGCGTGCCGATGGCACAGCCGCCGGGAAGGCTGACCTTTGCCTGGCCAAAGCGCGCGAGCAAGGGCCCCAACGCAAGAACGCTCGCACGCATCGTCTTGACCAGCTCGTAGGGGGCTTCAAAGAGCTGAACATTATTCGCGCGGACCTTGTGCGTCCGCAATTCAGGCGTCAGGACAGTCGCACCGAGGTCCTCGAGCAGCCGCCGTTGCGTAATGAGGTCCTTGACGTACGGCACGTTGTGCAGCGTGACGGTTTCGGGCGTGAGCAGCGTCGCGGCGAGGCACGGCAGGGCGGAATTCTTGGCTCCGCCGATCTCGATCTTCCCCCTAAGCGGATTGCCGCCCCGAACCAGGAATTTGTCCATATTGCCACCCTTACCGACCGTTTCGGCGGTGCCATGTAGAAATCGTTATGACCCTGAAAGCAAAAGCTTATCATAACCCGCCCCGGCGGCGTTAATTTTTTCGTAACACGACGCGCGGGCGGGGAGGCCGTTTTTCTGCAACGCCAACACAATCTTTTACCATCAAAACAATAGCTTCAGACGTGCTTGTAGTTGGATTGCTATAGTGGATCTGTTTGAAGCGATTGCCCCGGCCGGACAACCCTCCTTCTGGCCGGGGCCTTTTATTTCCTGATCTTCTCGAGCAGCTTTTCTATCTGTTTTGTGTGCCGCAGCTCATGGCCGCCGAGGATGGCGAGCCATTCGGCAGCGGTGATGTCGCCAAAGTACGGGTGAGGGAATTTGTGGGCTGAAAGGTCGTAACGCTCAAGGTCAGGGCGCATATCATCGAACAGCTTTTTATTGGCGTCCATTCTCTCAAAGGCCTCCATAAGCGAGACATCTCCCGTTGGATGGACGCGGTCCGGGGCCTCGAGCCGCTGGGTGCTTACCTGTTCGGACCGCTCGGCAAAGAGCGCCGACAGCTCGATCCGGCCGTTCGAGAGTTTGCCGTCCTGTTTGGCCTCATTCAGCAGCTTTGTGCAGATCCGTGCGGTGCCGAACTCGACCATCGTCAAATGCTCGACGATCTGCTGGATCGACCAGGATTCACTATCGGGCGTAGCGGTCGCCTCATCGGTCTTGATCGTTGCCAGGACGCCGGCGAGACGCTCGCGGACGGAGCGATTGGCTGAATAGATATCGGCGATCGTGTCAAATTTCATATTACTTTGGCGTTGGCGCAGGTGCCTGGGCCGACAGAACGAGGCGGTGCCATCGGGCAAAGCTCGTGACGTTGTCCGATTCGCGGACAAATCGCATCATAAATGCGGTCTTGAAATAGAGCAGATCGTCGGATGTCCAGTCGATCTCTACGATCGGATTGTATGAAACAAGCTCGCTCTCGTCGGGCAGCGTCGAAAGCTCGACCGGTTGGGCAGGCGTTGGCGAGGCAGCGTTGTCGGGCAGCGAGTTGGACGATTCCAACTGGTGAAGGCCTCGATCATAGGCGGCCGACGAGATCAAAAGCTGGTTGCGAAGCGGAACGGCGGCCTGTGTCGGGTTGGTGCCGGCTGCGTCGTATATCCTGATCTGTGAGTCGCGCCGCCGCTTCTCAGGATGCTGCGGGTCAGTTCCCACTTCCACAGAGAACGCCACCGCAACCTTGCTCGAATCGGGCGCCCACACCGGCAAGATCGACGTCTGGTTGTCGTCGAGGCGGCGTTCGCGCCCGTTCTTTTCGATAACGCGCGGTCGGCCCTGGGGCACGAACATCTCACCCTTGCCGGCGGCGAGCGCCTCAAAATATTTCCACTCTCGCATCGTTGTCGCCAAGGCCGCGAGCATCGCGCTGTCGGGCGACCAGACGTAGTAGAAATAGATGAGTCCTTCGTTCTGCGTGACGGGTTTTACGCCGCTGCCGTCTGCCGCGGCGATGTAGACCTGCTCCGTGCGAAACACCAAAATGCCCGTCGGTGCGGGCATCGCCGGAGCGGCCGGTGTCGCGACGCCGATCTCTGTTTCGTCGCCGACAGATGCTGGCGGTGTCGTAGAAAGTTCGGTTTGCGGCACGCGGAGCATCGCGACAAAAGCCAGCGTGTTCGAATCGGGCGACCATTTGATCGACTCGGGAAAATGCACCGCCATCATGTCGGACGTCAGCTTTTTCAAAGCCTTGCCATCCGGCGTATACATGTCGAGACGGTATTCCGAAGGCGCGTCGATCACGCGGTGATAGACGGCTAGAACGTGCTGCTTGTCGGGTGATTCGATCGTACGGTCGAGCAGCTCCTGCGGACGAGACGCATCAAAATCGGTTTGCACGGCGGCATTACGGTCCTGGGCGACGTTCTTGGTATCGGTCGAGGGTCCGGGAACGTCGGCCTCATACTTATAATTCAGCCGCACGGCAGGCACGCCACCGATGGCGATCGGCTGCTTATTTGCCGCAGGCGCAACGCCTCCCCCGCAGCCACCAAGAAGTGCAGCCGCCAGCGCAAGCACCAGCCCCGATCTGAAGGTCGCGCTATATTTCGCCATTTAGATAAGCGTGATACAGCCGCTTTTGTTCGTCGCTCGGGGCATCGACAGGAACTATCGAATAATCCTTTCGCGGGTCGGCGCCGAGCGTGAATGTCATGTCCCGCAGCTTGTCAAAGCGAAAGAGCGTGAGCTTTATCTTGTCGCCCGATTTTCGCTCGCTAATATAGTTGTCGAGGAATGCGATGCTCGCCCGAAATCCGTCGACTGCGATGATCTGGTCGCCGGTGTTGAGCCCCTGCTCGTAGGCCGGCGTTCCGACCGGCACCGAGCGGATCGACAAGCGGCCGCCATCCTCGCTCATATCGGCACCGATGTAGGCTTTGCCCGGATCGGCATCGCGCACGTTGAGCTGCAAGCCGATGCCGCTTAGGATAGAGTTGTAATCAATATCTGCGCGTCCGCGAACGTACTTTGAAAAGAAATCGTCAAGGCTCTTGCCCGCCGCGAGCTCGGCCGCCTTTTGAAAATCCTCAGGCGTATAGTTCTTGCCTTTCTTGAAGTATTCAGTAAATAGGTAACGGAGCACGTCGTCGTACGATTTCGCTCCACCCGACGCCGTGCGAATGGCGATGTCGAGCATCATGTTTACCACTTCCCCCTTGTCGTAGTACGAGATTTGGTTATTTATGGCATTTTCATCTTGCCGATAGTACTTGATCCAGGCGTCGAAGCTGGCTTCCTCGAGGCTTGTCTGAAAGCGGCCGGGCGTTTCCTGAAGGCGTTTGATTTGCGCGGCCTTGCCATTTAGAAATTCCTTGTCGGTGATCAAGCCCGCGCGGACGAGCAGCAATCCTTCGTAATAAGCTGTTCCACCCTCGGCGACCCAGAGCAGTTTGGTGTAATTCTCGTGCTCGTAATCGAACGGCCCGAGCGCGTCCGGCCGGACGCGTTTTACGTTCCAGTTGTGAAAGTACTCGTGAGCAACAAGGCCGAGAAAGCCCTTGTATCGGGTCTCGTTCTTGAACACCCAACGATTTGTTTGCAGAGCGGTCGAGTTTAGATGCTCCAAACCGCCGCCGCCACGCAAATTGAGAATGAACGTGTAATCGTGATACGCCAGCTCGCCGAAGATCTTGTAACCCTCCTCAACGATCTTTGCCACGTCAGTCGCGATACGGTTCAGGTCATAGTTGCCCTCGCCCGTAATGACAAAGCGGTGCTGCTTGCCCTCGACGTCAAAAGAGATCTCTTTGAAGTTGCTGACCTCGAATGGCGAGTCGTAAAGGATGTCAAAATTCTCGGCGCGGAAAGTGTTCGGCTGCCCATCGATCGCGGGAAGGCCGGTCGCGATCTTCCAGCCATTGTAAGGAGCGACCCTGACCGTCGACGGCGCGCTTAGCTGGTCTTTTACAAAGAAGAGCAGGGCCGCGTTATTCCAGAAGCCATGTTCATCGTTAAGCTCGTTGGTGCGGACGGTCAACTCATTGGAATAAACGCGATAGCTGACGACGATCTCTTTCGCTCCCCTGGTGTCGACCTGCCATGTGTTCTTGGTTGTTTTGGTCCATGCGAGATCGGCCGCGCCGGCATCTTTCACGGCAAAATCCTGCACGTGCCGGGCAAATTCGCGCACGAGATAGCTGCCCGGCGTCCATACGGGCATCTTGAGCTCGACTTTCGTCGGCATCTTGTCCCATTTGACCCGCATCTCGACCTCGAGGAGGTGCGTCCACGGCTTTGACATCGAGACTGTGTAAACGATGTCGGGCGGAGCTGCCTTTGCCACTACGGCCGGCGTTTTTGAGGCCCGAGGTTTCTTTTGAGCGGGCGTTTCCTGGTACATAGAAAGAACTGTGACTACGGCGAGCAATATTATAACTTTTGAGATGAATTTACGCGGCATTACTTCTTGAACCCCTTGATGCGGTGGTATCGTTTATTGTCCTGCTATCTTACTAAATTTTCTGGCCTTACGCAGTTTGCCTTCGGGCGGCCGGACGCGTGAATGAGCGTAGACGAACCAACGGAAAAGACAGGCAAGCAACGCGGCGAAAAGTTTTTCACAACGCCGCTTTTGCTGGTATTCATAACGGTCCTGATAGACCTGATCGGGTTTGGGATCGTCATCCCGATCCTGCCGCTTTATGCCCAGAGCGAGCTCTTTCACGCGTCGCCGCTGTGGATCGGGCTGCTGACATCGATCTTCTCCTGGATGCAGTTCATCTTTAGCCCGATACTCGGGCAATTGTCAGATAAATACGGGCGTCGACCTATATTGTTCATTGCCCTATTGGGCTCGGCGCTAGGTTATTTTGTGGTCGGCGCGGGTACGACTTTTGCCGTCATTTTCCTCGGCCGGATGATCAGCGGCATCATGGGCGGGAGCATATCGACGGCCCAAGCCTACATCGCCGACGTCACCACGAAAGAGAATCGTGCGAAGGGAATGGGACTGTTCGGCGCTGCTTTCGGCATCGGGTTTATCCTCGGGCCCGCTCTCGCCGGTGTGCTGAGCAAATACGGCATCGCCGTGCCGTTCTATTTTGCGGCCGGCCTGTCGCTGGCGAATGCCATCGCGGTTTACTTTTTTCTGCCCGAATCGTTGAAGCCCGCGCTGGAACAAAAGGCCCAACGACAGGGCAAGATCGCCGCGGCACTCGAAACCTTGCGCGAGCCGCACTTTGCCACGATCGCGGCTGTCTATTTTCTGCTGATCACGGCGTTCTCGATCATGACGACGGCCTATGTGCTGTTTACGTCGTTCGTCTTTGGCTACAACGCCGAGCAGAATGGGTATCTCTTTGCATTTGTCGGGATTATCTCGGTCGTGATGCAGGGCGTGGTGTTTGGCTTTGCAGCAAAGCAATTTGGCGAATCGCGCCTCGCTGTCGTGGGCTGCATCGTGATGACGCTCAGCCTATTTGCAACGCCATTCTCGTCACCGGCCTTTGGCGGATTGGCTGGCCTCCTGCTCGTCTCAGGCATGGTCGCCGTCGGCAACGCCTTTGCAACGCCATCTCTCACCAGCCTCGCCTCAAAAAACGCCGCCGCTCACGAGCAAGGTCGCGCTATGGGCGTGATGCAGTCCGGCGCCAGCCTCGCCCGCGCGATCGGTCCGATGATCTGCGGTGTTTTGCTGAACAACTCGGCGAACGCGATCGACACGTCCACCGTCTACCGCACTTATTGGGCGGCAGCGGGGCTAATGTTCATCGCGTTTCTGACAGCACTGTTTTTTCTTAAAAATATCCGCACCGCAGAGGCGACAATGTGACATAAAAAACGCCCATCGCGGCCGCGGCGTTTTGCCACCACTTCCGCATTAAACCGACATCGACACTGCTCTTCCAAAACGTCGACATCGACAACGAAGGCGTAATGCACCTCGACCTAATGAACACCGTCACCGTGACGCGCGGTGCGAGGTAAAGGGTTCATTGTTGCGAAATGAAGAAGGCCGCTTCTATGACGCCTCGATCGGCCAGGACTTTATCCTTGTATTAGACCTCGGACGGCGGGCCTCCCGCCAAGTGAAATGAATCACCACACGCGGAAAAGACCACCGGACAACGGCGCTAGAATTTGTTGCGGTTAACTGTCCTCGGGGGCTAGCCCGAGTTAGGTTTTTGTTGAACAATGCGGCTGTTTGGTGTAGCCTATTTGAAGTGCGGGATCACACGCATCTCCCATGGCCCATTCTCATTCGCGATTGAAACACTCTCTATAGTCTTTATCGTTTGCGCAAGCTGGTAACCAAGAAGTCGTAACCGGGGATCCGACATTTTGTCCAGTGCGGATCTATCAATCCAATCCAAACTTCGGTCGTGACATCATACATCTCAGGCACGCTGCTATTCCTTTTGCTGATACTCGCTTTAAACGGTGGGTCTACCAGTAGCGCCCGTTCGAATGCATATCTTGTTCCAGCCAGTCGTCAACTGACTCTTGTTCAGTCTCCAACTCCAACACCGACGCAATCGCCTAATCCGCCTGCGCCGATCCTAGGCGTTTACCCAGATACGACACTATCTCTGAGCGGCAACACAGTGGTGACGCCAAGTGCCCCGCCCGTTGATACGGCGAGTATGAGCGTCTCGTCACATACCAGTCTGAACGGACGCCTGACAGCCGACCCGGTCACGGGAGTAGTCCGCATCACGAACGCGCATCCCGCAAAACTGCCGCCGGGAACGTACACGGTGACAGTCAAAGCATTCGGGCGGGGCGGGACGGCGACGACGACCTTCAACCTGACGGTAACTACGATGGGCTGTGTAGGCACTTCAGGTTTTAACGACGGCTCCAACGTCAGCGTCGGTTATTCCCAATACTCAGTAGCACTCGGTGACTTCAACAAAGACGGAAATCAGGATATTGCGGTCGTCCACCAAAACCCGGACGGGGCATCGATCCGTTTCGGGGATGGGACGGGCAACTTAAGTGGAACTACATCAGTACCGGTCGGCAGCGTTCCGACGTCGATAGCTGTGGGTGATTTCGACGGCGACGGTAACCAAGACATTGCGACCGCGAATGGAAGCACGAACACAGTCTCGATCCGTCTAGGGGACGGAACCGGGAACTTCAGCGGAACAACAGCGGTCATAGTGGGCAGCAATCCATACTCGGTAGCTGTGGGCGACTTCAACGACGACGGAAAGACTGACGTTGCCACTGCGAACCAAGGCTCGAACACCGCCTCGATCCGTTTGGGTGACGGAGCAGGCAACTTTAGTGGAACGACGGATGTCGATGTCGGAAACAGCCCGACTTCAGTAGTCATTGGCGACTTTAATACCGACGGGCATCAAGACATTGCAGTTGCCAACTCTGCGAGCCCCGGGACGGTGGCGATCCGGCTGGGAGATGGGGCCGGTCACTTTACCGGAACGACGAATGTTCCGGTGGGTCCGTATCCACGCTCGGTAGCCGTCGGCGACTTTAACGGCGACGGAAACCAAGATATTGCCGTCGCCAATTATCAGCCGGGTACAGTCTCGATCCGTTTGGGGGATGGAGCGGGGAACTTTACTGGGGCAACCGATGTAAGCGCCGGTCTTTCACCGAGGTCGGTAGCAGTCGGCGACTTTAACAATGACGGGAGGCAGGACATCGCAGTGGCGGCCGAGAGCCTTGCTTTGATCGTTATCTCTTTTGGCGATGGGGCTGGTAACTTCAGCGGAACAACAGCGGTAACTGTCGGCAGCGCCCCGCACTCGGTAGCCGTAGGTGATTTTAATCAAGACGGTCGCCAGGATATCGTCGCAGCTAACAACAGCTCGACCACAGCCGCGATCCGTCTGGGCACATGCTTTCCCGCGCCCACTGCGAGCCCGATACCAACGCCCACTCCGGGTCTAACTCCGACACCTTCTCCCCTGCCGACGCCGACGACAACCCCGCCGTGCGATCCCGCTGGGCTTGATCAGACATTCAATGGGACTGGTAAGGTAGTGACCTCGTTCGGTAACGGCGATGACATCCCTTATTCTGTCGCGCTCCAATCCGACGGGCGGATAGTGGCTGTGGGCGTTAGCTACCAAGACCAATATTTTCGACGTTTTGCCCTCGTCCGTTATAACGTTGACGGGACGCTTGACAACACTTTCAACGGCACAGGGAAGGTAACAACGTCATTCGGCCCGGTCGCCGAAGCCCGATCAGTGGCTATCCAATCCGACGGGCGGATAGTGGTGGCTGGTCGCAGTTACAGCGGCATATATGATCAGTTCGCCATTGCCCGCTACAACGTGAACGGTACCCTTGACACCACTTTCAACGGCACGGGTGCGGTGTTTACGTCCTTAGGCACCGGAAACTCCGGAGCTAGCGCTGTGGCGATCCAGCCGGACGGGCGGATAGTGGCGACTGGCTACAGCTCCAATGGCGCAAATGGCGACTTTGCGCTCGTCCGCTACAACACGGACGGAACGCTAGATACCACATTTAACGGCACGGGAAAGGTGATGGTTGCAATCGGAGGCGGTGAGGATGCCGCCTCTTCCGTGGCGATACAATCCGACGGCCGGATAGTAGCGGCTGGCTACAGCCTTATCGGTTCACACAATAATTTTGCTCTCATTCGCTGCAATCCTAATGGGACGCTTGACACAACATTCAACGGTTCAGGAAAGGTGACAACATCCATTGGCGGCATCCAGGATGTAGCTTGTTCCGTTGGCATCCAATCCGACGCGCGGATCGTAGCCGGAGGTCCGAGCATCAACGGCACGAATTACGACTTTGGTCTGGCACGTTATAACCCTGACGGGACGCTCGACACAGCATTCAATGGCACCGGCAAGGTGACTACGGATTTTGGTTCTTATGATTTCCTTTACTCCGTCGTGATCCAAACAGATGGGCGGATTGTAGCAGCGGGCGCCAGCAACGGCGACTTCGCCCTCGTCCGTTACAATACGGATGGCACGCTTGATACAACATTTAATGGGACTGGAAAACTAACGACGCCGGTGGGAACCAGCGAGGATGACGCCAATTCACTCGCGATTCAGCCCGATGGCCATATCGTCGTTGCGGGCCAAAGCCGCAATGCCTCAAACTATGACTTTGCGTTAGTCCGCTATGGCGCCCCGTGCGGGACGTCAACGCCCACGCCAACGCCGCCGCCCGCACCGACGCCGACCTCAACGCCGACACCAACCCCGACACCGACGCCAACACTGACCCCGACCCCGACACCAACACCGACGCCAACGCTTACTCCGACACCGACAGCCACGCCGACGCAGACGCCGACACAGACGCCGACACCGGTGCCAACTCAAACTCCCACGCCGACGCCGACGCCAATTCCGACATCAACGCCGGCGCCGACGCCCACACCGACGCAGATACCGGTCGTGACGCCAACGCCGAGCCCAACTCCTTCTGGGCGAACGTTATTCGATTTCGACGGCGATCATAAGGCCGATCTCTCGATATTCAGACCGAGTGTCGGTGAGTGGTATTACCGGCGGAGCTCGAACGGCCTGGTGAACGGGGCACAGTTTGGGGCGTCGACCGATGTGCCGGTGCCGGCTGATATTACGGGTGATGGCAAGACGGATATCGCGTTCTGGCGGCCGTCGACGGGTGAGTGGTTTGTGCTGCGGAGCGAGGATTCGACATACTACGCATTCCCGTTCGGCTCGACCAACGATATCCCGAGACCGGCCGATTATGACGGTGACGGAAAGAGCGATCCGGCTGTTTACAGGCCGAGCATTTCGACGTGGTTCATTTTGCGTTCGAGTGATGGTGGTGTGACATCGGTGCCATTCGGTATCAGCTCGGACGTGCCGGTTCCGGCCGATTATGACGGCGATGAAAAAGCCGACGTTGCCATTTGGCGTTCCGGTCCGGGTGAATGGTGGGTCTATCGCAGCAGCAATCAGACGGTATTTGCCACCCAATTCGGCAACTCGGCTGATAAACCGGTGCCCGGCGACTATACGGGCGACGCCAAGGCTGACGTGGCGTTCTATCGCCCATCAGAAGGCAGTTGGTATGTGATCAGAAGTGAGGATTCCAGCTACTATGCCTTCCCGTTCGGAATCTCGACGGACAAGCCTGTCCCGGCCGACTATGACGGCGACGGCAAGTTCGACGCAGCGGTCTTTCGTCCGTCGGAGACGAACTGGTACATCCTAAAATCGACCGGCGGCGT
>Ga0163161_10000528_pt1 | contig 31219 bp, 21 predicted proteins | sample S45metaG_FD_129847 | JGI IMG/M metagenome (GOLD analysis project Ga0163161, IMG submission 129847) | Switchgrass rhizosphere microbial communities from Kellogg Biological Station, Michigan, USA - S4-5 metaG | ecosystem: Host-associated > Plants > Roots > Rhizosphere > Soil | place: USA... | reverse complement strand
TTTAACTAACCAAATTCCTAACCTAATATGAAAAGAAGTTTATTCTCTTATGGTGGCTTTGTCCGCCTGGATTGGTACATGCTTCAAAAAACGTTTTTGAAACGCAAAGTCTTCTCCGTTATTTTTACTTCCATCACCTTAATCTTACTTTCCTTTCAGCTCAATGCCCAGGAGCAAACAGCAGTTACCGGAACAGTGACTGACGAAAAAGGTGAAACCGTTGTTGGCGCCAGTATTAAAGTTAAGGGTACCAACACTGGAGTGACTACAGATGGCAATGGAAAATTCAAAATTCAGGTAAGCGATAAAAATGCTACCCTGATCTTTATTTATGTAGGGTATGCCAATCAGGAAGTTGCATTGGCTGGTCGCACACAAATTAATGTTAGCCTTAAGCCATCTAATAACGATCTGTCAGAGGTTATTGTGGTAGGCTACAACACGCAGAAAAAGGAAGCTATTACGGGTGCCATTTCATCAATCAGTAGTAAAGATCTCGAAAAAGTGCACGGCGGTTCTACAGTAAGTACGGGCTTGGCCGGAAAGCTACCAGGTGTATCTTTCCGGATGCCTGACGGAAGGCCTGGTGCGAGCGCCAATATCCAGATCCGTAACATGGGTAACCCGCTTTATGTTATAGATGGTATTCAACAGGATGCTGGCCAGTTTAATAATATTTCACCTAATGATATCGAAAGTATCAGTGTACTTAAAGATGCATCGGCAGCTATTTATGGTAGCAGGGCATCAAACGGTGTAATTTTGGTTACCACTAAAAGAGGAAAAAACAGTACCCGCAATACCTTTAGTGTTGATGCTTACACGGGCTGGCAGAACTGGGTGCGTTTTCCGGAAACTACCGATGCTTACCAGTGGAAAGTGGGGCAGGCTACTGCAGAAATGAACCAGAACGGCGCAACCAGTATTACCCAGGCCGAACTGGATAAATGGAAAGCCGGAACAGAATATGGCTACCAAAGCCAGAACTGGAAAGACATTATCATTGCGCCTAATGCACCCCAAACTTCAGTAAACCTAAGTGCTTCGGGTGGAAGTGACCGGGTAAACTATTACTTTTCTGCTACCCGTTTAGATCAGAAAGGTGTATATGGAAAAGCAAGAGAATTCGATTTTAACCGGACCAATATCCAGAGTAATATCGAAGCTAAAATAACCGACCGCTTTAAGGTGGGGATGCTCATCAATGGCCGTATAGAAAGCCGCGATCAGCCGGGCGTACCGGGGGGAGATGATTACTGGGCAGCCCGTTTTGCCTTATTGAGAAACAGGCCTACCGAACAGGCTTATGCCAATGGTAATCCGAATTACCCGAACGATATCGGGCACAATACCGAGCAGTTCGCTGTACAGAGTAAAGCCTTAAGCGGTTATTGGAAATCAGACTGGAGAGTTTTACAGACCAATTTATCAGCCTCTTATGAAACGCCTATAAAAGGTTTGGAAATAAAAGGTTTATATTCTTATTACATTGCCGATAACGTAATCAACGGGCATGAGTATACGTACAATGTATATACCTACCATCCGGAAACGGGTATTTACGAACAAAAAGTAGGCAGTTCAAATCCATATAGGGAGCGTAGAAACGAAAAAGTATACACCAATACCTATCAGCTTCAGGCCAATTATAACCGCACTTTTGGCAAACATACCGTTGGTGGGGTATTGGTAGCCGAGCGCTTGGATCGTTTTAGAACTTATACCTTTCAGCACGCTGTACCGCAGACCAATATTTTACCTGTGCTTCAGTTTGCCGATATGGATGGACAGGATTTTGCTGATATACAGGAAGAGCAGGCCCGTATCGGTTATGTGGGTAGGTTAAATTACAACTACGATAATAAATATTACCTCGAGCTTTCCGGTCGTAGAGATGCCTCTTGGAAATTTGCGCCAGATAGGCGTGTAGGTTATTTCCCTTCGGCATCAATTGGGTGGAGAATTACGCAAGAGAAATTTATGAAATCGCTTTTGGGTGAAAGCAATATCTTAAACGATCTGAAACTCCGTGCTTCTTATGGGGTATTGGGGGATGATGATGTGGGTATCGATCCTTTTGCCTATATCCCGGGTTATAACTACAATCAGGGGAGCGTGATATTGGATGGAAAAAACATCACCACTTCGAGGGATAAAGGTCCTATTATCAATAACCTGAGTTGGTTTAAAAGCAAAATTACCGATATCGGTCTTGATTTTACGATGTTCGGAAGCAAACTTTCCGGAACAGCAGATTATTTTTACAGAAAACGTTCTGGTTTACCAGCCATTAAAAACGATGTAATTGTACCCATTGAACTTGGGTATCCTTTAAATGTTGAAAACCTGGAGAGCGACGCACAGTTTGGAGGTGAATTCTCTCTAAACTACAGAGATAAAATTGGTGAGTTTAACTACAATGTTGGCGGAAACATTTCCATTAGCAGAAAAAAACTTTTGGAAAGATATAAGCCACGTTTTGGCAACTCATGGGAGAATTACAGAAGTAATGGTACGGATAGATATGCCGATATTTTTTGGGGTTATGAAGTAACCGGTCAGTTTCAGAGTATCGATGAAATCAATAATTACAAAGTTAACATCGATGGAAAGGGCAACCGCTCTTTATTGCCCGGCGATTTAATTTACAAAGATCAGAATGGCGATGGTATTATTGATGGTTTGGATGAAAGGCCCATTGGCTATACCACGGCGGGGCAGCCGAACGTCGGCTTTGGTTTCACTATCGGGGGCTCTTATAAAAACTTCGATTTTACCGCCGATTTTTCTGGTGGTGCCATGTACTCCTGGAACCAGAACTGGGAACAGCGCTGGGCATTCCAGAACGGAGGCGCCTTACTGCAGAATTTTGCTGATGACAGCTGGCACCGTACTAATCTTTACGATCTGAACAGCCCCTGGGTGGCTGGTAAATATCCTGCAATCCGTTTTAATGATCGCGACCATAGTAACAATACCAGAAACTCGACTTTCTGGTTGCACAACGTACGTTATCTGCGTGCCCGTACACTCGAAATCGGATACACGATTCCAAAAAGGTGGGCAGAAAAAATCAAGATACAGAACGCAAGGGTATATGTAAACGGATATAACCTGTTCTCTATCGATAACCTGAAAGAATATGGTGTGGATCCTGAAATTGCAGACGATAATGGATTGCAATATCCACAGAACAAGTTCTTTAATATCGGCCTTAAACTAACGCTGTAACATGAAAAAGACTAATCAAATGAAAAAATATATATACGCATTTGCTGCCATTGCATGTTTAAGTTTTGCGCAGTCGTGTAAAAAAGACTCCGAATTTTTGGATAAACAGCCAACCAGCACCCTGCCCATTGATGCCGTATGGAAAGACCCTAACCTGGTGCTTACTGTGGTTGGCGATCTGTACGATCGTTTCCCTGATTTTCAACGTATCGAATCATGGTGGTTATTTGCCGATTTTGATGAGGGTTTTGCCTCCGCCAGCGGTGATTATTTTCGCCACCAGAATTTAGAATACGGATACGACGCGTGGAGATACTGGGATATGGGCGTTTACAGGCTTGTAAACGACCTGAACCTGTTTATTAAACGTGGGCAGGAAGCTACAGCTTTAAAAGCCGAAGACCGCGATCGTTTTTTAGCTGAGGCGCGTTTTATAAGGGCTGGTGTTTATTTCGAAATGGTAAAAAGAATGGGCGGTGTTCCTTTGATTACTGTTCCCCTGACTTATGATTATAGCGGAGATCCAAGTTACCTGCAATATCCAAGGGCAAAGGAATCTGAAGTTTACGATTTTGTAATTGCTGAACTGGAAGCGGTTAAAACCATACTTCCGGATAATGCAACCATACAGAGCAGGGCTACAAAAGCTGCGGCGCTGGCCATGGAATCGAGAGCTGCGCTCTATGCAGGTTCTATTGCAAAATACAGCAATGCCCAGTTAACCCTTCCGGGTGGAGAGGTTGGCATTCCTGCTGCAATGGCTAACGGTTATTTTACTAAAGCCTTAAATGCGGCAAAAGAAATTATCGATGGTGGTAAATATTCGCTTTACAAAAAGAACCCAAACCTATCTGATAATTTTGCAGCTCTTTTTACTGATAAGGGCAGCAATCCAGAGGTAATATTTGCTAAAGATTTTAAATTGAAAACCAATAAAGTGCATGGTTTTACAATCGATAACCAACCGCGCTCTTCTGCCGAAGAAGCACAGGGAGGAAGGCTAAACCCTTCATTAAATCTGGTGCAGTCTTTCGAAAAGTTAGATAATACTTATGCCTCCTTAGCTTCGGTTGATGGCAGCGGAAACCCGGTTTATTATACCAATATCACCGATATTTTTGCTGACCGTGATGCACGTTTGGCTGGTACTGTAATTCTTCCCGGAACACAGTTTAAAGGTAAAACGGTTGATATATGGGCGGGCTATCAATTAGCCAATGGTTCAATTGTAACGGGCGACAATTTTGCGCAAAGTAAAAGCAATGTACTTCCCGGTAACCCAGGTTCGGTGCAGGTAGTGGGCGGTGATGGTCCTGTTGATGGTTTGGAATTCAGCGCACAATCGGGATTTTACGTGCGTAAATATTTAGATCCTGCTACAGGCTCAGGCCAGATTGGTACCCGAAGTGATGTATGGTGGGTCCGTTACCGTTATGCAGAGGTATTGTTGAATGCTGCCGAAGCCGCTTTTGAATTAGGCGATGCAGCTACTGCAGCCAATTATATTAAACCGGTAAGAGACCGTGCGGGATTAACCACAGCACTGAGTCCGGCCAATATTACTTTCGACCGTATCGTACACGAACGTAAAGTAGAATTCGCCTTTGAAGGGCATCAGCTTTGGGACATGAAACGTTGGAGACTAGCCGATAAAGTATGGAACGGCAATAATATGTCGGTTGCTGATTTTACCAATGCCAGCAATATCGGTAGCGCAACACGTACCAGTACACAGGTGTTTGGTTTGTGGCCATATAAATACTACAACCCGGGCAATGCTAACCATTTAAAGTATATTTTTAAGGTGATTAAACCCAGCCGTGTAACTGCAGCGCACCGCTTCCGTATCGGTAATTACTACTCTTCAATAGGGCAGGATGTACTTAATGGCAACCCGAAAATTATCAGAAACCCTAATCAATAATCAGATATAGACATGAAAAATAGATTTTATTTCATCATAGGGGCAATTATAGCCGTGTTATTCTCCTCTTGTAAAAAGGATAATTACGAAGCACCTGCAGCCGATTTTACAGGAAAGATCGTGTATAAGGGAGAAGCAATCAATGTACAGTACGGCCAGGTAAATTTCGAACTTTGGCAATCTGGCTTTGGCAATTACTCTGCACTAAATGTAAACGTTAACCAGGACGGTAACTTTTCGGCTAAGTTATTTGATGGGAACTATAAACTGGTTTTCTCCCCAAACCAGGGGCCGTTTTTGTGGAAAAAGAATGCCGCGGGTAAACAAGATACCATAGCGGTAAATATTAGTGGTAACAAGGTGATGGACATTGAAGTAATGCCTTACTATATGATCCGCGGTGCTAGTTTAACCGCTGCTTCTGGAAAAGTGAACGGATTCTGCAAACTGGAAAAAATCATTACTGATGCCAATGCAAAAGATATAGAAAGTGTATCACTGTATATCAACAAAACACAGTTTGTAGACGGGGGCAATAACATTGCGACACAACAGCTAACGGGTGCCGCGCTTGCCGACCTGAATAATTTAAATATGACTGTAAGTATCCCCACAATTGTACCGACACAAAATTATGTTTTTGCCAGGATAGGGGTTAAAATTGCAGGCGTAGACGACCTGATTTTTACGCCTGTAACCAAAATAAGTTTTTAACTAAGGAAGGTGTTTTAGAAGGAAATCTGAATGGAACTTGTCAAGTTGTCCAAAGGACTCCTACGGAGAGCTTGTCGAAACGCTTTAATAATAATATTTAAAACAGTCCTTCGACAAGCTCAGGATGACAGCTTTAAAATCAGGCGTCATTTCGACTGGAACGCAGTGAAATGGAGAAATCTTTGAACCGTGTTTATTGTATAAAAGATTTCTCCACTACGGTCGAAATGACGATTTTAACACATTACACATCCTAAAGTATCATTATCTTACCCTTAGCAAATCATATTAAATGAAATACCTTTTTGCCTTTTTTTTAAGCATGTTGATGTTTTTTGTCGACCAGCAAGCATTTGCCAATCCTTACAAAAAGGCATTGAATGATACCCTTTACCTGGCCGATCCAACCATTTTTTTAGATAAAGGCATATACTATTTATATGGTACCAGCGGCGATGAAGGTTTCCTGGTTTATTCGTCCAGCGACCTTAAAAACTGGACTAAACCGACCGGAAAAAATAAGGGATTTGCATTAAAAAAGGGTGATTCCTTTGGGAATAAGGGTTTTTGGGCGCCGCAGGTATTTAAAAGAGGTAAAACCTATTTTATGGCCTATACTGCCGATGAGCAGATTGCCATTGCGCATAGCAATAGCCCTGCAGGACCTTTTGTTCAGGAAGAATTAAAAGCAATTTCAGGTACAGGAAAGCAGATCGATCCCTTTTTATTTACCGATACAGATGGAAAAAACTACCTCTACCATGTAAAGCTCGATCATGGCAACAGGATTTTTGTAGCACAACTGAAAGATGATTTTTCTGATGTGATCGCTGAAACAACAAAATTTTGTTTATCAGGAACAGCACCCTGGGAAAATACAGCGAAAACCGATTGGCCGGTAACCGAAGGGCCAACGGTAATCAAAAAGGGGAATCTTTACTATCTTTTTTATTCGGCTAATGATTTCAGAAATCCTGATTATGCTGTGGGTTATGCTACTTCAAATTCAGCTACCGGTCCCTGGATAAAGTATCAGGGCAACCCGATTATCAGTAAAAAGGCATTGAAAATAAACGGCACAGGGCATGGCGATTTCTTTATGGATAAAAACGGTGCATTACAATATGTTTTTCATACCCATCATTCAAATTATAAAGTATCGCCAAGAGCTACAGCTATAATCAAAGCGGCCTTTATAAAAGATAAAAATGGGCATTTTCGCATGCAGATCTATCCCGAAAGTTTTCGGTTTTTAATGCAAAGTGCAGCAAGGATTAATTGATTGCATTTGTAGAAATATTGAGATAAAAATAGGCTGATTTAAGAAAATAAATCACTTTTTTTAAAGATTAAGAACGCCGAAGATAAAAAAACATAAAAGACCTAAGAATTTAAAATGAATGCTTTTAAAATAAGATATCTGTTTGTCGCATTGTGCCTGTTACACGTAGCAGGTTTACGTGCACAAACATTTACCAATCCTTTATTGCCATCGGGTGCGGATCCTTATAGTTTTTATAAAGATGGTTATTATTACTATACCCATACAACCGGAAACCGCGTAGATCTTTGGAAAACCAAAACCCTGGAAGGCTTAAAAGATGCGGAGCGGAAAACCATTTGGCGTGCACCTGCAGGAACCATGTACAGTAAAGAAATCTGGGCACCAGAAGTGATGTTTTTAAGGGGCAAATGGTACGCCTACTTTGCCGCCGATGATGGGAGAAACGAAAATCACCGCATGTACGTTTTAGAAAATGCTTCTACCGATCCGATGAAAGGTGAGTGGGTATTTAAAGGCAAAATTGCCGATTCGACTGATAAATGGGCCATTGATGGAGATGTGATCGATTTTAAAGGCCAGTTGTATATGATCTGGTCTGGATGGGAGGGAGATGAAAACGGCAAACAGGAAATTTTCATCGCTAAACTTAAAAACCCCTGGACGATAGAAGGTAAACGGGTAAAGATTTCTACACCCAAATTTAGCTGGGAAAAAATCGGAGACCTTGGTGGAGGAGCGCACGTGGATGTAAACGAAGGACCTCAGTTTTTGCCGCATGGCGATAAAATGTTTGTCATTTATTCGGCCAGTGGCTGCTGGACAGATTTTTATGCCTTGGGGATGCTTTCAGCTTCAGCTAAAACCAATCTGCTCGACCCTGCATCCTGGATTAAATCAGATCAACCTGTTTTTCAGCAATCGCCAAAAGACGGCGTTTATGCACCTGGCCATAACTCATTTTTTAAGTCGCCAGATGGCAAAGAAGATTGGATCCTATATCACGCCAATGATAAACCGGGCCAGGGCTGCGGAGGTTTCCGCTCGCCCCGGGCCCAAAAGTTCAGCTGGAATAGCGACGGGACACCAAATTTTGGAACTCCGGTAAAAGCAGGGCTGAACATAACATCACCAGCTAACCGCAATAAAAACTAAATCAGATATATACCGATATGAATTTAAAAAACTATGCGCTCCTTGCTGTCTTGAGCTTTAACATCAGCTTGGGTTTTGCGCAAAAAACAAAAAAAAGCACTGAGCCTGCAAAGGTTTGGTCGATAGAAAAAGCCAATGCCTGGTACAACGAACATAAATGGTTAACAGGTGCCAACTACATTCCTTCCAATGCCATTAACCAGTTGGAAATGTGGCAGGCCGATACTTTTTCACCCGATCTGATCGATAAAGAACTGGGTTGGGCCGAAGGAATCGGTTTTAACACGCTGCGTGTATTCCTGTTCAGTAAAGCCTGGAGTCAGGATCCTGAAGGTTTTAAAAAGAGAATGGATCAATTTTTAACCATTACTCAAAAACATGGCATTAAACCAATGTTTGTTTTTTTCGACGATTGCTGGAATAAAACTTCGGCGATTGGTAAACAGCCCGAGCCTAAAACGGGTATTCATAATTCGGGCTGGTTGCAAGATCCCGGCGATCCGGCTTTTAAAGAAGAAGCCAATTTTCCTGAACTCGAAAAATATGTAAAGGATGTACTTACCCATTTTGCACATGATAAAAGAATTTTACTTTGGGATTTGTACAATGAACCTGGAAATAGCGGAAAGTTAGAAGCTACCATCCCTTTGTTAACCAAAACCATTAGCTGGGCAAGGTCGGTTAATCCCGATCAGCCAATTTCTATCGGATTGTGGAGCTGGGGTTTCGAAAAGCTTAACGAAATACAGCTGGCCAACTCAGATATTGTAACCTACCATAACTATGAGGCACCAGACTGGCACCAAAGAACCATCGATCTGTTAAAAGCCAGCGGCCGCCCATTAATCTGTACCGAATATATGGCCCGATCGCGCAACAGCCGTTTCGCTAACATTTTGCCCATGCTTAAAACTGAAAATGTGGGCGCCATTAACTGGGGCTTTGCTGCGGGTAAAACTAACACCAAATATGCCTGGGATACCCCGCTTGCCGATGGATCTGATCCGATTGAGTGGTTTCACGAAATCTTTCAGCCCGATGGCACCCCGTACCGCCTGGATGAGGTGAACCTGATTAAAAAACTCAATAACAAATAAATTATGGTCAGTCTGTCCAAAGGACTCCTACAGAGAGCGGAGGCGAAGACCCTTAGGTGAAAATAGAAATATTTGTCTTTCTACAGGCTATCATTGACAGACTCCAATAGAATAGTCGTCATCTCGACTGTAGCACAGTCCCGAACTTTCGGGAGAGAGATCTATCTAGACAGATTTCTCGACTGCGTTGCACTTCGCTCGAAATGACGGTAACTCTGGGGGTTTTTAAGCGTAAATTAATTGCTGTCATTCATATTGACTTTTATGAAACAAATAAGCCCTCAGGATGAAACTATTCTTTGCTTAACTTAATAGCATTGCCAAACCCAACCTTAACACACAAATTTAAACCAATGAACAAAAATGTAACCATCCTTTTCTCGCTGCTGGGGCTCTCGCTTTCCCTTTCTGCGCAGCAGCAAGACAAATCGTGGTCGATGGTAAAAGGGAAAATCTCTTCGCCATGGGCCCAGGAAGTTAATCCTAAAAATGTATTGCCGGAATATCCCCGCCCACAGTTTGAGCGTACCGGTAACTGGAAAAACCTCAACGGACTTTGGGATTATGCCATTTCTGCAAAATCACAACAGCCTGCAATTAACCAGGGTAAAATTCTTGTGCCTTTCGCGGTAGAATCTTCGCTGTCGGGTGTTGGCAAAACAGTAGGTAAAGATAGTTTGCTCTGGTACAAAACCAGCTTTACTGTGCCTGCAAACATGAAAGGTAAAGAAATTTTGCTGCACTTCGGTGCGGTTGACTGGAGAAGTACAGTGAGCATCAACGGTAAAGCGGTAGGTAAACATGAAGGCGGTTTCGATCCTTTCAGTTTTAATATTACGCCGTTTTTAAACAAGGGCGGAAACCAGATTTTAACCGTAGAAGTTTGGGACCCGACAGATGAAGGCCCTCAACCAAGGGGAAAACAGGTAAAAAAACCGGAAGGCATCTGGTATACCCCGGTAACCGGTATCTGGCAAACGGTGTGGATTGAGGCGGTAAATAAAGCACATATCGATCACATTAAAGTAACGCCGGATATTGATCAGCAAACCGTAACGGTTACCCCATTTTTAACAGGTGCCAGTGCAGGAGACCAGGTTAAGGTTTCGGCATGGGATGGTACTACGAAAGTGGCTGAGCAGACCGCTGATGGCACTGGCGCAATCAGTTTAAAAATTGCTAATCCTAAACTTTGGAATACTAAAAATCCATTTTTATACGACCTGAAAGTTGAGCTGATCGCTAAAAACAAAAAGGTTGATGAGGTAAAAAGTTATTTTGCCATGCGCAAAACCTCAATAGGCAAAGATCAGAACGGTATTCAGCGCATGCTCTTAAACAATGAATTTGTTTTCCAGTATGGTCCACTGGATCAGGGTTGGTGGCCAGATGGGCTTTACACCGCACCAACAGATGCCGCTTTAAAGTTCGACATAGATAAAACCAAAGAAATGGGTTTTAATATGATCAGAAAACACATTAAAGTAGAGCCCCCACGTTGGTATTACTATTGTGATAAAGCCGGTATGCTGGTTTGGCAGGATATGCCAAGCGGCGACCTGGGTAACGGCTGGGAAAACCGCCCTGGTATTTTAGACCATGGATCGGATAAAAACAGAAGTGCCGAATCTGAAGGATATTACAAAAAAGAGTGGAATGCCATTATCGATGCACTTTACAATGTGCCTTCTATTGTGGTGTGGACACCTTTCAATGAGGCCTGGGGGCAGTTTAAAACAGTAGAAATTGCCAAATGGACAAAAGAAAAAGATCCTTCAAGGCTGGTGAATACGGCCAGTGGAGGTAATTTCCATCCGGTAGGCGATATTATCGACCTGCACAATTACCCACATCCGGCTATGCCTAGTCCTGATTATTTTGGAAAAGACTATGCCCTTGTACTGGGCGAGTTTGGTGGTCTTGGCCTGCCTGTTGATGGCCACGTGTGGCAACAGAAAAATAACTGGGGTTATCAGAGTTTTAAAAACAAAACCGATTTATTTAATAAATATGCCCAGTTTACCAAACGTCTGGCAGAGTTAATCCAATTAGGGCTTTCTGCCGGAGTATATACTCAAACTACTGACGTTGAGGTAGAAACCAATGGTTTGATGACCTATGATAGAAAAGATATTAAGTTTTCTGAAGCACAGATGAAAGCTTTGCACGATAAGCTTTACAACATAAATATACCAGTGCGGAAATAATCTCACCTTTATATTTCAAAGAAGAGGTTGTATCATAATATAGATTTGTCATTCTGTCCAAAGGACTCCTGTGGAGAGCTTGTCGAAGGACCTGTATAAATACGCTTTAAGGTGTTTCGACAGGCTCAACATGACAGCATCTGGGCTGAAATGCCTTTATGATACAACCTCAATGATTTTTATTTAAATTATTGTAAATGAGTTTTTTTTATTTGTCCGCAACTGAAAGGGTACTTTGTAAGAGATAAACAAAAAAAAACGTAAAATTTCCTTTACCCATCCTTTACCCATTGTTTACCCTTTCTTGCTACCAGGTTAACCCCAGGGTTACCCCAGGCTTACCTATCCTTTACCTTTTGGTTACCTAAAAGGTAAAGCCAATGCCTGCTTTGGGGCTTTCTTCGGTAAGCGAGGGCCGATGCTGCCCGCCAGCAAGTACCTTTAAGCGGTAATTATTTATATCCGCCTTGCACTGGTCGAGAAACTTTAATTCCTATGAAAAAATAGTTATCTTCCGGTAGATAATAATCTCAACTGCGCCAATTCTTCTTTAAGTTAACCAGATGGAACAACTCGATTTTTCCAATTTCCCTGTACTCGAAACAGATAGATTGATCCTTCGCAGGCTTTCGTTGGAAGATGCTCCTGTAATTTATCAATTGCGTTCGGATGTTGAAGTAGCTGCTTTAACGGGCAAGGCGCCCTTCATTCACATTGATGAAGCCATTGCATACATCAATAAAATTGATCATCTGATCAATAATGATGAATCTATATACTGGGTTGTTTCTTATAAAGGCGATAAAGTTATGATAGGTGCAGCCTGCCTATGGAATTTTGATAACAAGAACGGGACCGTGGAATTGGGATATGTGCCTACTCGAAAAAATGGGATTTGAAATCGCCTCAAGCAATTATCAAAATACACATGCGAATGTTCCGGGCATGCTCACCTATGTGCTTACTCCTGGAAAATAGATTTTGGCTGTCGATTGCACAGATTAAACCTTTTGGTTAAGATACTTAAGGCTGCACGTTTATAATTTTTATCTGTCTATGTTGTTGCCATTTTTTATGAACTAAATTGGAAATTACAAAGACTTTTTGGACATAGAAAAATTGCTTAGATGGATGAAATAATCAGATTTATTTGTACTATCTGTTTAGTTCATCTATCTTTAATGCATCAAATTACGCCTCTATGAAGAAATGCTACCTTGTTGTATTGTTTTTATCTTTTTTTGTGCCTAAATCTGGGGCACAAACCTTTTTAAGGTCTTTTACATCTGCTACTTCATTTGTGAAACTAAATAACTCATTCTATTTTGCTGGTGGCACTGAGGCAACGGGGATTGAATTATGGAAATCTGATGGCACCGCCGAAGGTACTCTTTTGGTAAAGGATATCATTCCCGGGCTAACCGGTTCAAATGTTCAAAATCTTACAGAATATAAAGGCAAGATTTATTTTTGCGCCACCGATCTGGTTAACGGCGCCGAATTATGGGTGAGTGACGGAACTGCTGATGGAACGAAAATGCTTAAAGATATTAATCCAAGCAGGGTTGGAACCGGCAACCCTGGCTCGTCTCCAAGGCAGTTTACCGTTAGTAATGGGATACTATATTTTATTGTGAACATTAATAGTTACAATAGCGCGGTTTGGCGAACTGATGGTACTGTTGAAGGGACCACTAAGGTGTTAGGAGAGATAAACACCGGCTTAAAACTTTTAAGAACAGCAGGAAATAAGCTGTACATTAATGGAGAAAGCTACAATGGCGCTTTATATGCTTCTGATGGAACGGTTGCTGGTACAAAAAAGCTAACTATTGATGAATATGGACAGATCGAATCTATTACAGTTGTTAATAACGAATTGGTTTTTGCTACCAAATACTCAAACGGTCAGAAATGGAGGCTATACAAACTAAATCCAACAAATGATGCATTAACGCTAATAAAATCTTTCGAAGCTGCTACCTACGGTAATATAGAGCTTGACAATATGACTGCAGTGGGCAGTAACTTCTTTTTTTCTATAAGAACAGATAACGGATCGAACGGATACACTGATGATCTTTGGAAAAGTGATGGTACCTCTGGCGGAACCGTTCTTCTCAAGTCTTTTCCCTGGTCGAGATTTTCGTCGAATTCCCAGATGCAGAATTTTGTGACCTTAAATGGTAAACTCTGTTTTGCATCTGGTAGCAGTTATGACCTATGGACAAGTGATGGTACGGTTAGTGGTACAACGCAAGCAGCTACGGTAAAACTCGAACCCAGTAAAATACCATTAGTTGTGGGTTCAAAGATTTATTTCAACACCACAAGCAACCAGCTTTGGAGTTATGATGGTGTTACTGCGAAAAGTGAACTTATTAATCCTGCTAAACCAGATCAGCTATTTGAATTTAACAATAAGATACATTTTACCGTTCTAAAGTCCAATAACAAAACAGAGCTTTGGAACAGTCAGGCAGGTCCGCTCGTAACGCTGAAAAATTCGGCCATGCCAATAGAAAATAAAGGAACGCTCACCGTTAATGCACAGGCCAATAACTTTACCAAGCTTGTTTTAACCATTGGCAATAGTGGTAATAAAGAGCTTGTCTTATCAGAAGTTAGCGTAACAGGTGCCCCCTTTTATGTTACTGGAATGCTTAAAAGGACTATCAATGCGGGCGATTTTGTAACCTTTACCCTAATTTATAATCCTAATAAAGAAGAGATAATCAAAGGAACATTAGTGATTAAAAGCGATGCAGACAATAATGTTTTTACTGTCGATTTATCTGGCAAAACCACAGGTAAAGCCATAACACCTATAGTTTATGCAGGCGATACGTTGGGCAAGAGCATCACTTTCAGCGATAGCACGCCCGATTTGGTATTAAGTAATAATAATATTGATGAAAATGGAGCAATAGGAACTACTGTAGGGGCTTTCAACCTGAAAAATACCACAGGAACTACGGTTTATACACTTGCAGACGGAAGTGATGGGAATTTTAAAATCGAAAATGGTCAGTTAAAATCACTCCGGACGTTCGATTATGAGGCAAGATCTGTTTACAGTGTTTCAGTTATTGCCACAAGCGCCTCTGGCATATTCAAGAAAATATTTCCCATTCAGATAAATGATATTCAGGAAAGCACAACAACAACAACAAAATGTTTAACATCAACCGAACTATTAACTTATTCGCTAAATGATGTGGCTTATACCAGTTCTGGAATAGTTGCTGTAGGTACTGCTGGGAAAATTATTGTTTCAGACAATGATGGCAAAGATTGGAAGTTCGTTTCTTCCGGGGTAAGCGGTTCATTAAATGCGATTAAGATGTTTGATCAGGTTGGTTATATTCTTGGGGACCAGGCCTTTTTGAAGACCGAAAATGGAGGGAAGACGTGGTCTGCTCTTGATAAGCCCGATAATGCTTACCCATTGTTAACAAGAATGTATTTTTATTCGGCTAATATCGGATTTTTATTCGGAGAGAATAAATTGTATAAAACCATTGATGGTGGAAAAAGCTGGAAAGTGCAGACTGCTCCAAATTGGGGCTATACACAAAATGCTATGTGGATGACAAGTGAAAATGAGGGTTTTATGTGCGGCCCGAATAAATCATTATTGGCCACAAAAAATGGCGGCGATACCTGGGAGGAACTGAAATTACCTGAGGGCTTATCTTATAGTGCCAGATTTACTACATTAAATTTTACCAGTAATACCGTAGGCTATGTTAGTGATGATAGCGGGAATATTTACAAAACAGTAGATGCTGGTTTAGCATGGAATAAAATCAGCACAACAGTTGCACCAAGCAAGATTACCTTTATAGATGCAAATACGGCGTACGCTGTAAATATTTATGGTGAATTTTTATATAAAACCACAGATGCAGCGTTGACTTGGACCAAAGAAAACCCTTTACTTAGCTCGGGAACAGCCCGTGCATTAGCAATTAAACCAGGTAATGATCAATTTTGCGTAGTTGGATGGGGAAGTGGTTACAATAGCAATACAGGTCATACCATATGGTTAAAATCAGGTGCTACGGAGTGGATGAAAAGATCAACAATGAGTCCATACAATACCTTCTTTTCAACCAACTGGATTGATGAAAAAATAGGATACGTATTTGGGGCTACATCTTTTAAGACCATTGATGGGGGGATTACCTGGAAGCAGATGAATATTGGAAACAGTACGGATTACGCTGTTCAAACAAGCTTTTTTGTTTCTAAAGATGTGGGTTTCTGTAACTATTATGGAAACTTGAAAAAGACAATTGATGGAGGAGAAACCTGGACGAAACTCGACATCGCGATATCGAACTCGGCCACTGATATATACTTTATTGACGAGCAAAAAGGTTTTGTATCTGGAGCAGGAGCAATTTATCGAACAGTAAACAGTGGAACAACCTGGACAAAGGTAGCAACAGTATCAACAGTAAGTGCCCCAAGGCTCCAGTTTATTAATCCACAGGTTGGTTATGGTACATCAATAGGGACAGGTTTTTTGAAAACTACTGATGGCGGGGCCACATGGACGAATGTGAGCATTAACGGGATAAGTGTTGCCATTAATGCTTATTTTTTCGATGAACAAAATGGATTACTTGGAGGTAATGATGGGCAACTTTATAAAACCTCAGACGGAGGTGCGACATGGACAGAAATAAAAACACAGATGACACAAAACATCTATTCCTTTTCGTTCTTCGACCGCAATCATGGATATGCAATATCAACAGGTTACTATAATGCCTTGATTTATGAAACCTTCGACGGCGGCGAAACATGGAATCACGTTACCGATACCCAGGCCGACATCCGGAAGCTGCAGCTTGTTGGCACTAACGCCTACGGTGCAGGCGGCACCGGAGTGATTTTAAAATTTAAATCTGTCCCCGATGCTCCAGTTGTGAGCAACATCTCGGGTGATAGAATAGTTGCCAAGGGAATTTCTGCCACGTATAGTTTACCATCAATTGCAGGTGTAAGCTATAGTTGGGAAGTACCAGGTACATCAAAAATAACTTACCAGTCCAATGGTGTTCAGGCAATATGGGATAATCCCGGTGTTTACCAATTGAAAGTCAAAGCTCAAAATAATTGTGCAATAGGCGGGGAGTATTCGATTAATATTACAGTTCAGGATATTCCTGAACCTAAATTGACCGGACAAACAGAAGTGCTAAGTTTTTCTAAAGATGCAGAGTATACAACAGCATTTCATCCAAACAGCACTTACATCTGGACAGTAACCGGAAGTAATAATTTTACGGGTAACGCCAATAAAGTTAAGGTAGACTGGGGAGATACCGGCGCTGGAAAAGTTAGTGTAACTGAAGTTTTTAATGATTTTAATATCATGAAAACTGCCGTACTTAATGTAACCATAGCAAATTTGCCAAGTACGAATTTCAGTATTGGTGCAACCAGTGTTACCTGTAAGGGAAGCAATAATGGTATTATAAGCATTAAATCAAATGCGAACAATAACTACTTAGCTACAATAACCGGGCCCAACAATTATAATAATGTTTATCCTTTTACAACAATAAAGGAAGTCGAAAATCTTTTGCCAGGAGTATATTCAGTTTGTATTACTATTGAAGGAAACACCGCTTATCAAAAATGTTATACAATTACTGTGAATGAACCCAAAGATCTAAGTGTATATGCCAATGTTAAAGCCGATCAACAGACTGTTATGCTTAGTTTATCAGGAGCGGAGCATTACAATATCGAAATGAATGGGACAACATATCAAACATCAGAAGCAAATTTCGAAGTGAAACTCACAGCTTCTTTAAATAAGCTAAAAGTTACCTCAAACATTGTGTGTCAAGGTGCATTTGAAAAAGTAATTAAACTTGATGGAATTGGTGTCTATCCAAATCCTGTTGTAGACTGGTTAACAGTTAACCTGGGCGTTGTCAAATCGAAAACGGTTAACGTTAAAATTACCGATGTAAGTGGTCAACTCATTTACAATAAGGTAGAATCAACTGACGCAGGATACCTAAGTGTAAATTTTACTGCTTTTACAACAGGAATGTACGTGTTACAAGTTATAGCAGATAACGAAAAACAAGTTTATAAGATTTTAAAGCGATGAAAAAATTAATATTCATAACATTTGTGGCGTTACTATCTTTAAGCTGCAAAAAGAGTAAACCAGAACCCGAACCAACTCCAATTGATCCTGTTGGTGTAATTACATTGTCCTCGCCCGCACAGAACAGTATTTGCATAACCGGAACTGTTATCTCCACTACAAAAAGTGATGTTGAGCTAAAATGGACAAAGGTTGCCAGCGCAACAAATTATATTGTTACCATTAAGGATTTATCAACAGGAGCCAGCAGTATGTTTACATCCAGTGAAAATCAGTTTCTGGCTACCCTAAACAGAAATACACCTTATGCATGGAGTGTGGCTGCGCAGGGTGCCTTGGGCAAAACAGCACAAAGTGAGACCTGGAAATTTTATAATTCAGGTAGTGGTACATTATCGTATTCACCATTTCCTGCTGACAATTTAGTTCCAGGCAAGAATCAGACATTAACAACTACTAACGGTAAAGCAACGTTAAGCTGGACAGGGAGCGACGCGGATAATGATATTTTAAACTATGATGTTTACTTAGGAAGTACAACGTCTCCACCACTGCTTAAAAAAGAGATTTTAGAATCGAAATTAGAAAATGTAGATTTGGTAGCTAACTTAACTTATTATTGGAAGGTAGTTACACGAGATAAGAATGGGAATACTTCTGAAAGTGACATTGTTCGGTTCTCTGTTAAATAGCCAAACTAAACTTCTAATTATTAGATAAGGCCAAGCATTTGCATGCTTGCAGTTCAATTAAGCTCTTGAAATCGAACAGGGGATTTTGTATATATAGTAGGCCACATACTCAGTCTTTCCAGTTTACAACCTTTACCTCATCGCCAACACGGATAATCCCCAGTTGTTGATGAAGCAGGTTCTGGCCGAACATGATTTTTTTACCTGCTGTACGATAGCTGGCCAATGTTCTTAATGGTTCCTGTCCTTTTTCGCCAGTTTGCTGATCGATGGTAATGAGCACGCATCTTGCACATGGTTTTACTGCCGAAAACAATACCTCACCAATGTGAAAGGTTTTAAAACTATCCTCAACATGTGGCTCTCCGCCAGTAAAAACAAAATTTGGGCGAAAACGGTCCATTCGGATTGGATCATCAAGCTTTTCATTAAGCCCATCAAGCGACGATTGGCCGATAAGCAGACAAGGATAACCATCGGCAAAACTAACCACTTCATCATTTGAAGCATAATCCCGATCGACCAATCTTTTTTCAGTTAATGGCATTTTTACCAATCTAACCTTAAACTTTAGGAAATTAGAAAACCAATCGCTTACTGTTTTATTTACTTCCATCGCGGTGGCGGTATCGTTCCATATTACAACAGATAACTGTTCGCCGGTATCTTCATCCAAAGAAAATGATATGCTTTGCTCAGGTAATGTTTTATGGGAAACGGTTAATTTACCACCGCCAATGTTGACCTGAAGCAGTGCCAGTTCGAAATGTTTCCGTTGGGTAATAAATATACCTTCCTCATCAACAAGCATCCATCTTCTATCATATTGCAGGCCTTTTTCTTCAAGCTGTGCTTTTTCAAGACGGATACCGCCCAAAGATTTGATAGGATAAATATTGATTTCAGAAAGGATAAATTTGCTCATGTTGTCTGCAATTATAAAATTTCAATGTTCTTCTGCTCAAATGCCTCAAATATCTGCGCATTGACCATGCTTCTGGTCAAATCGGCTTTCGATATATCCTTGCACCAGAAATAAATATTAATGGTACTGTTGAGCTTACTCACCGGACTGATCATAATAATAGGTTCTTTGCTGATAAAAACATTGCTGTTCTCCACAATAATTTCCCTGATCAGACCAACCACTTCGGTAGAATTAAAAGGTTTCGCAATCAATAAAGAAATATCTACCCGCATCTGGTTATTGCTCAGTGTCCAGTTGATGATGTTATTTGATAAGATAGAACCATTAGGGATAATAATTTCGGCGCCTTCATCGCTAAGTAAAGTACTGGAGCGTACGCCGATTTCCTTTACCCTTCCTTTTTTATTGCTCAGCTCCACAATGTCGCCTATTCGGATGGTTTTATCGAAAATAAGGATAATCCCCGATACAAAATTGCTTACAATATTTTGTAAGCCCAACCCAATCCCCACGCCTAATGCACCCAGGATAACCGTGATTTTATCAATTGGCAGTCCGGAGGCGGCAACAGCGATTAAAAATCCGCCAATTAATAACACCAAACGGGTTACGAGTAATTTCGAACGTTCTCCTTTATTATCATCAAAACTGTCATCACCTGTATCGCCAAAGAAATAAGCGATGTATTTCTGCAAAAAGTTGGCAATCCAGATTATGCCCAAAAACAATACGATACCGCCAAAGGTAAAAGAGAAGTTGCCTATGGTTCTTTTTTCGGCGAGGATTTCCATTACCGATTCGTATAGTCCATTAAAAATATTCAGGTTGGTGGTAAATATTACAAACCAGATTAGGGTAGCACCAATGCCGGTTAGCCTTTTAAGTCCGGCAATTACAGGCTGCCAATCAAAATACTCTGGAAATCCTTTACGGATCCTGCTGCTTTTCATCTGTAACAAAAAGGCCTCTACCAATACTTTGGCCAGGATGGTCAGCGATATGGCATTTAAAAGCGAGCTTACCCCGGTTGAATAAAAAATCTGCGTGAGGGTAAAGCGGCCAAATAGATTACAAAAGGTGGCAATGATAGAAAAGCCAACGTAAATAAAACCCGTGGTGAGGATCATTCTGTATCTTTTGGTTTTCTCATCGAGCATTTTCCATACCATAATGCCATAGGCAACGGAGCTGGTGGTTAAGAACAGCAGCAGCCAACGCTGGTACCTTGGTGGCATACCCAAAAGGCGTAAGAAAACCGGAGCAAGAAGAAGTACCACAAATATGCACCAATAGTAAAATAACTTTGAGCCTAGCTTTTTACGGAAAAATACAGTAAGCAAAATGGCCAGTATAATCTCTACGGCTTCGATGTAAAGTGCGGGCGCCCTTAGATCGAATATTGGTGCCAATGCAAAGAGCATGATAAAAGTAATTAAGTAAGGCTGCGGACTGATCAGTGAAAAACCATCAAGGGTTTCTAAACGGCCCCGCTGTTTTACGCTTCTAAAATTGAAGAATACCCAAAGGAAGAATATGGTACAGGTAAAAAGTAATAACAACCGGCTGCTTCTGGTGTACACAAAATAATATCCCGATATTTCTTGTTCCCCTTTAATAAATCTACGGAAGCCCATGCTTTTATTGGCTGGTCTGTTTACCTTTTCCCACAAATAACGGCGCTCTTTACCAAAAGCTTTAATGCTTACGGCATCGAGCTGACTATCGGTAAGGTACATCAACTCTTTAATATTGATGAGGTTAGAAGAGGTTCTGGCCTGCAGGTTATTGATGGATAAGGTGGTCGTTTTCAATAGGCTATCCATCACGATACGTTTCTTCTTTAACTCTGCAAACTGATCTTTAAACATAACCTGTATGGCAGGTACCGTAAATACTTTAATCAGTACAGTATCTTTACGCAGGTTAAGGATTTCTGTTTTTAAAGCCCTTAACTCCTTTTCATATTCATCAAGGTCTGACAAACAATCTTTATTATTGCTCTGTAATTCTTCCAGCAGGGTTTGATCCATCTGCAGGTTTTGCAGGTTAGGTGATCTGTCGCTTTGTGTTAACCGGCTTTTGAGCAGTGCCAGAGCGGCTTCATCCTGCGTTAAATGTGCTTCTATTGGCTTAAGTTTCTTAAATGAGCCAACGGTAACCGGAACTTTATTTACGGTTTCAAATACTTTTTCCAGATGTGCAAGATAATCGCCTTTGGTCAATGTAGCAGAATCTGAAAGAATAGATACATCCTGCCCCTTATCTGATAACCTGTCCTTTTGTGCAAATGCATTACCCATAATAATAACGGTAAAAAGCAGGAGTAATAGATTTCGGAATAGTATAGGGAAATTATTTATTGTTATCATTGGATTTAAAGAAGTATTGGGAAATATCCTTTTTAAGGATATATGTTGCCAAAAATAAGGATTAGAATTGATTTTACAGCCGGTGGCTTTGGCTATTTCATTTACAATGAACCTTAAAAATGCGAGCGCATTAATGCCAGAACCAATTTAATGAAAATTTATACTGTTGTTCAATAAAAATTAAATAATTTCAATTCAGTATTTGCTATTTTCAAGCTTAAAAGCATACAATGGTCTATTTTGAATAATTTTTAATGAAATACAGTTTTGCTTTGATCAGGCTTTTCCATTACAGTAACTACACAGGCCAAACGGTGGATGGTGAAAGATTTTGATTCCGATCTGAAAATAAATAAAACCTGCAGGAGATTAACCATAAACAATCGATGAAGAAACAGAATAAAATTATCCTTGGGGTGTTAGCATGCATCATCTTGTTAGCCATTGCGTTGATGTATAAACTGCATTGGTTTGGAGCGGGTATGAAACCTCAGCATGAAGCAATCAGCAACCCTGAGCATGTTGTTGAAGCTGTGCGCGATACACAAGCAGTAACATTTAAACCTAAAACAGAAAGTCCGAAGGAAGCGACGCAGATCGAATTTCCACCAAGCGGAAACACTGTTGACGATTTTGTTCCCGGATTATATAAAATTGCAATGGATACCAAAGGCCTTTTAAATAATGACGAACTGGAAGATGTAGTTTTAGTGCTCCAGAATAAGACAGACAGTACAGATTTGCGCCCTACCTTAGTTTTGTTGAAGCAGCCGGAAGGTGGGTACCGTTTATACGCCAGCTCCTGGCTGGCCATTGGCGCTGCCTACATTAATGGCGATTACCAGCAATATGACAGTGAAGACATCAGCATCGATCAAAAAAGAAATTTAATTATATCAACTTACGGCAGCGGCCCGGTAGGTAACCGTGAAACCAGGTACCGTTTTATAGACAACGAACTTGTTTTTACTTACATGGAGACGTTTAATGCGGGTGCAGGCCAGCAAACCAGGGCAAGCTATGATGTTTTAAACCGAAAGGTAACGGTTGAAGATATTAATACCATGAAAGAGGATATGCCTGCTGCAGTTAGCCATGGTACTTTGCCACCACACCCGCCTTATCTTTTTAAAGAGATTGATCCGACAGCGGTTTTCTCAGAATAATGGCAAAACATCGCCATGCAAGGAGCCTTGTTTTTAAAAGCTATTAGCTTGAAATATAAGCCCTTCGTTTAATTTTAAACAGATGATGATTAGTTTTATTCCTTTGTGAGGTAAATAGTCATCACAGCCCTTGCCGCAGTTTGGTTAGTTCCGTAAATAAGCCATTGTTTATCCGTTACTTCAGCACTAATCCGCATGTACTGATCAGTCTGCGCTACAATGCTCCAAGTGGTCTGTGGGGCAAAATTAGGATTGCTAAAAGTGAGGATACGGTTATCTACATTTCGTCTCAGGATATAGTCTGAAAACTTTACCGATGTATTAACATCAGTAGAAACTTTTACCTGTTTATCGTCAAATGTCCAGTACGATTTTATGGCATCTGCCACGATATGGCTAACTTTGACTCCCGAAGAATTATAAAGCTCAAGGTTATACCCACCTGTCGACCATTTGCCATTCAGGGTTTCATTCGTGGTATTATCGGTGTCTTTTTTGCAACCCGATATATTAATTATAACACATAATAGAAATAAAATACGTCTCATACCTGGCCTTTAGATAATTGAAGTTAAATAAACCAAAAGGAATTCGCAAATCTAATATATACGCTAACCCGGCTATCTGTAGTTTGATAGCTGAATTGGCACATTTAAATTTATTTACTCCAGCTTGTAGCGAGTAACGCTATATACACGTTTATACCTTAAATTAACACTAAGCATCAATGAAAAAAATCTTGCCAATTTTACTGGTATTATTTTGCATCGCCGGATGTAAAAAGGAAAAACAGGGAAATTATTCTGAAACCATAACAAAGGGCGAAAAATGGGGAATAAAGATCGGCAGTTCACATGCTGAAGTATACACCCAACTGCAAAAGGCAGGACCAAGCCTCGACTTTCAGCATGTGGCAATTTTTGGTCACAAGCCTTACAGTTCGCCTGAAAGCCTGGACAAACTTCTTCCTTATTATTATGCACTCACTATTTATAACAATACCGGAACTTTAGACCGTGTAGTGTTGTTTTTTAGCGGAGATAAAGTACAGCAGATTGCCACAGGCGGTGGCCTCAGCACACCAGTAAGCAAATGGCCGGAAAATGTGACTGATGATACCGCAATAAAAGTTGATGACCCTGTTTCAGGTTTAACAGCAAAGTTGATCAAAGTCCATCAGTTACCAGCCTATGCAGCTTATGGATTTGTACTTTCCGATAAGCCATTAAACAAACCGTACGATCCGGATATGAATAATCACGATGACTGGCAGTTTGGCTTTTCAAACTTTGTAAGTGCAAACATCAGCGGATCGTCAACAGTAACCCTTCATTTCAAGGCAGGTAAGCTGGAAAGTATAGACCACGATTATCGCGAGGGGCAAATATTTAATTGATTCGAATCTGCTGAAATTAAAAAAACAAGTATCATAAATGGGAGCTTTCCAGCAGCGTTTTACTGCAATTTCACGATTACCTCAAAATGCTTTTAGCAACAAGGGAGTTTAGTGGATCAGTTTAAAAATAAAACGAGGACGTATCATAAAGTTGAAATCGCCTCTATGATACCACCTCGTTTTTTTGAATATAAATTACATTTACAAATTTAACATATCCATTAAATTAACGGGTCGGAATCCTGATTGCGGGGATTGTGCTCTGGAAAACTATTCTTATCGAAATGATGGTGACGATAAAAGTTTGCACGGTCAATCTCTACAATTTCATCTTCCATCCGCAACGCCGCCGGACTTCCAATTATGCTTCGGATCTGGTTCTCCAATTCAGGGGTAACCTCACCAATAATATATCTCGGCATTGCCCTGAACTGATCTTGGTGGATATCGGGTAAAATAACTTCTTTTTTATCTTCGCCTAAATTTGCGAGCCCGATCGGTATCAGCACAGCCTTTTCCTCCAAATCTTCGCCCATATCGGCAAGCTCCACAATAACGTAGCGTATTGCATTTTGCTCGGGATCAAATAGGAGGTCGCGCACTTTTCCAACCGAATCGCCAGCTTCATTTCTTACTGGCCAACCTTTAATGTTTGCCTCGCCGTCTGTTAATTGATAACTACTTTTTGAGAGCTCTTCTAAATTGCTGTATACAATAATTCCTGAATCCATAATCGCTTTTTTTAAGGGGCCATTAATAACGATGCCCATTTTTACAACAAGTTTTTCAGGAGATGGTTTTTATGCTAAGACTCCAGGGTACACAAATTAGGCGGCTAAAATAAATATCGTAAAGGAGTTAATTAACGGTAAATATTTGTGATCTAGTGTTTTGTGTTGACAGTGAAAGGTGTGGGAAACAACAAAAATATTAATCGAAATAATTTTTTTTATCAGGCGGCAATCATGCTGTTTAACGATTATTTTGTATAATCGTTAAAATAGAATCAGAAGTTAATGAAGAATATAGCTGAATTTAGAATGTCATTAAAAAAAGATATGCCTGATAGTAACATGTCAGTTCAATTGCGCGCACTCTGGTATGACGCAAAGGGAGATTGGCATTCGGCCCATAACCAGGTCGACCATTTAGGCGATATTGCCGCTGCCCGCATCCATGCCTACCTGCACCGCAAAGAAGGCGATATCTGGAATGCCGATTATTGGTATGCTAAAGCCGGAGAGAAAAGGCCACAATTATCATTAGACCAGGAGTGGGAAGAATTGGTACAGCGTTTTTTATCATGATGGGTGTAAATTACCTATCATTTAGCTCCCGTAGTAACTAATGGTACGCTAGGGAGATAATACCTGAAACAATATTAATCTCCCAAAATCTCCAGTCCTTTTTATTTCGCAGGCATTTTAAACGAAGGGGGAAGTGACGCTTCATCCGCTGCCCATAGTTTATTCGGACGTCTGCCCATTACCAGCTCCAGTTTGCCCCCTTTCATTAAATCCTCGTGAGCAAACCACGATTTATTCCATACTTGCCCGTTCAGTTTAGCCGATTGAATGTATTTATTTTCAGGAGAATAGTTTATACAGTTCAACTCAAACTTTTTGCCATTTCCAAGATCAAGTTTTACGTTAGCAAAAGTGGGGCTGCCAATTACATACATGGGCAAGCCTGGGGTTATCGGGTAAAAACCCATCTGCGAAAATACTACAAAAGAAGTAAGGCCACCGCCATCTTCATCGCCTGGGATACCCATTAAATCGTTACGGAACCACTGACTTAATAAACTCCTTACCCTTTTTTGCGTGCGCCAGGGCTGTCCTGCATAATTGTACAAATAAGGAATATGCATAGCAGGTTCATTACCCATAGAAAACTGCCCAACATTACCCGTATGATCAGGCAACTGCGAATAAAAATCAAATCTGCTTTTGCCAAGCGGTGTATTATACATTTTCTCCAGCTCATCAACAAAAGCCTGTTTGCCGCCAATCATATTTACCAAATCGCCCAGGTTGTGCAACACATCCCATCGGTAAAGCCAGCCATTGTTTTCGTCGTAAGTTTCTCTTGCACCAAGTCCGCCCGAAAAGCGGTAATCCAGCGGTTTAATAAATTTACCTTCCGCATCCTTCGGATGAAAAAATCTGGTATCCGGATTAAACACCGTATGGTAGCTGCTACTTTTATCTAAAAAGTATTTTGCTTCATCAGTTTTACCCAATTGCTGAGCAATATTGCCCAGGCACCATTCATCATAAACCGTACCCAGGGTAACGGCTATCGGTTGGCGTTTTTCAAAACCATGAACTTCTGCTGCGGTTTCTTTTTCGCCTTCAGGTAAAGCAGGGAAATAGCCCTTATCTTTAAAAAACTGATCTAAAACACCTGCTTTTTTTGACGACCACGGGGCCAGGGTTTTTTCGGTAATGGCTGCTTTACAATACTGATAAGCTTCATCAAGATTAAAATTTCTCAAACCCTTGTTATAAGCATCAATTACGGTGGCCACGCCATGATTGCTGTTCATCCTCCGGCTATCGCCGGTTACCTCCGGAAAAGTTGGCATCCAATGGTCTTTCATTTGTTGTGCCATTCGCAGGTAAGAATTAATCATATCGCTTTCCATTTTTGGCTCAATAATCACACGGAGTGGATGTGTTGCCCGGTAGGTATCCCAAATCCAGTCGTCAGTAAAAAATGGCATGCCATTATCATTGTGCACTTTTCCGTCGAAGGCACTAAAATACCTTCCATCTTCAGATAAGCTGATCATTCTTTCGTAAGTGCGATAAAGGGATGTGTAAAATATGGTTTTGGCTGTTTCATCAGTGCCTGTTACCATGATCTTTCCAAGCGTGGTATTCCAGATATTCTTTCCTGTCTGTGCCACCTGGTTCAGGTTATAATCCTTGATTTCTCGACGGAGATTGTGTTTTGCCTGTTCTTCACTGATAAATGATATGCCATAACGTGCCTTAATCTGCTTGGTTTGAGCAGAAAATTTTAAAATAAGATGAGCATCACGGCCGGAAGCAGACTGTTCCCTAGAATCAATTTTAGTTCCCTGATGCCTGCCAGATTCAACGGGTGTTAAATCAGTTTCGAAGTAGAGGTAAACCTTGGTATTATTGTCTAGTTTCTGAAAACCACTTACCACATTTTGGCTCACCTTTAGCGCCCCGTTCCTGGTGTTTAAAACCAGATAAGCCGGAACATTTGTCTGCGAAAAATTGAGCGCATATATCCCCGATTGGTGCGATGGCGCGAATTGTACATTTATCCCAAAATCATCGAGGTCAACCTCATAATAATAAGGCTTAATCACCTCATTGTCGTAGCCATAAGAAATTACGTTACCCACATTTTTGAGGTCGCCCTGAAAAGGACTCAAATTAAAGGCCGAGCTGCCCCGATGGCTGGTAACCACAACAGGCAAACCATCTATAGTATTACCGGTAAAATTATCACGCTCCGGATAAACCCGCAATAAGCTGTTAGGTAAATGAACAGTAGGATAAGTGGGTACCAGTAAATGGCTAATGTTACCAATGTATGGGTTAACATAGTCTACGGGTTGTTTTTTAGCTTGTGCATGTGCAAAATTGATACAAGCTGTTAGCAAAAATATTGCGCTCAATAAAGAATATGTATATTTTTTCATGTAATGGATTTCGATTAGATGTGATAAACATAGTACTTTCAAAAACGATATTCAGCCCGCTGATGAATTGCCGGGTGTATCATTAATGATGTAAATTTTTTTATTCTGCTTAAATAGTAAAACGATTTATCAAATCTAATGGAAAGGATCAGTTTATCAAAAAATCAACAGCAGAAAAAGTCCTTTCCTATACAGCGTGTTGTATCTTACCCGGGTAAAATTAGAATGCCTGGTGCCAAAACATTAGGTTACGGCTTAAGTGTGAGTGGTGTATCAACAAAAAAGAGCGATGAATAGATTTCATCGCTCTTCGAATGTTATATTTTATTTATTATTTTGCTAACGAAGCAGTTTGTTCTGTACCGGTTACTGGTGAACTCATTTGCGTTTTCATTGCTGCAAATCTGTCTAGATTCAATTTTGGAGTATTTCCCATTACCAAGATATGTTCACCTGTAGCACCGCTTAATTTTAAATCTGCACGGCCTTCAATTACAGTATATAAACTTTCGGTATCTGAATCGATTTCTGCAACAGCATTTCCTTTTAAGAATAACTGAAGATATTTAGCGTCCAATTTACCAACTGTTTTTACTACGGCATTTTCAGATGCCTGTACTCTATAGATGTTGTTTACAGAAACAGTAATCTTTGCTGTATTTCTATCTGCCGAACTGATTTTTAATGCATGTCCATCCTGGATCACTTTTACTTTACCAGTGTTATCGTCATTGTAGCTTATACTTTCTTTTTCTCCTTGTATCAACGTGATTTCTACATTTCCGCTTACAATAACCTGGCTGATGTTTTTAGGTGCCGACATTCTGATTGGCTGTTTCTCGCCTGCCATTACACTTGTTGAGAAAATAGCAGAAGTTAAAACGATAGCTGCTAATACTGATTTTGTTAGGGTTTTGATTGAGGTTTTCATAATGCTGTTGTTTATATTTTTAATTAATATTTTGTGATTGTTTTGTAGATAAGACACCACTATAGGCGAAACGTTGCAGCAGAAAATGCTCAATTATACCAACACAGCTTAATTCTCGACGAACAGGTTTAAAAATCGGGCGAAAAGGAGTTGATTTTATAGATGAATCTATACCTGTAGAGCAATTTTACAATAAGTCTTACCTTAATATTCCTGAATTATGCCAATATGCTAATTAGTTTAAAGCTTTGAAATAAATGAAATTAAAAACATTAACCTGGTCGAAAAGACTGTGGCCATCGTTAAATAGAGGCCATGATGCTGGCCCTTAATTAGAAAAAAGGAGAAGTTGGATTAGATCAATCAGCAGCTGATAATGCTTCAAACAGCTTGATTTATAAAGCTATTTACCTGAAAAAGACAGCCTTGAGTAGTAGTTTAAGGAGATCGGCTAAATCACTATTACCCAAGCTCAGAACTTGGGTTTAAACGGGCAGATGTTTGACATTCTGCCCGTTGGGTTTCGCTATAATGACTAAAATTTGATCGATAGTTTTTCGGAAACAAGAGCATTGTTTTTGTAGTACTCGAAGAACCAGGTTCCGTTCTTTTTTATAACTACGCCGTTCCCGTTTCCGTTGCTGGAAATATAACAGTCGTCTACAGAGGTTTTGAGTAAAGTCATTACAATTTTAGGCGTTGCATCTATCAATTGGTAGCCATTGCTTATAGGCTGGCCATACAATAGCCCCTCTTGTTGTTCTGTTTTGGCGACGATTGGCTGATTAACCGGCACAGGTGCTGTTGTAGCCGCTGCGTTTGCCGGGGCAGGTGTTGGGTTGGTAGCTACCGTTGGGTTGCCTGCTACATATTTAAAATCGTTAAAAGATGTAAATGCATCTTTCAATGCCAAATTGTAAGAAGTCTCGTATTCTTTCTCTCTGCTTTTGCCTTGCTTGCTTTTTATCACTACAGTGCCCTTACAGTCTTTAAGTAAAAGGGTAAGATTGGTAACGAACATGCTATTGTTTTCCTGCAATTCTACTACCAGGGCCTTGCATCTATCTGTTGCAATTTCTGCTGGTATTTCAGCATTATCAAAATACACGGTAAAGCCCTTCTCCTCAAAAAAAGCCTTGGTAAGGGTATTTAAGCCATACTGATTAATCTGTTTGAGGAAACTAAATTTCTCTGGCACAATGATGTATTTGTAATTGGCAGCATTAGACTGTGCCTGTACAGAAAAAGAGATTGCTAAAAAGAAAATAAAAAGATATCTTTTCATAACGTTTAATGGAGCCTGGATAAGATTCCGCCTCAATTTATAGAATGAAACGGAGAAAATCAAATTTATCGTTCAGCAAACAGTACGTATCGATTTATTGCGTATTGCTGTCACAGCTGCAGGAGTGGATCATATCTCACCAGCAAAAAAACAATGTTTACACAATCGGTTGCATTAATCGATTCAATTGTTTATTATTATGGCGATTAATGATTATAATCTAATCAGAACACTACCCCTTGTAGTGTGTGATAAAACCAAATATTCCAGAAAAATGGAGGAGCGTCAACTCATTAAATTAGAAGCCTGGTTTAAACCCCAGCGTATTTCCTGCCTGAAGATTGTAGCCAAAAGACTAAAGAAACTCCCTGCTTGGACTGTCCTTAAAGAACAACCGGCCTAGGTTTTAAAATCTCTTTCCCTATTTCGAATTAAAACAAATTATAACCTAAATCTGAACAGATGCTTAACATTCAAACCACCAAACTATTCTGGGCAAGCTGCCTGGCGTTATTGGTTACCTCTCTTTCTTTCGGCATCCGCGCCGGGATCATGAACCAGCTCGGGATCGATTTTCAATTGAGTACCTCCCAATTGGGCACCATTACGGCTGCTGCCTTCTGGGGATTTCCGCTGGCTATTGTGGTCGGAGGATTTGTAGTCGATATGATCGGCATGAAACGTTTGCTGGTAATGGCCTTTATCTTCCACCTGGCCGGCATTGTGCTTACCATTTTTGCCCAAGGCTACTGGAGCCTGTTTTTATCTACCCTGTTAATCGGGATTGCCAACGGTACGGTAGAAGCCGCCTGTAATCCATTGGTAGCCGCTTTATACCCTGAAAATAAAACCACTCGCTTAAATCATTTTCATTTGTGGTTTCCTGGGGGCATCGTGATCGGCACCTTGTTGGTTACCTTATTTGTTCAGCTTGGACTGGGTTGGAAAGTGCAGGTGGCCATGATGATTATTCCTACTTTAATTTACGGATACCTGTTTTCAAAGTTAGATTTTCCGGTTACCG
>Ga0163161_10000527_pt1 | contig 31224 bp, 28 predicted proteins | sample S45metaG_FD_129847 | JGI IMG/M metagenome (GOLD analysis project Ga0163161, IMG submission 129847) | Switchgrass rhizosphere microbial communities from Kellogg Biological Station, Michigan, USA - S4-5 metaG | ecosystem: Host-associated > Plants > Roots > Rhizosphere > Soil | place: USA... | reverse complement strand
ATGATATTGCAGAAAACAGAGAACAAGAGCACCGCAACAAAAACCTTTACGAATAACACGGATTTTTCCGGATAAGAATTCTTTGAATTCTTCAGGATCTGTAAAAATTGCCAGCCTGCTCCAGCTCCCGCTATGCCCAGTAAAAAAACGATGATCCGGTCCGTGTAGGACACCAGTAAAAATAAGTTACTCAGACCTGCAACCAATGTTAAACAAAGTACAATGATCCAGAACCTGAACAACTGTTTTGGCCAGGTCTTTCTCACCAGTAAACCTGTCGCTATAATCAATACCAGCATAATGATTTCCATAAATACCACCGGCGGATGGTCATAAAGGAAAAAAGTGATGAACAAGGAAATGAGAAGAGCTGATAAAAGCGGTTTTTCCGGAATATAGTGTGCCTGGTTCAAAATACTGTCGGGTCCGGATTTCAGCAGCCGGATCTTCCGGACAGAGAGTAGAGTCCAGCTGTAAAAGGAAATAAAAATCAGCAATCCGAATATATGGATCCCCCAGTTGGTCAAAAAATAGTAATTCAACAGTTGTATGCTCGTTTTTAGGGTGGTCTCCCAGGCATCACTAAAACTTTTCGTGTAGTCCTTTCCGCTGGACTGCCATAAATAGGGATACTCTTTCGAAAAAGCCCTCATTCCAAAATTGCGCAGCTCAAGGTTGATCCTTTCTTTGTAATTGGTCACCTGGATATAATTGGCCACCACCAGGCTCTGCAAAACACCAATCCTCCGCATGTCCTGCTTATTGAGTGCATCAATCCTGGCCCATTTCTGGTTCAGTCCTTTCATCTGTTCCTGATACTCCGCATTCAAAATGCTGTCTGTAGGCGCTATTTTAAGAAACTGATCCTGCTTCACCTGGATCAGCCCGTTCTGAATGGTAACCAGTTTATCGTTATAGCCACTGAGTGTTTTTTGATATAGGTTCAGCTTATCCTCCAGCCTGGTTAAGATATCTCTCAGAGAATATAAAAACCTAAGGGTATTGGAACGGTCTTCAACCTTAGTCCCCTTTTGTATATACTTTACGGTAAGATCTATATTGGGAAGATCCTGACTGATCGCGGTCGTATCAAAGCCCTTAATCAACACCGCATTCATTTGGTTAAAGGCGTTGGTATAATATTCTACCCGGTCAATAAAAGTGTTTAAAGAAGTATCCCCTTTGGCGGTGATGCTGGTATCGGCCAGTATTTTTTTCTCCTTGCCCGATTGGGCATGAAGTTGAACTGTACATAACAGACCGCACAAGAGGATCAGAAGCGGGAGAAATATCTTAGGCATTGTTGTTCTTTCTTATGCTCAATATAAGAAATTATACGCGTTTCATTTGCGCAGCGGCCCGGTCAAAAAAACTTTTTTCTTTCAACTGACTTTCCACTTCTTCTATTGCCCGCATCAGATTGTTCTCCGTATCGATCATTTCTGCAGTGGCCATTTTCAGCACATCCCAAACCGGCTGCATTTTTCCAACCAGTATCTGTCCTTTCTCGGTAAGCTGGAGCAGTCTTTTACGTTCGTCGATCTTATCCTTTTTAGAACGGATCAGTTTTTCTTTTTCCAGTTCTTTCAATAAACTGATGGTAGAAGGATGCGTATAACCAATTTCATTCGCAATTTCTACTACACTCAATACAGGTTTATGAAACAGGGTATACATTACCGGAAACCATTTGGGTTCGAAATCAATTCCATGTGCTTTATAGACCTGGAAGCCATCTTTACGGATCTGATCACTCAGTCTCTGTAACCTGGTGGCTATGGCCAGTATCCCGGATTCATCAATTACATTCATAAAATTTGTTTGTTGGCGCCCAAATATAAACGATAAAATACATTATCAGCCATCATTCGGGGAAAGTAATGCGGCAAATCTGTAACTGGTATACAGACAAAGCCATTTTTCTCATAAAACCGGTGTGCAGCCTTCAATACATCTATAGTACCAAGGTAAATTGAAGTAATCTGCCGGGCTTTACATTCCTGAATCAGGATATCGAGTAAACGTTGTGCAATGCCAAATTCTTTTCCCCTGAATTCTTTTTTTACAAACATTTTTCTGATCACGCCTGTCTGATGTCCCACAGACATCAGGGCAATCGAACCGATCAATTGATCTTCGCGGGTCAGTGCCCCCCAGAAATTCCCGCCAGGTTTGATATAATTGGTCTCAATATCCAGCAGATCCGGCTGCCCCTCAAGGGTAACAGGAACCTGGAATTCAATTTGCTGGATGGGAAGGATAAGGTCAAGAATCTGCTTACAATAGGTATTGTTCAATGATTTTATTTCAAAAAGCTGTTCCATAAATATAGGTTATATACAAATATATGTAGTAGACTACATATATTAAAATATTTACCATCCTGAAAGAACAAAAATTGCAGAAAATCTTTAAAAATTCTCAAAAATACAGCGAACAACTACCGGTTCGATTTGTTTTATACCTGTTATAACAAATAATTCAAAAGCTATGAATGCAGTAAAATCTTATGCAGCAAAAAGTGCTGACAAGCCTCTGGAACCTTACCAGTTAGACCGGCGGGAACCAGGTGATCATGACATAGAGATCAAGATCTTATATTGCGGTGTATGCCATTCGGACATCCATACCGCCAGGAATGAATGGGGAGGTACTATGTACCCTGTAGTGCCTGGGCATGAGATTGTTGGCAAGGTTACCCGGACAGGCAGCAAAGTAAGCAAATTCAAAGTGGGCGACACCGTAGGCGTAGGCTGTTTTGTAGATTCCTGCGGCCATTGCAGAAACTGCGCAGAAGACAATGAACAATACTGTGAAAACGGACATTCACAAACCTATAATTCTTTCTTGCAAGACAAAAAGACGATTACCTATGGAGGCTATTCCAGCCATACCGTTGTTACAGAGAAATTTGTATTGAGTGTATCAGATAAACTCCCGCTGGAAAAAGTAGCACCGCTGCTGTGCGCAGGAATTACAACGTATTCGCCATTGAAACACTGGAATGTTAAAAAAGGCGACAAACTTGCTGTAGTCGGCTTAGGCGGGCTTGGCCATATGGCGGTTAAAATCGCCGCTTCCATGGGTGCCGAAGTCACTGTACTGAGCAGATCTAAAAGCAAAGAAAAGGATGCCCGGGAACTTGGTGCGCACCACTTCGAGTTGACCACAGATAAAGATAACATGAAAAGACTTGGTAGCAGTTTTGATTTCATTATTGATACCGTTTCGGCAGAACATGACTATAATGAGTATCTGGCCTTACTTCGTACCAATGGCGTTATGGTACTGTTGGGTGTTCCGCCAACGCCCTCAGATGTGGCTGCCTTTTACCTTATTGGCGGCAGACGCAGTCTGGTCGGTTCTCTGGTTGGGGGCATAAAAGAAACCCAGGAAATGCTGGATTACTGTGCCGAACACAACATCACTTCTGATGTGGAGATGATCAATATTGACCAGATCAATGAAGCTTATGAGCGAACACTTGCCGGCGACGTCCACTACCGTTTCGTTATAGATATGGCTTCTTTAAATTAATTTGGTCAAAGGATAGGAATAAATCGCCGTAAAGCCACGGCGGTTTATTTTTTTCTGGATGTCTCCAGGTAAAAATAACTATTGGCATAGAGCAGCAAACTACCCAGTAAAGCACCGCCCACAACATCGGTAAACCAATGAGCGCCCAGATAAACCCTCGAAAAAGGCACTATTAATAGCAGCAATGCCGAAAACCCGCCAACAGTTAATCGAATGAATGCGGGTAATGTTTTTACATGAAGCATCAGTACCACTAAGAATCCAAAGAACACCACATAAAAATTAACATGTCCGCTTGGAAAACTCAGCTGCCGGGTTTTCTCTAAAACGTGGACTATAGGTTCGGCCGGCCTGGGTCGGCCAGCTACAAATTTAATGAGGGTGCTGGCAAGTCCTGCCAAAAGTGTTGTCAGTATAAACAAAGCTTCCCGCTTATATTTAAAAATAAAAAACAACAGGGCAGTAACCAATACCGTAAACAGGGAATAAGGCATTTCCCCGAACCAACTCACAAAACGCATTGGCCCATCCAGTGTATTGCTGTGAAATCCCTGAACAAATTGAGAACATTCAATATCGACTGAAGACAATGGAGCCAGAGCAATGAATACGGTCAGTATAATAAAGCTCAGTGCAATAAAAATCATCAGGTAATTGAAATTCTGTTTATCGATCAGGCGCATGCATTTTTTTCAAAGGTGCGGCAAATTTACATCTTATATCTGAACAAAATAATAGTCTAAAAAGTGACGGAGATCACTTTTTAGACAAAGCCGTGTCATTTTACTACTCAGCGCCATCCTGCACTTTTGTAACAAATACATGGCTATGTCAAAGACCAAAACTTTAACAGTAGAAACCCACTGCTACCATTGCGGCGAAGACCTCCCCTTTTCTCCTTATATTTTAGCCGATAAACAATTTTGTTGTTTGGGTTGTCAGGGTGTCTATCAAATCCTATCCAGTCACAATCTGGATAATTACTATGCCTATAACGATGTACCCGGACAAACCCAGAAGACGCAGGCTCCCCGTTTGGAATACCTGGATGAGCCTACCATTATTGCAGATCTGGTTGACTATCAAGACAACGAGACTACTGTTATTACTTTCTATATTCCAGCCATCCATTGCAGTTCCTGTATCTGGCTGCTGGAAAATCTTTACAAGATCAATCCCGCCATTATACAGTCGAGGATTGACTTTTTGAAGAAGCAGGTTGTCATTACGTTTAAAAATAAAGCTTTATGCTTAAGGGAACTGGCCGAAATCTTATCCCGCATTGGGTATGAACCCCTGATCAGTTTGCAGGATGTGGTCAAAAAACAGCAACATGATGTTTCAGACCGTCAGCTGATCAGAAAAATTGCTGTTGCAGGCTTTTGCTTTGGAAATACCATGCTGCTGAGCTTTCCGGAATATTTTGGTTTGTCTGGCCTGGAGCAGCAATTTAAAGATTTTTTCGGATGGTTAAATCTGGCCTTCTGCTTACCAGTGGTATTTTACTGCGGCCGCGACTACTTTTCTTCAGCCTGGATCAATTTAAAGAATGGTGTACTCAACCTCGATTTTCCACTGGCGCTTGGTATTGCTGTCATGTTCCTTCGATCTGCTGCCGAAATCTTCAGCCGCAGTGGGGCAGGTTTTGCCGATACCCTTTGTGGCCTGGTCTTCTTTTTATTGGTGGGCAGATGGATGCAGAAACACACTTATCACCACCTTTCATTTGAAAGAGATTACCGTTCTTACTTTCCCGTTGCGGTAACGTTGCTGAAAGAGAATAAGGAAAGTCCTCTTCCTCTTAATCAGTTAAAACAGGGAGACCGGATCCTGATCCGAAGCAATGAAATTATCCCTGCAGACGCTATTTTGCTAAACGGAACAGCAAGGCTTGATTTCAGTTTTGTAACCGGAGAATCCATACCTGTAGAAAAAGTACTGGGCGAAGTTGTCTATGCAGGAGGTAGACAACTCGGTGGTGCCATTGAGCTGGAAGTGATCAAACCTGTGTCTCAAAGCTACCTGACCCGTTTATGGAATAACGAAACCTTTACTGCAGATAAAGACCGGATCAAAACTTTCAGTGGTACGGCCAGCAAATACTTTAGTGTCGCCTTGCTCTCTGTTGCTATCGGTTCTGGTTTGTTCTGGCTCTTTAAAGAAGATCCATCCAAGGCAATGGCCTCTTTTACAGCGGTACTGATCATCGCTTGTCCCTGCGCGCTGGCCCTTAGCTCTCCCTTTACCCTGGCTGCCGTGTTGAGCATATTTGACAAGAATAAATTCTATTTAAAGAATACAGCCGTTATAGAAGAACTGGCCCGTATTGATACTTTTGTCTTTGACAAAACAGGCACAATAACCAATCCTGAAGCTGCAAATTTCAGTTTCAGCGGAAAAATAACAGCCATACAAAAGCAATGGATAAGTGACCTTGCCCGAAATTCCGGCCACCCTTTAAGCCGTGAACTGGTTAAATGGATAGCGCTTCCCAAACAATTTACTGCACTGGATTATCAGGAAAAAGTAGGCCGCGGGATTAGCGGGCTCATAGACGGACAACTCATCTGTCTGGGCAGTACTGCTTTTCTCGGCATTGAACCTGTTCCGCAGCTTCCGGGAAGTACTGTACATGTCATGATAGCGGATCAGTACCTGGGCTATTTTTTATCGAGCCAGCAATGGCGCAATGGATTTAAAGATCTGGTACTCCATCTGGGCCGGCATGCCGGTCTTCATTTACTCTCAGGAGACCAGGAACATGACCGCAAGAGCCTCATTCCCTTTTTTCCCAGCATTCAGCACATGCATTTCAGGCAATCGCCGCAGAACAAACTGGATTATATCAAAACGCTGCAGAACAAAGGACATAAAGTGCTGATGTTTGGAGATGGCCTGAATGACGCAGGTGCTTTAAAACAAAGTGACCTGGGGGTGGCGATAACAGACAACATTAACAATTTTACTCCAGGCTGCGATGCCATACTGGATGGAAGTAGTTTTAGCCGGATCCCGAACTTTATCCGTCAGGCAAAAGATGCCGTCAGAGTAATCCATATGAGCTTTGGAATCTCTCTGGCCTATAACGCGCTGGGTTTATTTTTTGCAGTACAAGGTACACTCTCGCCCTTGATTGCTGCTGTATTGATGCCGGCTAGTACCATAACCATTATTTCTTTCACCAGTATAGCTGCAAGGCTATACGCCCGTAAAAATCACTTGTTATGAATATGATCTATATGCTGATCGGTATCAGTATCCTGCTGGCACTGATTTTTCTCCTCGCCTTTTTCTGGGCCAGTAAGACCGGGCAAAATGATGATACGTATACCCCGTCGGTACGCATGCTGTTCGACGAGGAAGCTACAGGAAAAATCGATCAAAAAAGTGATGAAGATCACCTTTAGCCGAAGTTTGTATCATTCTCCAGGCACGTGCACAGCGCTAATTTTACCCTCAATAAACAACCATCATCATTTATTATGACTGAGAAATTTTACTACGACAACAAGATCGTCAGAAACTTTGCCATCGCCACCATTGTATGGGGAATTATCGGCATGACGGTTGGTTTGCTCATCGCCATGCAGCTTTTTAAACCTGCCTTGAACATGGGTAACCAGTACACCACCTTTGGCCGCATCAGGCCGCTGCACACCAATGCAGTAATTTTTGCCTTTGTTGGAAATGCCATCTTTATGGGTGTCTACTACTCGCTCCAGCGCTTGCTGAAGGCGAGGATGTTCAGCGACATTTTAAGCAAAATCCACTTTTGGGGCTGGCAGCTCATCATTGTCTCTGCAGTCATTACGCTTCCTTTGGGACTGACCACTTCGCATGAATATGCAGAGCTGGAATGGCCTATAGACATTGCCATTACCATTATCTGGGTGGTCTTTGGTGTCAATATGTTTGGAACCATCATTAAGCGACGGGAAAAACATATGTACGTAGCCATTTGGTTCTACATTGCCACTTTCGTTACCATTGCAGTACTGCATATTGTCAATTCATTTGAACTTCCGGTTTCCGCTTTTAAAAGCTATTACTTATATGCCGGTGTACAGGATGCTCTGGTACAATGGTGGTATGGCCATAATGCGGTTGCATTCTTTCTCACCACACCTTACCTGGGTATGATGTATTATTTCCTGCCCAAAATGGCTCAGCGTCCGGTATATTCCTATAAGCTGAGTATCCTTCACTTCTGGTCACTGATCTTTATTTACATCTGGGCAGGTCCACACCATTTGTTGTATACCTCCCTTCCGGGATGGGCGCAGTCATTGGGTGTTGCTTTCTCTGTGATGCTGATTGCTCCAAGCTGGGGCGGTATGATCAACGGATTGCTGACACTGAGAGGTGCCTGGGATAAAGTACGCGAAGATCCAACCTTAAAATTTATGGTGGTTGGGATCACTGCTTATGGTATGGCTACCTTTGAAGGCCCCATGCTTGCCCTTAAGCAGATCAATGCCATCGCACACTATACCGACTGGATCGTTGCGCACGTACACGTAGGTGCTCTTGGCTGGAACGGCTTCCTCACCTTTGGAATTCTATACTGGCTGATCCCGCGTATTTATAAAACAGAATTGTATTCTAAAAAGCTGGCTTCTTTTCACTTTTGGATAGGTACACTGGGCATTATTTTCTATGCTGTGCCTCTTTATTTCGCCGGGTTTACCCAAGGCCTGATGTGGAAAGAGTTTACAGAAGAAGGTGTACTGAAATATCCTAACTTCCTGGAAACTGTGATTCAGATCATTCCAATGTATATGTTAAGGGCCCTGGGTGGTGCCATGTACCTCTGCGGGGTTATTGTTATGACCTATAACATCATTAAAACTGCAAGAGCAGGGAAATTGCTGGCCAATGAACCTGCCGAAGCACAAGCACTTGCCAAAGAATATGTACCACAGGGTTCCGATAAAAAACTGCACCGTTTCCTGGAACGCAAACCTATGATTTTCATGGTGCTGTCTTTAATTGTGATCCTGATTGGCGGTATGATCGAGATGATGCCTACTTTCACCATCAAATCCAATATTCCAACCATTGCAAGTGTAAAGCCTTACAGTCCGTTAGAATTGCAGGGAAGAGATGTTTACATCCGTGAGGGTTGTGTGAACTGCCACTCTCAGATGATCCGTCCGTTCCGTTCAGAAACTGAAAGATATGGAGAATACAGCAAAGCAGGTGAATTCGTTTATGATCACCCTTTCCTGTGGGGCTCTAAAAGAACCGGACCGGATTTGCAGCGTGTTGGTGGAAAGTACTCTGACTCCTGGCACTACAACCATTTGCTCGATCCGCAAACCATGTCGCCGGGAAGTATCATGCCTCCTTATGAATGGCTGATCACCCAGAAACTGGATACCACCACCACCATTGCCAAGATCAATGCCATGCGTACACTTGGTGTACCTTACGAGCCGGGATATGAACACCAGGCCAATAAGGACCTGGACAAACAGGCCAGAGATATTGCTGCAGATCTGAACAAGAACAATGTAAAAGTAAAAAGTGATAAAGAGATCATCGCCATTATTGCCTACCTGCAGCGTTTGGGTATGGACATTAAAGCAAAATAAACGATACAGCTATGTTTAAACAATTTTTAGAACAGGTAGACGACAAGCAGGTATACCTTATCAGTTCACTGGGAATATTTGTGCTCTTTTTCATTATCGTAGGCATTGTACTTTATATGATGAAAAAGGATGAAGTGAAATACATGAGTGAACTTCCCTTAAACGAAGAAGATTTATAATATGAGTTATTCAGACATATTGGTGATCGCCATGGGCCTCACCGCCATCATGGTACTGGGTGTTTCCGTCCTGATGCTTAAAGTGATCAAATTTTACATCAAAGAATCTGTTGACCCTACCCCTTTTCTCAGTCCGGAGGAAAAAGCACAGCGGGCCCTTGCTGAAGAACAGGCGCTGGCCCTTAAAAAAGCGCAGCCTTCCCTCCTGAGTAAATTAATGGGTTTAAGGCCTATATCTGAGGAAAAAGACTTGGTTATGGAGCATGAATTTGACGGGATTGCGGAACTCAATAATCCAACACCAGCCTGGTTTATGGTACTCTTCTATGGAACCATCATCTTCGCGGTGATCTATTTGTTCAATTATGAAGTACTGGGCTGGGGCCCAAACCAGGATCAGGAATACCATACAGAACTGGAACAGGCGGTACTGGCCAAAGAAGCTTTCCTGGCGAAACCTGGAAATGCTAAAAATGCAGTGAACGAAAACAATATTGAACAAAGTAAAGATCCGGCCGTGATCAATGAGGGGGCTTCTCTGTTCAAAACCAGGTGCACACCCTGCCATGGAGAACATGCCCAGGGTATTGTGGGCCCTAACCTGACCGACGAGTACTGGCTGCATGGAGGAACCGTGAAAGACATCTTTAAGACCATCAAATATGGTGTACCAGAAAAAGGGATGATCGCCTGGGAGAAATCGCTGAGCGCACAACAAATTGCAGATCTGACCAATTACATCTTATCCCTTCAGGGAAGTCATCCTGCCGGGGCAAAAGCACCTCAGGGTGAAAAACAAAAATAACTATGTCACAGAGCCCAGACCAGTTCAGAAACCAGATCTCTACGATAACAGACGACGGAAAGAAACGCAAATGGATTTACCCCCGTATTGTAAAGGGTAGCCTGTATAAATACCGTTCAGCTGTCAGTTCCTTTTTCCTGGCACTGCTTTTTGCGGCGCCATTCCTTAAAGTTAACGGAGAACAGCTGGTGCTGCTGAATGTGCTGGAAAGGAAGTTTGTATTCTTCGGGATCATCTTCTGGCCCCAGGACTTCTACCTGTTTGTACTGGGCCTGCTGACTTTTATGGTCTTCATTGTGCTCTTTACCGTTGTATTTGGCCGGGTATTCTGTGGCTGGGCCTGCCCGCAAACCATTTTCATGGAAATGGTTTTCCGCCGGATAGAGAACTGGATTGAAGGCGACCATATCAAACAAAAAAAGCTGGATGACGGACCTCTGACCACTGAAAAAGTGGTCAAGAAAACTGTTAAACACACGGCTTTCCTGGTGTTCTCCTTTTTTATTGCTAATATTTTCCTGGCCTATCTGATTGGTTCAGATGCGCTCATCAGGATCATGACCGAGCCGGTACAACAACATTTGAGCGGCTTTATTTCTATCTGTATTTTCACCTTTGTGTTTTACCTGGTCTTTTCCCGGATGCGGGAACTGGTTTGCACAGTGGCTTGTCCTTATGGTCGTTTACAAGGCGTATTGCTAGACAACCAAAGTATCATTGTAGCCTACGATTATGAAAGAGGTGAACCAAGAGGAAAGCGCATTAAAGGAGAAGAAAATCTCCGGGGCGATTGTATTGACTGCAAGCTTTGTGTGCATGTTTGCCCTACCGGGATAGACATCCGGAATGGTACTCAGCTGGAGTGTATCAATTGTACGGCCTGTATAGATGCCTGCGATATGGTGATGGAAAAAATTGACCGGCCACTGCGGCTGATCGGTTTTAAATCTGAAGAAGAGATCAAACTGAAACAACCGTTTAAACTCAGCAAAAGGATTTATGGCTACAGTGCTGTCCTGTTGATTTTAATGAGTTTGCTCAGTTACCTGCTCCTCAGCAGAAGTGATGTAAAATCGACCATTTTGAGGGCCAGCGGCACGCTGTATCAGATGCGCGACCAGGACCATACCGTGAGTAACCTGTACAATGCCGAGCTGGTCAACAAAACCAGCAAAGACCTTAAATTTGAAATTGTACCGGAAGACCCGGCTGCAAAGATACAATTCATACAAAAGGAGGATCAGCTCAAATACGGAGGCAGTACAAAACTGACCTTCTTTATCATCCTTCCTCAAAACAGTATTAAACAATATAAGACAGAGATTGGATTTAAGCTTCTTTCGGGAGGAAAAGTGATAGACCGCTTTCAAACCACTTTTATCGCACCACCAAATGATTAGACTATGAACTGGAACTGGGGAACAAAATTAGTGATCGGCCTGGCCGTCTTTATGACTTTCATTATTGTACTGGGCATAAAAATGATCCGGAGCAAAAGCGATGCACTGGTGGATAATGATTACTATGAGAAAGGTATTCATTATGATCAGGACTACTTAAAGAAAGAAAATGTAAAAAAGGAACATGCAGAACCTGTTGTAGAAAGAACACCGGATACCCTTGTTCTGAGCTTTAAACAAGCCGCAGCAGGTGAGGTGCAACTGATCCGTACAGCCGACAAAAAACTGGACCAGAAGCTGGAGCTGAAAACAGATTCCAGAAATCAGTTTCGTATCCCTGTAGGCCAAAAGGCCAGTGGATTATGGAAACTTAAAATGGAGTGGAAAAACGATGGAAAATCTTATCTGTATGAAAAGGAGGTGATGTTGTAATGAGCGATAACCACCTGGCTTTTATGATTGGATTACTGGGCAGCGTACATTGCGTGGGCATGTGCGGCCCGCTGGCCTTTGCAGTTCCGTCTTTGAAGTCCGGTCGTTTGTACCTTGTACTCGACAAATTACTTTACCAAACTGGCCGGATCATCTCCTATTGTATATTAGGTGTGTTCATTGGAGCGATTGGCCAACAAATCTGGCTCTCAGGCATGCAGCAAGGCATCAGCATCCTCAGTGGATTGCTCATTCTTGTTGCGGCCTGCACCAGGATTTTTAAATTCTCCGCCCCTACCAGAGGTACATCCTTCCTTTTAAAACCTTTCCATCAGCTGTTCGGTTATGCCTTAAAGCACAAAGCCAATCATCTGATCATCGGAATGATCAACGGGCTGCTGCCCTGCGGATTTGTGTACCTGGCACTGGCCGGAGCAGTGAATACACCGGGTATTCCATCGGCAGTAAGTTATATGTTCTGGTTTGGATTAGGCACTGCCCCTTTAATGTTACTGGTTACTATTGGTGTTGGATGGACCAGTGCAATGGTCAGGAACCGCATCAATAAAACTATTCCATACCTGATGATCTGCCTGGGTATCTGGTTTATTTTAAGAGGGATGAACCTGAACATCCCTTATTTAAGCCCCTCAAAACCTGGCAGCACGGTTGCAGACTGTCGTTAAGGCAATTAAACTGCCATACTGAACAATTGGGTTGCAGGCTGATTCCTCCAGAGTCTGGCATCCAGCGTCATACATATGTTTCTCAGAAATCTTTTACCCAATGGGGTTACCCGAAGAGATTGTTCTGCAATTTCAACCAGACCATCTGCTTCCAGTTCCTGCATACGCTGCAGCCCTTCCCATAGGGATACATGCTGCAATTCTTCAGAAGACCAGGAAGTAGCTCCTTTGCACATGATGTTTAGAATATGCTGGCGGAGCACCAAATCTTCTGCACTCAGGAGATGGCCCTTAAACACAGGAATCTCTCCACTGTTCACCAATTCAAGATATTCTTCTACTTTTTTTACGTTTTGTGCAAAACCGGTCCAGGTATCACTAATAGAGGAGACCCCAAGACCAATCATCAAACGGCTGTACTGATCTGTATAGCCCATAAAATTACGGTGAAGCCGTCCATCCTTTTCTGCGGTAAACAAACTGTCGGTTTGCAGGGTAAAATGATCCATACCAATCTCTGTGTAGCCCCCTGCCTTCAGCATTTCCCGGCCTGTTTCATAGAGTTTACTTTTAAGATCTGCAGAAGGCAGGTCCTGTTCTGTATATCTTCGTTGCCCAGGCCTTACCCAGGGTACATGCGCGTAGCTGTAAAAGGCAATGCGGTCGGGCCGCAGCTTTAATACGGAGTTCATAGTATCGACAAGACCTTCCAGGCTTTGGAATGGCAAACCGTAGATCAGGTCATAATTGACAGATCTGTAGCCCGCATTTCTGGCTTCATCAGTTGCCCGTTCCACGTCCTGATAGCTTTGTATACGATTGATCATCAGTTGTACCTTTGGATCAAAATCCTGGATACCCAGACTCAGGCGTTTAAAGCCGAGCCGATATAAGGTATCCAGATGGGCTTTGGTGGTGTTCCCGGGATGGGCCTCAAAACTAAATTCTGCCCGTTCGTGTACGGAAGTATGCTTCAGAAGGCCATTGATCAGCAGTTCCAAATGTTCAGGACTAAAAAAGGTGGGTGTACCGCCGCCCAGGTGTAATTCCCGGATCACCGGCTTACCATCAAAGCATTTAAGGTACAAAGCCCATTCTTTCAAGACGGCTTCAATATAGGGTACTTCCACTTTATGATTGCGTGTAATCCTGGTATTACATCCGCAATACGTACATAAGCTTTCGCAAAAAGGTAAATGAATATATAAACTGATGCCTTCGGCGATATTACTTTCTCTAAATGAGCGCCAAACCGCCTCCTTCCACCGGTCGGCGCTAAAACTTTCTGCCTCCCAGTAAGGAACAGTCGGATAACTCGTATAACGGGGAACAGCCACGTTGTATTTATCGGATAGCTTACTTTTCATGACCATCTTCATTAGATGAGTCAAACAAGTTAGAATGCTGGTCGCAGGCCCTGGAACAAACACAGGCAGAACCCAAACATTTTTTTTGCTGCCACTTGTCCAGGTTCAGGATCGTTTCTGCAGCCAGTGCCATAGACAAAGCCTCCTGCGAACCTTCTTTAAGAATTGAAGCAGGTACATTGGCAATCCGGATGTTCCGTCTTACCGCGGCCTGTTTGTCAATATGTTCTACAGAAGTGGAACGTGTGGCAATATATTTAATACCCAGGTCGGCGAGCCGGTTGATCACCTTCTCCGATACCTCGTCATCCACAAATACGATAACGGCCTCTTTACCTTCTGCGTAAACAACGGTATCTTCACTTAACGCATTCGAAATTAAAGTAATGTCGTGCTTTTTGCGATTAGCGATCGCAAGAGGTTCTTTTTCAGAAGATTTAATACTATAGGCTACTGCTCTCATGCTTGATATTTTATAACATCAAAATTAAGCGCAGTAACCTTCGATTAGAATGAGTTTAATCAACCATTAACATGATATTCATCAGTTTTTCATTTGACGGAGCCTTTTAAGGTCCAGGATCTGGATCTGGCTACCTTTACGTTCTATGATCAGTTCATCTTTAAAATCACTCAGAATACGGCTCACGGTTTCTGTGGCCATTCCGGCAAGTGCGGCCAGGTTGTCTCTGGAAACCTTTAGCAACAGTGGATCTTCAGATTGCTCCTGTTTGGATAGGCGGATCAATACTTCCGACAACCTTTTACGTACGGAATGGTAAGCCAGCTGCATCAGCTGCTCTTCTTTATCCAATAAATTATTAGACAATATCTTAATGAACTGACGTCCGATATCCGGGTACTGGTTCAGCAGTTCTTCCATCATGTCTTTGGGCAATAAACAAATGGTGGTATCTTCCATCGCTTCTGCATTCTCTGCATAAGGTTCATGCATCAGTAAAGAAGGAATTCCAAAATATTGGTCTTCCCCGTAAATACCAGTCATCAGCTGCCTTCCGTCTTCAGTCAATTTAATGGTTTTCACCTTTCCCGTGATCACCAGATAAATCCCCTGAACAGAATCTCCCTCATAATAAATGACCTGTTTCTTTTTTATATGCCTTACCTTGCGCTGGGCAATCAGCTTATTCAATTCTGCCAATCCAGATTTATCACTAATCAGACCACTGATCTGATCAAGGGATTTACTATAAAAGGCTTGTTGTTTATTTCTCTTATTCAATCTGCTTTCAATGGCATTGAGCAGTTCAATATCATCAAAAGGTTTGGTGAGGTAATCGTCGGCTCCCATTTCCATTCCTTTTCTCATGTCCAGACGTTCTGCCTTGGCGGTAAGAAAAATAAAAGGTATAGCAGAAGTATTGGGATTCTTACTGAGCATATACAGTACACCATAGCCATCCAGTTCCGGCATCATGATGTCGCAGAGGATTAAGTCCGGAAGATGTTGTATAGCCAAATCAACCCCGGTCTTTCCATGGCTGGCTTCCAGTACTTCATAGCCGGCAAGATCTAAGATCTCTCCTACACTTTCCCGTATATCATTATTATCTTCTATAACCAGAATCTTTGTTTTCCCCATCTATTTATTAAAAGAAAGTATAAATGTTGTCTCTTTGTTAATTATACTATTGAATTGTACTTCTCCCCTCATCAAGGTAACATAGCGCAGTACAATATTCAATCCCAGTCCGGTTCCTGGAATATTACCGGTATTATTTGCCCTGAAAAAAGGCTGAAACAGATGAATCTGATCAGATTCAGGAATACCAATACCATTGTCTTTTATCGTTACAATACACTGATTTTCATTAATTTCTGTATTAAACTCAATAAAAGTATTTTCTCCTGAATACTTTATGGCGTTTCCGATCAGGTTAATCATACAATTTTTCAGCAGGTTCTGGTCCAGCATCACCATGCTTTCCAGTCCGGTATGCTGGTAAATAATATTTTGGTCCTGTTTGGCAATCATCTGCATCTCTTCGGTAATCTCCTCTGCAAGTTTAACCAGGTCAAATGAGCTGAAAGTAGGTTCTACCCCGCCTGCTTCCAATCTTTCCAAGGATAAAAAATCATTAAGTATGGTGGTCAGGTTTCCTACTGCATTTTTGATCTTACTAACATGTTTTTCAATATGTTTATTTTGAAAAGGCTGGGCATACTTTTCGATCAGGGAAGCAGAGAGTTGTACAGAACTAAGCGGTGTACGAAATTCATGAGAAGCCATAGACACAAACCGGCTCTTCATCTGGTTCAGCTCCTTCTCTTTTTCCAGGGAAAGACTCACTTCCTCTTTGGCTTCTCTCAAAGCCACCACCGTTTTCTTTAAAGATTTCGTCCGCTCTTCCACCAGCTCTTCCAGTTCTGCGGCATATTCGCGCAAACGCTCTTCGGCTTCTTTCTCCTTAGAAAGGTCATGGATAAAACCCGTGTATATTTTGCGTTCTTTATACTGTACTTCACTTACCGCAAGCCGGAATGGAAAAGTAGAACCGTTTTTACGCAGCCCCCTTACCTCACGCCCTATCCCAATGATTCTCTTTTCACCAGTATGTTCATATCGGTCCAGGTAACCATCATGCGCCCCCTTATCAGGTTCAGGCATCAACATTTTAATGTTGTGGCCAACCACTTCGTCTAAACCGTAACCAAATAATTTTAAGGCTGCAGGATTTAAGCTTTCAATTATTCCATGCTGATCAATCGTAATGATTCCATCAATCGCTGTTTCTATGATCGCATTTAAGAGCCTTGCTTTTTCCATAAACCTTTTTTTTACAAATATATCAATTTTTATGCCCCTGATTTTGATGACGATCAAAACTAAAACATGATCCCCATCATATTTTAACCTAAAAATTGTCTGGTACTTTGCCGCATCAATCCGATAATGAATATGACAACACATACTTTCCACATTCCCGTTCTTGGCCTGGGCTACTCTATAGATACTCCTTTAAAAGTAGCTAAATATGGCATATCTTCTGTTGTTTCCATTGTAGATGACGAACTTACAGAACGTATGAGAAAGTACCATTCGGACTGCAATCAATTGCCCTACCACTTTATAAGCCCAAATGAAGAAGACTACAGAGCCAAAAGAATCACGGCCTATCTGAACTTGCTGGAACAATTAGTTTCCCAACAATTTAACGAGATCATGCAGCAGGATTTCACTGAAGGAACTACACTTTCTACTTATTTTGAATGGTTACCAGAATATTCACCGCTCAAAATTCAGTATACCTCTTTAAAAAAGATGGAAGATGGCCTGTTAAAATCTCATCTGGAGCGGGAACTTAAACAACAGATCAGACCGGGATCCATTGATGTGAACATTATGTCTAAAGTAGATAAAGCCAATTACAATGCACAGCAGGAATATGCAGGTGATGATTTTACCGATGCCATTGCTGCCATGCGTGGTTTTGCAAACAGCCGGCTGCATTCTTCGGTCATTATATCAGCTGGATTAAACCCCCGCCTGTATGCCTATATGGAAAAATGCCAGGACCTGTATCCTGTAAACGGTCAATTTAATAAAAGGATCATCCTAAAGGTCAGCGATTACCGTTCAGCTTATTTACAAGCCAAAATATTGGCAAAAAAAGGTCTTTGGGTCTCTGAATTCAGGGTAGAATCTGGCCTCAATTGTGGTGGGCATGCCTTTGCCACCGATGGTCTGCTGATGGGCCCGATCCTGGAAGAATTTAAGCAGAACCGTACACCCCTGATCAATGAACTCTGGGAAATCTATACAGAAGCTCTGCAGAAAAAGGACATCCCGGTCCATGAGTTACCAGAACAGCGGGTCACCGTACAAGGCGGTATAGGGACAGCCGAAGAGCATGAATTCCTACTCAGCTATTATCAGCTTGATGCTGCGGGCTGGGGAAGTCCTTTTCTGCTTGTACCTGAAGCCACCAATGTAGATCAGGATACACTGGAAGCACTGGTTACTGCAGAAGAAAAAGATTACTACCTGAGTAATTCCTCCCCTCTGGGTGTATTGTTTAATAATTTTCGTAAAAGCACCGCAGAAGAACTGAGACTTCAGCGTATTGAAAAAGGAAGACCTGGCAGTCCCTGCAAGAAAAAATACCTCTGCACCAATACAGAATTCACTGCGCAGCCCATTTGTACCGCTTCAAGAGAATACCAGCACCTGAAGATCGAACAACTGAAAAGCATGGAGATTGAGGAAAAAGAATACCGCAGGCAATATGAAACCATTACAGAAAAAGTATGCTTGTGTGAAGGACTCTGTGCTTCTGCCTATATAAAAGACGGCATACTGAAGCCAAGAGAAAGTAAAGCGGTAAGTATTTGCCCGGGTCCTAATCTGGCCTATTTCTCAGGAAAGTACAGCCTTTCAGAAATGATCGGTCATATTTATGGACGTAAAAACCTGCTTGCTACGGCAAAAAGGCCAAACCTCTTCATCAATGAGCTTAACCTCTATATTGACTATCTGAAGAAAGACATCTCCTCTCACCTGGAGTTGCTGAGCGATAAAAAAGCCCGTTATTTCAGCAAATTTTCTGCCCAGTTGCAGGAAGGTATAACTTATTACAGAAACCTGGTTCCTAATTTAAAACTCCAGACCAAGTCTGCAGTACAGGAAATTCAACACCAGCTTGAAGAAGCCGAAAAGGCATTGCTGCAACTTTCTCTTTAATTACTTAAAAAACACATCCGAAGTTTCACAGTCAATATTTTACAATTACTACCGATAAAAGTTTATTTTTACAATAAACATCCTTCCATACTGTGAAAAAATACCCTTTATTAAAAATTGCGCTCTTGTATTTCCTGCTGGGCAGTCTGTGGCTCCTGGCAGGTGCAGTCGTCATCAACTGGGTTGACAATCAATATCCCTCCGTTAATCTTCAGGGCTTGCATTTTTTCAAGAATCTGATATTTCTTATTGCAACTTCTGTTCTGGTACTTTTTTCACTCAATTACTATTACGGGAAAAGGTTCATAGCCGAACGCAAACACAAAACCGAACTGCTGGCCAATGAAAGAAAGCTGAATGACCAGCTAAATCTTTATGAAACCGTAACCCGGGCAACCAATGATGTGATCTGGGACTATGATATTGTTCATGATGCCCTGAAGTGGATGAACGGATATTATGAAACTTTCGGTTATAAAGTAGACAATAACCCGGTAAAAGCAGAATGGAGTATGAACAGAATCCATCCCGACGACCGTCAAAGAGTATGGGCATCTTTTGAGCAGGCGCTTGCCAATAAAAGAACAGTCTGGCAGTCAGAATACCGCTATCAGTGTTTTGACGGAACGTACAAATATGTCTCTGACCGGGGTTACATCCTTTTTGATCAGGATCAAAATCCTTTAAGAATAATTGGAGCACTCCAGGATATTGATACCACAAAAAAATACGGAGAACGCCTGCTCTTAAAAAACCAGAAACTCAAAGAAATTGCCTGGCTAAACTCCCATGAGATCAGAAGACCCCTGGCTAATCTCACTGCGCTGGTTCAACTGATCCGGCCATCCCTGGACGATCACGAAAACCTGATCCCTATCCTTGAACACCTCGAGACTTCTGTTTGCGAATTGAATGAGGCCGTAATTAAAATGAACAATCAGACGAAGGAGCTTGAAGAATAACTATATTCAAGCTGGGTAGCCAATAAGGAATTTTTCTTCAGGTAATGAATGCGTGCAGTTATTCTTAAAAAATCATTCATTGCAGTAAAGAGCAGATCAAGTTCATGATCAAAATATACCGTTCCGGCAAAGTACTTCCAATCCTGTTCCAGGTAACGCTCAAATCTTCCCCTGGTTTTTTCATCAATCTCTTCTTTACACCATTCTTCGGCTAAAATAGTCCGGATTTGTTCTATAAAAAAGCGTTCGGACCATTTAAGGTCTTTAAGGCTTTTCCGAATTTCCTCGAAGGGCGTACTCACATGCATAAATGCACTTGTTTTAACCAGATCAGCATAAATTTCCTGCTGCCGAAGGTACAAATCCAATGCTCGCCGATAGTCCTGGTACATTTGTCTGAATTCTCTTAATTTGCCGGCATGGGATGCGTTATTATAAAACCGACAGAAGATATCCAGGTCTCTTTGAACAAGCTTTTCATTCAACACTTCCAATTCTCTGTTTAGCTGTTCGATAATCTCAGGGCAATCAGCAGGCGTGTATTTATGGCCATCATAATCAAAAGATTTCAATACAAAGTCTCCTGAACTGATCTGCTCCAGGATTGCAAGATCTGCCTCAATAGACTTTGAAGTATACATCAGGTCCAACGTTTCCTCATTGAACAATGCTTCCATAGTCAGATCATTTTGAACAGCTGGCTGCAAAAATGCCGATTCTATAGGCGAACTAACTGGATTTCTATCATTAAAATAGCCTTTATAAACATCCGGAAACACATGTTGATTATAGGTTTTTGAATATTCTTCCTGAAAAGCGGAAAAATCCTGTACAACCGGAGGTTTAGGGTATTGTACTTGGCTAAACAAGCGTTCGGTAAACTGTTTCTGAACCAATTCGGCATCCATAAGCAATTCAGATGCAATGCCTTGCTCTTCTACTTTTCGTACTTTATTCAATAGTTTCAGGGCTTTAATTCTATCCTGGGTACTGGGATGCGAAGACCATTGATCTTTTAAAACCAGTCTGGATTTATTGAATCTGCTGTAACTATCCGGATTTACTTTAGGAAGGTCATTCTCTATCTCCAGCTCATACTTTGTGGCCATAAAAGTCATCACATAGTGTTGTTGGGGATAGAAATTATCGGTTTTCTTTGCGTCTTCAAATTTAGTATTGTAATAACTAAAAACCTCATTAAGAGACTGATCTGCCAACTCCAGCCGCAACAGTGAGTCAATCAGCGCCTGAGATCCGGCTACTTCTGCAGCCACGGCATCTGCATGAAATTCCATTTCCCTGGACAAACCCAGATAGTTCAAATTGACGACCTCATACACCTTCTTCAACAGGAATTGAATCCCGGTGATCATTTTTACAGCAATTCCTGCAAACAAATTAAAGTAATTACTTGCACCAGACCATTTAGTCATCATTTCGCTATAAGAACCATTATCATACAGCATATTATGGAGCACCCGGTTTACGTTGTAAACATAACTTCCAACCTTCATGCTTCTTTGGGAAAAATGACCAAATTCATGTGCAAGGATGGCTTTTAGCTCCTGTTTTGATACCGCATTCATCAGTCCCAATCCAATTTGTAAATTCTTTTTCACCGGAAGGAACATACTCCAGAAACTGGAGTCATAAAATACGGAAGCATTCACATCTGCAGAAAGATATACTCTTTTAGGAAAATCCGTTTTCACGTCGGCAACAATCTCCGCAATGAATTCAAATAGTTTTTGTTCATCCGCCTTTGTAATTTCCATTAAATGGGACCGATCCGTTTTATTCCTGCTGAAGACAAATTTCACCAGAAAAATGAGTACCAGAATACCCAGACTAATCAATCCCAAACCAAGCATTATCGTAGCAGCCATAGCTTTCAGAATCACCATCATAACGGCCGCATAACCACAAACCAAGGCAAATAATATCGCTAGACTGACCAAGGCAAGATAGGTAACCATAAACAAAAGAATAGCGCCAATAGAGCGGACAGCCATTTTCCTGAATTGCTTAGAGATTTTAATTTGAGAAGCTTCCATGAGCGCAATTATTTATACACGCAAAATAATAATTTTATACATGATTAGAAAGTCATTACTTCATCTAAAACTCTAAAAAAAGACTCTAAAAATTCAATTACTTGTTAAACTGAGGCATTTCCATCAGTTTTATATTATTGTCTTTGGCATATTGAGTTCCAATTTCATATAGCTTATTATACCGGACGGAAAACGCCATGTATAACCTTTTGTCCAAATCATTCATTGCTTTGGTTATTTCATCTGCAGGTGCTTTCCGGTCAATCATTTTAGCAATAGGCAGATGGTCTTTTTTATAGCTTTCAAGGGTAAACTGGAAAAGATCTTTAGAAGCATCAATCAAGGCCTGAGTATCCTTTGTGGGCAGTAATTCATCGATATTTTTCAGGTATTTCTCTACCCTTTTTATAGCAAACCCCAGCTGTTGCTCATAATTATACTGGTCGACACCAGGACCGGCTGCAAGTGGCTTACCTCGGTATCCCAGCATCTTTGTAAAATATTCACTACCAAAATAAGATACAGAATTAGCATTCAGCGCTGTAACATCAAAATATTTTTCAGGCGATGCCGGTAAGCGGCAAGCTTCCACCAGAAATAAAATATTGCACACAAGTAAAAAGATAAAAGACCTTCTTAATTTTTTCATAGGGAATCTAGTTTAAGTGATAGATAATATGGAAACAAAACTCCCTGTATGCATTGTCAATTCCAAATATCACCCGCCTACAATGTGTCTACAAGTTGGAAAAAACAACCATCGGTCAATAAACCATTATATATTAATTCTCTATTTTTATCCGATGAAACCATCATGTGCAGAAATACACAAACCGATATGAATAAAATTTGGTAGCACATGATAGCTTCATCACCATTAAAATAAAATTATATTCCGATGAAAAATAGCATATATCTACCAATAATAACCTTGCTGCTCTCAGCCTGCATACACAAAGATTCGAATACCCACAAAAAACTTAGAGACACCACGAATACTGTAGTTGTCGACACGAGCAAGCCTGCACCAAAGCCAGTGCTGAAGCCAGCACCAAAAAAAGAATTTACATCCAGACTTGACAGCATTGAAAAAACGAACAATGCGAGCGTTATCGCTTCTGGCGATGACGTCACAAAGGCTTACGTTTATTTGCATGGAGGTGACAGTACCATCAATTTAACCGCTTATATGAGGAAAGATCACCGGTTTTTTGGTTATGCAGCTCCTGACGTTACTTCAGAACGCCTGATATTATTCTCCATTTTTACAGATGATGTTCAAAATAACCCATTCGGATGTAAACTTGGTGCTTACTACGAGACCAGAATGGACTCCCTAACTTTAAAGTACGTATTGACCAAAGGAAATTTCGTCAAAGCAAAGGCCGTTGACAAGGCTAACCAATCCACAACGGTTTACTTTGAAAAAAAGTGGATAGATTTTGAGTAAGCCCTGCCCGGACGGCCCCCTCTGCAATTTGCTCAGAAAAATTTATCCTTTTGATGAGGCGGCCTCAGAAATCTGTGCGCTTCTTCAGCACACCTGATATCGTCAGTCCCGAAACAACAGAACAAATTTTTCAAAAAGTAATTGTAACCTCAATTACTATTTCGTAGTCAACTTGATTACAGGTTTGCCATTAATACAATCTATTCTTTCCACCTTTGTTTGAGGCTCAACAGCAGCAGCAGGACCATCTGCCTGAATAATCCTGGCTTTCAGCCTATTGTAAAGGGCAACCTTTTTCTTCAATACAGTATAGTCCTGAGTGCGCAAATAAGTGATATATTCTACATCCATAAGTCTGTCTTTAATCAAGGGCGCAGGCATCCATGAGGAGGCATTGGTACAGGTCTGGGCATTTACGATAGCCATAATTTCTAAATAAGTCTTCGCAGCAAGAGGTTTAGCTTCATCTATACTCATATTTGCAGAAGTAATGACCTTCACTTTACCGGTATTACATTCTAATCGAATAGGTTGTTCAGCTATCCAAAGAGATTCAAAACATGGATCAACGATATAACCTTCTCTGGTCATTGCCTTTGTTTGCTCATCTAACAGATCAAAATATTCCTTTCTAAGTTGCTCAAATTTTGCCTGATCGGACACCTTAACCGGATAATATGTTGCTGAACAACCTGAAGCCATCTCCTGAATTGAAATGTCAGTGAGCTGACCACAGGGAATATTGGCAGTAAGCACGGTGATCTCATTCATCTTTGCAGTAGCAAGCTCACCCCACTCCGTAGATGAACGCTCTTTCTTTTTACAGCCCAGGCAAAATAATGCAATTGACAGTACAATAGTTAATGATTTGAAAACGGAATTTAGATTACTTTTCATTTTAAAGGTTCTAGTTGGTTAGTTTCTAAAACCAATACGTATCAAAATACATAAACGCTACAATAAATTATTTTTTTCTGATTGTTCTCAAGCAACTACCAGTTCTGAGCCCTGCCCGGACCTCCCCCTCTGCGATTTGCTCAAAAAAGTTTATCCTTTTGATGAGGCGGCCTCAGAGATCTGTGCGCTTCTTCAGCGCACCTGATATCGTCAGCCCCGAAGCAAAAGGATAAACTTTTCAAAAATTCACCTCCCTACATCCTCATTACGAGCTTCTTTCCATTCAATGCTCCACTCTCCATCAGCCTGTGCGCTTCCTGAACAGTACCTAACCCTAACTCTCCAACAACATGTACCTCAGGTGCAGCAATTCCACCTGAAGAAATCCGGTCCGAAATCTCCTGTAAAGCCTCCCCATATCCCCCCAATTCATTCTTCAACATATAGGCATAATTAGAAATATTCAAAATCATGTCACCCCGATCAAACAAGATTTCCCGGCTTCTTTGTGTCCCCAGAAATGTAATATCCACATAAGTACCATTGGTTTTCAAAACCTCAGCTGCTGTTTCCGTAATCTGACCTCCAGCCAGGTCCACTACAAAATCAAACTCCCCCTTATTCACCGCCAAGAGCTGCTCTGCAAGCCCCTCAGACCGATAATCCAAAATACAAGAAGCTTCCAAACCCATAGCCCGTAAAACCCCAGCACTCTGCTCACTACCCGCTGTAGACACCACCTTCCGGACACCATCTGCAAAAAGCAATTTAATCAAGAACCGGCCAACAGCCCCGGAACCTCCAGCGATAAAAACACTGTCCAAAGCTTTCATCCCCATCCTGCGAAATGCCTGAAAAGCCGTTAAACCCGAAGACGGAATGGCCGCAGCCGCTTCAAAACTCAAGCTGGCAGGCTTATGTGCCACCACCTTTGAGGTCACCGCAATATACTCCGCGTATGTACCATTAGACCCTCTGCTTCCGGAAGCGGCAATCACCTCATCTCCCACAGAAAAACCAGTAACACCTTTACCTACAGCCTCCACCACACCAGAGAATTCCCTGCCCAATATTGGAGAAGTCATTAAGCGGCTCTCCCTCCAACCCAACCTCATCTGATAATCAATCGGATTAAAAGCCGCCGACTTTATCCTGATCAACAACTGGTCTTCCTGAAAAGAAGGCCTATCCACCTCATCAAAGCTAAAATTCGACACATCCCCAAAACCATTCAATACAATTGCTTTCATTTTTTTACATTCTATAGATTCATCACCAAAACCCCTTTAATATTTTTTATTTAGGTTTGACAAAGGTACCCCTAGCTCAAAAAAGCATCAATAACGCTCAAAAAAAGGAGTAGCTCAAAAAAAAGTGAGCCGCTAACAAATAGCAGCATAGACAATAATAACAGATGAAGAAAGAAACCTCAAATTCACTAAACAAAGCCTTTCTGCTCGATTCCTGCAGGATCAATGGTGCTCTGAACATCATTTCAGGCCGATGGAAAGCCCTGATCCTAATCCATATTTCAGAAGGAACCAACCGGTTCAGCCTTTTAAAAAACGCCTTGCCCACCATCTCCGATCAAACCCTGGGCAAACAATTGAAAGAACTTGAAAAAGACACACTGATCACCAAAGAAATCATCCCGGAAGTCCCTGTAAGAGTAAACTATCACCTCACAAAAAAAGGAACATCCCTGCTCCCTATACTTGTAGACCTCTCCGAATGGCACGAACCCACTCCAGCCAAAAAAACAACCTCCTCTGCAAATAACCTTCCCTCCAAATAACACACCCTCTGCACCCGGCGGTAACACCTTCCCGCACCCTGCCCGGACCACCTCCCCTTTGCAATTTGCTCAGAAAATTTTGCCTTTGTTAATGAGGCGGCCTCAGAGATCTGTGCGCTTCTTCAGCGCACCTGATATCGTTAGCCCCGAATTAATAAAGCAAAATTTTCAAAAATTCACCTCCCTAAAAACCCATTAAACGCATAACCTTTTTAAACTCCTCCTGCGGTTCCGCCTTCAAAGCAATCTGCTCCCCGGTAACCGGATGCAAAAAACGCAGCTCCGAAGCATGCAGCAACATCGTTGTCATATCCCATTGCTCCTTAAAAAAACGGTTCTGCTTATTACATCCATGCTTCCTATCCCCAATAATCGGATAAAAGATATGTGCAAAGTGCTTCCTCAACTGATGCATCCTTCCCGTTGTTGGTGCAGCCTCTACTAAAGAATACCTTGAAGTTTCATGCTGACCAAAAGGCACCGGCAATTCCGCCCGCTTTAACGTTACAAAAGAAGTAAAAGCCTCCTGAACCATGCCATTCTCTTTCACCAGCGGATAATCAATATCCATCTGATCCGGTGCATAACCCCTCAAAATTGCCAGATACTTTTTCACCACACCACCTTCCTGAAACTGCCTATGCATCGCAATCTCTACCTCTTTATCAAACGCAAACAACAGCAAACCACCAGTTTTTCTATCCAGGCGATGCACAGGACTCACAAAACGCCCCACCTGGTCCCGCAGCAATTGCAAAGCAAACTCCTTTGCATCACTGGCAATAGAAGACCGGTGCACCAATAAACCATGCGGCTTATTAATGGCTATTAAATGATCGTCCTGGTAAACAATTTCTAGCATACTAATTTTTGGCGAAGATAACATTTGCACAACAATCATTTGCCTATCTTTACATCAAATAAGATTTAAGCCGTATACCTTGATCATTACCATACAAACTACCCCTGTTAAAGAAAACGATGAAAACCGGTCAGTATTTAAAATCCTGAACCAAAAACTGCTTGAAAAAGCAGCTGAACTTCAGCATTTCAGCCTGCGGCACCTGGAATATGTAGACCCTATTTTTGAAGACGTGGTGATCTACCTGGTCTACAATGCAAAAACACAAATGCGCTGGTACATTGCCAACGATGTGAGCAGTGAAATCAATACACTGATCTTAAAAGAAATGACTAAACTTGACCTTCAAGTTCTGGACAGCTGAAATGATCCTCTCCTTTCAGGTCAATTGTAAACCGGTCATAAAGTCTGGCAGGCTGCGCCGGATCGTTTTCATTATGCGCTAAAGTATAATATTCACAAGTCAGGGTGAAATGTTCTTCCTCTTTCTCTATGGCTACTTTAATAAAACCGTGATGGCCTTCACAATAGGCCTTCAACTCCACATCTTTCAAAAGTGAATCCTCCTGGGTAAACTGCGGATCTGTCACCTTGGCCAGGACATGCAATTCATCAAATCCCCCGGAACCCGCTACAATGAAAGGAACACTCTTTTCCTTATAATGCTTTAAAAAACGCTGGTAATTGTGCACATGCCCGCTGAAAACCACATCCGGATATACGCCTGCCTCTTCAAACGCAGATTCCAGGAAGCGGATCATCGCTGCGCTTGAACCATGGTTCGTATCTGCCGAGTAAGGTGCATGGTGCAAACAAACAATCAAGGCTTTGCCAGACATAGCCGCGGCCCTTTTTAATTCTTTAATGAACCAGTGTCTCTGTTCAGAAGTGATGCAGCCAAACTTAGGCACATTGCTATACAAACCAATAATCGTAGCCAGTTCAGTATTCAGGGTCCAGTACACATTGGGCTGTATCTGACTCTTCCTGGCTGCCCCGCCCGAAAAATAAACCGTTTTCGGACTGGTATTGCAGAATACCTCGTAAAAAGCATCCAGGCTCTGGTAAGGTTCCGGATTATCCGGATTTACATCGGCATCGTGATTGCCCGCAATGGCGTAAATGGGCCCTGGATAATGGCTGTAAGGTTTAAAGAACTGCGTCTCATATTGTTCACGTTCTCCAAAATGGTAAACCACATCGCCCAAGTGATACAAGAACTCCGGAGGATGCTCCTCTAACTTGTACTGAAGTCCCATCTGTTCCGCAATCTGCCGCTGGAAATCAGGCGATTTTAATCCACCAGTATCTCCTACCATATTAAAAACCAAGCGCTGATCTGCATGGGCAGACCGGGGAAAGTTCAGGTGATAAGGATACACTCCGGAAGGTAAAGGCGGATATTGAAATTTGTAGGAATCATCAGGCTGGCCCTTTTTAAAAACCGGCCCGGTTACCTTAGGGTTTCTCGCTGAATACATAGGCTTAAAGCTTAAACAAAGCTAAAGGACCCATATTAAGCTAACATTAACAAATGAATACATCAAAATTTACAAAGAGTTTACTTCCCTTAAAGAATCAGGTTCTTCAAAAAGGCACTCGCAGAACCGCCCCATTGTTTAAAGGCTGAACTTAAATAAGCTTTAAATGCCGGACCATCCATCGCTTTACCCTTCACCGGAGGGACAACGACCTGCGCATTAACAGGAGCATCTGTAACCTTTGTAGCAAACCAGGTAATGTTTTCATGGGGCAGGGCCACGCCAAGGATCATTCCCGGAAGGCCGGAAAATGACTCCGGACCACCCGATACCGGAATTTTGTCGGTATAGAAAGCCACTACATATATTGAATCCAACATCAGCCCGTTCGCCCGCCGGCAGCTATAACCTGCAATGTCGCGGGTTTCTTCAGTAATCTTCCAGACCATTCTGCGCAAACTGTCTTTAACTAAAAAAACTTCGTCCAGCACATTTCTCTGGCTGATAGACAAAGCAGCTGTAAAATCCGAATAAATAATGTTATTCTGTTTTCCCATAACACCCATCCCAAACATATCTGATGGGTCGTCTTTCTTTACCTGAGGCACAAAAAGTGTCTTCTGATCTCTAAAATTCAATGTGCTTTTAAAGACATTGAACTGGGGCGTCCTTTTCTTCATCCCGTCCATAGCTTCCTCCATAAAGCCGCCCTGGGATTCTCCACCCATCATACGTTTCATCACCGCATGTGTATTCACTCTTTTTTCAAACTCAATTACACCCTGTTCCGTAAAACGCACATTTTGCGCAAATAAAGGAACACAGCTCAGCACCAGGCAACAACCCAGCAATATCTTCATTAGTCTCATTTTCTTCATGATTTTAAGCCCCTCCCATTTTATTAAAATCCCAGCTCAGACTGCAGATCACATATCTCCTGATCATGGTATAATTGGTCTGCACAATCGAATTCTGACTGGCACTCCGGCTAAAACCATTGTTCTGGTTCAGAATATCTTTTGCCGAAATGGTCAAATACAAACTCTGGTCTTTCAGGAATTTGCGACTAATAGATGCATTCCAGATGAAACGTGAAAAGTCCTCGTCAAAAGACTTGGTTTTCGCTCTGAATTCATACTCTCCATCAGAACTGAGTTCTATCTTACCTGGAAGGTACAGGGTTACTGAAGGTCGGGAACTAAAGCCCCATCCATTATCATTAAATTGCTTCTGAAGCGAAGACTGGCTGATGTTATAATTGGGCGAAAAATCCAGGTTAAGATTATATTTGCCTTCTTTTCCCTTCGTCAGGTTCAGGTTCGCAGAAAAGCTATACGATTTGGTCTGGTTCAGTTCATTGTTTAAGAAGCTATAATTGGTCCCTCCGTTTACCGACAAGTTTATATTTGCATTCATATCCAGTGCTTTGATGGCACTTCCAAAACCAATATTTACGCCATAGTTGGTATTGTTTTTTTCAGTCAGGTTAACAGCCTGATAAGTAGATTTGCCTGTCGTGGTGTCTCTTACCGTATTGTTCATGATCGGGTTCATCGTAAAAGAATAGCTGGCACCAATCATCAGTGCCCTGGAAGAAAGCAGCTTAAAGGAGTTATAGCCTATATTAAAATTACTGTTGAAAGAAGGCTTAAGATTGGGATTTCCAATGGTGATGTTCAAAGGATCTGTATTCACCCTCACCGGCTGAATCTGGTCTATACCTGGTTGACTGGTCTGTCCACTATAACTGAAGCGTAAGCTTTTTTGGGAAGACATCATATACTGATAATTGAGTTGTGGGCTCCAGTTCACAAAGTTTCTTTTGATGCTTTCGTTTGTAAATACATTCTTTTGCTCAAACTTAACCGCAACCAGCCTGGTCCCGAAATTCAGCACAGATTTCTCCTTTCTGTAGTTGAACATCAGGCCCGCCGTATTGGTGAGCTGGTCTAGCTTATAATTATTACTAAACAAACTATCCAATACGGTGTATTCGCCTGGTGTTGACGCATTGTAGGATCTTCGGTCCTGGGTACTGTTGTTTACATTCAGACCATAATTTACCTGGGCAGCAAAACTGTCTGTAATGGGTTCCGAATAGGCCAGGTTGGAATTAAAAACAGCACTATTACTTTTATTGGTCTTGTATTGATCTATATTAACGGTACTATCCAGTTTGCCTTGCTCATTGTAGAACCTGTTCTCAGACTTTAAAAATCCCTTTGCATCGTTTTGGGTGATATTTTCGCTCACATTAAAAGACAAAGTCCTGCCTTTTTTAAAGAATTTCTTAGTCCATAAGGCACTTGCCCGGAATGCTTTCCCATTGGATTTATTATCGAGGTTCCGCTCAGATTTATTCAGCAAAACTTCATTTTCCCTGACTGTATTTTCTGTAAACTGGTTGTTGGTCTCGCCATGTTTCAGCGAACCTCCGAAAGAAACTTTTAAATTGGTCATAGAATCCAGTTTAATGGCATATTTGCCATCTAGTTTCTGGCCGAAAGAAGAATTGGCGTAGACTTCGTCTGAATTACTTTTGGTGATCCGGTTGGGGTAATTGTTTTGGGTCTGCACATTGCGCGTCCCTTCCACATTCATATTGTTCACCTTATAATTTCCATTCACAGATTCTTTTCCACTGTTCCATTTGTTGTCGTAATGCAAACCGCCTGCCCTGGACAAAGGAATTCCCTGCCCGCCATAGCCTCCATCAAAAGTATCCAGATCCTCTCCCATTCCACCGGCCATCATGACCATCCCTCCACCGCCACCTGAAAAATCCATATCATCTAAAGAACTCATATCAAAACTGGACATTCCCATCTGGTTTCCCGTATTGGCGATATTGCCATAAAATCCAAATTTCTTTTTCCCCTGAAACCGATTATAGGTGGCCTGCCCCTCATACATTTTATCGGTACCCAAACCCGCATTCACCTTTCCAAAAGCACCGTTCTTCTTCCCTTCTTTGAGTTTAAGGTTAATGGTTTTTGCCCGTTGCCCATCATCAATACCTGT
>Ga0163161_10000526_pt1 | contig 31270 bp, 22 predicted proteins | sample S45metaG_FD_129847 | JGI IMG/M metagenome (GOLD analysis project Ga0163161, IMG submission 129847) | Switchgrass rhizosphere microbial communities from Kellogg Biological Station, Michigan, USA - S4-5 metaG | ecosystem: Host-associated > Plants > Roots > Rhizosphere > Soil | place: USA... | reverse complement strand
TCCTGTCAGCACTGCACCGCTGAAAAATGGCGTTATTGCACTGCATAACGATGGTACAATTCAGGAAGTCTTTTCCGCAGAGGAGGCTAAAGCAAAGAACTTACAGGATATACAATATTATGAAGGCATTCTTGTGCCCGGGCTGATCAATACGCACTGTCACCTGGAGCTGTCCCATTTAAAAGGCAAGATCCCTATGCATACCGGTTTGCCGGGTTTTGTGCAGCAGGTGATACAGCAGCGCAATTCTTCTGCGGAGGAGATCGAAAATGCGATGTATGCTGCTGATGAGGAGATGTATCTGAATGGCATTGTGGCCGTAGGTGATATTTCCAATCAGACGGTTTCGAAAGAGGTAAAACTGCAAAGCAAGCTCTATTACCATACGTTTGTGGAGGCGATGGGATTTAATCCGGGAAAGGCGGCAGAAATCATTGCTGCTGCAAAGCTTATCAGGACAGCCTTTTCCCCTTTGAAGGCCACCATTGTGCCCCATGCACCCTATTCGGTATCGGCAGAACTGTTCAATGAGATCAATGCCGTATCCGGGATCAGCGGAGAATCGGTTTCCATACATAACCAGGAAACGGCGGATGAAAATGCTTTTTTTGAAAGCAAGAGCGGCCATTTCCTAAAACTCTATGAGTTTCTTGGACTGGACATTTCCTTTTTTAAAGTACAGGGAAAATCTTCTTTGCAGACTTATCTGCCAATGTTGTCTGCTGCGCCAAGAACCTTACTGGTGCATAATACCTTCAGCAGCAAGGCTGACCTGGAATTTGCTGTGGCCACACACCCGCTGCTGTTCTGGTGTTTGTGCCCCAATGCAAACCTGTATATTGAGGACCGGCTGCCTGATATCGCACTGCTGAAGGATGCAGGTGTAACACTTACACTGGGCACCGATAGCCTGGCGAGCAATCAGCAGCTGAATATCCTTGCGGAGATGTACAGCCTGCAGCAAGAGGCAGGTATATCCTTTGAAGAACTATTGCGCTGGGGAACAATTAATGGGGCAGCTTTTCTTGGAATAGATACGATATATGGTAGTTTTGAGAAAGGGAAGAAACCGGGGCTGAACCTGATCGTGGAGATGGATGGCTCAGGCCTGACACCCAAAAGTAAAATCCAGCGTTTAATGTAATATATGAGGCGATATTTTTATGCTTTGGCCGGTGGCTAATTATTAATTTGTGTTATTAATTTGTAAGCTATGTCTAATCGAATTACCAGCTTGTTTAATATTCAGTACCCGATCATCCAGGCAGGTATGGTATGGTGCAGCGGCTGGAAACTGGCCTCGGCAGTATCCTCTGCGGGAGGCCTTGGAATTATTGGTGCCGGATCTATGTATCCCGATATCCTGTGGGACCACCTGCAGAAGATCAAAAAGGCAACGGACCAGCCATTCGCGGTGAATATCCCTTTACTGCATCCCGGTACGGAAGAGATCATGGATATCATCGTGAAGGAAAATGTAAAGATTGTATTTACCTCGGCCGGCAACCCGGCCATCTGGACAGGCTTTTTAAAAGACCTGGGGATCACTGTGGTGCATGTAGTATCCAATACAAGGTTCGCCAGGAAAGCGGAAGAATGCGGTGCTGATGCCGTGGTGGCGGAAGGATTTGAAGCCGGGGGACATAATGGAAGGGAAGAAACCACTACGCTATGTCTGGTGCCTATGGTAGCTGAGGCCGTAAGCATCCCGGTCATTGCTGCAGGCGGGATCTCGTCAGGAAGAAGCATGCTTGCAGCTATGGCATTGGGCGCAGAAGGTGTACAGGTAGGATCGGCATTTGCCATAGCCGAAGAATCCTCTGCACATCCTGCCTTTAAAGACAAGATCATTAAAGCGGGCGAAGGGGATACCCGTCTGCACCTGCAGAAGCTGGTGCCGGTACGTTTGCTGCGAAATACTTTGGAGGCTGCAATAGCGGCGGCAGAAGCAGATGGGGCTGATCCGGCAACATTAAAATCATTGTTAGGGCGCGGAAGAGCAAAATTAGGTATGTTTGACGGCAATATGGAGGATGGCGAACTGGAGATCGGGCAGGTTTCGGCGATGCTGAATGCGATCCGTCCGGCAAAGACAATACTGCAGGATTTGTGGCAGGGCTTTTTATCCGAAAAGGAGAAGCTGACTGCAATGAAATATAGTTAATTTTAATCAGATGAAGCATATCATTATCAAAATAACAGGTAAGGTACAGGGCGTAGGGTTCAGGTACACGACGAAAGTAGTGGCAGACCAAATGGGCGTAAGGGGAATGATCAGAAACGAAAAGGACGGAAGTTTATATATCGAAGCCGAGGGTGATGATACATTGCTGGAAGTATTTCTGGAATGGTGCCACGAAGGGCCGGACCGCTCAAAGATAGAAAACGTAGAGGTGACACCGGGCGAACTGAAAAACTATCGTAATTTTGAAATTATTAAGAAATAGCATACATCATCATACGTTAAACCCGATCCTGTGTCAGTTATCAAGAAGTTTTTAGGCCAGACGGCAGTATATGGGCTGAGTACCGTATTTTCCCGGCTGTTCAATTTTATTTTAACACCATTATTTACTAAAGTATATGCGACCAGTGTATACGGTATTTTCACAACATTATACAGTTATGCCTCGCTGATCAATGCAGTGCTGGCATTTGGGATGGAAAGCACGTATTTTCGCTACCTGAACAAACACGAGGATAAAAAACAGGAGGTTTACAATAATTCATTTATCTGTATAGCCTTTATTGCAGTGCTCTTTCTGATCAGCGGGAATGTATTTGCTGACGGTATTGCGGCATGGATCAATAACGGGCTGGAAAAGCAGGTTTTGGACTATCAGCAATACATCCGGTTTTTTGTATGGCTGCTGTTTCTTGATGCAATCTGTGTGATTCCTTTTGCTAAACTGAGGGCCGATGATAAAGCGTTTAAGTACAGCCTGATCAAATTCCTGAATATCGGGACTTTTGTGGGGTTTAACCTGTTTTTTATTTATGTGGTACCGCTTATCATCAGCAATCAGGGGACGGCTGGCAGCTGGTTTGAATCATGGTACCGTCCGGGATGGGTAGGTTATGTTTTTATATCAAACCTGATTGCAAGTATGGTAACGTTTTTACTGTTGCTGCCCGAGTTCCTGCAAATCAGGTTCCGCTTTGATAAGGAACTTTTCTCTAAAATGCTTTCCTATAGCTGGCCTATACTGGTAGCCAATTTATCCTTCATCGTGAATGAAAACCTTGATAAAATCGTATTGAGCAGGTTGCTTCCGGATGCAATTGCAGATGTTCAGGTGGGGATTTATGGTGCGGTGTGCAAGATCGCAATATTCCTGAGCATATTTATTACTGCATTCCGCCTTGGGGCCGAGCCGTTCTTCTTCAGTCATGCGAAACAGGCAAACGCAAGGAACACTTATGCCATTATCCTTCACTACTTTGTGATTGCGCTATCGCTGCTGTTTGTTGCGCTGGTCGCCAATATTGAGCTGCTCAAACATTTTATTCAGAACAAAGCCTACTGGGTAGGGTTGCCCGCAGTGCCATACCTGCTCTTTGGATATGTATGCCTTGGGATCTACATGAACTTATCTATCTGGTACAGATTGTCTGACCAGACAAAATACGGCCTGTATATTTCAATGATAGGTGCGTTTATTACCATTGTTTTCAATTTTATCCTGATCCCAAAATACAGCTATATGGGCTCTGCATGGGTATCTATGCTGGCTTATGCGATCATGATGGTCATTTCATATGTCCTTGGACAGAAATATTATCCTATTCCTTACAAGCTGAACAGGATCTTAATCTATCTGCTGACCTCGGTGGTGTTGGTGGTGCTCTCTTTCTGGGTTTTTCACAGGAACATCTATATCGGGAACGGGCTCTTGTTAGTATTCCTTGCGGGGATCTGTTTTGTGGAAAAAGATGAAGTAAAAGTGCTGCTGGGCAAAGGGAAATAATAATTAATAAAAAATATATATTAGAATGAAGATCAATATTATCAACAAATCAGGACTGGCCTTACCTCAATATGAAACAGCTCATGCGGCAGGTATGGATATGAGAGCTTTTATACCAGATGAAATTGTAATTAAACCTTTGCAGCGTATTCTAGTCCCAACAGGGTTACACATTGAACTGCCTGTCGGCTACGAAGCACAGATCCGTCCGAGAAGTGGCCTGGCTTATAAACATGGTATCAGTATTGTTAATGCTCCGGGAACGATTGATGCAGATTACCGCGGAGAGATCAAAGTACTGCTGGTTAACCTTTCTGATACAGATTTTGTAGTGAATAATGGCGACAGGATTGCGCAGATGGTGATTGCTAAACATGAAACCATCAGCTGGGAGAGCGTAGAAGAACTGAGTGATACTGCACGTGGCGAAGGCGGCTACGGACATACCGGAAAATAAAATATATCATGTATAGAATTGTTGTTTTATGCGGTGTACTTTTTACAGGAATGCATGCTGCAGCCCAGCAGGCAACGATTTCTGTACGCGACAGTACCATCATCAAACAACTTTTCTTTACAGGCTTAAGGGATAAGCTGAACGAGAATTACGATAAAAGCAATGAGAGTTTCAGCAGGATCGCTGCCCTTGACCCGCGCAATGCCGCTGCATGGTATGAAATTGCATTGCTCAATTTCAGGCAGAATAAAATGCCTGAGGCAGAGTCGGCAATCAAAACGGCTGTGGGCCTGGAAAAAGATAATCTCTGGTACTGGAAACTAATGGCTGAACTTTACAAAAGTACAGGCAATATGGAGAAACTGATACCGGCTTTTGACCAGCTGATCCGGCTGTCCCCGGAGCAAAAGAATCTGTATTACGACAGGGCCAATGCGTTGTCTATTGCCGGGAAAAAGGAGGAGGCACTGTTAGCATATAACCTGCTGGAAAAGAAATTTGGCCCTTCGGCCACGCTCAACCGGGCAAAACAAAGGATAAGCGCTGATACGCTGCCTGCAGATTCTATGGCGATGGCAACGCAGTATGCAGTCCAGAAAAACTTCCAGGCTGCTGCCCGCATCCTTAAAAATATCGCCCCGGCACATCTCGAAGACCCTCTTTATTTTGCCCTTTCAGGAGATATCCTCTATGAGAACGGGAACCTGCCGGCTGCGCTGCGCAGTTATAGAAAAGCACTGAAGATCAGCGATCAGCTCTATGGTGTCTGGGAGAAGGTGCTGAACATACATATCCTGCTTGGGCAATACAAACAGATGATAGAAATGGGAGAAGCCGCTTTATCGGTTTACCCTAATCAGGCGATCTTATATTATTATATGGCCTTTGCCCTGCACCGTGAAGAACAGAACAATGCGGCACTGAGCCATGTTAAAACCGCTCTTTCCCTGGATGGAGACAATAAGGAATTGCAGGCACTGATCTTTGCTTTGCAGGCAGAGATCCTGATCGATGAGCGCAAACCTGATGCGGCAGATGTGGCATTTGATCAGGCGGTCAAACTTGATCCGCAAAATTACCTGATCATGAATAACTATGCTTATTACCTCGCGCTGAGGAATGAGAACTTAAATAAAGCAGTTTCGCTGATTGATATTGCAGCACGGGCATTGCCCAATGATGCATCTATCGCTGATACCTATGCCCTGGTTTTGTTCAGGGGCGGTAAATATGCAGTGGCCAGGACCTGGATAGAAAAGGCCCTGGAAAACAAGGAAGCAGAAAATGGTGTTTACCTGGAGCATTACGGAGATATCCTGTTCCTGCTCGGAGAAGCTGATAATGCCCTTGTTCAATGGAAAAAATCACGGGACGCAGGCAACGGTTCAACGTTGTTAAAACGAAAAATAGATGAGAAAAAATACTTTAAATAGCCTGCTGGTACTTTCGCTGCTGCTGATAGCCGCAGGATGCAAATCAAAAAAGGCTGTTGTAAAAGCACCATCCGTTGCAGAAGTTCCTGCGCCGGTACTGGATACCAAAAAGCTGGAGAACCTGAAGACCTTAAAGTCTAAAGACCTTCCTTTCAACACGCTGTCGCTGAAGGGAAAGGTAAACCTCGAAATTGAGGGCAAAGAGAACGGGGTATCGGTAAATATCAGGGTGAAGAAAGATGAAATGATCTGGATCAGCATGACTGCCTTTGCAGGAATTGAAGTAGCCAGGGCCCTGATCACACCGGATAGCCTGATTGTAAGAAACAATATCCAGTCGGTAGCCATTAAAAAGCCGTTTAGCTATGTCTATAAATTTACCAGCAAACAGGTTACATTTAAAATGTTACAGTCGGTACTCACCGGCAATACCATAGACGAGCTGATGTCGGAGCGGTCTGTAGTAGACCTTAAAGCCGGGCTTTTCACACTTACCGGTGATAAAACCGGTTTGGGCTACAGGGTACTGTTTAATACATTGCTGAAAACTGCTGAACTGAACCTGAATGATGCCAGGGCGGGGCAGGCGCTCAAGGTGGTGTACTCCGATTATCAGGATGTAACAGGGGCTCTTTTTCCTTCTGTCACGAAGATAAACTCTGTTTCGGGTGTGAAAAAAACGAATATTTCATTTGATTTTAACAAGATAGAGCGTAATGTTCCTCTTGATTTTCCGTTTAGTGTTCCCAAAAGGTTTGAGTTAATAAACTAAATTTTTTTATACTTTTGATGCAATGAAGCTACACAAATTACTTTTGTTTCTTTTAATTTTTGCGTTTGCATCAACTGCGGTTGCGCAAAGCAGTTCACAGCTGAAAAGAAAAAAAGAAGCCATACAGCGGGAAATTGAACTTTTACAGCGAAATCTGAACAAGGCTGCACAAAGCAAGAAGCTTACTTTAGGAGAGATCCGGGCCCTGAGCACCAAGATCAACCTGATGCAGAACAAGATTACGGTGATCAACTCGGAAATAAAAAACCTGGACAGCGAGATCCATGAAAATACCAATACCGTACATTCACTGCAAGGTCAGCTGGCGCAGTTAAAAAAGGAATATGCGGGCATGATCAGGTTTGCACAGCGCAACAGGAATTCATACGATAAGATGATGTTCATTTTTGCGGCACGTGATTTTAACCAGGCATACAAAAGGATCAAGTACCTGCAGCAATTTGGGCAGTACCGCAAAAAGCAGGCTGATTACATCCAGGGGACTGAAAAGAACTTAAACTACAAGATTGTAGTACTCGATAAAAGCCTGAAAGCAAAAAGCAACCTGCTGCGCGAACAGGAATCGGAACAGGACAAGCTGGCAAGGAATAAAAGAGAGCAGGCCAGCGTATTAAACCAGGTGAGCAGGCAGGAAAAGGAACTTGGGCGCGACATTGCCAAAAGAAGGAAACAACAGCAGGCGGTAGACCGTGCGATCAGGGATGCGATCAGCAGGGAAATTGCCATCGCCAGAAAGAAAGCTGAGGATGAAGCCCGCGCCGCTGCGGCAAGAGCCAGGGCGGAGAATAAAGCTGCGCCGGTAGAAAAAGCAAAGACCAACAGCAATTACCTGACCTCTACACCAGAGGCAGCGAAATTATCTGCCGGATTTGAAAACAACAGAGGGCGTTTGCCATGGCCGGTAGGACAGGGCTCCATCACGGAGAACTTTGGCAGACATACCGAAGGTGAAGCAAGTTACACCAACGACGGGGTAAATATCCTGACTGCGGACGGTGCCGCTGTAAGGGCTGTATTTGGTGGTGAAGTGTTGTTTGTGAGGATGATACAGGGAATTTATGTAATAGCGATCCGTCATGGTGATTACTTTACGATCTATCAGAACCTGAGATCCTCTTCGGTAGCCAAAGGCGACAAAGTAGAAACGCGCCAGAACATCGGATCTGTAGCTACAACGTCTGACGGCCCTGTTTTACATTTTGAGATCATGCGCGGACAGGCTAAACTGAATCCGGAAGCCTGGATAGCAAAATAAATAATTGGTTTTAAAATGATTATATTTGTAGGGATTTATTAAAATAGTTGATATGCATACTGGAGTACTATTAGAATTTTTAAATATGGGCGGGGGAGAGATCATGCTTATCCTGGGCGTGGTCCTGCTATTGTTCGGAGGCAAGAAATTACCCGAACTGGCAAGAGGCCTTGGAAAAGGAATCAGGGATTTCAAAGACGCATCTGAGGGTGTGAAAAGAGAGATCCACAGGAATATCAATGCCATGGATATCGATGATGACCTGAAAGCTGAAAATGAAAAATACGAGCAGCAGCATCCTCCGGTATCTTCACCAACTTTAGAAGAGCAGATGTATCCTACTGCTGCGGCAGCACCGATCAACCTGACGAAAACCCCTGCAGAGGAGGAAATAGAAATACCTGCTTCAGAATCACCAGCTGAAGTAGCAGCAGAAGCACCTGTATCTCCTTCGGAAACCACTGCGGCCCCTGTTCAGTCAGAGTCGCCGGTTGCGAAAACTGAATCGGCTGCAAGTCAGTCAGAGCCAGCTGAAGCGCCTGTTGCAAAACCTGCACCGGCACCACTGGGAACACCGATTGCGGCCTACTCTGCTACTGCAGCAGCAGCGAAAGCAAATGCAGCTCCCGTACCTGAAACTGTAACTCCTGAAACAGCATCTGCTGCACCGGAAGTTTCCAATTCAGCAACTACCGAAACAACTGCTAAAGCTCAGGCTGCAGCAAAACCAGCAACGGCATCATCACCGGCTCCTGAGGTGGAGACAGTGACGCCGGATACAGATAAAACAGTACCTTCAGAAACAGAAAAATAAAATTAATCCTACGATTATGTTAAATACAACAATATTAGCTGCCCTTGGCACACCAGAGATCATTATTATCTTAGTAGTTGTGCTCTTGCTTTTTGGTGGTAAAAAAATACCTGAATTAATGCGTGGCCTTGGTAAAGGCGTAAAAGAATTCAAAGACGGTAAAGACGGAGCTGATGATTCAGTAGAATCCAACCATACCAATACCCATAAACCTCTGTAGGTTTTATTTTTGAATTCGTAACCTTTAATTGCTGCCGAATAGTTTGAAGAAGTATACATCTTTATCAGAGATACAAGCGCTTATTGATCAAAAAAAGCTTGTTCTTCCTGATCTGCTTGACCATTATTTTACACAGATAGAAACCTATAAGAACCTCAATGCATTCAACGAGGTTTTTTTTAATTCTGCGAAAAAACAAGCGCAGGAAGTGCAGGAAAAGATCAATAATGGTACTGCCGGGAAACTTGCCGGTATGGTGATTGGGATCAAGGATAACATCCTGTATAAGGATCATGTCACTACTGCTTCTTCTAAAATGCTGGAAGGTTTTGTCTCTCCTTATTCTTCTACGGTAGCCGAGAGGCTGATCGCTGAAGATGCCATTATTATCGGCAGGTTAAACTGTGATGAATTTGCAATGGGCGGTTCGAATGAAACGTCTTATTACGGACCGGTACGCAATGCTGCGGATACTGAAAGGGTGGCCGGTGGTTCATCCGGTGGTTCTGCTGTGGCAGTACAGGCTGATCTTTGTCTTTCTGCCCTGGGTACCGATACAGGCGGCTCTGTACGACAACCTGCTGCTTTTTGTGGTTGTTTTGGCTTTAAACCTACTTACGGGCGTATTTCCAGATATGGTGTGATTGCTTATGCTTCTTCCTTTGACCAGGTAGGAACACTGACTTCCTCCGTAACTGATGCTGCCCTGCTGATGGAAGTCCTGGCCGGTGCGGATACACATGACAGTACGGTGTCACGCTTGCCTGTTCCATCTTATTCATCTGCACTGGAAGATCAGGGTAAAAAGAAAATTGCTGTTTTAACTGAAACGCTGGAAAGCGAAGCCCTTGACGCAGATATCAAATCTTCTATTCTAAAGGCAATCGATGAATTTAAGGCACAGGGGCATACGGTAGACTATGTCTCCTTTGACCTGCTGGATTACCTGGTTCCTGCCTATTATGTACTGACTGCTGCCGAGGCTTCCTCTAACCTTTCCAGATATGATGGCGTACATTACGGATACCGAAACCTGCAGGCAGAGCAGCTGAATGATTTATATAAAAAATCGCGTGCTGAGGGCTTTGGCGATGAAGTAAAAAAAAGGATCCTGCTGGGTACTTTTGTACTAAGTGCAGGATATTATGATGCCTATTACCAGAAGGCGCAGCGTGTGAGAAGGATGATCAGAGAAAAGATCGAATTGCTGTTTAACAGCTATGACATACTGCTTTCTCCGGTTGCACCCACTCCTGCCTTTAAAATTGGTGAAAATATGCAGGACCCGCTGGTCATGTACATGGCTGATATTTTTACCGTACTGGCCTCGCTTACAGGTATTCCTGCAATTGCAGTTCCTTTGGGCAATAATACGGCTGGTTTACCGTTAAGCTTACAGTTAATGGCAAAACATTTTGAAGAAGGCAGCTTGCTTTCTTTAGCCAAGAGTTTTAGCACCCCTAAACGCTTATGATAAAAAATGTACTTGTAGCAATGTTCTGTGTATGTTCTATGGCTGTTTTCAATGGTCATGCACAGGAGAAGATAAATAAGCTGGATTCTATTTCCCCGATCAGTTTCCTATCTACAACCTTCACAGGTGATACCACCGCAGTTCCGCAGGTTATTGAAAATCCCTTGTTCTACAATTACAATTTCACTTATAAAAAACGTCTGGATTCTATTCAGAGAGAAATCCCCCTGACCTATAATGAATCGGTACAACGTTACATTGACGTATATGCCGGAAGGAAAGAAATGATGGGCAAGATGCTGGGCCTTTCAGAATATTATTTCCCGATTTTTGAAAATGCGCTTAAAGCTTTTAGTGTGCCGGCTGAACTGAAGTATCTGCCGATTATTGAATCTTCGATGAATTCACATGCGATTTCAAGAGTAGGCGCTACAGGTTTATGGCAGTTTATGTTTACCACAGCCAAAGGTTATGGACTGAACATGGATAATTATGTGGATGAGCGTAAGGACCCCATACAGGCCAGCTATGCCGCTGCAAAATATTTTAAGGATGCTTACGCTGAGCTGGGCGACTGGCTGCTGGCAATTGCTGCCTATAACTGCGGAACCGGTAATGTAAACCGTGCTATTGCTAAAGCAAATTCGAGAGATTTCTGGGCAATCAGGCCTTTCCTTCCTATGGAGACCAGGAATTATGTACCGGCATTTATTGCTGCCATCTATGTGATGAACTGTCCTGAAAAACACCAGATACTGGCACAAAAATCATTGTTTGCGATCAAAACTGATACCATTCAGGTGAGCCGCTATGTTTCCTTAACGGAACTTGCACAGGCCATGTCTATGGACGAAGCTGATCTTTGTACACTGAACCCTTCGTATAAGAAGAAGATCGTTAATGGCTCTGTTGAGCTGCCGAAAAGGATCATTATGCCCAAGGTAAGTTTGGCGAGCTTTGCAAACATCTATGCAGTGCTGAATGACCATACCGTTGAGGCAAATACCCGGATTATCCAGGCATCGAATGACGACAGGAGAATCCGCAGGCAACGCCCGGAAACAGCAGAAGACAAACCTGCTATCGTATACCATAAGGTGGTTCCCGGACAAAACCTGGGTATGATTGCCGACAAGTTTGGGATAGAGGTGCAGGATATCAAGGTATGGAATAAACTGAAAGGGAATAATATTGTTCCCGGACAAAAATTGATCGTTTCTAAAAGCTCAGCTGCCGCCCGGCATACTGAGAGCCGTCCAGGCAAGAAATACATTTCTTTCAGGGAGCGCTCAAATGGTGCTTCAAAGTCTTCAGGAAGGCTTTAAACGCTTCTATTCTTTTTGTTCATTCCTGATTTCCTCTTTTTATTGCTCAAATATTATCTCATATTCGTATAGGCTCCGCATGATTAATGGGCAGCTGAAATTTGCGTACGTAAATTTAATATACATTAAAGAATTAAATAATATTTCTCTGTTAACTTTGGCTCAAAAAACAGCATTATGTAATCGTTTATACGTTCAATCCATCTCTTTATTATACGCTCAATAGGTAAAAATTTAGGTTAACGAAAAGCTGAAAGTAATTATGGTGTTGCAATTCATTATCAATGATAAATTCCTTTTAGTAGCTTAGCACAACTCATTTTAGCGAAAAAACAGAAAAATATGTATGATTATATTGATGGCAGGCTGACCTTTAAATGTCCTGCTTATGTTGTGGTTGAAGCTGGTGGTATAGGATATCACATTAATATATCATTGAACACATACAGTGCATTGGGAGCAGGTGAACGTTGTAAAATGTACGTTTGGCTGCATGTAAAAGAAGATGCACACACCCTTTACGGATTTATCGATGAAGGGGAGCGCCGTTTGTTCCTGCACCTGATCTCCGTTTCTGGTATCGGGCCAAATACAGGCAGGATGATGCTCTCATCGATTACCCCGGCAGAGATCCAGACGGCCATTGTCAATGCAGATTTACCTTTGATCCAGCGGATCAAGGGCATTGGTGCAAAATCTGCACAGCGCTTGGTTTTAGAACTTCAGGATAAGTTGAAAAAAGAAGGAACAGGATCACTGATTGCAGCTCCTTTGAATCATACCGTAAGGGAAGAAGCGTTGTCTGCCCTGATGATGCTGGGCTTTGCAAAATTACCGGCTGAGAAATCAATAGACAATGCAATAAAAAATGGGGGAACGGATCTCACAGTGGAGCAGATGATAAAAATAGCCCTGAAAAACTTGTAGTATTTAAAACAGCACCACAGAAAAACATCATTATATTTTTGCCTTTGAGAAACACTTTTACTTTTCTACTCTTCCTGGTTTTTTCTTGCTGCGGGTTACAGGTTTTCGCGCAGGTCAGGCGTGTGGTTCCCTCGCAGGATACGACCAGGAATACCTTTGGGCTGAGAGAAAAGCAAAGGCTCGGTATCAGGCAGCCATACAATTCCTTCGCGCCGCTTCCTGATAACATGACGAGAGAAGTAGAATATGATGCCATCAACAAAAGATATATCATCAGGGAGAGAGTGGGCGGAAGAATCCTTGGCCCTCCTCAATACCTGACAATCGAGCAATACCAGCGACTGGTGAACAGTGAGATCAAACGTAACAACTGGCGCGAGATCTCCAATTCTGAGGTAGATGAGATCAGGAACACCGGCGTTATTCCCAGCCTGACCATTGAGAATAAATCTTTTGAACGTTTGTTTGGTGGCAACCAGATCAATATCCAGCCGAGGGGGGAGGCCGAGCTCACTTTCCTGGGCAGGATCAACAAGAACGAAAACCCATTGTTCAATGAAAGACAGCGGATGCAGAGCAATTTCGATTTTAACCAGCGTATCCAGATGGATGTAGTGGGTAACATCGGCACCAAGCTGAAGCTGAACATGAATTACAACACCGAAGCCCAGTTCGATTTTGAGAACCAGATTAAGCTGGACTATACGGGCAGCGAGGATGATATCATCAAAAAAATTGAAGCAGGTAATGTAAGCATGCCGCTAAGCACTTCCCTGATCTCGGGGACCCAGGCACTATTCGGGGTGAAGACACAGCTCCAGTTCGGAAAACTGAACGTTACCTCTGTATTCTCCCAGCAAAAATCGCAGTCGCGCGAACTCAGGATCAGCAATGGTGCGCAGCAGAATGAGTTCAGGCTGAGCGCCGATACTTATGAGGCCAACAAACATTATTTCCTTGCCAAATACTTCAGGGACACCTACAACAAATCTTTAGCCACACCGCCCACTGTACTATCGGGGATCAATATCACCAGGATAGAGGTCTGGATTACCAATAAGACGGGCAATACCCAGGATTCCAGGGATGTACTGGGTTTGATTGACCTGGGAGAGAACCAGCCCTTCAATACCGGACAGATCATTGGTGGTGCCGGATATGCTGCATTGCCCTCCGGATTTGCATTGCAGGGCAGCCGTCAGTCTAACGACATCCTCACCAAATTACCGGCAGGGGCGCGTTTAACCAATTCAAACGATATCATTTCTTATTTCCAGGCCAACGGCGGCACGGATAACTTTGGTAAGATGACCTATGCCCGGAAATTGTCTGACAAAGAATATACACTGCATACACAGCTGGGTTATATCTCATTAAATAATCCCTTAAACGCGGATGAAATACTGGCCGTTGTGTTCAGGTATACCTTCAATGGCCTGGAGTATCAGGTAGGAGAGTTTTCTACGGACGTAAGTTTCGACCAGGCTACACCAAAGGTGCTGTTTGCGAAGTTACTGAAGAATGAAACGACGAAAACCAATCTGCCTACATGGGACCTGATGATGAAAAATATCTATTCCATCGGGGGATACCAGATCAGTCCGCAGAATTTCAGACTGGACATCCTGCGCCTGGACAATGAATCAGGTATTGAAAAACCGGTGATGTCTGAAGGGATCAATACGGCGAATAAACTCTGGATTAACCTGACAGGACTGGACAGGCTGAACCAGCAGAATGAACGAAAGCCTGACGGGGCATTTGACTTTGCCGCAGAGGATAAGCCTTTCGCCACTACGGCCAGTTCAGGTACAGAAACTTCGCTGGGGAATTTAAATCTGCCGGGCAACCTGGGTTCGGGTACAACCAGCAATGGCCTGTCTTCGTTTATTACGAATACCAGTGCAGGCTATGTCACGATCGATCCCCTGAACGGAAGAGTGATCTTCCCGGTGATTGAACCTTTTGGTAAAGACCTGGCCTCACAGTTTAATCCCGGGGAACAGAACCTGATCGATAAATATACTTTTACTGCGCTGTATGACTCTACCAAGGTAGTGGCACAGCAGCTTTTTACGAGGCAAAACAGGTTTATCATTAAAGGAGCATTCCAGTCGGAAGTGGCATCAGAATTTAGCCTGAACTCCATTAACGTACCCGAAGGATCTGTAAAGGTATTTTCAGGAACAATTCCTCTGCAGGAAGGCGTAGATTTTACCGTGGATTACCAGGGTGGCCGTGTGAAGATCATCAATACCGGATTGCTGATCTCTGGTCAGCCGATCAGGATCACGACGGAGAACAGCGAGTTATTTGGCTTGCAGCAGCGCTCACTTTTCGGGACGCGCCTGGATTACCGCGTGAGCAATAAGTTAAACATCGGGGGTACATATATGAACCTGACGGAGAAACCGCTTACGCCAAAGGTAAACCTGGGAGAAGAGCCGATCAGCAACAGTATTTACGGGCTCGACCTGAACTACAGTTCATCGTCAAGGTTCCTGACAAAGATGGTAGACCGCCTGCCCTTTATTTCTACCAAGGCACCTTCTAAAATTACCTTCGCGGGAGAATTTGCGAAGCTGGTGCCAGGCCACCCAGGTGCGCTGAACAGTGCAGGGGATAAGGGCGGAGTAAGTTACCTGGATGATTTTGAAGCTACCCGTTCTGTGATTGACCTGAAAAGTGCAATCTCCTGGCAGCTGTCCGGCACCCCTCAGCTTTTCCAGGAAGCACAGCTGATCGATAACCTGGCCTATGGTTATAACAGGGCGAAGATGGCCTTTTACAATATTGACCCTACATTTTATAACAGTGCAGGTACCAGCCTGCCAGCAAACCTCAGGAATAACAGAACGGAACTGTCCAACCACCTGGTACGTGAGGTCATTGAACAGGAGGTTTTTCCGTTTAAGGAAACCCCTGCCGGGCAAACGGTATCGCTGCCAACACTGAACGTGGCTTTTTACCCCACAAAAAGGGGGCCTTACAACTATGCCACTACAGGATTTACACCAACGGGTGATCTGCAAAACCCAAGGTCGCGCTGGGGAGGTATCTTCAGAAAGATTGAGACCAACGATTTCCAGGCCCTGAATATTGAATATATAGAGCTGTGGGTGATGGACCCGAATATCTACAAACCCAATTCACTGGGCGGAGACCTTTATTTCAACATCGGTAATCTTTCCGAAGATATCCTGAAGGACGGCAGAAAATCGCTGGAAAACGGGCTTCCTGCTGATGGTGACCCTACCAAATATGACGAGACTAACTGGGGACGTGTTTCTAAACTGCAACCGGTGATACAGGCTTTTGACAATGATCCTGCAGCACGCAGGGCGCAGGATGTTGGGTTAGACGGATTGTCCAGCAATGATGAAAAGGTGAAATTTGCAGCGCAGATTACACAGATCAAATCACAGTTGAACGCTACGGCAGCAGCCGAGATTGATAACGACCCGAGTTCTGATAACTATACTTACTATCGAGGCCCTGCCCTTGATCAGGCAAATGCCGGAATCTTAAAGCGATACGAAAATTACAATGGCCCTGAAGGCAACTCAAAAACTGCACAGCAGTCGCAGGAAGAACTGGGCATTGATAATTCTGCCTCTACATCACTCCCCGATGCAGAAGATGTAAACCGGGATAACAACATGACGCAGAGCGATGAGTACTTCCAGTACAAAGTATCGATGCGCAAGGGCGATCTGGAAGTAGGCAAAAACTATGTGACGGATGCCGTAACCTCGCAGGTGAAACTGGCCAACGGGCAGACACAGCCGGTAACCTGGTACCAGATCCGCATTCCTCTGGCAGATTATGAGCAAAGGGTAGGGAATATCCAGGACTTTAAATCTATCCGTTTTTTCAGGATGTTCCTGACGAATTTCGCGGATACGACGGTGCTGAGGTTTGCAAAGATCCAGCTGGTGCGAGGCGACTGGAGGCAGTACAATTCATTGAATGAAAGTTCGCAGATCATTACTGATCCTGCGTTGAACACCGTAACGGCAGATAACTCAACCATAGAACTGACCACAGTTAACATTGAGGAAAATGGTAAGCGTGCGCCTATCCCTTATGTAATCCCTCCGGGAATTATCAGGGAACTGGACTATAACAACTACAGGACAGATACGAAATTAAATGAGCAGTCGCTCGCCTTTACCATCCGCAACCTGCGCGACGGATATGGCAGGGCGACATTTAAAACTACGCTGAGTGATTTCAGGTCGTACAAACGCCTGAAAATGTTTGTCCACCTTGAAGCCCTGGGCAATACGGTGATCAACAGCGGCGACCTGAGTGCTTTTATCAGGATTGGTTCAGATAATCAGGATAATTATTATGAATATGCACAGCCAATGACGGTTACGGCGCCAAATACAAGTAACCCCGATGCGATATGGCCGGACGCGAATGTCATCGATATTGAGCTGAAGCTGTTCCAGGATGCTAAACTGGCAAGGAACAGGGCCAGGGATATCAATGGCGCGTTGTGGGACATCAGCAAGCCTTACAGTTATGTGGTTGACGGAAACCGGACGATCACGATCAAGGGACAGCCGGATATGGGACAGGTGAAGGTGTATATGCTGGGCGTAAGGAACCCGCTGAAGAACGTAGCCACGCCGGGAAATGATGACGGCCTGGAGAAAAGTGCACAGCTCTGGTTCAATGAACTGAGGCTGACAGAATTTGATGAACGCGGTGGATGGGCAGCAGCGGCAAGGATCAATGCGCAGCTGGCAGATTTTGCTGAGGTGAACGTATCGGGAAGTAAAACAACGATTGGGTTTGGCTCGCTGGACAGCCGCGTGAGTGAGCGCAACAGGGATGACAATGTTTTCTTTGATATCTCGTCTAACCTGCAGCTGGGTAAGTTTTTCCCTCAGAAATCCGGCTTGAAAGTGCCGATGTATGTGAGCTACTCTAACCAGGTGAGCACACCTCAGTATGATCCGAAGATGCCGGATATTGAATTGAAACGTTCACTGGCCACGGCAAGTAAAGAGGAGAAGAAGGAAATCCTTGATTACTCACAGGATGTAACCACGCGCAACAGTATCAACTTTACGAATGTGCATAAGGAACGTACCGATCCTTCGAAGAAACCACAGGTATGGGACGTGGAAAACCTGAGTGCCAGTTACTCCTTTACCAAATTCCTGCATCATGATTTTATCAATCAGAATACGGTGCAGAAAACTACGTTTGCATCGCTCGCGTATAATTACTCCGGACAATCGAAGAATTACCGTCCTTTTGATAAGATCATCAAAAATAATAACCTGGCGCTGCTGCGGGATGTCAACTTCAGCCTGCTGCCGAGTTCCATCAATTTCAGGATAGATGTGAACCGTTTTTACTCGGAGAACAGTCTGCGGAATAATGATCCTACCAACAGTATCCCGATCAATACCACCTACAACAAGAATTTCCTGGTGACCAGGGTATATGCCATTTCATGGAACCTGACGAAGTCGATGACCATAGATTTTGACGCGACCAACTACTCGATCATTGATGAGCCGGAAGGCAGGATCAACGGATTGAAGAGAGATACCGTTTGGCAGAACCTGAAGAACCTGGGCCGTACGACAGATTACAGCCATAACCTGAATATTACGTATAACCTGCCTCTGAACAAAATTCCGGGAATGGACTGGGTAAATGTGGCTACGCGTTACGGGACGAATTTTAACTGGCAGACGGAGCCGCTTTCTACGCTGAATGATCCGAATATTAACCTGGGCAATACCATTCAGAACTCGCGTACCATCCAGCTGAACCCCACGCTGAACTTTAACGGACTGTATAATAAATTTGCTGCGCTGCGGAATATGAAAGACGCCGAGGGCGGAGGGCTTTCGGGTGCTTTGCTGAACCTGCTGACCAGTATCAAGAATATCAACGCTGCCTATACACAAACCAAAGGAATCTTCCTGCCGGGCTATCTGCCAAAAACGAGCTACTTTGGAATAGACGATGTAACCGGCGCACCAGGGCTGGGCTTTGTTTTTGGGAGCCAGCGCGATATCAGGCAGATGGCGCTGAACAATAACTGGATCACTGCCGATACCCTGCAATCGCAGCTGTATATCAATACCCTGAGGGAAGATATCAGTGTGACGAGTGTGCTGGAGCCTTTCCGTGATTTCAGGATCACACTGACGGCGAACAAGAACAGGACGATGAACTATTCTACAAACTTCAGGTACGACAATACGAGTCAGGCTTTCCGCAATCTGAGCCCGGCTACCACGGGGGATTACAGTATCTCTTTTATTACCCTGGGAACTGCATTCTCTGAAAAATCGGGCAGTACGGTATCCAAGCTGTTCAATCAGTTTATGTCAAACAGAACCATTATTTCCCAGCGCCTGGGTGCAAAGAACCCAAATTCGAGAGGGGCAAGCGGTGGTTATGCTGATGGTTATAACCAAAACTCTCAGGATGTGATTATCTCGGCCTTTATGGCGGCGTATACAGGTAAAGATGCTTCATCAGTTAGCCTGAACTCTTTCCCGAAGATACCATTGCCTAACTGGCGTATCAATTATGGCGGACTGGGCAGGATCGACTTCATGGCAGAGACATTTAAATCAATTGATATCAGGCATGCTTACCGTTCTGTTTACAGTGTGAACGGCTTCAATTCCCTGCAGCGCTATAGTGAAAATGATGGCTATGTGAACAGCAGGGACGATAACCAGAACTTCCTTCCTTTTTACCAGTTCCAGCAGGTGACCATTGCAGAGACTTTCTCTCCGCTGATTGGTGTAGATACCCGTTTGAAGAATAACCTGACAGCCAATTTTGAGATCGGCAGGACCAGGCTGCTGGGATTAAGCCTCTCCAACAGTCAGCTGGCCCAGCTCTCAGAAAATAACCTGGTGTTTGGAATAGGGTACAGGACAACGAAATTCAGGTTCCCTTTCGGGCTGTTTAAAGAACTAAAGCTTGATAACAATATGGACTTTAAACTTGATCTTGCCATAAGGGACAACAAAACGGTGATCTACAGGGCAGATGTCCTGGAGGCAGAAGTTTCTTCAGGGGCCAAAAATATCACTTACAGGCCAACGGTAGATTACATACTGAACCAGCGTTTCAATATTAAATTGTTCTATGATGCCAACCTGACCAAGCCTTACACCTCGCAGACCTATAATACGTCGTTCAGTAACTTCGGCTTTAGTTTGCGTATTACACTGAATTAGCCTTGTGAAGAAGCAGATAATAATTACCTTTGGTTCATACTAACAAAACCTAATAAAAAAATGAATTTTCCATCAGAACTAAAGTACACTAAAGACCACGAATGGGTTAGAGTTGAAGGTAATGAAGCCTTTATTGGTATTACTGATTTTGCGCAACGCGAATTGGGTGACATCGTTTATATCGATATCAATACAGTTGGTGATGAAATAGGTAAAGATGAAATTTTCGGTACTGTAGAAGCCGTTAAAACTGTGTCTGATCTTTATATGCCTGTTACTGCAACGGTACTGGAAGTAAATGCAGCATTGAACGACAATCCTGAACTGGTGAACTCTGATCCTTATGGTGAAGGATGGATGGTTAAAGCTACGATCTCTGACGCTTCTCAGGTTGAAGGATTGTTAACTGCTGAAGCTTATCAGGCCCTGGTTGGTGCATAAAATATACAATGAGTAAATTAAAAACATTATCATATCAGCGCTGGGCAGGTCTCTGGACACTGGTCATCCTGATTTTTTGTACTGCGAAAATGCCCGATACCCAAGGTTCGGGCTTTTTCTTTGTAGGGTTTGACAAACTGGTGCACCTTGGCTTTTTCTTTGTGCTGAGCATTCTATTGTTCTACGGTAAGATCAAAAGCCAGTCCAGCTATAGTTTCAGGGTACTGACGATATTTAAGATCATAGCACTGACCTTCTTTATCGGAGGAGGGATTGAAATTATCCAGCTGGAACTTTTCCCCTACAGATCTGCCGAATGGTGGGACCTGGGAGCAGATATGATGGGGGTGATGATGGCTGTATTTAGTTATGTGCTTTTACACCGGTCTAACTACAATGAAGCCACAATGAGCAGGGAAATCCGTAAGAATAATGAAGCTAACCATTAACACCTATTGATGATGAAAACAAGATACAGTATATTTTTTCTGGGACTGGTCATGCTGATCAGCAGCTGTAGTATCTTTAAGCCCGGCTGCCACTGCCCTCATGTGGTTTCTGCAGCCCAGCCACAAAAGCAGGGGATTAAAAGATCCTGATACGCCGCTTATTCTGTTTAAAACCTCAGAAAACGATGTGTATTTAAATTGTTACCCATCTTTTTTTTTGTCATTTCAAACTATTTGAATGAATTGGAGTCTGATAGATTAGACAAATAACCATACTCCTCATTCTTGATGACAACTTCTACAAAAAATTTGCTGCTGATCGCCAAAAAATCTGTGCTGCTCGCATTCCTTTTGATCAGCTTTACTTCATATGCGCAAACCAAAAACGGGTCGGTAACCGGGAAAGTGCTGAATGCCAAAGGCCGTTTACCAATAGATTTTGCTTCTGTAGCGGTCAAAAATTTAGCGGATACCACCCAGACTTCTGTCATCAATACACAGGCTGATGGTTCATTTGCCATCGGGGGGCTTGCACCCGGCTCTTACCGGCTCACAGTGGCTTATCTTGGCCTGACAAATTTGAATAAACAGTTTACGGTTACTGCGGCCGCTCCTGCGGTTGCTTTAGGCGAACTGGCCATGGAAAATAGCGGGCTAGACCTGAAAACGGTGGAGATCAAAGGGGTGGTTACGCCTGTGGTCGTGAAAACTGATACCGTTGAATACGATGCAAAGGCATTTAAAGTAAGAGAGAACGCAGTAGTAGAGGATGTACTGAAAAAACTGCCGGGTGTGGATGTAGCAAAGGATGGATCGATCAAAGCACAGGGCGAAACGGTGACCCGTGTACGTGTTGATGGCAAGGATTTTTTTGGTAATGACCCGCTGCTGGCTACAAAGAACCTTCCGGCAGATATGATTGACAAGATCCAGGTGATCGACCTGTTATCTGATCAGGCACAGTTTACCGGTGTAGATGATGGAAACAGGGAGAAGATCATTAACATTACCACCAAGAAGGACATGAAGAACGGCTATTTTGGGAATTCTTCAGCAGGTTACGGTACCAATGCAGGTGCAGGAACTGACCCGCGTTATGATGTCAGCATCAATGCCAACAAGTTCAATAACGATCAGCAATTTTCTGTGATTGGCCAGTTCAATAACGTAAACAAGCAAAACTTTGGCAGCGGCGGTGGCGGCGGTAACCGTGGCGGCGGCGGTGGCGGCGGTGGATTTGGTCCGAGTATCAGTACCGGTGCGCCCCAGCAGGGAATTACTACTACTAATGCCTTTGGTATTAACTTCGCCGATGTCTATACCGATCAGACAAAGATCACGGGCAGTTATTTTTTTAATAAAAGCTCGCTCTTTAATGATCAAAGCAGTTTCAGACAGAATCTATTGGGAAACAGTACCACTACCTTTGATCAGGACCTGAACAGTACCACGGATAAAACCAATCACCGCTTTAATTTTATGATCGATACCAAGATCGACTCTTCTACGACGATCCGCGTGGAGCCGGCGATTACTTATACCGAAACAGGGCTGAACCAGAGCAGCAGTTATGTGAACAGCTATGCCAATTCACAGACTGTGGGTAGTCAGCTGCTGAAAACAAATACAACTGCACCTACAGTGAACAACAATATCCTGCTTCGTAAGAAATTCCTGAGGAGAGGCCGTACGCTGTCATTGAATATCAGGACAACGATCAATGAAAGTGATGGTAAAAATTACAATACGATCAATAACAGGACAACCTCGGGCATAGACTCGCTTACACTGGACAATACAGACCAGCTGAATAATACCAATTCCAATTCGATCAGCAATACTTCAAGACTGGTATATACAGAACCCTTGTCTAAAACACTGAGCCTGGAACTGAACTATCAGAATGTCTATAATTTTGATAACAGCGAAAGGTTCACGTATAACTACAATACGGTTACCTCGTTATATGATATTCCGGATTTTACCTATACCAATACCTACGAGAATAAGACCCTGACAAATGCAGTTGGTGCAAGTATCAATAAGACAGCGAAGAAGTATAACTGGAATATCGGACTGGCGGTGCAAAATACTGACCGTAAAAACGAGAACCTGACCACCGGAACGATCTTTAATCAGAATTTCAATAATATTGTTCCCAGCGGTCAGTTGCGCTATAACTTCAGCAGAAGCAAAAGACTGGTGGTAAGGTACCGTGGAAGCACCACTCAGCCATCGATCACACAGATCCAGCCGATCCCTGATAACTCTAATACACAGACTATCCCGATCGGTAATCCTGATTTAAAGCCGTCTTTCACCAACAATGTAACGGTACTCTATAACAATTTTGATTTTGCCCATTTCCGTTCGCTGTTTCTGTTCGCCAACATCAGTCAGACGATCAATGCATTCGGAAACAACAATACCCTGATCAACGATGCAGATGATCCTAATTTTGGTAAAATTGCTGTTGTTCCGGTGAATGTACACGGTGTTTACCAGGGTACATTAGGTTCGTCCATCGGACTGCCGATTATTACTGATAACAAGCTGAACCTGAATATTGACCTTGGCGGTACGTATGCGAGGGGGGTAAACTTTACCAATTCCATTCAGAATATCACCAACGACCTGTCTGTGACCAATAAATACAGGCTGGTGACCTCTATGGATAAACTGGACCTGACGGCCGGTATTGCAGGATCAATTAACAGGGCTACCTATTCTGCCCAATCCAATGCAAATACTACTTATTATACACTGAACCCAACTGCAAATGTAAGCTACATGTTTCCCGGCGAATTCCGTGTAGCTGTTGATGCTGATTATTATCAGAACACAGGCAGGGGCCAGGGCTTTGATACCAATTACACGATTGTAAATGGTTATATCAGCAAGCAGTTCTTTAAAAACCGCGGTACTTTTAAACTGGCGGTAAATGATGCATTGAACCAGAACCAGGGGATCACCCGGACGTCAGGCAATAACACGATTACGGATTTAAGATATAACGTGCTGAAAAGATACTATATGTTCTCTTTCACTTATTCCCTGAACAGGATGGGCGGAAAGACGATGAATAACATGATGCCCGGCCAGCGTGGAGAACGGGGCGAAGGCCGCGGCATGGGCGGCTTTGGCGGAGGAGGAAGAAGAGGCGGAATGTAATTTGAGCATCATCAATGTAGTTCATTATTTGGATTTATTATCGATAAAGGCTAAATTGCCAACTAATTTAAGGTATGAATCTTTCACATTTAAAACCAGGAGAACGCGGCACTATCGTAGCTTTTACAGATCTTGAAATGTCTGTAAAATTAATGGAAATGGGCTGTCTTCCCGGTGAGATGGTAGAAGTTGAGCGTTATGCCCCGTTAGGTGACCCTATGGCTATCCGTGTGGCGGGATACCAGCTTTGTTTACGTAAGGACGAAGCTTCAGTTATTATCATTACATAGACACATTGAGCCATATTCTAAAAATTGCGTTGGTTGGTAATCCAAATACTGGAAAATCAACACTGTTTAACTTACTTACAGGAATGAACCAGAAAATTGGAAATTTTCCTGGTATTACTGTTGATAAAAAAGTTGGTTACTGTAAATTAACGCCTGATCTGCAAGCTGAAATTACGGATCTTCCCGGTACATATAGTTTATACCCTAAAAGTAAAGACGAAAGCATCGTTTTCCAGGTGCTGGCAGATCACCAGAATTCAAGTCATCCTGATATGATCGTGGTGGTTGCTGATGCCACTAATCTGCGCAGGAACCTCTTGCTGTACTCACAGGTAGCTGATCTCAACCTTCCGGTTGTACTCGCATTGAATATGACGGATATGGCAACTAAAGAGGGAATCCATATTGATGTTGATAAGCTCTCTGCCAAACTGGGCGTGCAGGTGGTACCTATCTCTGCAAGAAGCAATAAGGGCCTGAAGGAATTGAAGCAGGCGATTGCAAATATTACGCCCATAGCTACTCAGGAAAAGGGTGCGGATATGAAAGTACTGGCCGGTAGTGCCATTGATGACGTAAAAGCACTGGTAGGTACCGATAATGATTACTATGCGCTGCAGCTCCTGCACCAGCATGAAACGCTGGACTGTTATACCCATCAATATGAAGAGTTTGAAACGATTGAAAGAACACATCACTTTGAATCTTCGAAACTGCAGGCTGCGGAAACTATAGCCCGCTATAAACACCTGGGCACGATCCTCTCTGATGTCATCGAGGATACGGGAGCAGCAAAGAAATTTGTACAGAGCGACCGGATCGATGCGATCCTGACAAACCGTTTCTGGGGCTTCTTTATTTTCCTTTCCATCCTGTTATTTGTTTTCAACGCTATATTTTCATGGGCAGCTTATCCGATGGACCTCATTGAAGAGTCTTTTGCATGGCTCACCAGCTTTGGCCATGAGCATCTTCCGGCCGGTGTTTTAACTGACCTGCTGCTGGATGGTGTGGTAGCAGGACTGGGCGGGATCGTGATCTTTATCCCGCAGATCGCTATCCTCTTTGCCTTTATATCTATTCTGGAAGATACCGGATATATGGCGAGGGTAACCTTTATGATGGATAAAATCATGCGCAAATTTGGCCTCAGCGGAAGGTCTGTTGTACCGATGATCGGCAGTCTGGCCTGTGCCGTTCCATCTATCATGAGTGCAAGGACTATCGAAAGCTGGAAAGACAGGATCATTACGATTATGGTAGCCCCACTGGTGAGCTGCTCGGCAAGGTTACCGGTCTATACTTTGCTGATCTCGCTGATTATCCCCAATGAGAAGGTGCTGGGTTTCATCAGCCTGCAGGCACTTACCTTAATGGCAATGTACCTCATCAGTATAGTGGCGGCCATGGTCGTAGCTTTTGTAATGAAGTTTATCATTAAGGCCAAAGAGAAATCATATTTTATCATGGAGCTGCCCGTATACCGGATGCCACGATGGAAGAATGTGCTTTTCACCATGTATGAGAAATCAAAGACCTTTGTACTGGAAGCAGGGAAAGTAATTATTGCCATATCAATAGTATTATGGGTACTGGCTAGTTATGGCCCTTCTGACAAGTTTGAGGCAATTGAAAAGAAATACGACCGGATTGAACTTCAGCAGGACAGTATGAAAATAAGTACGCTGGAACGGGATAAATCTGCTGAAAAGCTGGAAAATTCATATGCCGGTATACTGGGACAAACGATTGAACCGGTGATCAGGCCTTTAGGCTTCGACTGGAAAATCGGTATAGCACTGATTACATCATTTGCTGCTCGTGAAGCCTTTGTAGGAACGATGGCTACCATCTATAGCGTAGACGGCGGGGCAGACAATGAAGGCACTATACGCGATAAAATGCGGGTTGCCGTGGATGCTCATACGGGATTGCCCCTGTTTACTTTTGCTACCGGATTTTCACTCATGTTGTTTTATGCATTTGCGATGCAATGTATGAGTACCGTGGCCGTCGTATACCGGGAAACGAAAACCTGGAAGTGGCCATTGATCCAAACAGCGTATATGACCGTACTGGCCTATGTTGCCAGCTTAATTGCTTATCAGATTTTAAAGTAAATCCTTATCTTAGGACTGTGGAAAAAGTGAATGTTTTAGCACAGTATATGCCTCCTGAAGCTGCTCCGGTGATTGCTAAATGGATAGATTATTTTCAGTGTGAATTTAAGATATCTAAAAGCAGGGCTACCAAGCTTGGCGATTACAGGCATCCATATAAAGACCTGGGCCACAAAATATCGGTGAACAACAACCTGAACAGTTATGCTTTCCTGGTAACCACAGTACATGAGTTTGCCCACCTGCTGACCTGGAATGACCACAGGAATAAGGTGAAGCCCCATGGAGAAGAATGGAAAGTTAACTTTAAAAGGATGATGAAGCCCTTTCTGGAGAAACAGGTTTTTCCTGCCGATCTGGAACTGGCCATCACGGGTTATCTGAACAATCCCTCTGCTTCGAGCTGTACCGACCTCAAATTATCACGTGCACTGAAACGTTACGATGTACTTGCGGACCATACGCGGCTGGAAGAATTGCCACGACATACTGTATTTGCCATCAAGGATGGCCGCAGGTTTAAAAAAGGGGAGCAGCTGCGCAAAAGGTTCAGGTGCGAATGCCTGGATAACGGAAATATCTATTTGTTTAGTCCGCTGGCAGAAGTACTGGTACTGTCTACAGGAACATAAATTGCCTCTTTATCTTTGATCTTCCACCTTAGGCTTAGTTTTTCATCTTTAAATACCGAAGGGAAGTTGAGCAGGCTGTCGATAAAAGCATCTCTCGTATTGACCAGCAGGCTGGCTTTATAGTTACTGGGGCTTTTACTTTTCAAAAAGATATAATGCGCATCGGGATAAGTGGTAATATTATCAAAAACCATCTCAAACTTATCTTTACCTGCAATGGCATCATCCATGCTTTTGATGTCATCTGTATAGTCTTCCGTGGGATATTTATTGTCTGAAGGCTGTACCAGCAGGTAAGGCAGTGTAGAGAGAGCAGCAGCAGAACTTGCCGTACGGCTATCCATTTTAAAAGTTACGTTATTGCGCATGTAACTGCGCATATTTTTATACACCTCTACGCCGTCATTCATGATCTTATCCTGCTCTTTCACCAGGATAAGGCTGTCATTTTTAAAGTAGTAGCTTTTAACGGTGTTGCTGGTATTGCCATTTGCAATATAGGTTTTGTACAACTTGCCATCGCCATACGCACTGTACTTTTCTGCATACACGGAAAGGTCTCCGGAAAGGTAAATCAGGCTGTATTCTTTTTTATAATGGCTAAGTGTTCTGTCTATGGTGGCGGAGTAGTTCAGGATAGACTTATCGGTCATGCCGGTAGCTCCTTCTTCTCCGGGCAAAGCTGCCTGAGGATGTTCCGATTTAAAGTAATTACAGCTGTAAACTGAAAACAGTAGAAGTATCAAACTAAAAAATCGGGTAGTCTTCATAGCACTTTGATGATTGGGGGTGATATGTGCCATAAGGCTATTATCGTGCCAATGAAGCCCTTAGTAAGCCAATAATTTCTGTATGGTGGCATGGAGCCTGCTTTTTGCAAGAAACTGGTCTTCGAGGATTTTGCTCATTGGAATGGCAGTGTCCAGGCTGGCGCAGCGCATCACCGGAGCATCAAGCATGCTGAAGCAGTTTTCTCCTATCCAGGCGGCTAATTCTGCACCAAAACCACCGCTAATGGTATCTTCATGTAAGATCAGTACTCTTCCTGTTCTTTTTACGGCTTGCCTTACAGCGGTTTGGTCCCATGGCTGTAAACTGCACAGATCTACGAGTGTGGCAGAGAGCTGCGGATGTGCTGCCAGATAATCGATGGCCCAGTGTACTCCCAGGCCATAAGTGATGATGCTCAGCTGCTCACCCTGCCGGAGTACATTGGCTTTACCGATTTCAAGGGTATAATGCCCTGATGGTACCTGTCCGCTGATATTTCTGTACAGGTATTTATGTTCAAAGTATAATACGGGGTTGGGGTCATCAATTGCAGCAAGCAGCAATCCTTTGGCATCTGAAGGAAAGGCAGGATAAACGATCTTTAGCCCTGGAGTTTTGGTAAACCAGGCCTCATTGCTCTGTGAATGAAAGGGCCCTGCACCTGTTCCTGCCCCTGCAGGCATTCTGATGACTACATCGGCCTTTTCTCCCCAGCGGTAGTGGGTCTTAGCGAGGTTGTTTACGATCTGGTTAAAACCGCAGGTGACGAAATCAGCAAACTGCATTTCTATCACCGCTTTAAAGCCGTTAATGGAAAGGCCAAGGCCGGCACCAACGATGGCCGATTCACAGATAGGGGTATTTCTTACTCTTGCTTTCCCAAATTCTTCGGCAAAACCCTGCGTGATTTTGAAGGCCCCGCCATATTCGGCGATATCCTGACCCATTAGAACCAGGTTGCTGTATTTTTGCATTCCCGTTCTGAGGCCATCGCTGATGGCGTCAAGATACCGCATTTTTGTGCTTACCCTTGATACAGCAGTGACATGTTGCTGATGGGGCGCATACATATCTTCGAGCTCTTCCTCAATCGAAGATTCAGGTTCTGCATCGTTAAATGCAGATTCTATTTCCAGATCGATCTCGGTTTTAAAGCCTGACCTGATCCTCTCTATGGATGCTGTAGTGAGTAATTGCTGACTGAGCAGATAGTCTTCGAAATTCTGCAAGGGGTCTTTTAACTGCCACTCTTCCAGCAGTTCTGCAGGCACATACTTTGTGCCGGAGGCTTCTTCATGCCCCCTCATTCTAAAGGTTAAGCACTCTACCAGCACAGGTCTGGGGCTGCTTCTGATTTTTTGTGCGATTCCGGATATCGTATCCAGGACTTCCAGGACATTATTACCGTCTATCTGAATACCTTCAATGCCATAGCCTATCGCTTTGTCGCTCAGCTTTGCGCAATTGAACTGTTCAGCCACAGGTGTTGAGAGGCCATACCCATTGTTTTCTATCAGGAAGATCACAGGTAAATTCCACACCGAAGCTACATTGATGGCCTCATGAAAATCACCCTCACTGGTGCCGCCTTCACCGGTAAAGACAAGGGTTACTTTTTCGTTTCCTGCAATGATATCTGCGAGTGCTATTCCGTCTGCGAGTGCCATTTGTGGCCCCAGATGAGAAATCATACCAATGATTTTATGTTCCTGTGAACCAAAATGGAAAGACCTGTCGCGCCCTTTGGTAAATCCCGTTGCCTTGCCCTGCCATTGTGCCATCAGTTTCCTTAAGGGAATCTTTCTGGCGGTGAATACACCGAGATTGCGATGCATGGGCAGGATATATTCATCGGCTTTCATGGCCAGGGCAGCGCCAACAGCGATAGCTTCCTGACCAATACCTGAAAACCATTTCCCAATCCTTCCCTGTCTTAACAGGATCAGCATCTTTTCCTCGACCATCCTTGGATAGAGCAATTCCTTATAAACAGATAATAAGGTAGCATTACTTTTATCTCTCCGGTCGAACTGCATAAAATCAGAGCTGGTTTTTATTTTTCTGTTGTTCCTGCCATTGTGTGGCAAAAGATTTATCGGCAATCTCTGGCATAGCGCGGTACTTGCCCCACATCTTTTTAAAGAAGAATTTGAGGAAGAAGTTTTTGATTTTTCCTCCAACCATATCCATTCTTGACCGTTTGGACATACCGGTATTCCACATTTTCCAGCCGATATCTTCAATTTTGGTGTTTTCATGCTGATCTGCGGCATCTCTTCTGTTGAAGAGCAGCATTTTGTGGATATCGATCTTTACAGGGCATACTTCTGAGCATTTGCCGCAAAGGCTGGAGGCGTAGCTAAGGTGCTTAAACTCTTTCATCCCCTGTAAATGCGGGGTGATCAGAGAGCCAATAGGGCCGCTATAGGTGGTATTATAAGTGTGCCCGCCAATGTTTTTGTATATGGGACAGGCATTTAAACAGGCGCCACAACGGATACAGTATAAGCCCTGTCGCTGATCTTTCTGGGCGAGCAGGTTGGTACGGCCATTATCCAGCAGGATCACGTACATTTCTTCCGGCCCGTCAGTTTCATGCGGCTGTCTTGGCCCACTGAGAATGGTATTGTAAACGGTTAAATTCTGTCCTGTTCCATGACTGGCCAGCAGGGGCCAGAACAGATCAAGGTCGGCCATCGAAGGAATCACTTTTTCAATCCCAACAATGGCAATATGTATTTTTGGGAAGGTGGTGCTTAGTCTTGCATTGCCCTCATTTTCTGTTAATGCAATGCTGCCGGTATCTGCAATCAGGAAGTTGCCTCCGGTAATGCCAATATCAGCCGTCAGGTATTTTTCCCTCAGCAGCTCTCTGGCTTTCTGCGTCAGCTGCTGCGGGGTATAATCTATAGGAGTACCAAACTTCTCATGAAAGAGCTTTGCAATATCTTCTTTGGTGAGGTGCATTGCAGGGGTAACGATATGATATGGCGCCTGGCCCAGCAGCTGTACGATAAACTCTCCCAGATCACTTTCCAGTGAAGTGATGTTGTGCTCTTCCAGAAACTCATTGATATGAATTTCCTCAGTGGTCATCGATTTGGATTTGATAACAGTTTTGCCGCCACTTTTCTGGATGATATTTAATATCTCTCGCTGTGCTTCTGCGGTATCATTTGCCCAGATCACTTTGCCGCCACGACGCTGGAAGTTGGCCTCAAATTCCGGTAAGAATTTATCCAGGTTCTCCATCACTCTCCATTTGATCGTATGTGCCTTCTTTTTTGAGTTTTCTAAATTCTCAAATTTCGTTAGGCCTCTTGCAACCGCATCATTGTACTTTCCAATATTATGGTTGATCGTGTCACGGTGATCCAAATCAAATGCCTTCTCATCTGCCTTTACCAAAAACTCCTCAGCAATCTTCGTCATCTTCAAATATAAATAAATACGTTTATAGGTAAACAAAAAAACCTGCCGGTTGGGGCAGGTTTTTTATTG
>Ga0163161_10000525_pt1 | contig 31276 bp, 25 predicted proteins | sample S45metaG_FD_129847 | JGI IMG/M metagenome (GOLD analysis project Ga0163161, IMG submission 129847) | Switchgrass rhizosphere microbial communities from Kellogg Biological Station, Michigan, USA - S4-5 metaG | ecosystem: Host-associated > Plants > Roots > Rhizosphere > Soil | place: USA... | reverse complement strand
GCCGGCGGGTATCGCCCTCGGGGCCGGTAGCGCAGGCGAGGCGTCCCACCGGATGAAGCCCGAAGGGGGTCGGCCAGGACGGCCGACCGTTTTCGCGAGACAGGATGTCGAGTCGGAAACCGCCGGTGGGGCGCCGACCCGGCCCGTAGGGCAGTAGATAAACGGCCGCGATTCGCGGCCCTTCCCCAGCGGGTCGCCGTAGCGTGGCCCCGAGGGCGATACCCGCCGGCTCTTGCGAGGCAGCGCGAGCCGCCTAACCGCGAGGCCAAAGGCGAGCCAGCAAGCGCGAAAACGCCGTGACCCCCGTCACGCCCACGTGAACTTTACGTCCATTTTAGGTGTTCACAGGGACACCGCGTGCTATAAAGTTCGCCGCCCCGGTGGATCCGGTGCTACTTACGGATCGAGCTTTTGACTCGTAAGTATAGAATTAATCTGAAATTTCGGCCTCGGAGGCCAATTTCAGGAACAGATCCCGCAACGTGGGGTCGGAGAGTGACGCCGCGGCAGCTCGCAGATGGCGACCGGCTGAGGCGGAAAGCGGTTTATGTCGGTCGGGGATGATTTCCTCGACCGGTAGGGGGGCCACTTTCACGGCAACCGAACTGGCTTTCGCGCCGATGGCGCGGGCGGCTTCGAGGATCTGCGTCTGGTAGAGGCGCACCCGCGATGCCCATGCCGAGGAGGGCGCAAGGAAGACGAGCCGGCCGTCGCGCAGGTCCGCGAAGCGGACGTTATCGCGCAACGGTTGCGGCAGCGTCGCGCGCAGCTGGCGGTCCAACGTGTCGAGTTCGCGGGCCCGTTTGGCCAGCGATGCGACAGGCCCGAACTCCGAGATGGACTTCAGTCCATGGGTGGAGCGTCGGTTCGGTTGGTACGGCGGTGGCATGGACCGGCTTCAACTATTCGATGTGGAACGTATGCAGATCATACTCGTGTCTCGTGGCCAGAAAGGGCCGAAAACGCTGGATCTCACCTGCCGGCGCATGCGCTGCAAGGTGACGGCGATGGCCCTGGCCGGATTCGTCGGGATTGCCGCGGTCGGTGCGGCAGTGGCGCTCGCTGTCGCCAGCCCGAAGGACCGGGCGCTGGATCATCTCGGTGGCCTCCAGGCGGAGGTGGGTGGGCAGAGCGCGCAGGTGGCCCAGATCAAGCGCGATGCGCAGCGCGATCTCGATGCCCTGGCGGTCAAGCTCGGTCAGCTTCAGGCCCAGTCCGTTCGCCTGAATGCGCTCGGCGAACGCCTGACGCAGGTCGGCAAGCTGGACGACGGCGAGTTCAACTTCGACGAGGAGCCCGGTCAGGGCGGCCTCGAGGTCACCAGCGGCGCGGATGCCGGCGCTTATGCGCTGCCCGAGTCGCTGGGCAAGAGCATCGACCAGCTCTCCGGTCAGTTCGATACCCAGCAGGCCCAGCTCGAGGCCTTGCGCGACATGCTGATGGACCGCAGCATCGAATCCAGCCTTCGGCCGACCGGCATGCCGGTCAATGGCTACATTTCGTCCTACTTCGGCGGCCGGCCTGACCCCTTCAGTGGGCATAGTGCGCGCCACACGGGTATCGACATCGCCACCCCCACGGGTACGCCGGTAACGGCCGTGGCTGAAGGCATGGTCACTTTTGCGGGTCAGCGCAGCGGTTATGGCGATGTCATCGAGATCGACCACGGCAACGGCTACATGACCCGTTACGCCCACAACAGCGCCCTGGTCGCCCACCCGGGCCAACGCGTGAAGGTCGGCGACGTCATCGCCAAAGCGGGCTCCACCGGCCGCTCCACCGGATCCCACGTACATTTTGAGGTCTGGTACCACGATCGGGTCGTGAATCCGCTGGCCTTCGTGAAGAGCCACCGCTGATCGGCCTTGAATCCGCCCCCTCCTGCCGCCACCCCGAGGAAAGCCGGGGACGCCCGTAGTATGATCGTCCCTTCGTGCCGGTCGGCTTTGTGCCTTCCGGCAGCCCTTTTCGTTTCAGATCCGGATGATCGATGTTCAATCGTGCACTGACGAGTATTTTCGGCAGCCGTAACGAGCGGGTGCTGCGTGACCTCTCCAAGACGGTCAAGCGCATCAACGCCCTCGAGCCGGAATTCGAAAAGCTTTCCGACGACGCGCTGCGTGGCAAGACCGATGACTTCCGTCAGCGTCTCGCTGCCGGCGAGACCCTCGACGCCCTGCTGCCCGAAGCCTTCGCGGTTACCCGTGAGGCGGCGAAGCGCGTGCTCGGCATGCGCCACTACGACGTCCAGCTCATCGGCGGCATGGTGTTGCATGGCGGGCGGATCGCCGAGATGCGGACGGGTGAGGGTAAGACCCTCGTCGGTACGTTGCCGGTGTACCTCAACGCCCTTGAAAGCAAGGGCGTGCATGTGGTCACGGTGAACGACTACCTGGCGCGACGCGATTCGGCGCAGATGGGCCGCCTGTACAACTTCCTCGGCCTTACGGTCGGCGTCGTGTACCCGGGCATGGACCACGCCGACAAGCGCAGCGCGTACCAGGCGGACATCACCTACGGTACGAATAACGAGTTCGGCTTCGATTACCTGCGCGACAACATGGCGCTCAGCAAGGAGCAGCGCAACCAGCGCGGCCTGCACTACGCCATCGTCGACGAGGTCGACTCGATCCTGATCGACGAAGCCCGTACCCCGCTGATCATCTCCGGCCCTGCCGAGGATTCCCCGCAGCTCTACATCGCGGTGAACAAGATCGTCCCGGGACTCTCCCGCCAGGAGAAGGAAGACACCGGCGGCGACTATTTCGTCGACGAAAAGGGCAAGCAGGTGCACATGTCCGAAGAGGGCATGGAGCACGCGGAGCAGCTGCTGCGCGAAGCGGGTGTCATCGAGCCCGATAGCGGTCTCTACGATTCGAAGAACCTGGCCGTCGTTCATCACATGAACGCGGCGCTGCGTGCGAACGCGATCTACCAGCGCGACGTGGACTACATCGTCCGCGACGGCGAAGTCATCATCGTCGATGAGTTCACCGGTCGTACGCTGGCGGGTCGTCGCTGGTCCGATGGCCTGCACCAGGCGGTCGAGGCGAAGGAAGGCGTGCCCATCCAGCGCGAGAACCAGACGCTCGCCACGGTCACGTTCCAGAACCTGTTCCGCATGTACAAGAAGCTGGCCGGCATGACCGGTACGGCCGATACGGAAGCCTACGAGTTCCAGACCGTGTATGGCCTGGAAGTGGTCGTGATCCCGACGCACAAGCCGATGGTGCGCGTGGACAATCCGGATTCCGTGTTCCTCGGCCCGGATGCCAAGTACAAGGCCGTCATCGACGACATCAAGGCCTGCTTCGAGCGTGGCCAGCCGGTGCTCGTCGGCACGGCGTCCATCGATGTGTCGGAGCTCGTGTCGGGTTTGCTGAAGAAAGAAAAGATCCCGCACGAAGTGCTCAACGCCAAGCAGCACGAGCGCGAAGCGCATATCGTGGCCCAGGCGGGTGCGCCGGGCTCGGTCACGATCGCGACCAACATGGCCGGTCGCGGTACGGATATCGTACTTGGCGGCAGCCTCGAAGCCCTGCTCGCCACCTTGCCTGAGACGGCGACCGACGCCGATCGCCAGAAGACGCGCGAAGAGTGGAAGAAGCGTCATGAACAGGTGCTCGCGTCGGGCGGCCTGCATATCGTCGGCACGGAACGTCACGAATCGCGTCGTATCGACAACCAGCTGCGCGGTCGTTCGGGTCGCCAGGGCGATCCCGGTTCCTCGCGTTTCTACCTGTCGCTGCAGGACAACCTGATGCGCATCTTCGGTGGCGAGCGCATCGGCCGCTGGATGCAGATGTTCGGCATGAAGGAAGACGAGGCGCTCGAGGACCGTCTGATCACGCGCCAGATCGAGAAGGTCCAGCGCAAGGTCGAGCAGCACAACTTCGATATCCGCAAGAACCTCCTCGAGTTCGATGACGTCGCCAACGATCAGCGCAAGGTGATCTACGCGCAGCGCGACGAACTCCTCGAGATCGACGATATCTCCGACATGATCGTCGACATCCGCCAGGACGTCGTGGTGGCGCTCGTTCGCAAATACGTGCCCGCCGACAGCATCGACGACCAGTGGGATATCGCCGGTCTCGATCGCGAACTCGCCAGTGAGCTCAATCTCCGCATCGACCTGCCACAGTGGGTCGAAGGGCAGAAGGACGTCGACTCGGAAACGATCCTCGAGCACGTGCGTGCCGCGGTGGATACGCTGTTTGCCGAGAAGGAAGTCCAGGTCGGTCCCGAAACCATGCGTTCGCTTGAGAAGCACGTGATGCTCTCGGTGGTCGATAACGCATGGAAGGAGCACCTCGCGAGCATGGACTACCTGCGTCAGGGCATTTATCTGCGCGGTTATGCTCAGAAGCAGCCGAAGCAGGAGTTCAAGCGCGAGTCGTTCGAGCTGTTCTCCGAGATGCTCGACCGCATCAAGAGCGAAGTGGTGCAGATGCTTGCGCGTATCCGCATCCGTAGCGAAGACGAAGTCACCGCGATGGAAGCCGAGCAGCAGCGTGCCGCCGAAGCGCAGCGCCTGCAGTTCCAGCATGCCGATGTCCAGCAGTTGGGTGTCGGCGGCGACAGCGCCGTCGCCGAGCCGGTGATCGCGCCTGTACTGAACGACGGCCCGAAGGTCGGCCGCAACGATCCTTGCCCCTGCGGATCGGGCAAGAAGTACAAGCACTGTCACGGTCAGCTGAGCTGATAAAAAAACCGCCGAAAGGCGGTTTTTTTTGCGTCGTCATTTTTTGTGGGAGCCAATCAGTCGCCGCCGCCCTTGGGCTTTTGGCGATAAGGCTCGGCATCGACGGTGACGTATTCCGGCTCCGGCGTATCCAGGCGAAGCGCGGTCAGCTGGCCGCCCCATACGCAGCCGGTGTCGATCGCGTAGATGCCCAGGCCGGCGAAGCGGCCGAGCGCCGACCAGTGGCCGCAGACGATCTTCGTTTCGCGGCGACGCATGCCCGGCACTTCGAACCACGGATACATCCCCGGCTTCTGCGTGCCGGGCGTGCCCTTGCCTTCGAAGTCGATGCGGCCGCCGACGTCGCAATAGCGCATGCGCGTGAGCGTATTGATCGTGGCGCGGTGGCGCTCGACGCCCTGCAGGCGATTGTTCCAGCCTGGCGGGCGGTTGCCGAAGAGGTTCTTGAGCAGTCGCTGGTGACGCGGGCCACCCAGTTCGCGCTCGACTTCCAGTGCCGCTCGTTGCGCCTGGCGCAGTGTCCAGCTCGGCGCGAGCCCGGCATGGATCATGGTCCAGCCAAGCGTCTCGTCGTGGTGCAGCAGCTTCTGCATGCGCATCCACTCCAGCAGGACGGGCGCATCGTCGGCGAACAGAACCTCGCGCAACTCCGGGTTCACCCGTTGCTGTGCGTCCTCGCGGCGCTGGCCGATGGCCAGCAGCGAGAGGTCGTGATTGCCGAGCGTGATGATGCTCTGCTCACGCAACGAATGAATCAGGCGCAGCGTGGCCAGCGACTCGCCGCCACGATTGACCAGGTCGCCGCAGAACCACAGGCGATCGCTCGCCGGGTCGAAGCGAATTTTCTCCAGCAAGCGCTGGAGTTCGGGGTAGCAGCCCTGGACGTCGCCGATTGCGTAGACGGCCATCAGTCCTGCTGCTCCCTGGCGCCATTGACGGCGTGCGCGCTATCCATGAGTCGATCCTAGTGGAGCGTGCGCGGTATCGAAAGCACGAAAGTCGGAATCGGGGCATCGAACTGCGTGCCGTCATCGGCCACCATGCTGTAGCTGCCTTCCATGGTGCCCACCGCCGTCTCGAGGACGGCGCCGGAGGTGTACTCGAACGACTCGCCGGGGCGCATCCACGGTTGCTCGCCGACCACGCCGTCGCCGCGTACTTCCTCGACCTTGCCGTTCGCATCCTTGATGACCCAGTGACGGGTCATCAGCTGCGCGCCGGTCTCGCCGGCATTGCGCAGCGTGATCGTGTAAGCGAAGACGTAGCGGTTGTCGGTAGGCTGCGACTGGTCGGGGACGAAGCGGGATTCGACCTCCACGTCGATCGTGTAGGGTGTTTTGGAGTTCATGGACCGATTGTCGGGGACGGGGGCAGGGCGGGCAAGTATGCCCGCAGGAACCTTCAGATCGCGTTGGCGAGCTTGACGAAGTCGCCCGGCGGGAGGGTTTCGGCGCGGGCGCGGGGATCGATGCCCAGATCCCGGATCGTCGCTTCGTCCACGAGACCCTTCAACGTGTTGGACAGGGTCTTGCGGCGCATCGCGAACGCCGCCTTCACGACCTTGTAGATGTTCGCCGCGTCGCCCTTGGGGAGCTGCTCCGGTGGCAGCGGGACCAGCCGGACGACGGCGGAATCCACCTTGGGCGGCGGCCGAAAGGCGCCGGGAGGCACCGTGAACAGCGGTGTCACCTTGCAGGCGAGCTGGAGCATCACGCTCAACCGACCATACACCTTGCTGCCCGGCTCGGCGGCCATGCGATCGACCACCTCCTTCTGCAGCATGAAATGCATGTCCTGGATCGCCGCGGCATGCTCGACGCAATGGAACAGGATCGGGCTGGAGATGTAGTAGGGCAGGTTGCCGGCGATACGCAGCCGCTCCGCGCCGAGTTCACGAGCCAGCGCCGTGAAATCCACCTTGAGGACATCCGAGTGCACGATACGCAGCTCGCCGACGTCGGCCGCCCGCGCCTGCAGGCCAGGGATCAGGTCCGTATCCAGCTCGATTGCCGTCATCCGCCGTGCGACGGCCAGCAGGGGAATCGTCATCGCGCCCTCGCCAGGGCCAATCTCGACGACGGTGTCGCCGTCTTTCGGCGCGATGGAAGCGACGATGCGGTCGAGATAGCGCCTGTCGTGCAGGAAGTGCTGACCGAAGCTTTTCTTGGGGCGTGCGTTCATACGGCGGCCCGATGGTTGGCGAAGACGATGGCGAGTCGCGCCGCGGCGAACAGGCTGGCCGGATTTGCGCGGCCCGTGCCGGCCAGGTCCAGCGCCGTGCCGTGATCGACGGACGTGCGGATGAAAGGAAGACCGAGGGTCACATTGACCGTACTGTCGAAGGCTTCACTCTTGAGGACCGGTAGCGCCTGGTCGTGGTACATCGCCAGGACGGCGTCGTAGCGAGGACGCATGGCGGCCACGAAGGCGGTGTCGGCCGGCAGCGGGCCGAGCAGGTCCATGCCCTCGCCGCGCAGTCGCTCCAGCAGCGGAATGATCGTATCGATCTCCTCCCGCCCCATGTGCCCGTCCTCGCCCGCGTGCGGGTTGAGGCCGAGCACGGCGATGCGCGGGTGTGCGAGCCCGTACAGGGAGCTCAACGACCGTGACACGATGCGCAGCGTGCGCTCGAGCAGGGCCGTGGTGATGGCCGCAGGCACCGCCGACAATGGCAGGTGGGTGGTTGCCAGGGTCACGCGAAGCTCCGGGCTCGCCAGCATCATCACGACATCGCTGTGGGCGCGCTCGGCAAAGAACTCGGTGTGGCCGCTGAAGGGCACGCCGGCGTCGTTGATGCTGGACTTCTGCACCGGGCCGGTGACCACCGCGTCGAACTCGCCGCCGAGGCAGCCATCGGCTGCCACCGCCAGCATGTCGAGTACGTGCCGCGCATTGGCGGGACTCGGCTGGCCAGGGGTATCGCGTTCGCCCAGGGGCACATGTCGCACGCGCACGTGTCCGGCGGCTCGTGCCGTGAGGCGGGAGCCGTCGTCGTCGCTGATGGTGAGTTCGATGCCGCAGATGGCGGCTGCCCGACGGAGCAGGTCGCGATCGGTGATCGCGACGATGTCGGCGGGCAGGTCGCTCGCCGCGAGGCGAGCGACGAGTTCGGGACCTACCCCGGCAGGCTCACCGGCAGTGACGGCGAGCCGTGGCAGGGTGGTCGCAGTCATGACGGCTTACTGGGCGGCGGGCGTGGCCGAAGCCTGCTTGTCGTCCGGATCCTTGAGTTCCGGGACGAGGATATTCACGTAAGCCGACGAACGCTGCTCGCGGAGGTAGCTCTCGTAGGCCGCATCGGCCTTGCGATTGCCGATGGCCTGGCGAGCCTGATCGCGCTGCAGCTGGTCGGTCAGATCGCTCTGACGCGTGCCGAGGCGCTGGATGACGATCCAGCCGGCATCGGTCTGAATCGGGTGCGAGACCTCATTGTCCTTCAGGCCGGCGATCTGGGCGCCAATGGCCTGGCCCCAGGCATCCTGGGCGAACCAGCCCATGTCACCGCCGTTGTTCGCGGTGGTGTTGTCCTTGGAGTCGTCCTTCGCGATCTTGGCGAAGTCTTCCTTCTTGTCGACCACACGGGTGTAGATGTCCTGCGCCTTCTTCTCGGCCTGTTCCGGCGTCACGATTTCGGACGGCTTGATCAGGATCTGACGAGCGTGATATTCGGTGACGATCTGCCGGCCCGACTGGCGGGTCTCGACCAGCTTCAGGATGTGGAAACCGGTCGGGCCGCGCAGCGCGGCGGTGTTGTCGCCGGGCTTGAGGCCGGTGACCGCGTCGGCGAAGGCCGGCGGCACTTCGTCGAGCCGGCGCCAGCCGAGGTCGCCGCCGTCGAGGGCGTCCGGTGCGTCGGAGAAGCGAATCGCTGCCGCGTTGAAGTCCATGCCGCCCTTGATCGCCTTGAGCGTCTCGTCGGCCTTGGCCTGGGCGGCGGCGATGTCGCTCGCGCTGCCGTTGGCCGGTGTGCTGATCTGAATGTGCGCCAGGTGCACTTCGCCGCCCTTGTACGTCGGGCTGGCGAGCATGTTGTTGACCTCGGTATCGGTCACGTTGACCTGGTCGCGAACCACGCTCTCGTGCAGCTTCTGGGCGGTGATCTGGTCGGATAGCTGCTGGCGGAAGCCCGCGTAGCTGTAGCCATCCTGTTCGACCGCGGCGCGCAGCTGCTCAGGCGACATCTTGTTCTGCTGGGCGACGTTGGCGGCGGCCTGGTCGACATCCTGGTCGGAGACCTTGATGTTCTGATTGGACGCTTGCTGGACCTGGATCTTCATCAGGATGAGGCGATCGAGCACCTGCCGCGCCAGCACGTCGTGCGGCGGCAGCTGGGCTGGATTGGCGGCGTACTGCTTGACGATGGCATTGATCGCCTCGTCCAGTTCGCTCTGCAGGATGATGTCGTCCTCGACGACCGCGACGATGCGATCGAGCGTGCCGTTGCCGCCGGCGGCGCTGCCACCCTGCGCCGGCTGGGCCGAAGGCATCAGCTGGGCATGAGCGGTGGGGACGACCGACGCGAGAGCCGCGGCGAGCAGGGAGTACGCAAGAATCTGCTTCATCGAATAGGGAGCCTGGGGCACCTGCCCCTCTTATTGATAGCCAAGGATAGCACGCCGCAGATAGCTGCCTGTCTCCGGGTTGAACGAGCCCAGGCCCTTGAATTCCATCTCGAACATGATCGCGTTGGCCGTCTGCCGGGTGTAGTCGTGCACGTAGTGGCGGCCGAGTACGCGGAAGGCGACGCAGCAGCTGTCGTACTCGACGCCCACGGCCGCATCCAGCGTGCGATGTGAGAACGTGAAGGTATTGAAGGGCGTGGTGCCGCCCGGCGCGTAGACAGGCAGGACGTCGCGGCGGGCAAAGACCCATCGCGCCAGTGCGCGCCAGCGCTCGGACACTGGAAAGACCACGGAAGTGTCGAATTGTTCCATCACGTTGCGGCGATAGCGGTACGAGAAGTTGATGATGCCGTCGCCCTTGATGCGGCGCTGGATCTGTACCGTGGCAAGGTCGGTGTCATGCCCCTGGACGAACAACTGGCCGTCGGTGTCGGGGTAGGGGCTGGGCTTCTTGTTCGGATTCCACTGGTAGGAGCTGTTCATCCGCCAGTCGTCGTTGAACTGCATGCTCAGCTGAGCGATGTAGTCCGAACCGGCGAAGTTGGTCGGGGCCACCAGGGGCGACTGGACCTTCTGGTCGCTGAAGTAGCGGATCTGGCCGACGCTGGCCGACAGACGCTCCACACCGTGATCGTCGAGCAGGCGCGTCGTCAGGGCGGCCGTCAGGTTGTTCGCGTCCATCTGGCGATCGGCGCCCGAGAAGCGGTTGTTGCTGAACAGCTGCCAGAAGTCGAACGACATTTCACTGGTGTCGAAGAGCGGCAGGTTGTTCTGGTTGCGGTACGGCACGTACAGGTAATAGAGACGCGGCTCGAGGGTCTGCGTGTAGTTGGTGCCGAACAGGCTGGTCTGCTTGTCGAAGATCAGGCCGGCATCGACGTTGGCGATCGGCAGCGAACGGGACGGGTCGCGTTCCGTGTAGTTGAAGTGCTGATAATCGGTGTTGAGGCGGTAATCGGTGTTCCGGTACTCGATACGCGGCCGGACGAACCAGGAGGCGCCCTGGAAGTCGGCGGCGACAAACGGCGCGAGGTCCAGGCGGGTGCCATCGACCTGGCCCGGGTAACCGGGTGAGACCGGCGCCGGATCTTCCTTGCGGAAGTTCACGATTTCGCTGTCGATGCCGGCGTCGAGCCAGCTGAGCACCGGCGCGTTGAAGTTGAACGTGCCGCGCGGCCAGCGGCGGTACGGTGCCACGTAGTTCGGCAGGCCCGCGTCGACGTTCTGGTAATCGTCCGCGCCGAGCGCAGCGCTCCAGTACTTGCCACCCTTGGTCACATACGCACTGGACGAGAGCAGGCCGACGCCGGAGGAGTAGAGGTCGTTGCCGAAGTCGCGGAAGTACTGGTTGTCCGAGGCGCGGTTGACGTTCGCACCGAAGTGGTAGCCGTCGCCGAGGTTGGTGGAGTTGGCGATCTGCAGCAACCAGCGCTGCTTGGACCCGTCACGGTCGCTCGTCCCACTGATGTCCTGGTCCGGCCCCTTGTCGTGGGCCATGTAGTGCAGGTCGAAGCTGCCGTTGGACTGTGGCAGCAGGTAGCGGAACTCACCGCCGAGCATCAGGCCGCGATCGCTGTAGAAGCCCGGTTCGACCGTCGCGTCGTAGTTCGGCGCGAGATTGAAGTAGTAGGGCAGCGTGAGGTACGCGCCCGAATAGCTGTTCGATCCGAACGTCGGATAGAGGAAGCCGCTCTTGCGGCGATCGTCCAGCGGGAACGAGAACACCGGCAGGTACATGAACGGGACATTCTTGTAGCGGATGGTCGCGCTGCGTGCCACGCCGACGCCGGTGTCCTTGTTCAGGTTCAGCGTCTTCGCGCGGAACTCCCACTGGTGGTTGCCGATGTCGCAGGTGGAATAGGTGGCCATGGAAAAGCGGCCGTGCTGCGGGTCCATCACCTTGGCGTGGTCGGCGATGCCGTTGCCGCGCGATTGGAGCAGCTGGTAGGCGACGTGGTCGGCATCGGCCTGGTTAGGGGTCGTGGTACCGGTCATGCGATCGGCGGAAACCAGCATCCCGGCCTCCTGGTAGCGCACGTTGCCTTTCGCGTCGTAAGCGGTCGAGTCCGAGTTATAGGTCACGTCGTCGGCGCGCATGACCTGGTCGGCGCGCTCGAGGCGGACACCACCGGTCAGGTGATAGACGTCCGGCTCCGGGCTCTCCACCTTGACGCCGCCGACGTTGCCGTCGTCGATGCCCGAGTGCACATCCATGACAGCGGTTTCCCGCAGCGAGGTGTCCTTGGTGATTTCCGGCTCGTAGAACGCCAGCATGGCGTTCGGGCGGCACAGGTTGAAGTTCAGCGGCCGGGATGGACAGAAGAACGAACCCAGGGCACAGGTGGCGACGGGCGCCGTCTGGGTGGTCGTGCCTTGCGAAGGCGCTGCCGCCGTAGGCGCCGGCTGGGCGGCCTGGGCGGCACTCGAGACGATGAAGGCGACGGCTGTCGCCAGCAGGCGGCGTTTAGGCAGGATGCTGTTGCGTGACGTCACAGGCTCGGTCTTATTCGTTCGAAAGGCGGCCAAGTTAGCAGAATCGCCGGCCACACCGCACGATGGCAAGTCACCCATAGCTCTTGACCCCTTGAGAGCGCGTCGTCGATCGACGCGCCTGCCATCGAGCTTACACCGCCGACTCAGCCGCGCGGGCGGCGCTCATGCTGCCAGAGCACCTCGCCGTGGCCACTGCGGCGGGCGAGAACGCGCGCGATGACGAAGAGCAGGTCGGACAATCGGTTCAGGTAACGCTGCGCTTCGGGTCGCACCTCCTCGACCCGGCCGAGCGCGACGACGTCGCGCTCGGCGCGACGGCAGATCGTTCGGGCCAGGTGGCAGGACGCCGCTGCCATCCCGCCGCCGGGCAGGATGAAGTCCTTCAGGGCGGGCAGATCCGCGTTGAAGGCGTCGAGCACGGTCTCGAGGCGGTCGATGTCGCGGGCCTCGACCATGGCCATGCCGGGAATGCACAACTCGCCACCGAGGTCGAAGAGTTCATGCTGGATCTGTACCAGCGCTTCGCGGATGTCGTCATCCACCCCGTCGGCGGCCATGGTCATGCCGATGGCGCTGTTGAGTTCGTCCACGGTGCCGTAAGCCGTGACGCGCAGCGAGTCCTTGCCGGTACGGCTGCCATCGCCCAGGCCGGTCGTGCCATCGTCACCGGTGCGTGTGTAGATCTTCGAAAGTCGATTGCCCATCGGGGCATTCTATCGGTGGAGTTATCATCCGGTCATGACTTCTTCCGAACCCATCCTCATCGTCGGCGGCGGCCTGGTCGGGGCCAGCCTCGCCATCGCCCTGGACAACGCGGGATTGCCGGCCATCCTCGTGGAGGCGGCCGCGCCGCGCGTGGACGACCAGCCCAGCTACGACGAGCGCAACCTGGCGCTGGCCCGGGCGACCGTGAACGGCCTCACGGCGATCGGGGTCTGGGATTTCGCGCAGGACCGGGCCACCCCGATCACGCATATCCATACCAGCCGCGCCGGGGATTTCGGCAGTGTGCGCATGGATGCGGCGGCGGAAGGGGTGGACGCCCTTGGCTGGACCCTACCCGCGAGGGAACTCGGTGCCGCGTTGCTGCGTCGCCTCGACCGCTGCCGGCTGCTGACCCGCCTCGCGCCTGCACGGGTCGAGGGCATCGAGGCCGTCGAGGGTGGGTGGTCGGTCGCCGTGTCGACGGCCGGGGAGACGCGGCACATCCTGACGCCGCTCCTGGTCGGGGCGGACGGCACCCCGTCGGGCATCCGTCGCCAGCTCGGCATCGGCACGCGCGAGCATGACTATGAACAGGCGCTCTTCGTCAGCACGATGACCCCCGAGCGCGACCCGCGCGGCCGCGCGTTCGAGCGTTTCACCGATGATGGCCCGGTCGCGGTGCTGCCCCTGGCCGATCGCCGGGTCGGGGTGGTCCTGACTGTCGCGGCCGATCACGCCCCTACCGTGGCGGCGATGGATGATGCCGCGTTCGCCGCGTTCGCCCAGGAGCGCTTCGGCTGGCGCCTCGGCCGTTTCTCGCGCCCCGGCAAGCGCTCGCCGTATCCCATTCGACGCGTGGCTGCCGACCACCTCGTCGCCGAGCGTGCCGTCCTGGTCGGCAACGCGGCGCAGACCGTGCATCCCATCGGCGCGCAGGGCTTCAACCTGGGCTTGCGCGACGCGCTCACCCTGGCCGAACTGGTGGCCGGGGCGACCGATCCGGGGGCCCCGAGCCTACTGGCGGAATACGCCGCACGGCGCGCGGAAGATCGTGAGGGGACGATGGCCATGAGCCACGGGCTGGTCCGTCTGGCCTGTCTCGATCAGCCATTCTTGGGCCCGCTGCGGTCGCTGGCGATGCTCGCCCTCGATCGGGTCCCGCCGCTGCGCCATGCGCTGAGTCGGCGGGGCATGGGCTTCCGGCCCCATGCCCCGCTGGCCGTGCGGGAGAAAACGCCATGAGCGAGGCGTGGCAGAACGAGCCCGCGCGTCGTGGCAGCAACCTGCTCGATGTCGCGGTCGTCGGCGGTGGCATGGTCGGTGCCGCCGCCGCGCTGGCCCTGGCGCGTGCCGGTTTCTCCGTCGCCCTGATCGACGCGCGTGAGCCCGCCGCCTGGGCAGCCACCGACGAAGTGGATCTCCGTGTGGTCGGGCTCGCGCCGTCGTCGGTAAGCCTGCTCGACCAACTGGGCGTCTGGTCGCGTATCCGCGACGCGCGTGCCTCCGGCTATGAGCGCATGCATGTGTGGGACGCGGAGAACGGGGCCGCCATCCATTTCGACGCGGCTGACGAAGGTCGCGACGTGCTCGGCTACATCGTCGAAAACAATCTCGTCCAGGCAACGCTATGGCACGCGCTGGACGACGCCGGCGTACGCCGTATCGTCCCGGCGGAAGTGATCGCTTACACCATGCGTGAAGATCGGGCGCAGCTTGACCTGGCCGACGGCCAGGTCGTCTCGGCGCGGCTCGTCGTCGCCGCGGATGGCGCCGAATCGCCGCTGCGGGCCATGGTAGGCATCGGTACGCAGGGCCGCGACTATGCGCAGCGTGCGGTCGTGGCCCACGTCGAGACGACCGAGCCCCATCAACGGACGGCCTGGCAGCGATTCCTCCCCTCCGGGCCCCTGGCTTTCCTGCCGTTGGCCGATGGACGCAGCTCGATCGTCTGGTCCTTGCCCGAGGCCGACGCCCGGCGCGTGCTCGCGCTGGATGACGACGCGTTTCGCGATGCGCTTGGCATCGCCAGCGACTTCAGGCTCGGTCCCGTGCGTGCCGTCAGCCGACGTGCTGCGTTTCCGCTTCGGCTGAAGCTGGCCGAGCGCTACGAGGTAGGACGACTGGTCCTGCTCGGTGACGCGGCGCACGCGGTCCACCCCCTCGCGGGTCAAGGCGTGAACCTCGGCCTGCGCGATGTCGTCGAGCTTCGCGACACCCTGGTCGACGCCCGTGACGCGGGCAGGGACTTTGCCGCGACGCACGTACTGCGCCGGTATGCGCGGCGGCGTCGCAGCGCCGACGGTCTGGACGCCTGGTCGTTCGACGCGCTTGCCCGGATCTACGCCTGGCAGGCATCGCCGCTCGTTACCGCCCGTGGCATCGGCGTCCGCCTGCTCGATCGCATCGGCCCACTCAAAAGTCGGCTGGCACGTCACGCCGCGGGACTGTAACTACCCAGTTCGTGCGGCCGGGCCTATGCTTGCCGCACTAAACCAGGGAGTCACGTCATGCGTCGATCGTTACTGCTGTTGTCCTTGCTCGCCCTCGGTCACATCGGCGCGGCGTCCGCGGCGATGGTCGCCAAGCCAGTCCAGTGGACCGACGCCGGCGTGACCTACAAGAGTTTCCTGGTCTACGACGATGCGGTCACCGCGAAGCGTCCGGGCCTGGTGATGGTGCCCAACTGGTACGGCATCAACGACATGGCTCTTGCGAAAGCCAAGGACATCGCCGGCAAGGACTACGTCATCCTGCTGACCGATATGTATGGCGGCAACACGCGCCCGACATCGGAAGCCGAAGCCGGCGCTGCGGTGAAGCCTCTCTACGCGGATCGCAAGATCATGCGTGCACGCGTCTCGCGTGCCTTTGCCGAGTTGCAGGCGCAGGAAAAGAACGCCCCGATCGATCCCGCGCGCCTGGCGGCCATCGGCTTCTGCTTCGGCGGCTCCGCCGTACTCGATCTTGCACGCGCGGGTGCCGACGTCGCCGCCGTAGTCAGCTTCCATGGCTTGCTCGCCACCGATGACCCGAAGCTCGCGTCGAACATCCACGGCAAGGTGCTGGCCCTGAACGGTGCCGACGATGCCAACGTGCCGCCCGAACAGCGTGCGGCGTTCGAGGCGGAAATGCGCGACGCGAAGGTCGACTGGGCCTCCACCGACTTCGGCGGGGCCGTCCATTGCTTCACTGAAAAGGAAGCCACGACGACGACAGGCAACTGCCGTTACGACGCCAAGGTGGCGAATCGCGCCTATGCCGCCATGCGCGCATGGCTGACGGAAGCCTTCGCGAAGAAGTGATCCGCGCGGTCGGTCAGAAGCGCCGCTCGACCGAGTAATCGGCCAGGGCGGCGAGCGCGTCGCGGAACGGCGACGCGGCGATCTCATCCAGCGCCGCGCGCGCGGCGCTGGCGTGGGAAACCGCGCGATCGTGGGTACGCTCGAGGGCACCCGAATCGCGGATCGCCGCCACGATGCGGTCCAGCGAGTCGAGGCCGCCGTGCTCGATGGCGTGGCGGAGGGACTTCAGCTGTTCCGCATCGGCCGACTGCATGGCATAGATCAGCGGCAGGGTCGGCTTGCCCTCGGCGAGGTCGTCGCCGATATTCTTGCCGAGGGTCTCGGCGTCGGACACGTAATCGAGCAGGTCGTCGGCGATCTGGAACGCATAGCCGAGCTCCATGCCATAGCGGCGCAGGGCGGCGATCTGGTTCTCGGGCAGGCCACCCAGTACGCCACCGAGTTCGGTGGCGGCGGCGAACAGCACGGCTGTCTTCCGCTCGATCACGGCCAGATAGGACGCCTCGTCCACGTCGGCATTGCCGATGTTGAGCAACTGCAGCACTTCGCCTTCGGCGATCGTGTTGGTGGTGTCGGCGAGGATGCGCATGATCCGCATGTCGTCCAGTTCCACCATCAACTGGAACGAGCGCGAGTAGAGGAAGTCGCCGACCAGCACGCTGGCCGCGTTGCCCCAGAGGGCGTTTGCGGTCTTGCGGCCGCGGCGCATGTCGGACTCGTCGACCACGTCGTCATGGAGCAGGGTCGAGGTGTGAATGAACTCGATGATCGCCGCCAGCTTCGCGTGTTCCTGCCCGCCGTAGCCCGCGGCTCGTGCGGCAAGCACATGCAGCATCGGGCGCAGGCGCTTGCCTCCACCGGCGATGATGTGGTCCGCGATGGCATTGATCAGCACGACGTCGGAAGACAGTCGGTGCCGGATCAGCGCGTCGACCTCCTTCATATCGTCGGCTGCCAGGGCGCGAACGCCGGCAAAGTCGAGGGAGGTGGTGCGATCGGCGATGGAATCCATGGACCAGGTTCGTGTGCGACAAATCGGCCCCCAGTATAGGGTCTGCTCAGGTGGATTGGCCGTGCAGGCCGAGGGAATCCGCAAAAATGACGGTTCCGGGCGGGCGTGCCGGGCCGGTTAGGCACCTTCTCGTGCTCCGGCTCGGGCAGTCCCGGCGGGCTTCGGGGACCCCTCACATGGCACGGGATGTCCACTCGCCCGCAAGCGGGTCGTGCGACGGCTCGCGTTTCAGCGCGCGCGTATCGATGGCGCCGGGTCATGCGCAGAGACTGACCTTCCCCCACCGAGAAGGTCGCTGCCATGAATGTGTTCGTCACCTCGTCACTCGCCGTCGCGCTCGTTGCGATACCTGCGTTGCCCGTCCTGGCCGCCAATGACGGGACCATCGAAATCACCGGCCGCATCACGGCCACGACATGTCTGGTGGAGGGGAAACCGCCGGGATCGGGAGCCGCCACGAAAGCGGTCGATTTCGGCGACATCAGTGCGGGCAACCTCGTCGTCGCGGGTCAGACCGCCGGCGATCGTGGGTTTCAGATCCAGATCGGCGGCAATGAGGAGTGCCTGGATGGCGCGCTGGCGAAGATCCGTTTCGATCCGGCCAGCCCCTCACTCGACCGGGCGACCGGCCGCCTCAATATCGATGCGGGCGCCGATGCCGCGAAGAACGTGCAGATCCAGATTGCCAATGCCGACGGCACACCGATCAACCTGTACACCGAAGACTCGCAAGGCGCGACGATCGCATCGAACGGCGCCGTGATACCGCTGATCGCGCGTTACTACAGCACGGGTAAAGCCGAGAAGGGCACGGCGAACTCGCGCGTCGGCTTTCAGGTCGTCTACCAGTGAGGAGTCGCGCCCGGACCATCATGAGCCTTGCCCTGGTCTGTGTCGGCGTGGTCGGCGAGACGAGGGCAGGCGTCGTCATTGGCGGCACGCGAGTCGTGTTTCCGGGCGCCAGTCGCGACATCGCAGTGCGAATCGAGAACAAGGGCCAGGAGCCTGCGCTCGTCCAGGCGTGGATCGACGACGGTGACGCTCGATCCACGCCGGAGAACGCGCGTGCACCGTTCGCCATCACGCCGCCGGTATTCCGCATCGACCCCGGACGCGGACATGCCTTGCGTATCGTCCATGTCGGCGGGCGTCCGCCGTCGGATCGTGAGGTGTTGTACTGGCTCAACGTGCTTGAAATTCCCCCGAGTCCGGAAGAAGCGGCGGCGACCAATACGTTGCAATTCGCCTTCCGGCACCGGCTCAAGTTGTTGCACCGGCCGTCTGGTCTTTCCATCGCGCCTGCTGGCGCACCGGAATGGCTGACGTGGTCGGTCGAGCGCGTCGGTTCGCTGCTCCAGCTGCGCGTCGTCAATCCCTCGCCCTATGTCATCTCGTTCAACGACGTCGCGATCGCCGCCAGCGCTACCTCGGGTAAACCCGTCTCGCTCGGTGGGGGCATGGCCATGGCGAAGGGCCAGACATCGTGGCCGTTGCCGAAAGGCATGTCTCCGACAGCCGCGGCGGCGGTGACGTTCGCCACGATCAACGACTACGGCGCGGTCATTCCTGCGGCGGCAAAGGTCACCGCTGCTGCGGTGGCCGATGACTGAATCAAGCGCATCCCGGGGCGGTGGCTCGCGCAGCCTGCGCGCCTGTGTGTGGCCGGTTGCCGCCACCTTGATCCTCGGCGTGACGCGCGTCGAAGCCGAGATCGATGCACCACCCGTCGGCAAGACGGTCCAGTTCAATCCCGCATTTCTTCCAGGTGGTGACGCGATGAAGATCGACCTATCCCGATATACCCGTGGCAATCCGGTCATGGCTGGCACCTACGACGCCGACGTGTGGTTGAACGGTGAGTGGCAGTGGCGCCGTCGTGTTCGCTTCGCCACCGAGGACGAGGCATCCGACGCTATCCCGTGTGTGTCGCGTGCGGACCTGGTGTCATTCGGTGTCACGCTTCCGGCGAGTCTTGCGACGGACGACGAGGGCTGTCGTCCGCTGTCCGATCATCTTCCCGGCGCAACGTCGCGTTTCGACGTGAGCGAGCAACGGCTCGACATCGAAGTCCCGCAGGCGTCGCGTGCGCGTCGGCCTTCCGGTCTGGTGCCGCCCGCGCAGCGTGACGCGGGGGTGGCGTCCGGGCAGCTCGGCTGGCACGCCAACCTGCATCGCAACACGATGGGCAAGCATTCGCGCACGGCGCGGTTTCTCGCGCTCGAGGCCGGAATCAACGCAGGGGACTGGCGCCTGCGTAGCGCGGGAGCATGGAGCGCATCGCGCTACCGACGTCGCCATCTGTACGTCGAGCGGCAGATCGAGGCCTGGCGATCGCAGTGGCGGGCGGGCGAGTTCCTCGTGTCCGATGGTAGCTTTGCGCCCGTTCGCGTGCATGGCATGAGCGTCGCGAGCGACGCACGCATGGAGGACGACGCGGGCTCCGGCTACAAACCGCGGGTACGCGGCGTGGCGCGGACACACGCTATCGTCCGGGTGAGTCAGGCCGGCGTGCTGCTTCGGGAACTCTCGGTCACGCCCGGCCCATTCGTTATCGACGACCTTCAGGGCATCGGGCGCGGCGGTCACCTGGATGTCACCGTCGACGAGGAAGACGGTGGTCGCACGTCGTTTCGCGTACCTTTTTTCGCGATGCCCGATCTGCTCGGCGAAGGGCGCACGTCCGCCTCGATGAGCGTGGGTCGTGCGGTGACGACGCGAGGTCGTGGTGGCGCGCTGGTGCAGGCGACCTGGCGACGCGGCCTGCCGCGGGACACCACCCTCTACAGCGGCTGGCGTGGCTGGGCCGGTAGTCACTCGATCGTTCTCGGAGCCGCCGTCGATACCCTGGCTGGCGCCTTTGCCGTCGACTTCACCGGCGCCCGTATCGCGCGCTTCTCGTCCTTCTCCCGGCCGGCGTGGAGCAGGGCGTGGCGCGTTCGCCACGGTCGGCGTTGGCACGACGGGACCAGCATGTGGGTCAGCCTCGCGCGCGAGCGGGGCGGTGCCCTGCCGGGTACCGGTCAACGTCGGTCCCCTGGCCAGGTCGGCGATGCCGGCGAAGACCGACTGGACATCGTGCTGCAACGCGAGTTGCCTGCCGGCAGCGGTGCGCTCACCGCAAGTGGCGACTTGCGCCGAACGAAACATCGCTCGGCGTCGCACCGGCCCCGAACGGAAACATCCTTCGCGTTCGCATGGACGCGTGGATGGCGACGGGCCACGCTGGATGTGTCGTTGCGCCGAGCGACCAACGACGTGAGCGCACGTCTCGGCGTGTCGATCCCGTGGGGTTCGGCACCGACCACGCCGACACTTACCCTGGCCTCACAGGGTGCGCGGCACGACGCCAGTCGCGTGCAGCTCGGCGTGGCGGGCGCGATGGGCAGGGAGCGCGAGGTGGCCTACGGCGCATTCCTTGGACAAGGCGCGGGAGGCGATCGACCCGTCGGCCTGTCGGCGTCGCGCCTGTCGGGCGGCGGTGAATCGAGTGTTGCCGTCGATCGGAGTCGTGGTGCGCACGCCGAGTCGTTCGCGACCTCCGGTGGGCTCGTCCTTCATCGCGGTGGCGTCACGCGAACGCAGCGGCTTGGCGAGGCCATGGCTCTCGTGCATGCGCCGGGCGCAACGGGTGCGCGTTTGTCATCCGCGACGGGCGTCCGGCTCGACCGGCGCGGCTACGGTGTGGCGCCGCATCTCGCGCCGTTCCGGTGGAACCCTATCGAGATCGATCCGGCGGGATTGTCGCTGGACGTGAGCCTGCTTTCGACGCGCCGAAGTGTCGCGCCCACGGCGGGGGCCCTGGTCCTGCTGCCGTTCGACACCGATGTCGGGCGCACCGCGTTGCTGGTGGCGCGCCAGGCAGACGGCGCTCCGCCGCCGTTCGGTGCCGATGTTCTTGATAGCGAGGGACGTTCGGTCGGCGTGGTGGGCCAGGCGGGCAACATCTTCGTCCGCAACGTCGTGCCAGGTGCGGCGCTGACGGTCCGCTGGGGCAGGCGGACGCAGGACCAGTGCATCGTTCGGATGGAAACCGATGGCGAGGCTGCCCTTGGCCTGACGCGGCTGACGGGGGTGTGCGAATGAGCGGGCGACGTTGCGGCCCGGTCGCCGTTGGCATGCTCGGTCTGCTTATCCTGCTTGCGCTGCCTTCCGGGAGGGCCGGCGAGGTTTCCAGGCAGGCTTCGCCCGGGCGGTCGGCGGACACCCTCCAGTTCGACGTCGTCGGCACGGTCACGCCGTCCTGTTCGCTCGTCGCCAACCGGATCCGTATCGATCTGGGCAGCGTCGCCGTCTCCGAGCTGCCCTCGGTCGGCGAGGGCAGCCGTTGGCAATCGGCGGCGTTCATCGGCGCGGACTGCGTCGGCGCCACCCATGCCCTGGTCACCGTTCACGCCACGGCGGCGGTGGAGGATCCCCGTTACATGGCGACGATGGGGGACGCTCGAGGGGTGGCCATCGCGTTGCGCACGGGTGCGGGCCAGGCCGTCTTGCCCGATGGGACCACGCCTGTGCGCTTCGACCTGGCAGGGGTCTCGCCGGAACTTCGTTTCGAGGCACGCTATGTCCGGGTCGGCCGACTCCAGCCCGGGAATGCTCCCGGCGTCGCACTCGTGCAGATCACATGGGAATGAGACTGGCGCGGTGGCGCGCAGGGGCTGGCGCCCACGCCGAAGGGTTTGCGGTCGGGGCGGCCATCGCCCAAACTACCCGGTCCGCCCCCGTTGGCCCGCGCGTCGCGCAGGCTGGCTGGCTATGATGGGTGGGAGCGCCCGCCCGGTTCGGGCCGGCGTCCGAAGACACGTTTACGAGGGAAATCCATGGCACGCGGTATCAACAAGGTCATTATTGTCGGCAACCTCGGCGCGGATCCCGAGACCCGGTACACCGGTAGCGGCACGGCGATCACCAGCCTGCGCATCGCCACGTCCGAGGCATGGACCGACAAGTCCTCCGGCGAAAAGCAGGAGCGCACCGAGTGGCACCGCGTGAAGCTGTTCGGCAAGCTGGCTGAAATCGCCGGTGAGTACCTGAAGAAGGGTCGTCAGGTTTACATCGAAGGTTCGCTGCGTACCGACAAGTACACCGACAAGGATGGCGTCGAGCGCTATTCGACCGACATCATCGGCAACGAAATGCAGATGCTCGGCGGCAATGCCGGCGGTGAAGGCGGCGGCGGTGGCGGATTCGGCGGCGGCCAGGGCGGCGGTGCTCGTCCCCAGCAGGCACGTGCAGCCGGTGGTGGCGGTGGCGGCGGCAACTACGGTGGTGGTGGCGCGGGTGGCCAGCAGCGCGGTGGCGGTAACTACGGCGGCGGTTCGCGCGGCGGCGACGACTACGGTCAGCCCCGCGGCGGCAATGCGCCCCCGCAGCGCTCGGCTCCGCCGGTCAACGAAGGCTTCGACGACGACGATATTCCGTTCTGATCGACCGACACGGTTCGTCCGAAAAGGCAGAGCAGTCGCTCTGCCTTTTTTTGATCATCCGAAGGTAAAGGCAAATACCTCCGCCCCCGGCTCCAGGAACTCGATCTCGAACGTTCGATCGTCAATGGGCGCTTTCTGCCGGATCAGTTGATACAGGCGCTGGCCGTCGATCGTCCCGTTGCCCTGCTCGTCGGTATCCGCGCCATGATTTTTGCCTGGCGGCTTGCCATCGATGAGTACGCGGAAATGCAGTGGTGAGCCGCGTGTCGCGGGCCCAGCCACCAGATGCAGGTCGCGCGCATGGAAACGGAAAAGAAGTCGCCCGTGGGCCTTGCGTACCGTGGTCGCTTCGGCGCCCATGCTCCAGTCGCCGACGAGCGCCCAATCGTTGAGATCGAGCGGCGTGGGTGCCGTGTAGGCATGCCGCGTGTCCGGCACCGGGCCGCCGGGCGACGCAAATCGCTCCGTCCGCGCGTAACCCAGGTAGGTTTCGGGTGATTTCACGTTGTCCCAGTCGGGTGCCGCCTCGGCGCCATCGCCCCGTACGCTCACGAGGCTACGGTCGACCTGGGGCGCGCCAGCCTCCGCCAGGAGCGCCTGTATCGCGCGTTCGGTCTGATCGTAGTCACCTTCGCCGAAGTGGTGATAACGGATGCGCCCTTCGGCATCGATGAGATAGATCGCTGGCCAGTACTCGTTCTGGAAAGCATTCCATACCCGATGTCCGTTATCGACGGCGATGGGGAACGAGATCGCGTGACTCGCCAGGGCGTCGCGCACGTTATCGAGCCGTTGTTCGAACGCGAACTCCGGCGACTGCACGCCGATAACGACGAGCCCCTGTGTCTGGTACTTCGTGGCCCACGCACGGAGATAGGGAAGCGGTCGCAGCGAGTTGATGCACGAGAACGTCCAGAAGTCGACGAGGACGACTTTTCCGTGCAGGCCGGAAGCGGTCAGGGCGGGCCCGTTAAGCCATGACGTCGCACCGCTGAGTGCTGGCATCCGGCCCTCGACGGGAAGCGCTCCGGTGGCGGATGCCGCGGGTGCATCGGAGCCGGGGCCAGCGTGGGCGTGGGTGACACCCATGACCAGGGAGCACGCCACCCACAGGAAAAGGAGCTTGACTGTGTTCACAACGACCTCGATGTGCCTGGTTCTATCGACGTGGCACTGTGAATCACCGGGGATCGCATTGGCTTGCACGAACCACCGATCGATCCGTCTTCCCGGCTCTACATGGAACCGCCATCCGCGTCATACCCCTCTAAAGACCGATGACGGCACACGCGAGGGTCAGTATGGTTGGCCGGTCCCCGCTTCTTCAGACGGCCCATTCGATCATGCGTAACACGTTCCTGCTCGGCGCCAGCCTCGCACTCAGCACTGTTGCTTGCACGCCCTCGGCACCGGCCGTCCCACCGGGCCCGCCGCCCCTGACCGACCTCACCGTCAATTCGGGCGCGCCCCGTGCACCCGAGCAGCTGGCCGTGACCTTCGAGCATGCCGACCTGAGCTTCCGCGTCGATCCCGTGCGCCATTGGCTCGAGGGCGACGCGAAGCTGACCTTCGTGGCGACCGCCTCGTTGCATCGGGTCGTGCTCGACCTCGACCGTAACCTGCCTATCGACCAGGTCGACGTCGACGGCAAGGCGCTACCGCGCGCCGCCTACCGCAACCCGGAGGGGCGTCTTGAGGTCGACCTCCCGCACCCCCTCGAGAAGGGGGGCCGTACAACGGTTCGGGTCATTTACCACGGTAGCCCCCACGTCGCGGTTCATGCGCCTTGGGACGGCGGATTTGTCTGGGCAAAAACGCCGGATGGCCAGCCGTGGGTCGCCACCGCGGTGGAAGGCGAGGGCTGCGACCTGTTCTGGCCGTGCATCGATCACCCGATGGGACGTCCGAAACTCGTCGACGAGCACGTCACGGTGCCGGCGCCGCTGGTGGCGGTCGGCAATGGTGTTGCCGTCGGCATGGATGAGGTCAACGGCATGCGTACGTACCACTGGCGCAGTCACGACGTCAGCACGTACGGTGTCGCGCTGAACATCGGGCCGTATCGCGAACTGTCCGCGTCGTACGCCAGCCGTTTCGGCAACACCATCCCCCTGCACTATTGGTACGTGGACGACGAGACGAAGGCACGCGCCCTGTTTACCGAGTTCCCGCCGATGCTCGATTTCCTTGAAAGCACCGTCGGTCCGTACCCGTTCGCGGCGGAGAAAATGGGCGTCGTCGAAACGCCCTTCAAGGGCATGGAACACCAGACGGTCAACGCGTATGGCAACTCCTACGCGAAGACCCCTTACGGTTACGACGACCTGCTGCAGCACGAGCTTTCGCATGAGTGGTTCGGCAACCAGATGACGAACGCCAACTGGGACGACATGTGGCTGCACGAAGCCTTCGCGACGTACATGCAGCCGCTCTATGCGCAGTCCATCGGCGGTACGCAGGCCTACTTCGCCAGCCTGATGAAGCTCCGCAGCGGACTGGCCAACCACCATCCCATCGTCTCGGGGAAATCACGCCGCGAGGAAGACGTCTACGAGGATAAGCGCGGCGGTCCCGGTCAGGACATCTACAGCAAGGGTGCCCTGGTCCTGCACACCCTGCGCAACCTCATCGGTGACGAGGCGTTCTACCGCTCGGTGCGTCTGCTGGTCTATGGAACCGAGCACCCCGTACCCGGCAATTTCTCGCCGCGCTATGCCACCACGACCGACTTCATCGACATCGTCGACAAGGTGACCGGTCAGGACCTGCACTGGTTCTTCAATGTCTATCTTTACCAGGCGGCGCTGCCCGACCTTCAGCTGACTCGTGACGGACAGGTACTTCACCTGGCCTGGGCAGTGCCAGGCAACGGGCCCTTCCCGTTGCCCGTGGACGTCCGTGTCGACGATCACGTGCTGACCTTGCCCATGACTGGCGGCAAGGGCGAGCTGACGTTACCCGAGCATGCGACTTATACGATCGACCCCGACTCGAAACTGCTCCGTCGTGATGTCGGCATCGAGGCGTACAGGGAGTACGTCAAGAAGCGCAAGGCGGAAGATCGTTAAGCGTCGTTCCTGGCCGGGCATCGGAATCTACTCGGTCATGAGGCTCTTCAGGCCGCTGAAGACGTAACCTTCCGATTCAAGGTCGAGATAGACGATGCTCGCCCGAGGACCGATCTTCACGCCGGGCTGGATATCCGCGGCATGCATGGCCAGGGACGTGACGTCCCTGGCCGGCACGGTGAAAACGACGCCAAGCTGTTCCAGCACTCGGATGTCCTCGATGGCGGGATTTCCCTGGCCGTCATGGAGGCGTCGATAGCTGGCATCGGTCAGCGCCAGTTCGGCGTGGCTGCCATTCAAGACGACCACGATGGCACGATGCCTGGCGTCGATACCGTACGAGGCGTAGTCCGCAATAAGCGCGGTGAGCGCGCGCAAGCCAGGATTGAAGCCGAGCGCGGCATCGTGGGAGGTGTTCATGTCGAAGACGAACTTGTAGGTATGCCCAGGCGACGGCCGGCCCGGCGCTTCGTGCGACTCCTCCTGGGTCACCCCGTTTTGCGTGCTCGCCGCCATCGCCGGGTTACCCGCGCCGACCACGGTGGCAAGGACCGCCAACAGAGAACCAAAGGCCGTGTTTTTTACAGACATGTCTTGTCCTCAGCGTCGCAGGTAGTCGTCGAGAGCGGCCACGGCTTCGGCGCAGTCGGCGCGCCCGAAGCCGATACGAAAACGGTCGGTCGGTGTCGGTGCCAGTTCGGATCGATAGTGCTCGGCGGGTAACAGGAGCACGCCTGCCTGTTCGACGAGGTCGGCGGCAAACGACTCGACACTGCCGGGCCCGAGATAGCGTGGATAGGCCACGCAGCCGCCGTCCGGCCGGTACCACGCGAAGTGTTCCGGCCACTCGGCGAAAAACGCATCGAGGACGGTGAGGTTCTCGCCGACGATCTTGCGGTTTCGTTCGAGGATCGTCGTTCGTGCCTTGAGGGCGATGAGCGCCAGCTGTTCCGACGGGCCGGCGTTGCAGATCGACAGGTAGTGCTTATATCGCTCCATCTTCTGCAGGAGCGCGCGGTCGGCGCAGGCGATCCAGCCGACACGCAGTCCTGGCAGGCCATAAGCCTTCGACATGACGCCCAGCGAGATGCCGCGCTCGTAGAGGTCGGCGGCGTGCGGCAGGTGCTCGGTACCCGGCGGACCGAGCGGGCGGTACACCTCGTCACTGAAGAGCCAGATACCTTGCTTGCGACATAGGGCCACCAGCGCGTCGTACCGATCGCGCTCGAGGATCTTGCCCGTCGGGTTGTGCGGGAAATTGATCGAGATCACCCGCGTGTTCGGCCGGATGGCGGCGGCTACCTGGTCGATGTCGAGTGACCAGCCATCGTCGGGATCCAGGGCAACGCCGGTGACCTCGCAGATCGAGAGCGGCACGGTCTCGGCCGACTGGTAGTTCGGCGTTATCACGATGGCGTGGTCGTCCGCACCCAGCAGGACGCGCATGGCGATGTAGATGCCTTCCTCGGCACCAGCGAAGCAGAGGATGTCATCCGCGTCGCGCGTGTCGTAAAGGCCGGCGATCGCCTCGCGCAAGGCTGGCGCCCCGTAGGTTTGCGTGTAGCCCAGGTGCAGGGATGAAAAGGCATCGCGGTCGGCCGGTTCCGCCAGGGCGAGCAGTTCGTCGACCCGCAGGCTCTCGGCGTCCGACGCCGTCAGGTGGTAACGCGCCGCGAATTCCCAGCGCGAGAAGTAGGTTTCAAGACGGAAGTCGGGCAGGGCGGTCATGGCGATGGTCGCTCGGGCGGGATCGATGTGGACTATATGTCCATCATAAACAAAATGTCTAGCATCCGTGTCAGGAGTCGCGGTCCATCCCATGGGCGCGCTCCGCGGCAACGGCTAAAGTGCATGCATGACTTCCCCACGTTCCTCTCTCTGGCTGCCGGCCCTCGCCGTGCTCGGTTCGGTCACCTCGCTGTGCATCGGCACGTCGTTCGCGAAGAAGCTCTTTCCGCTGATCGGTGCCGAAGGTACGTCGGCATTGCGCGTCGGTTTCTCCGCGCTCGTCCTGCTTCTGTTCTGGCGCCCGTGGCGTTGGCCATTGAGCCGTCGTGACGCGGGTTTCGTCATTCGTTATGGGCTGACGCTCGGCGTCATGAACCTGCTGTTCTACCTGGCGCTGAGGACGATTCCTTTCGGCATCGCCGTGGCCATCGAGTTCAGCGGCCCACTCGCCGTGGCGATGATCGCGTCGCGTCGTGCGGTGGACTTCGTCTGGTTGGCCAGTGCGATCACCGGCCTGGTGATGCTGCTGCCGTTCGGACACAACAGTACGCTGGATCCGACGGGCGTGATGTTCGCGCTCGGCGCGGCCGTCTGCTGGGCGCTCTACATTCTCTTCGGCAAACAGGCCGGTCATCTGCATGCGGGACAATCGGTCTCGCTCGGCCTCGTCGCGGCCAGTCTCGTCGTCGTGCCCTATGGCGTGGCACACGCGGGCACCAGCCTGCTCGATCCGATGATCCTGCTGGCCGGCCTGGGCGTGGCGATCGTATCGAGTGCGATCCCCATGTCGCTGGAGATGATGGCGCTCAAGCGGCTGCCCAGTGAAACCTTCGGGATCATGGTCAGCCTGGAGCCGGCCGTCGCGTCGTTGTTGGCGATGCTGCTGCTCGGTGAGCACCTTGCCAGCGGCCAGTGGCTGGCCATCGGTTTCATCGTGCTGGCGTCCGTCGGAAGTACGGTCACGGCGCGCAGGGCGCGTCCCCAGGCGGTCGAGCTCGCCGGTTGAAGCGAGCCCGGGGCGCTCACTGACGCCGCACCCCGGGCTCCTCGCCGTCACCAGGCCTTGCGGATACCGATGGATCCTGTCACGCGGCGGTACCGATGGGCACCGAAGCGGGTTTCCACGTCCGTCCACACGCGCCAGCCGCTGCTGCGCATGAGCGCGACACCCAGCTTCAGCCCGTAGCTGTTGCGCGGGACGCCGGCGTTGAAGGCCTCGTTGCCGAGTTGCGTGGCATCGAGATGGCCGAGACGTCGGATCCAGTTCGCCGCGAAGTAGGGCGACGCGACGTGACCGTTCGGCGTGTTCCAGCGTGCCGCCGTGCGCACACCGAGTCGTGCGGTGATGCCACTGCCATGAAGCGGCGCGACGCGCGTGCCGTTGGCTTCGCGGTGGGCGCCACCGCGTAGCCGTGTGCTGAGGATCTGCGCCTGCGGTTCGATGTACGTATCGGTCTCGCGGGTCACCGCCTGTCGCCAGCGGTGCCCCGCCTCCAGGCTTGCCGTGAGCATGCCGCTGCCGTAGCGCTCGGCGGCGAGCGCATCGCCTTCCACTCGCTGATTGACGTGGGCGTACTGGGTCCAGCCGCGGATATAGGTGCCGTCGTCGCCACGAAAGCCGCCGTAGATCCCGCCGGCGGCACCGCGGACACGTCCCTTGGCGGCGTAGTGGGTGAGGAGGGACGTGCCGCGCGTGTCGGCCTGGCCGACAGCCGCCATGACGCCGACGTGCGCCTCGTTGTCGGCGTCGCGGAACAGGTCGGCACCGAGCGTGAGTTCGTTGGCCGATGAGGTCGTGGTCAGTTGTTTGCCGATATCGAACGACGTGTGGCGTCGGTCGAAACGGGCCCATACGGTGTGGTGAGCACCATCGCGCTCATCGTCCTCGCCAGCGCCTGGACCCCCCTGGAACATCTCGAGGGCGACCATCTGGTTCGCCCGGTACGTGCCGACTTCGGGACGCAGCACGCGCGGAAGCACGACGGGATCCGGATCGACCTCGGGTTCGGGCGTCTCGGGTGTGACCGGGGGATCGATCACGGCCGGATCGACGGTCTCGGGCTCCAGCGACGAACGCAGATACCAGTGGCCGTCATTCGCCGCGCTGAGCGCACCTTGATGCAGGAAGTATTCGTGCGCCCCGGCGACGACACGGCCAGCGAGTTCGAAGCGACCGTTCGAGCTACCGTCGACCTGTACCAGCCGGATGCCGTCCTTCGTGTAGTCGCCGACACCGTCGAGCGCATCCACGGCGATGAAGCTGCTTCCGGCGGTGCTGCCCATGATGTGCAACAGGTCGGAGGGCGATGTGTCGTCGCCGAGGCGGCTGCGCATGCGGAACAGGGCCTGGTTGCCCTCGTAGTCACCTGCAACGGTCAGGGTGGCAAAGGTGCCGGGCGCCGAGGCGAACGTCACCACGCCGTGGTCACTGTCGAGACGGCCGACCCGGCTGTCGCGCCCGACCACCCAGTGGCCGGCGTCCTCCAGCGTGAGGTCGCGAACGATGTCGGTACCACCCAGCCAAACAGCGCCGCTACGGATCGTCAGCGAGGCCTTCGTGGCATCCGGAGTGGGTGTACCCGTCTCGTCCGCAAGACGGATGTCGCCGATGGCCTGGCTCTTGCCGTCCAGCACGATAGTGAAGGGTGTCGTGGACGTCGGATACACGTCCACGAAGGCTGCGCCACCCATGACGGCGCCGCCACTGATGCGGACCTTGGCAGGGTTGTGCAGGCGGAGCGCGGCAGCCTGCAGGCTCTCGATCGAGCCACCCTGCACCGTCAGCGACCCGCCTTCGCTCACGTCGGCGCCGTACGCGGCGACGCCGGTGGTCTTGACGTGGGTGCGATTGGCCACGATCGACGCCTTCCACGCGCTCAGGCCGTTGGCGTACATCCCGGTGGTGAGGATGTCGGTGTCGTTGAGCGTGATGCGGCCACCCGTCCTCGCATCGGCACCGTTCGCGGTCCGGCCTGCGGTCGTGATGTGCGTCCGGGTGGCGTCGACGTATGGCACGCGCCCCGTGAAGTCCCCGCCCATCGCCACGATGCCGAAGGACTGGTTGCCACGGGTCGTGATTGTTACATCGGTCAGATTGATCGCCCCCGCGCGACTGTCGAGGCCCGCGGCATTGAAGCCAGCCGTTTCGATGTCGGTTCCGTTGACTGTCGCCAGCCCGAGATTCGCTGCTTCGATCCCGGCGGCCTGGCGTCCCGTGGTCTGCCAGCGGCCACCTGTCACGGTAATGAGGCCCGCTCCGTCACCGGCGTGCAGCGCGCTGGCACCGTCGCCAGAGGTCGTAATCAACGTGTCGGTAAGGACGGCCGTCACCGTCCTCGAGACGAGCACGCCGTTGGCGCCGCTGCCCTGGGTTTCGATCGAAGCCTTCTGTGCCCGCAGCGCAGCCGCTGGGCCGTGGGCCGCCAGGCCATGGGCGCCGGTGTTACGCGTGGAAATCCGGGTGGACCCGACAGAGAACTGAGCGCCGCCCTCGGCGAGGATGCCGATGGCCCCGTAGCCCGTGGTCGTGATGCTGCCCCCGACGAACTCGCCCTGCACGTTGGCGCCGTCGAATCGGACGCCATGAGCGCTGCCACCCTCGGTACCGATGGTCACGTTGGTGAGCTTGCTGGGCGTCGAACCGCCGATCAGCGCGCCGTAGGAGCCATTGCCCGTTGTACGCAGTTCCCCACCAGTCAGGGTCAGCAGGCTTCCAGTGCCTTCGGTTTGAATGGCGTGCGCGTTCGTGCCGGACGTCTTCAGGGTGATATCGGTACCGGTCGCCGCCCCGCCATTCTTGACCCAGACAGCGGGAACGCTCGGCAGAGCGGTTTCCCAGGATCCTGCGGGAATATCAAAATCCGTCCCGTCGACAACCCAGGGTGGTCCTTCGGTGCCCACGGCGGGCTGCGCAAATGCGGCGATAACTGCCGCCAGATATCGGGTTTTAAACGTTTTTTCCTTAACCACACACCTTCTCCTGGTCAGGTGACCGGACCGAGCGTCCGAATCGCAATTTCTGGCTGACAAGGCTAGGGGCTGGCTTCTGGAGGTGGAAGGCGATTATTCTGAAAAAAGCGTGCGATTACGTCACGCTTGCTTCACCAGACATCTACGCTTCATCATGATCGTTGCAATCTTGTCGCGTCTGTCTTCGCACGGGCACGCCAGGGATGAAACCATTTATCATCTGCACGCGCGGCGAAAGCCGTGGAGGGC